>Ga0209208_10000008_pt1 | contig 300187 bp, 269 predicted proteins | sample S1TSphfallax_3_FD_187694 | JGI IMG/M metagenome (GOLD analysis project Ga0209208, IMG submission 187694) | Host-associated microbial communities from peat moss isolated from Minnesota, USA - S1T2_Fd - Sphagnum fallax MG (SPAdes) (version 2) | ecosystem: Host-associated > Plants > Peat moss >... | reverse complement strand
CTTGCTACGACGATATCGTCGACCATTGCTGCGATGCCTGGAACAAGCTTACCGATCAGCCATGGCGCATCATGAGCCTCGGACTGCGCGATTGGGCTCATGGGTTCCAGTCATAGAGACTTGGTATAAGCCCAGGATATTGGGCGGTCACTCGGTGAACGCTGCCCGCGATTCCTGGCCTGGCGTGTCGCGCGGCGCGGCCGGGCGGATGGGCAAGCTAACCCGGCGTGGTGTCTTCGCCGTCAACCGCGTAACACTGCGGCCGATGAGATAGAGCAGCGCTGGCATGATCAGCAGCAAAAGCACGGCAAGCAGCAAAACGCCCAATTCGGACCCCTATTCGTTATCGCACCGGCCGCGCCGGCACAGCATCCGCCCGACGCGAGTTGGGTGGCTTGTGGGGTTTGCCCACCCCTGACACGACGTTCTGAACGCAGCGCGCAGGCCGCTTGCGTGGCGAGACTCTGATGTCACTGACATCAGCGGGGCCGGCACGCTCTCGGGATGGCAGGTGCACTGCCTTTTCGCGTCGCGGCATGCCCACCAGGATAGGGCAGTGGCACAGCGCGCAGCGACATATGGTGTTCCGGCGTCGCCGCACGATGTGTCCAATATCGCACGCTAAGCGCAAGACCTTGCCTTTTCAGACATTTGCGCAAAACGGTCGTTGATGGAAAACGTCACTCGAAACGGCGAATCAGCCAAGTTTCCTTGCAAGACCCTCTTTCAGACATCAGCGCAAGGGCAACCGGATTTCGAACGGACCCTTACCGTGCGGTTTCTGACACATCGTGTGCCGACGCTTAGGACGAGGGAAGGGCGGGCAGCCGTTCAGTCATGCATTGGGTCCACGAATGGCCATCATCGCCCCGGTGAGGCGCGCGTCCAACTCATCTGACGGCAACGCCGGCAAGCGACGTAAGGACTTGAGCCAACGCCTTGTCGGAGGCGAGCCATCTATTGCCCGCGCCCGGGGATGTGTGGAGAGAGTCCGGATTGTCATATGAACCCACCACGTTCCGCCACTTCGGCGATATCGCGTGCCCCGTGGATGATGCGCACGATTACCACGGCACTTTCCTGCGGCATGTAATAGATGGCGTAGGGGTTTTGGAACGTTACCCGCAAGCCGGGCGCAAGCTGCTCGCGTGCAGGTCCGGAAAATGGGAAATGGCGCAGTGGCTCGAAATGCGCCTCAATCGCCGTGACAAACCGGGTTGCGATCTGTTCCGACGCCTCGGCTGCCAAGGTGGCCCATATCTCGGCCAAGTCTTCTTCGGCCGCGTCGGTGAGGCGGAGGGCTAGCGGCCGGCTAATAGCTGACGTCCTCGTTCGATAATCCGCGCGCCGTCAAAGTCCCGCAATCGCCCCTCGGCCAGATCGTTCAGGCCGCGGTCGATGTCGGCCCTCAGGGCCGTCAGCTCCTGTATTTGAAGCGCGCGTTTCATTTTCCAGTCGCGCAGCGCCTCTCGGACCACTTCGCTGCTGGAGGCGTAGTCACCACCCTCGACCGCACCTTTTACGGCAGCGGCCATGTCGGACGGCAGGGTAATCGTCATGCGCTCGATCTCGGCCATTCGGTTGCTCCTGATCCGAGGTTCATACTATATCATACTTATGATGATAACAATGTCTCCGGCCATCGCGTCACCCGCCGGGTCGGAAGTAAGTGCGGCTGCCAATCGGCTCTCCATCTTTCTCAAAGCGCCCGGAAAACCATTTCTCCGGGCGCTTCATGAAGACGACCCAGACCATCAAGGGATGCATCGAGCGCATCGTCAGTAACGTGCCCACCACGCGCGATAGAGGCGTCTAGCGTCTCCCTCAGAGCGGTTAGCTTCGCTTCGCGCTCCTCAACCAACCGCAACCCCTCCCGCACCACCTCGCTGGCAGAAGCGTAGCGGCCGCTTTTGACAGCGGTCTCGACAAAACCCTCCCAGCGCTCACCAACAGATAGGTTAATCACAACCTCCTTATGAGTTTAGATCACTGCAATAACACAGAATGCGCAATCTATGTTATTGGGGGTGACGTCCGACACGCCTGCCTGTAGCAGCGACGGGTGTACGCGCTCATCAGGCTGATACCCCCGGCGCTCCGCGCTCCAAGGCACTCGGCCCGAGCTAGCGGGAGTAGTCGTCAGCCGTGCGGCAGCGGTCTGCTCTGCCCTGCGCCTGGCCCAGAATGGCGGATCAGCCGATTTTCCTTTCAAGAAACCGGCCTTCATAACTCAGCGCAAGGGCAGCCGGATTTCGAACGGACCCTTACCGTGTGGTTTCTGACATATCGTGTGCCGACGCCTATTTGCTCGGCTTGCTGGCACTTGGGGCTGGCGGAGGAGGGGTCGCACCGGCTGGCATGGGGATCGTCAAGCCGCTTCGGGGCAAGCTGCCTTTTTGAAGGGTGGCGGTTTGCGATGTCTCGGCCATTGAACTCTCCTGCTGGATGCTACTTGGTCGCTGCTTTGCTGGCGCTGCTCGTGGGCTTAGTGACTGGCGTTGCCACCCCCTGGGCTGGCGGTTTGGCCCCGGCTGGCATGGGGATGGTCAAGCCGCTGCGGGGTAAGCTACCGTGCGTCGATGTGTAGGGGCGCGGGTTATCCTTCTTTGTCTCGGCCATAAGGTGAGCCTTCAAACCTGAAATGTAGTCTGAAAGTAGGTGGTCGCGTCCTCTTTTGCCAGCTTAAGCAAGTCCCGCCTTACGGGCAGGGCATTAGGAAGGTTCTTCTGGTCGGCGTCGAGGCGGAGGGTCATCAGCTTGTGCCGCCGTCTTATGATCTCGGCCTCGTCCAGCCTGCCCGCGAATATCTCCTCCCATTCCATCTGGCAGTCTATGAAAAGCGCATCCAGGGTAGCACAAAGTGCATTGGTGCCGCGAAACCTGGCGGCGAAGGGGATGGCGTTTTGCATCGAGTCCGCAACCTGGGCGGCGGCGATGATCCCGCCCCATACCATCGGGTAGGACTTCACCGCGGCCCATGTGCCAAGGGCGGAGACAGAAACCACGGCCCGGATCACGGCAAATCGCGTCTGCCAGGCGGCCAGACTGTCGCGGTAGCGGCGCACGTATTCACACATGACCTTAAGCTCTACTAGCTCGGCCCAGTAAAGCGCCTGTTGCCGGTTCTCCATGCGGTGACAGTCAGAACCCGATTCTACGCGGCGGCGTCTCGGCCTCCGTGATCTGTGCCGCGAGTTGTTCGCGGATGCGCTCTGCGGCCTGGTAGCCGTGGCCGGTAATTCTCACAGTCGTTCGCCCATCCCGATGTTTCGAGCCGATGATGAGCAAGCATTGACTGGCGAAGCTGCTCGCGGCGCTGTGCGCTAAATGCTCCGGCGTGCCTGGTGCCACGCTGCCGGCGGCCTCCATCGCCTTGGCGCAACCCTGTTCGCCCTCGCCGTTGTAAGCCCGCACCAACGCCAGAGATAGCTCTGTCCCAAACTGCGTATAGCTCATCGGCTTATAGCCTCCATGGCGGACCCTACACGTCGGCCCCGAGTCCCGGCCATGCTCTTAGATTGCCCTTATCACGCCGTAGGCACGGCTCCGCCGTGATCCGCCGGCGGAATCGGCCCCAGCTGGCGGGTGTAGTCGTCGGCCGTGCGGCTGCGGGCTGCTCTGCCCTGGCACCGGTCCAGAATGGCGAATCAGCCAACTGTCCTTTCAAGACCCTCTTTCAGACCTCAGCTCAAGGGCAACCGGATCTCGAACGTACCCTTACCGTGCGGTTTCTCACGCATCCTGTGCCGACGCCTTCTTGAAAGAAAGACGCAAAGACCTTTTACGCTCGGCGCCGGGCCTAGCCGAGCAAGGCCTGCGCGCACGCACCCAGAATGGTGTCCTCGTCCAAACCGTATTCCCGATACAGATCGGGAATGTCGCCGCTTTGGCCGAAACGGTCCACGCCCAGCGGCACCACGCGCTGGCCACGCACGGCGCCCAGCCAGGCCAATGAAGCGGGATGGCCGTCGAGAATGGTTACCACCGCGCTGCCCGGCGCCATGGGGGCCAGAATACGCTCGATGTGGCTTGGCGCCGGCGTGCCATCGCGGCGCGCGCGGCCGGCCGCAAGCCAGCCGGCATGCAGCCGGTCCGGGCTGGTGACCGCGAGCAGGCCGGCTTCCGGCACATCCTCCCGCAGCTTCTCGAAGGCGGCCTCCGCCTCCGTCGCCACAGGCCCCTGATAGGCAATCGCGATCGGCGCGCCGGCCCCCGGCGGCACCACCCAGTGCGCGCCGGCAATCACCGCCGCCTCATCCAATACCCGCGCCCGCTGCGGCAGCGCGCGCGTGGAAAGGCGCAGCCACACGGCGGACCCATCCGGTTCCTGCATATGCGCCAGCGCCCAGCGCAGCATCACCGCCAACTCATCCACATAGGCCGGCTCGTAGGATGCCAGCCTATCCGCCGCCATGCCGATCAGCGGCGTGTTCACGGACTGATGCTGCCCGCCCTCCGGCGCCAGGCTGATGCCCGAGGGCGTAGAGACCAGCAGAAAGCGCGCATCCTGGTAGCAAGCGTAAATCAGCGCATCCAGACCGCGATTGACGAACGGATCATACACCGTGCCGATCGGCAGCAGCCGCGCGCCGTTCAGCGCATGGCTCAAACCCGCAGCCCCCAGCAGCAGAAACAGATTCTGCTCGGCAATCCCCAGCTCGATATGCTGGCCTTCCGGGCTCATGCCCCAGCGCTGCATGCTGGCAACCTTGGTGTCGCGGAATACATCGTTGCGGGTATGCCGGTCGAACAGGCCGCGGCGGTTCACCCATGGCCCCAGGCTGGTGGAAACCGTCACATCCGGGCTGGTCGTGACGATGCGGGAGGCGGTGGCTTTCCAAGGCCCTTCCGCGCGGCCGATTTCGCCGAGGATTTCGCCAAACCCGGTCTGCGTGGACAGCGTGCGGCCGGCCAGCTTGCCCAGCGGCACGGTGGCCGGCACCGGCACCGGCGGTGGCGAAAACACGCGGCCATTTGGCGTGAGTTTCTGCGCGAAGGGGCAGCTTGCGATGAAATCCTGTAAAACCTCGGCCGGCAGATCCAGCCCCTCGAACAAATCCCATTCATGGCCCGGCCGAACGCGCATTTCGGCGCGGAAGGCCTCCATCTGCTCGCGCGTCATCAGGCCGGAATGATTGTCCTTGTGGCCGGCGAAGGGCAGCCCCATGCCCTTGATCGTATAGGCAATGAAACAGGTCGGCCGGTCGCCTTCGGCTTCCGCGGCCGAAAGCGCGTCCAGGATCGTTTCGATATCGTGGCCACCGAGATTGGTCATCAGCGCGCCCAATTCGGCGTCGCTCAGCGGATCGATGATCTCGTGCAACTCGCGTGACCGGCCCAGATCCGCCATCAGCGCCGTGCGCCACGCCTCGCCGCCCTGAAACGTGAGTGATGCATACAGGCTGTTTGGGCAATCATCGATCCAGCGGCGCAGCGCCTCGCCGCCCGGGCGCGCGAAGGCCGCTTCCTGCAAGCGGCCGTGCTTGATGCGCACAACGTTCCAGCCCATGTCGCCGAACAGGCCCTCGAACCGGCCGAAAAGCCTGTCCTGTACAACGGAATCCAGGCTTTGGCGGTTGTAGTCGACGATCCACCACACATTGCGAACGTCGTGCTTCCAGCCTTCCAGCAGGGCTTCGTAGATATTGCCCTCGTCCAGCTCCGCATCGCCGGCGATCGCGATATGGCGGCCCGGCGGCACGCCCTCCGGCAGCAAGCCGTGCAGGCGCACGTAATCCTGGATCAGCGCGGCGAAGCTGGTGGCCGCGACGCCGAGGCCCACCGATCCGGTGGAGAAATCGATCTCGCCGCCATCTTTCACCCGGCTGGGATAGGCCTGGGCGCCGCCGAACCGGCGCAGATTCTCCATCTTGTCGCGCGTTTGCCGCCCGAGCAGCGCCTGCGCCGCATGGAACACTGGCGAGGCATGCGGCTTTACGGCAACGCGATCCCCTGCCCGGAGCTTTTCAAAATACAGCGCCGTCATGATGGAAACGACCGACGCGCAGCTCGCCTGGTGCCCACCCACCTTCAGCCCGTCGCGATTGGGGCGCACATGGTTTGCGTTGTGCACCATCCAGGCCGACAGCCACAGCAGCTTGCGCTCGATCTGCTTCAGCGCGAGCAGGCGGGGCGAAATCGAGGGGTCCAGGGCGGTGTCCATACGCCAGGGTTCTATCCGGAGGGGGAAGGCGAAGAAAGGTGTTCTTTTTTGAAAAAAAGAACCAAAAAACTTCTACCCCTATGCCTTCCCAACCATCCGACACGGTAGGCACGACACGCACCTGAACAGACAAAAGTTTTTTGGTTCTTTTTTTCAAAAAAGAACATTCTTTCTTCCTCTTGCCGGGAGTCGCCTGATGGCCCTCATCCTGACCATCGCCCAGCAAAAAGGCGGCGCCGGCAAGACCATGCTCGCCGCCAATCTTGCCGCCGCCTGGGCGCCGCGCCACCGCGTAACGCTGCTGGACATCGATCCCCAGCGCAGCCTGTCGCGCTGGCACAAGCTGCGCACGCCGGGCCTGGCCCCGATCGGGTTCTCCGATGTCTCGGGCTGGCGGCTGCGTGGCGAGTTGGACCGGCTCGCCACCTCCGCCGACATCCTCATCGTCGATACGCCCCCCCAGATCGACAGCGACTCAGCCGGCGCCGTTCGTGCGGCCGCCCTGGTGCTGATCCCCGTTCAGCCCAGTATGCCCGATCTTTGGGCCACGGAGGGAACGGTGAAACTTGCCACCGCCGAGCGCCGCCGTGTCGCGCTGGTGCTCAACCGCTCGCCGGCCAGATCCGCGCTTCGGAGCGTGGTCGAATCCACCTTCACCAAAGCCGGCCTTCCTCTTCTTCCCACGGTGCTGGGCGACCGGCGCGGCTTTGCGCAGGCCTTTGCGCGGGGTATGGGCGTGAGCGAAGCGAGCCCCAGATCGGTGGCCGCGACGGAACTGTCCGCCCTGGCGGACGCCATATTGGAGATCACCCGATGAGCGCGCCGCCCGTGACCACCCTGCTTTGGCTGCCCAACATTCTGCTCGCGCTGCATATTCTGGCCGCCGCTGCCTGGGTGGGCGGCATGCTCTACGCCTTGGTGGTGCTGCGCCCGGCGCTGCGTGTGCTGGAAGCCGCCGCGCGCCTGCAAATCCAGCTGATCACGCTGAAGCGCTTCTTCCTGGTTGTGTGGCATGCCATGCCCATCATGCTGCTGACTGGCTGGGCGATGATCGGCGCCATCGGCTGGAGCATGGCCTTGCTGCCATGGTACGTGAATGTGATGCAGGGCCTGGCCATCATCATGGCCGGCGTATTCCTTTATTCCTATTTCGTCCCGTTCCGGCGCCTGCGCCGCGCGATCCGGCCGGGGCCTGAGCTTCTTGATACCATCCGGACGCTGATCACCGTTAATCTCGCCTTGGGGGTGATTACGATCATCGTCGCGTCGCTTGGGCATGCGTGGTAGAAGAATGGCCGACCGACGCTCAATGGCTGCCTCACGCGACTTGCGTATGCGGCCAAGTTTTCTGCTGCACGCCGGCAGCATTGCCAAGCTAAGGTCATCTCCCGTCACGGCACCAAGCAGAGAGATTCAACAATGAAGGCACTCACGCAAACCTTCGTAGAGAGTGGCCTTCGCCCGACCCGTGATTGCTAGGCCCCTTGGCTCGGCCGCGCCGCCGGCACGGCACCAAGGAAGAAAGATAACCACGAAGACACCAAGACACGAAGACGGCCACGAAGAGGTAGTGGGTCAGTTTGAATGTAACTGAATAATTTCCTATTTGGTTTCGCTTGGGGCGGCGACCCCGCCGTGGCATACTACGTGCCATGGATACCTATCGCGTAGTTGCAAACCCGACACCCAACCCAGGCGCATGGGCCATAGAGTGGTCAAAAGATGGGCAAGTCATGGCGCACATCTGCGAAAACTTCCAGACCGTAGATCAGGCTCAATTTCAGGTTGACTCTCTAACGCGTCTAGCTGCGGAGATTGCCCGCCCATGACCATCAAACGTACCCCACGCCCGCGCACCGGCCATGGTGGCGGGCGTGAGCGCGACCCTTTGCGAGATCGAAGACATGGTAAAAGTGTTGGAAGAATGGGAAAATAATCATGGCCAAGGATCAAACTGACCCACTATCCACGAAGAACAAGCATGGAGGTTTTTCTTCGTAAAATCCTTCGTGCTCTTCGTGTCTTCGTGGTTGAATTTTTCTTCCGCGCCGTCGGCGGCCGCGCCGCGGCTAGATCAGGTCCGGCTTTCATGTCGCGGAACTCGCGCGGCCAAATATATCCCAATGATCGATATTTATATCGGGTTTTCCCCACCCGCATGTCACGCCAATGAGGGGTGCAAAAGGTGGTCTCTACACCGCGGGCGCCTCGTCTCCCGCCCCTGGCAACAACGCCGCCCCAACCTGCACCGCGCTCTGCATATGCACAAAATTCTGCGGGTGCAGCCGAAAAAAAACACTGCCCTGCAAATACGTCTGCAAATCGCTCGGCATCACCACCGGCCCCGCCGGCGGCACCAGCCCCAACTCCACCGAGCCGCCAAGCCACGCATTCAACGTCGTCGGCGCGCCCGTCATATTCACCCACAGCGCGATATACAGCTGCGCCGCGGGATCGATCGTAAAACCCTGCCCGGTGGCCGCGGCCACGGAACTATCCACCTCGCCCAGAACGATCTGAAGCAAGCCCCCATCCAGCGCATCCACCAGCGCCTGGCCGCTCGGCGCCGCCAGGGCCGCATTCGCCGCCTGCGTATCGGCATCGGAGAGCGGATTGCCGTTCGGGCAGGGCCGGCTGACCGCAGCGATGATCCGGTCGCACGCATCGGCCGACACACCGTTGGCCTGCAGCGCCTGCAGCAGGGCCACGCGCGCCGCATGGTTCACATTCGTGTCGCCCTGGAAGATGCCGAAACTCGCCCCGCTTGCCCCCAGGCACGCATAGGAAAGGCGGTAGGGCGATGCAGCCCCCAGCTCGTTATACCGGATGGCGGCCCGTACTGCCGGCACCAGATCGGCTTCCACCACGAGACCCTCCCGGCGCATCCGGTGAACATATCGTGGCCGAACCATACGGCCGGTGCCGCCATCTAGGCAACGATGCAGTTCCGGATCATTGCGCCTGAAGCATATGCGCGATGGCCCCCGACACATGGTCCGGCGATATCGACCATGGCATGCCACCCACATCACGCACATCGTCGGGCCAGGGCATCACCGCGCGCCCCAGCACGCAGTCGTACCGAAGGCCGCACAGTGCGGAAAGATGCCGGTAGCACCAGTGCACATACGCATCCATGTGCAACTCCAGCACCACGCAGCCGGGGCGGCAGAACCCCAGATTGGTCAGCCCGGCGCCGTGTGGCGCCACAATGGCTTCGGCGCCGCGGAACAGGCGTATCTGGTCGGCCAGGCTGAGTGTCTCCGGCCGCACGGCCACGAAGCCGAACCGCCGCACCGCCTCCAGCACCGCTGCCTCATCCTGCAACGGCCGGAACGCGGCACCGCGACGGTCGATATAGATGCGCCGCGGAAAATCCTTCCCGCGCTCAGGCACGGCAGCCGACATCCTGGCAAACCATTCCCGCACGCACGGGTGGTACTGAAACTCCCCATGCACGGTCCAGGGCAGCAGCAGCCGATCAACCCGCACGCTCTGCCCATCCGCCACGCGAGTGATCCGCGCCGGCGCCGGCAGATCGAGCAGGGCCAGCGCCGCCGCCTGTGCCACCGCCCCTTCCGGGCACAACATGCTTTCCGCCTGCGCCAGATAGGGCGGCGGCGGAATCGCCAGCCGCATCACCCCATCCATCAGGGCATGGAAATAATTCCGCTTCGCGCCGGCCAGGATGGAAACATGCGTGCCCGGCAGATGGCGCACATCGCTCAGCTCCACGGCAATCCCATCCGCCATCTCGGCGTAGCGATGCGTGGCAGGAACGGTGTGGAACAGCGTCTCCCGTGCCAGCTCACCATCGATGCACAATATGCCGGCCGAGGAGTGCAGGATCGCATCGCGCACCACCATCAGCGCCGGGGCGGTGCACACATAATGATCGTCCCGCCAGCCCAGGCTGGGCGGCCGTTCGCTCACCCGCCAGCGTTCGAAAAAACCGGCGCCGATGTGCAACGGCTTCAGGCTCACCTCGGCCGGCGCCATGGAGTGCGCATGGCAGATGCGGGCGTCGGGCGTTCCGTCCCCGTCCGCCATCATCGCAAAAATCCCGCGCGGCCGCAGCACGGGCCAGGCGCTTGCGGTCATAGCGGCAGCTTGGCCTGCCGCCCTTCCGTCACCGCGCCCACCTCGCCATCGGCAAAGCGCAGCCGCAGCCGCGCGCCCGGCTTCAACGCGGCGGCGCGGGTGATCGGCTGGCCGCCCGCATCGCGCACCAGCGCAAAGCCGCGCGCCAGCACCCGCTCGTACGACGCCCCCTCCAACCGCGCCGACAGCACCTCCAGCCGTGACGCTTGCGCCCGCAGCCGTGCCTCGATCCCGGCCACGCTCAATCGCGGCAACACCGAAGCGGCCGCATCCCGGTGGCGCTGCACGCCGCGCTGAAGGGCAGCGAGCAACCGCACGCCGCTCACCTGCAACGCGCCGCGGCGCGCGGCGATCAGCGCATGCGGATCGGGGATGTGGCGTTCGGCCCGCACCAGCGCGTTGGCGCGGGCGGAGAGCAAATTGGGCAGCGCCAAGCCAAGGCGCTGCCCCCGGTCATCCAGCCGCATCCGGGCATTGCCCAGCATGCCGGGCAGATCGGGCAATCTGGCGCCGGCGGCTTGCAAACGTCCACGGCCGCCTTGCGTCGCGCGGTCCAGCGCCCCGATCAGGCGGGCGGCCTTCTGCGCCAGATCGGCCATCAGCTCGATACGCGCGGGCACCGCCATCTCGGCCGCGGCGGTGGGCGTGGGCGCGCGCCGGTCGCTGACGAAATCTATCAGCGTGGTGTCCGTCTCGTGGCCCACGGCGGAGATCAGCGGCAGGCGGCAGGCGGCGGCCGCGCGCACCACGATTTCCTCATTGAAGGCCATCAGGTCTTCCAGGCTGCCGCCACCCCGCGCCACGATCAGCACATCGGGCCGGGGGATGCCGGGGGCGGGCAGCCGGTCCATCCCCGCGATCGCGGCGGCGATCTTCTCGGCTGCCCCCTCGCCTTGCACGGGCACCGGCCACAGCAGGATCGGGCGCGGAAAGCGGCGCGCGATCGTGGTCATGATATCGTGCAGCACCGCCCCGCCGGCGGATGTGATCACCCCCACCACCGCCGGCAGGCGCGGCAGTTCGCGCTTGCGGTCCGCATCGAACACGCCTTCCGCCGCCAGGCGCTGCTTGAGCATTTCGATCCGCGCCAGCAGCGCGCCGGCGCCCGCATATTCCAACCGGTCGATCACCAGCTGGTATTCGCTGCGGTCCCCGTAGGCGGAGATTTTCCCCGTGGCGATCACCTCGACGCCATTTTCCGGCTTCAGCCCCAGCCGGGGGGCCGCGAACTTCCAGATCACCGCGCGTATCTTCCCGCCCTCGTCCTTCAGGCTCAGATACGTATGCCCGGAGGCATATTGCTTCAGCTCGGTAATCTCCCCCCTCACCCTGATGCGCCCGAACGCCCCCTCCAGCGTCCGCTTGATCGCCCCCGAAAGCTCCCCTACCGAGTACTCCGGAACATTCGTCTTCGCCACGTCATCCATGATTTTCGTTTAGGCCACGGCACCAATAGATAAAAGTTTTTTGCTTCTTTTTTTCAAAAAAGAAGAGTCTTTTTTCTTGAAAGAAGCAGAGAACTTTCACGTACAAGGGGATTACCACATTGAAAGTTCTCGTCGTCGGCTCGGGGGGGAGGGAGCATGCGCTGGCATGGGCGCTGAGTAACTCGCCCCTCCTCACCAAGCTTTACGTGGCGCCCGGCAACCCCGGCACGGCCACGCTGGCCGAGAACGTGCCCATCGGCGTGCTGGACATCCCCGCACTGGTCGACTTCGCCGTCGCCCACGGCATCGACCTCGTGGTGCCCGGCCCGGAGGCGCCGCTCGTTGCCGGCCTCGCCGATGCCCTGGCCCCCACCGGCATACGCTGTTGCGGTCCAAAAGCCGCCGCCGCCGCGCTGGAAGGCAGCAAATCCTTCGCCAAGGACATCTGCGACGCCGCCGGCATCCCCACCGCGCGCTGGGAACGCTTCTCCGATGCCGCCACCGCGCTGGATTTCGTCGCCCGCCGTGGCGCGCCCATCGTCATCAAGGCCGATGGCCTCGCCGCCGGCAAGGGCGTCACTGTCGCGGCAACGGAAGCGGAAGCGAACGCCGCCATTACCGCCCTGCTCACCGAAAATGCCCTCGGCGATGCCGGCGCCACCATCGTCATCGAGGAATGTCTCACCGGCGAGGAAGTCAGCCTCTTTGCCCTGTGCGACGGCACCGCGTGCATCCTCCTTGGCGCCGCCCAGGACCACAAACGCATCGGCGAGAACGACACCGGCCCCAATACCGGCGGCATGGGCGCCATCTCCCCACCCCCCGGCTTCCCGCCGGACGCCCAGGAAGCCGCACTGGACCTGTTCATCCGTCCCGCGCTCCGCGAAATGGCCGAGCGCGGCACCCCCTATACCGGCATCCTCTTCGCCGGCCTCATGCTCACGCCGGACGGCCCCAAGCTGATCGAATACAATGTCCGGTTCGGCGACCCCGAAACCCAGGCGCTGCTGCCGCGGCTGCAATCCGACCTGCTGCCCGCCCTGCTCGCCGCCTGCGACGGCGAACTGGCACAATTCTCCCTAAGCTGGCTCGATCTCACCTGCGTCTCTGTCGTGGTGGCCGAACGCGGCTACCCCGGCGCCTATGCCAAGGGCAGCCCGATTGGCGGCATCGATCGCGCGGCCGCGGTGCCCCATGCCGCGATCTTTCACGCCGGTACCGATCTGCGCGACGGCCACCTCGTCTCCGCCGGCGGCCGCGTGCTCACCGTCTGCGGCACCGGCCCTACTGCCACCGCCGCCCGCGCGGCCGCGTACGCCGCGGTTGCGGCGCTCGACTATCCGTCGGGTGTTTATCGGCGGGATATCGGGAAGAAAGATGTTCTTTTTTGAAAAAAAGAACCAAAAAACTTTTACCCTTTTGGACCCGACACGCCAGCAACCGTCGCGCCTGAAATAATCAAAAGTTTTTTGGTTCTTTTTTTCAAAAAAGAACATCTCTTCTCACATGTTTCACGTGAAACAAACCAAGAACGAACACCCACGCGCAACCCTCTCCCGGCATCTACGTTCCTGCCCCCGATGATCGAAGCCGCCATGATCTGGAACGAACCGAACAACAAATCCCACTGGGATTTCGAGTCCGATCCGGGCTGGTCAGCCTTCGCCGCCATGGCCAGCCTCGCCGGCGACGCCATCGCCGCTGAAGCCCCCGGCCTGCCCCGCGTGCTCGGCGGCATCTCCCCCATCGATCCGGAATTCCTCCGCATCCTGGAACGGCAGGGCGTGATGGATCACCTCGATGCCGTCGCCGTGCACGGCTTCCCGCTCGATTGGAACCACTGGCAGATCCACGAATGGCCCGAAAAACTGGCGCTGATCCGGGCCGCCACCCACATGCCCGTCTGGGTCTCTGAAGTCGGCATCTCCACCTTCGGCGCCGAGGAAGTGCAGGAATGGGGCCTGCGCCGCACCGCCGAATTGCTCATCGGCCAGGCCCCCCGGATCCATTGGTACAGCCTCTACGACCTGCCAGCCGCCTGGCCCGCCACCACCCGCCATCGCGAGGCGGAAGGATCCTCCTATTACCGCCATTTTCACATGGGCCTGTTCGACGAACACGGCCGCCCGAAACTGGCAGCCCGGCATTTCGCCGATTTCACACCTGCCCTCGGCCTATGCCAGTGGTTCCATTTCGAGGATCATCGCCTCGATGATGCGGTGGCCAAGATGCGTGACATGGGCGTCACCCATCTGCGCACCGGCCTCAGTTGGGCCGACAGTTTCCGCCCCAATGCCGACGCCTGGTTCGACCGCCAGATGGCGGCGCTGGAGGATTTTGCCGTCACCGTCACCTTCTGCTTCACGCCCGAACATCGCGGCACCTGGGCCCACCACACGGCCCCGCCGCTGGTGCCGGAGGAGTTCGCGGAATTCTGCGCCCGGATGATCCGGCGCTATGCGGCCGGATCGCGATGGATGGGGTCAACCCAATACACGGCCTCCGGCGCCTCCACCCCCGCGATGTCGAGGTTAACCACCACCGCCTCGTTGTCGCTGCGCACCAGCACGCATTCCAGCGTCTCATCCGCGCTGCCGTTCAGTTCCTGATGCGGCACGTAGGGCGGGATGAAAATGAAATCACCCGCCTCGGCCTCGGCGGTGAACTCCAGTTGCTCGCCCCAGCGCATGCGCGCCCGGCCCCGCACCACGTAGATCACGCTCTCCAGCGCCCCATGATGATGCGCGCCCGTCTTGGCATTGGGGGCAATGCTCACTGTGCCGGCCCACAGCTTCTGCGCCCCCACCCGTGCATGGTTGATCGCCGCCTGCCGGAACATCCCCGGCGTCTGCGCCGTGTTTGCATCCAGCCGATCCCCCTTGATCACCCTTACCCCATCCTCCCGCCACCGCGGCGCCTCCGCAGGATGGTGATGGTCATGATCGCCGCTCATCGCATGGTCTCCCTATCCATTCCTTACTCCGTGAAATCCCGCCTTGGGCACCCCTGCGCGAACAGCAGCGCCTCCAGCCCCGCGTGATCGACCCGGTTCGCAACCTCGGCGCTGACCACCGCCGTCGCGCGGAACGCAATCCCAAGGCCCGCCGCGCGCAGCATGGCCAGATCGTTGGCCCCGTCACCCACCGCCAGAGTCGCCGCGCGCCGCAAGCCGCGTGCATGCGCCAGTGCACGCAACGCGGCCAGCTTGGCATCCCGGTCCAGGATCGGCTCCGCCACCTCGCCGGTCAGCCGCACCCCGTCATCCAGCAGCACATTCGCCCGGTGCTCATCGAACCCGCACAGCGCCGCCACCCGGGCGCTGAAGAAGGTGAACCCGCCGGAAACCAGCGCGGTCCGCGCCCCCCATCCCCGCATCGTCGCCACCAGCGTCCGCGCCCCCGGCGTCAGCGCCACACGCCGCCACGCCGCCTCCAGCGCGGAAAGCTCCAGCCCCCTCAGCAGCGCCACCCGCTCCCGCAGCGACTCACAAAAATCCACCTCGCCCTCCATGCTGCGGCGGGTGATCGCAGCCACCTCCGCCTTCAGCCCGGCAAACCCCGCCAGTTCGTCCAGCGTCTCGGTGGTCACGATCGTGCTGTCCATGTCGGCCACCAGCAAACGCCGGCGGCGCCCGCGTTCCCGCGTGATGAGCACATCCACCGGTGCACCGCCCAACGCTGCCCGCGCGGCCGAGAGATCGTCCGTCATCAATCCGGGGATGTCCGCCGCTTCGCCGGGGGATAGGATCACCGGCGTGCGGGTGCCAGCCACCGCCTCGCGAACCTGGTCTATCACCGGCTGCGTCAGCGTCATGGCCTCCCGCGCCGCCACCAGCGTCAGGACGTAACTCATTGAGGCTTCCCTACCACTGCGTGCCGCCCTTACCCGCATGCGCAGCGTCGGCCCGCGCGCGGTGTAGGCGATGACATCATCCGCCGGCAAGCATCGCGCCGTCATCGTCGCCGGCCCCACCTGCAGCGGTAAGAGCGCCCTGGCACTCGATCTCGCGGACCGGCTGAGCGGCACGATCATCAACGCCGATTCGATGCAGGTGTATCGCGAACTGCGCATCCTCACCGCGCGCCCCACGCCGGAGGACGAAACCCGCGTCCCGCATCGCCTCTACGGCATCCGCCCCGCCGCCGAACCGGCCAGCGCCGCCTGGTGGCGCGCCGCGGCACTCGATGCCATCGCCGAGACGATCGCTGCCGGCCGAACCCCCATCCTCTGCGGCGGCACCGGGCTCTATCTCGCCGCCCTCGCCCAGGGTCTTGCCGCCATTCCAGACCCCGGCGACGCCGCCCGCGGCGAAGCCCGCGCCCTGCTCGCCGCTTATGGCCCTGCGCCGCTGCATGCCCGCCTCGCCGAGGCCGACCCGGAGACCGCCGCCACGCTGCGGCCGACCGACAGCCAGCGCATCGCCCGCGCCTGGGAAGTATGGCGCGGCACCGGCACCGGGCTTGCCGCCTGGCAGCGACTGCAGGCCCCCGCAGATCCTCTGCCCCCGGATTTCACCGTTCTACTCCTGGATCCCCCCCGCGACACGCTGCGTGCCGCCATCGCCAGCCGCGCCGCCGGCATGATTGCCCAAGGCGCCATCGATGAAGTGCGCGCCCTGCTCGGCCAAAATCTCGATCCGGCGCTGCCGGCCATGCGGGCGCATGGCGTGCCCGAATTTGCCGCCTATCTGCGGGGCGAGATCGGCATGACGGAAGCCGAGCGCCGCGTCTGCCTCGTCACCGGCCAGTACACCAAGCGACAGGCGACCTGGTTCCGACGCAGGGACATTGCAGCATCCGCCCCCGTGCATAGGTTCCTTGCGCGATATGGAGAAAACAAGCAATTAACGGAAAGTATACTCACCGAATCCTATAACTTTATTCGCGCCAGCGGTTGACGCGCCGCAGCACGACCCGTAATACACTGCGCCATGAACGCCATCGCTCAAACGCCCGACAGCGAGACATCCCAGGCCTCGTCCACCGCCAGCGGTGCCGAGATTCTGCTGCGGGTTTTGCGCGACCAGGGCGTGGACACCATCTTCGGCTATCCCGGCGGCGCGGTGCTGCCGATCTACGATGCGCTGTTCCAGCAGAACGCCATCCGCCACATCCTGGTGCGGCACGAGCAGGCGGCCGTGCATGCCGCGGAGGGCTATGCGCGCAGCACCGGCCGGGTCGGCGTGGTGCTCGTCACCAGCGGCCCCGGCGCCACCAACGCCGTCACCGGCCTGCTCGATGCGCTGATGGACTCTATTCCCCTGGTCTGTCTCACCGGCCAGGTGCCCACCCACCTGATCGGCAACGATGCCTTTCAGGAGGCGGACACCACCGGCATCACCCGCCCCGCCACCAAGCACAATTACCTCGTCAAGCGCAGCGAGGATCTCGCGCGCACGCTGCACGATGCCTTCTACGTGGCCCGCAGCGGCCGTCCCGGCCCGGTGGTTGTGGACCTGCCGAAGGACATCCTGATCGCCCCGGCGCCCTATGTGCCGGCCTCGGCCAAGCCGCATCGCAGCTATCGCCCCGTTACCCAGCCGAACCCGGCCGCCATCCGGGCTGCCGTGCGTGCGCTGAAGGCCGCGCGCCGCCCGGTGATCTACGCCGGCGGCGGCGTGATCAACGCGGGACCGGAAGCCAGCCGCCTGCTCGCCGAATTCGTGCGCCTGGGCGATTTCCCCTGCACCAACACGCTGATGGGCCTGGGCTGCTTCCCGGCCTCCGACCCGCATTTTCTTGGCATGCTCGGCATGCACGGCACGTACGAAGCCAATTTGGCCATGCATGGCTGCGACGTGATGTTCAACATCGGCGCCCGCTTCGATGACCGTGTCACCGGCCGGCTGAACGCCTTCAGTCCCGGCAGCCTGAAAATCCACGCCGATATCGACCCTTCCAACATCAACAAGAACGTGGCGGTCGACATCCCCATCGTGGGCGATGCCACGCTGACCCTGCGCGCCCTGATCGAAGCCTGGCGCGAGGATACAACGCCGCAAGACCGCACCGCCCTGGCGGCCTGGTGGCGCGAGATCGCCGGCTGGCGCGGCATCGACTGCCTGAAATTCACCCAGGACCCCAGCCCCGGTGCGGTGATCAAGCCGCAATACGCCGTGCAGCGCCTCAACACGCTCTGCGCCGGCACGGGGCGCGACACGTTCATCACCACCGAGGTCGGCCAGCACCAGATGTGGGCGGCGCAGTATTTCCATTTCGACAAGCCCAACCGCTGGATGACCAGCGGCGGCCTGGGCACCATGGGCTATGGCCTGCCGGCCGCGATGGGCGTGCAAATCGCCCACCCCGATGCGCTGGTGATCGACATCGCGGGCGAAGCGAGCATCCTGATGAACATTCAGGAGATGGGCACGCTGGCGCAGTATCGCCTGCCGGTGAAGATTTTTATCCTCAACAACGAGTACATGGGCATGGTACGCCAGTGGCAGGAGTTGCTGCATGGCTCGCGCTACTCGGAGAGCTACAGTGCCGCCCTGCCCGATTTCGTGAAGCTGGCGGAGAGTTTCCACGCAACCGGCCTGCGTGCCCGCAATGTGGGCGAGCTGGATTCGGTGATCCGCGAGATGCTGGCCATCCCCGGCCCGGTGATCGCCGACATCGCGGTGGACCAGCGCGAGAATTGTTTCCCGATGATCCCCTCGGGTGCGGCGCATAACGAGATGATCCTGGGGCCGGAGCATTCCGGCCGTGCCGCCAGCATCACCGATGAAGGGATGATGTTGGTCTGACATGCCGGTCCCCGATGGCACTTTCCGCACCGCCACCATTTCGGTGCTGGTGGACAATGAGTCCGGCGTTCTGGCGCGTGTGATCGGGCTGTTCTCTGGGCGCGGCTACAATATAGATAGCCTGACGGTGGCGCCGGTGGATGATGATCGCGGCCGCAGCCGTATCAACGTTGTTACCTCCGGCACCGAAATGGTGATCGAGCAGATCAAGGCGCAGCTCGCGCGGCTGGTGCCGGTGCATAAGGTGGCCGACCTGACCAAGCTGGGGCCGCACGTGGCGCGCGAGATGGCGCTGGTGAAGGTGGTGGCACAGGGTGAATCGCGGGTGGAATCGCTGCGTATTGCGGAGGCGTTTCGGGCGCGCGTGGTGGATACGAATATCGGCAGCTTCGTGTTTGAGTTGACGGGGGCTGCCGAGAAGATCGATGCGTTTATCGAGCTGATGCGGCCGCTGGGGCTGGCGGAGGTGTCGCGGACGGGGATTGCGGCGATTGCCAGGGGGTCTGTGACGATCTGAAGGCCAGGGGGGCTCTGCCCCCCTGGACCCCCCGCTGGGGCCGAGAGGCCCCAGACCCCGGCTTCGCCCTGCGATCCCCGGCCGTGCCGGGTCGAAACGAACGGGGGTCTGGGGCCTCTAGGCCCCAGCGGGGTCCAGGGGCAGAGCCCCTGGCCTTTTCATTTTATGAGGGAAGTGGACCATGCGCGTATACTACGACCGCGACGCCGACGTTAACCTGATCAAAAGCCGCCGCGTCGCCGTCATCGGCTACGGCAGCCAGGGCCACGCCCACGCCCGCAACCTGCACGATAGCGGCGTCAAAGACGTCGTCGTCGGCCTGCGCCCCGGCTCAGCCGGCGTCGCCAAAGCCGAAGCCGCCGGCCTGAAGGTGCTCCCCCCCGCCGAAGCCGCCGCCTGGGCCGACGTGATCATGGTGCTCACCCCCGACGAAGGCCAGGGCGACCTCTACCGCGACCACCTCGCGGCCAACATGAAGGAAGGCGCCGCCCTGGCCTTCGCCCACGGCCTGAACATCCATTTCAACCTGATCGACCCGCGCCCGGACATCGATGTGTTCATGATCGCGCCCAAAGGCCCCGGCCACACGGTGCGATCGGAATATGAACGCGGCGGCGGCGTGCCCTGCCTGGTGGCCGTGCACCAAAACCCGTCCGGCAACGCGCTGGAAATCGCGCTCAGCTATGCCAGCGCCATCGGCGGCGGCCGCGCCGGCATCATCGAAACCAGCTTCAAGGAAGAATGCGAGACCGATCTGTTCGGCGAACAGGCGGTGCTGTGCGGCGGCCTGGTTGAACTGATCAAGGCCGGATTCGAAACGCTGGTAGAGGCCGGCTACGCGCCGGAGATGGCCTATTTCGAATGCCTGCACGAGGTGAAGCTGATCGTGGACCTGATCTACGAGGGCGGCATTGCGAACATGAACTATTCGATAAGCAACACCGCCGAATATGGAGAATATGTCACCGGGCCGCGGATCATCACCGCCGAAACGAAGGCCGAGATGAAGCGCGTGCTGGAGGATATCCAGTCCGGCCGTTTCACCCGCGACTGGATGCTGGAAAACAAGGTCAACCAGGCCAGCTTCCGCGCAACAAGGCGCCGCAACGCAGAGCACCACATCGAAAAAGTGGGCGAGCGTCTGCGCGGCATGATGCCCTGGATCGCCAAGAATGCCCTGGTGGACAAGAGCAAGAATTAACCTGGGCTTGTAGGCTGGGTGTAGGGTGCGAGGGCCCGGCCACGCACAAAAACGCTAACAAAACCTTAGCAGCTTCATTACGGAAAAAAAAGCTGACGTTTCCGGCATTTCGTGGCCATACACGGATGCGTTTCTGACATGCCGCCACGGCTGCGTGTGGCGGACGCGCAACCCGTTCCACTCTAGTAATATGAAATATGGAGACCCGATGAAGCTCCCCCTGATGAGCGCCGCCTTCCTGTCCGCTGCCCTGCTCGCAGCCCCCGCTTTCGCTGCGCCCCCGGCCGCCGCGCCGGCGCCCGCCGCTGCCCCGGCTGCGGCCCCGGCCCCCACGCCGGCCGCCGATACAACGCCGAAGAAGACCACCAAGAAGACGACCAAGGCCAAGAAGGCCAAGGCAACGAAGAAGGCCTCCGCTCCGGCAGCGGACGCCGCGCCGAAGTAAGCCGCTTCTTGCCCTGCCTTGCGCGGGGCGATGAACAGCCTCCCATTCGGGTTTCTTGTTCCCAAAACGGCATTCGGCTATAAACGCTGAATGCCGTTTTTCGTGCTCCGTTCCGGTGTGGCACCTGGTGCACTCGCGCCTTCGGCAACCTGCGCGCTGCTTCGACTTATAGTCCCCTGAGCGGGGCTACCGGTTGCTGACCGGTTCGCTCAGGGGTATCCGGCACGCCCGCGCCTGGGCCAAGCCGTCGACCGATACGAACCGAAGCTAGCCGCAAACCAAAGCAAGCCAGGAACCCTGCCATGCCGATCGACCATCCGAGTTTCGGCCGTCTGGACGACGACCGCGTCATCATCTTCGACACCACCCTGCGCGACGGCGAGCAATCGCCCGGCTTCTCCATGAACCTTCAGGAGAAGGTACGCCTGGCCCATTGCCTGGCCGAGTTGGGCGCCGACGTGATCGAAGCCGGCTTTCCGATCGCCTCGCCCGGCGATTTTGAGAGTGTGGCCGCCATCGCCGCTTCCGTGCGCGGCCCCGTGATTTGCGGTCTGGCCCGCTCCGCTTCCGGCGACATCCTGCGCGCCGCCGAGGCCGTGAAGGCCGCCGCCCGCCCGCGCATCCACACCTTTATCAGCACCAGCGCACTGCACATGAAATACAAGCTGCGCATGGAGCCTGAAGCGGTGCTGGAGGCCGTGACCGCCTCGGTGTCGCTCGCACGGCGCCATGTGCCGGATGTGGAGTGGTCCGCCGAGGATGGCAGCCGCACCGACCCGGATTTCCTGGCGCGCTGCGTGGAAGCCGCTATCGCCGCCGGGGCGACCACGATCAACATCCCCGATACGGTGGGCTACGCCCTGCCCGAGGACCTCACCCGCATTTTTACGGATTTGCGCACCCGCGTGCCGGGGGCGGACAGGGTGATCTTCTCGGCGCATAACCACAACGACCTCGGCCTGGCGGTGGCCAATACTGTGGCCGCTTTGCGCGCCGGTGCCCGCCAGGTGGAGTGCACCATCAACGGCATCGGCGAGCGCGCCGGTAATGCCGCGCTGGAGGAGATCGTGATGGCGCTGCGCACCCGCCACGACGCGGTGCCGCTGCGCAACGCCATCGTGACGGAGCGCATCCTGCCGGCCTCGCGCCTGCTCTCCACCATCACCGGCTTCGATGTGCAGCCCAACAAGGCCATCGTGGGGCGCAACGCCTTTGCCCATGAGAGCGGCATCCATCAGGACGGCATGCTGAAGAATGCGCAGACCTACGAGATCATGACGCCGGAGAGCGTCGGCTGGACCAAGACCAACCTGGTGATGGGCAAGCATTCCGGCCGTGCCGCCTTCCGCGACAAGCTCGCGGCGCTGGGCTATGGCGAGCTGGGCGACAATGCGCTGAACGACGCCTTCCGCCGCTTCAAGGACATCGCCGACCGCAAGAAGATCGTCTACGACGAGGATATCGTCGCTTTGGTGGATGACGAGGTGGTGCGCGACCATAACCGCATCCGCTTCATCACGCTGGACGTGCATGCCGGATCGCGCGGGCCAGCCCGCGCCGAGCTGACGCTGGAGGTGGACGGCGAGTGTTTCACCGAGATTGAAACTGGCGATGGGCCGGTTGATGCCACGTTCCGCGCCATCCGCGCCATTTTCCCGCACGAGGCGAGCCTGGTGCTGTTCTCCGTGGGCGCGGTGACGGAGGGGACGGATGCCCAGGCGAAGACGACAGTACGCCTGACGGAAGGCGGCAAGATGGTGGATGGGCAGGGGGCGGATACCGACACGATTGTCGCCTCCGCACGCGCCTACGTGCACGCGCTGAACAAGCTGCTGGTGAAGCGCCTGCGGACGGCGCCGGTGGCGATGTCCCAATCCGCCTGACCCGTAGCCCGCATGCAATGCGGGGGCACACGGCGGCGCGTGAACGAACGCGGCGCCGTGTGCCCCCGCATTGCATGCGGGCTACAAGAAATACGTATCAGTATCCGTTTTGCGGCGGGGGCGGGGGGTTGCCGTAGTAGCCCGGCGGCGGAGGCGGCGGCTGGTTGCCATAGTAGCCAGGGGGCGGCGGCGGGTAGTAGCCGGGGGGCGGGGGCTGCGGCGTTGTCGCGGCGCCGGCCACGGCACCAGTGCCGCCACCGATCAGCGCCCCCAGAACGGCGCCACGGCCGCCACCGGCGAGCCCACCGATCACCGCACCGGTGCCTGCGCCGATGGCGGCACCGCCGGCGGCACGCTGGTTCGGGTCATAGGGGTTGGTGCACCCGGCCAGGCCGATCAGGCCGGCCAGCCCGAGGGTGACAACGACTTTTCGCATGATATGTGGGTCTCCTGTAAAGCAATTCTGGCGTGGTCCGGCGTGGCCGGCCCGTGCTGCGGAACATTGTGCGGGCGTACGTGCGGCACAACGCGGTGACAAGCTTGATTACAAAGTGAAATGCGCCGGGCGGGGCGAGGTTCCGCGGGGCGGCCTTGCGGGTGGGGGGGGCGGCTTGTAATACCCGCGACGTGAAGGCCAGGGGGGCGCTGCCCCCCTGGACCCCCCGCTGGGGACTCGTCCCCAGACCCCGGCTTTGCCCTGGATCCCCCACCGTGCCGGGTCCTAGGGGCGAAGCCCGGGGTCTGGGGCCTAGGCCCCAGCGGGGGTCCAGGGGGCAGAGCCCCCTGGCCTTTCTCTTGTCTTAGGAAGTTGTGTATGTTCTCCCGCCTCCTCGGCGCCATGTCCGCCGACATGGCCATCGACCTCGGCACCGCCAACACGCTGGTTTACGTGAAAGGCCGTGGCATCGTGCTGGCCGAACCCAGTGTCGTCGCCATCGCCGACGTGCGCGGCAAGAAGCAGGTTCTGGCGGTCGGCGAGGAAGCCAAGCAGATGCTCGGCCGCACCCCCGGCAACATCTCCGCCATCCGCCCCATGCGCGACGGCGTGATCGCCGACTTCGAGGTCGCCGAGGAGATGATCAAGCACTTTATTCGCAAGGTGCATAACCGGCGCAGTTTCGCCTCCCCCATCATCATCGTATGCGTCCCCTCCGGATCCACCGCGGTGGAACGCCGCGCCATCCAGGAGAGCGCCGAATCCGCCGGCGCCCGCAAAGTGCTGCTGATCGAGGAACCGATGGCCGCCGCCATCGGCGCCGGGCTACCGGTGACCGAACCCTCCGGCTCCATGATCGTGGATATCGGCGGCGGCACCACCGAGGTTGCTGTCATTTCGCTGGGCGGAATTGTCTATGCCCGCTCCGTGCGCGTGGGGGGCGACAAGATGGACGAGGCGATCATCAGCTATATCCGCCGCAACCATAACCTTCTGATCGGCGAATCTTCCGCCGAGCGCCTGAAGATAGAGCTCGGCGCCGCCCGCCCGGCCGAGAACGGCGATGAAGGCCCCTGGCGCGAAGTGCGCGGCCGCGACCTGATCAACGGCGTGCCGCGCGAGGTGGTTGTCAGTCAGTCGGCGATTGCCGAAAGCCTCTCCGAGCCGGTGTTCCAGATCGTGGAAGCCGTCAAGGTCGCTCTGGAAAACACGCCGCCGGAACTCGCCGCGGATATCGTGGACAAGGGCATTGTGCTGACCGGCGGCGGCGCGCTGCTGAACCGGCTGGACCAGGTGCTGCGCGAGGCGACCGGCCTGCCGGTAGTGGTGGCGGAAGACGCGCTATCCTGCGTGGTGCTGGGCACCGGCCGTGCACTTGAGGAGCTGAAGCGGCTGCGGAATGTGCTCACAACGATGTATTAGTCGTGTATTAAGCGCTGCTTACCGCTATGAGATAGCGGTGCGGGGCCACACGCGCCCCGCGAAAGGCAGGCGGCGTGATCAGGCTCTCCATTCAGGCTCGCCAGGCCCTGGCACGCCTCACACTTCCGGTTCTCATCGTGTTCTCGCTTGCCCTGATGCTGCTGGGCCGCGCGACACCGCTGGTGCCCGAGCGCGCGCGGATAACCCTTTCCGATGCCCTCGCCCCGATCTATGCGGTGGTGGATGCGCCGTTGCGCGGGTTGCGCGGCGCCGCGCGCGCGGTGCGCGAGGTATGTGCGCTTCAGGCCGATAACGCCCAACTGCGCCTGGAAAACGAGCGCCTGCGCCATTGGTACGATGTGGCCATGGCGCTGGATGCGGAGAACGCCGTATTGAAGGCCAATCTGCACTGGGTGCCGGACCCGAAACTCTCCTTTGTGACGGCGCGCGTGGTGGCTGATGCCGGCGGGGTGTATGCGCGATCGGTGCTGCTCTCCATGGGGCCGCATAGCGACGTACGCCGCGGCGAGGTGGCGCTGGATGCCAGTGGCGTCGCTGGCCGGGTGACGGAGGTGGGCACGCGCAGCGCCCGCGTTCTGCTGATCACCGACATGAACAGCCGCATCCCGGTGCTGCTGGAAAAGAGCCGTGCCCGCGCCATTCTGGCCGGCACCAATTCGCCCACGCCGAAGTTGCTGTATTTGCAGGATGGCGCCCATCCGGAGGAAGGCGAGCGTGTGATCACATCGGGCGCGGCCAACGCTTTCCCTTCCGGCCTGCTGATCGGCACTGTGCATTACGGCCCGGACCAGCAAGTGCAGGTGACGCCGGCCGCCGATCTCGGCCGCCTGGAGATCGTGCGCATCTTCGATTACGGCCTGGACGGCATCGTGCCGCCCGAGAGCGGGCTGCGCACCGTTGCCGGGCGCGAGGCCGCCGCCGGCGCCGGCGACTGAGCCAGGCGAAGCGGCACGCGCATGGACAAGAAACCCGGCATACGCCCGCGCCTTGGCCTGTGGCACCAGATGGATGTGGTATCCCGCCACGCCTTACCGGCGGCGCAGACGATCATCGTGCTGTTGCTGCTCTCCGCACCGATCGGCATACCGGGCCAGGCGCAGATCCAATCCGCCTGGGCCATGGCCTGCGTGTATTTCTGGTCGCTCTACCGTCCGGCGGCTTTGCCTGCCCTGCTGGTATTCGCCATTGGGCTGCTGCTGGACCTGATCGCCCAGGGGCCGGTGGGCGTCGGGGTGCTGGTGCTGCTGCTGATCCACGCGGTGGCTCTGAAATTCCGCCGTGCGCTGACCCGCAGCGGCTTCGGCCTGGTGTGGCTGGTGTTCATCGGCGTGGCCGCCTCCGCCACCGCGGCCGAGTGGCTGCTGACCAGCTTCCTCACCTGGCACCTTATGCCCCCCGGCCCCGGCCTGATGGAATTCGCCATTGCCGCCGGCCTTTATCCCAGTATCGCCTTCTACCTAATCCTGTTGCACCGCGGGCCGGCCGCCCCTGAACGCGCAGCGTAAATGAGTAAAAGTTCTTTGCTTCTTTCTTTCAAGACAGAAGAGGATTCGTTTTGCCGCTCCTCGGCGGGCTTCTTTTTTGAAAAAAAGACGCAGAATACATTGGACTATTGGATCCGACACATCTGCGAGCACGCGTCGCCATCATGAAGCAGGAGGGGACGCGGAACGGCATCTTCACGCGGCGGGCGCTGATTATCATGGCGGGACAGACGGCCGCGATCAGCGCGCTCGCGGCCAAATTGTACCGCGTGCAGGTGCAGGAAGGCGCGAAATACGCCACTCTGGCCGAGAGCAACCGGGTCAGCGCCCGGCTGATCGCGCCGCCGCGCGGCCGCATCTTGGACCGGTTCGGCCAGGTGCTGGCCGGCAATACACTGAATTGGCGCGCCCTGCTGCTGGCCGAGGAAACCACCGATGCTGCGGCCACCCTGGCCGCTTTCGACCGCATCGTGCCTTTGGCGGATCACGACCGCGCCCGCATCGAGCGCGACTTGCAGCATAATCGCCGCTTTATCCCTGTGACGGTGAAGGAGTTCCTGAACTGGGACCAGATGGCGGCGATCGAGGTGAACGCACCGAATTTGCCGGGCGTGATCGTGGATGTGGGCACCACCCGCAACTACCCGTTCGGCCCCGATCTGGCCCATATCGTTGGCTACGTGGCGCCGCCGAACGAAAAGGACCTCGGCGACGACCCCGTGATGGCCCTGCCCGGCGTGCGCGTGGGCCGCGCCGGCGTGGAGCAGTTCCATGAGGAGGACCTGCGCGGCGAGGCCGGCGAGGTGCAGATGGAGGTGAATGCCGTCGGCCGCATCATCCGCGAGCTGGAGCGCACCGACGGCACCCAGGGCGCCGAGATCGGCCTGACCATCGACGCTGATTTGCAACGTTCCACGCTGGCGCGCCTGGGCGATGCGGCGGCCAGCGCGGTGGTGATGGACTGCACCAACGGCGAGGTGCTGGCCATGACCACCACGCCGAGCTTCGATCCCTCCCTGTTCGACAGCGGAGTTTCCGAAAAGCAGTGGATCGAGTGGACATCCAATCGCAAGACGCCGCTGATCAACAAGGCCACTGCCGGCGTGTATCCGCCTGGATCGACATTCAAGCTGGCGGTGGGCATGGCCGGCTTGCGCGCCGGCACGCTTTCGCCCACCGACCGGATCAACTGCCCAGGCTACCTCGATCTGGGTGACACGCGGTTCCATTGCTGGAAGAAGACCGGCCATGGGTCGCTCGATTTGCATGGCGGCATCAAGCATTCCTGCGATGTGTTCTTCTACGAGGTGGCCCGCCGCACGGGGATCGACACGATTGCCGAAACCGCCAATTTGTTCAGCTTCGGCAAGGATACCGGCATCGATCTGCCGGGCGCGCGCATGGGCCTGATGCCCACGCAAGGATGGCGCCGCCGCCACGGCCATGCGTGGAACATTGGCGACACGATCAGTTGCGGCATTGGCCAGGGGTATGTGATTGCCACGCCGCTGCAACTGGCCACGTATGTCAGCCGCATCGCCACCGGCCGCGCGGTGGTGCCGCATGTGACGCGCCAGATCGCCCGTGCCGCCCCGGCTGGTGCGAAGCCGGAGGATTGGCCGGTGCTGGATGTTCCTGAGGCGCATCTTGCGCTGATCCGCGGCGGGATGTTTGGCGTGGTGAATGAGCCGGGCGGATCTGCGCCACACGCCAGGTTGCCGATGCCCGATATTCAGCTTGCCGGCAAGACCGGATCCAGCCAGGTGCGCCGTGTGAGCCGCTGGGCGCGCGAGCACGGCAATTTCAATTCCGCCAGCCTGCCGTGGGAGTTTCGGCCCCATGCGTTGTTCGTGTGTTTCGCGCCGTATGACGCGCCGCGTTATGCGATTTCCGTGGTGGTGGAGCACGGCAATGCGGGTGCCGATGTGGCGGCGCCGCTGGCGCGCGACATCATGGTGGACACGCTGACCCGCGACCCTGCGCGGCGGATTGTGGCGCCGGGGCAGACGGTGGTGTCGCAGGGGTAGGAAAGAAAGGTCTTCTTTTCTGAAGAAAAGAAGCAAAAGACTTTTGGCTGTGCTGTCGTGGACTTGCCGGCAGCGGGCGCAAATGAACAAAAGTTTTTTGGTTCTTTTTTTCAAAAAAGAACAGTCTTTTTCTTCGAAACGGAGGGCGACGGCAATCTGCGGTTTCAGGCGCTCACCCGCATCCTTTTTTGTGCCCCGCCAGTGCCAACACAATCGGCTTGACGATACATTATAATCGATGGCCTCATACGAAGACCGTAGATTTTGGCAAGATGTTTATCATGTTCCGTCGGAAGTTGGAACGCTTTACGTGAAATTCACGGCTGATGCCGTGACCGAGTTCGTTTTGTTATCCTTCAAGGAGAGGGACGATGGCTGATTGTGTTGATCCAGAGACGGGAGCGCCGCTATATCGTGGGGTGCGGCCTTTGACGTTGACCTACAAGGGGCAGAGCATCACTGTGGATATGCCTGGCTGGTATGGTGACAGGCCCGATGACGGCGTTTTCGATCCCGAGGACATGAAAATTTCCGACCGGGCGCTGAACCGGCTCAAGGCTCGCACCGAGGGTTTACTGGAGCCGGAGGAAATCCGGCGTATTCGGAAGAAACTGAGGCTGACGCAGGAAGTTGCCGGCGACGTCATCGGCGGCGGCCCGCGCGCCTTCCAAAGGTACGAGTCTGGTGATGTGTTGCCGAGCCGAGCCATTAGCAGCGCGCTTATCCTGCTCGATCATCAGCCGGCTGCGCTTGGCGTATTGACGGCTCGTCATGCCGCGACGGCGGAGAAAGCTTCGGACATGGTCTGCATCTCCAGTGCCTTATGAAGAAGGCTTTGACCGGTTCGTAGAGGGTTGTTTGCCGCGGAGCTTCTCGGGGCGGGCCGCTACGGACAACTGGCGGCTTTGCGCCCACTTCAAGACTTATGCAACGCTGCGCCCGTCTCATACCAGCCGCGCGACCGTCGCACGATGTGCACGACAGAGAGCATCACCGGCACCTCAACCAACACGCCGACAACGGTCGAGAGCGCTGCGCCGGATTGGAAACCAAACAGCGCGATCGCTGTAGCAACCGCCAGTTCAAAGAAATTGCTGGCGCCGATCAGTGCGGACGGACCCGCCACACACCAAGCGACGCCAAGGCGCCGGTTGAGCCAGTAAGCGAGTCCTGCATTGAAATAGACTTGGATCAGGATCGGCACCGCCAGCAGGGCGATCACGGCTGGCTGACGCATGATTTGTTCACCCTGGAGGCCGAACAGCAGCACGAGCGTCAGCAGTAGCGCAGAAAGAGACAGCGGACCAAGGGCGCGCAAGGTGCGGCCTAGCGCCGGCATGCCACCCGAGGCCAACAAGGTACGGCGCCAGAGCTGCGCCACAATCACCGGCACAACGATGTAGAGGACCACGGACAGGATTAGCGTGTCCCAGGGCACTGTGATCGAGGACAGGCCGAGCAGCAGCGCCACAAGCGGCGCGAACGCTACAATCATGATGGCGTCGTTAAGTGCGACCTGTGACAGCGTAAAATGTGGCTCACCATCCACCAGGTTGGACCAGACAAATACCATAGCCGTGCACGGCGCAGCGGCGAGCAGGATTAGGCCGGCGATATAGCCGTCGATCATACCGGCAGGCAGCAGCGGCCGGAACAGATGCGCGATGAATAGCCAGCCGAGCAGCGCCATGGAGAAGGGCTTTACGAGCCAGTTAATACCGACCGTGGTGGCAATGCCGCGCCAGTGGCTTTTCACCTGGCCAAGCGCCGCCGGGTCGATCTTGAGCAGCATCGGAATAACCATCAGCCAGACGAGCACGGCTACGGGCAAATTTATTTGCGCGACAGTCGCCGTGCCGAGCGCATGAAATACGCCAGGCACCATTTGACCCAGGCCGATACCGACCACAATGCAGAGCGCCACCCACAGCGTGAGATAGCGCTCGAAGGTGCCCATGGACGTAGCCTTGCCAGGTGCTACGGCTACAGCTTCACTCATGGCGTAGGGCTCGCAATCCGCTTGCCGCCGGCATCAACAATTGCCTCGCCGTCTTCTTTGGCAAACGCGCCGCGCTGCGGATTGGGGAGAATATCGAGCACGACCTCGGACGGCCGACACAGCTTGACGCCAAGAGGCGTGACGACGATCGGCCGATTGATGAGAATAGGATGCGCCATCATGGCGTCGAGCAACTCGCCGTCCGTCAGAGCCGGGTTGCCGAGCTGCAGCTCGTCGTAGGGTGTGCCTTTTTGGCGAAGCACATCACGAACGGGAATTCCCATGCGCTCGATGAGAGAGGCCAGCTCGCCGCGTGTTGGCGGTGTTTTTAGATATTCGATTACCTCGGGCATTGCGCCGCTGTTCTCAATGAGAGAGAGGACATTGCGCGAGGTGCCGCAAGCCGGGTTGTGATAGATCGTGACGGTCATTCGGCCGCCTGTTGTTTGGGCGCGCAGCAAGCGCCGCTCGATGCGGTAGCAGCGCCAGGCACAAGACCGCCCGAGGCCGTGCGGATCGCGCCGAGATCGGCGCTATCGCCATAGACCGTGCTTTCGCCGGAGGTGAGGAAAGTCTCCCAGGAAAGGCCCTGCGGGTCAGTAATCCATGCCTTTTCCGACTTGGCATAGCAGCATGTGGTAGCACCCTCTTCGAGCACCGGCCGATCGGCATTCTGCAAGCGTCCGTAGACCTCCTGCAGCTCGCCTTGTGTCTCGACCTGGATTCCAAAATGATCGATGCCGGCAGGGCCGCCGCAAGCCGAGATAGCGAAATTCACGCGCGGATCGTCGAGCATCCATTTCGCATAATCTGGCTTTGTGACCACAGGCTCAGCCGCAAAGAGCGTGCTATAGAAACGAACAGATTGAGCAAGATCATCGACCGATACATGAACATGGAGACGTTTCATTGGCGAGTTCTCCTTTGCTTTGTGACAGCGAGCGAAGACGTGTCGCACACACCGACGCCGCAACTCGCGGCGTCGCCCTTGCAACAATTCTCGGTCAGGTAGGCGAGCAGATCATTCATGGATTCATATTCAGCGATGTAGAGCAGCGATCGACCCTCACGCCGAAAGGTGACGAGGCCGGCGTGCCGAAGCTGAGTCAGATGAAACGAGAGGGTCGCCGCCGGCAGCCCGAGGCGCTCCGCCATGGCGCCAGGCGGAAGGCCCTCAGGCCCGGCCTGCACGAGGAGGCGGAACACATCGAGGCGGTTTTCGTGAGCCAGAGCCGCAAGCGCGGCGACAGCAGATAACTTTTCCATAATTCCAACATTGTCGAAATGCTGTCAGATGTCAAGAAGGTCGGGCGCCTCCTATCCAGTGGGCGGCGGCGGCAAAGTGAAGAGCACGGAGCAGCGCGGTGTGACCCATGCTCGCGCCTTACAGCGCGAATATTACGCGGCCCTATGGCGATGCATGGTTCAAGCTCGTAGGGTGGGACGCGCTTTGGCGTCCCACCTCTTTGGCGGCGTGTCGAAGGTGGTGGGACGCCAAAGCGCGTCCCACCCTACGCGTCTGCGTCCCGTCAGGCGCAACGTCTGGTTCTCTGCTCATCTCACCCGAAAGCCGCCCGTCTTCTCCCGGCGACAAACCGACTTTGATTGACCATCGTCATACGAACCAGCCTTCGAAACGGCGCCACGACAGCCGAACGATCAGCGAGTGCCTAACCGCGCCAACCTCCCTTATGTGGGCATTGTAGGTCCTGGAGGCGGCCACGGCTGGGCAATCGATGTCTGTCCATGCTGACGCGGAGACCGTGGCCCAACATTGCCGGGATCGCGTCGCTCGGGCCGGCGACGCCAAATCCTGCGACATCGGCCGCAACCAGGTCTGCGTGTCTGCGGCCGGGGAGTATGGCCCTACCGCACCATCGGCCCCGTCATCTCCTCCGGCCTTACCCACGCATCGAAATTCTCCGCGCTCAAAAACCCCAGCGCCAGTGCCGCTTCCTTCAGCCCCGTGCCCTCGCGATGCGCCTTCAGTGCAATCTGTGCGGATTTCTCGTAGCCAATATGCGGGTTCAGCGCCGTTACCAGCATCAGCGAGTTCTGCACGTTCTGCGCAATCCGCGCCTCGTCCGGCTCGATGCCACGCGCACAGCCCACATCGAACGCCAAACAACCATCCGCCAGCAACGCCGCGGATTCCAGCAGATTATGCACCATCACCGGCTTGTACACGTTCAACTGGAAATTGCCCTGGCTGCCGCCGAACGCCACCGCCGCATCGTTGCCGAATACCTGCACCGCCACCATCGTCAGCGCCTCGCTCTGCGTGGGGTTCACCTTGCCCGGCATGATGGATGATCCAGGCTCGTTCTCGGGAATCCGGATCTCGCCGAACCCGGCGCGTGGGCCGCACGCATACCAGCGCACATCGTTGGCAATCTTCATCAGCGCGCCGGCCAGCGTGCGCAGCGTCGCACTCACCGCCACCAGCGCATCATGCGCCGAGAGCGCCGCGAACTTGTTGGCCGCCGAAACGAACGCGAACCCGGTCTCCGCCGCGATGTGATGCGCCGCCCGATCGCCGAACTGCGGATGCGCGTTCAACCCCGTGCCCACCGCCGTGCCGCCGATCGCCAGCTCCAGCAGCCCCGGCAATTCCGCGCGGATAGACCGCACCGCCCCATCAATCTGCGCCACCCAGCCGCCGATCACCTGGCCCAGCGTTACCGGAGTCGCATCCTGCAAATGCGTCCGCCCGATCATCACCACGCCGGCAAAATCCCGCGCTTTCGCATCCAGCGTGGCGCGCAACTGCGCCACCGCCGGCAGCAGCCGATGCTCGATCTGCTCCACCGCGGCGATGTGCATGGCGGTGGGGAAGGTGTCGTTGCTGCTCTGGCTATGGTTCACATCGTCGTTGGGGTGGATCGGCGATTTCGACCCCACAACCCCGCCCGCCAACTGGATCGCCCGGTTGGCGATCACCTCGTTGGCGTTCATGTTCGTCTGCGTGCCCGATCCGGTCTGGAACACTACCAGGGGGAACTCCGCATCCAGATCCCCGTCGATCACCTCGGTCGCCGCGCGGATGATCAGGTTCACTTTCTCGGCCGGCAGTTCCCCCAGCTCGCCATTGGCCAGCGCCGCCGCCTTCTTCAGCAGCCCCATCGCCCGGATCACCGGGCGGGTGAAGCGGAACCGGTCCACCCCGATGGGAAAGTTCTGGATCGAGCGCTGAGTCTGCGCCCCCCACAGCCGGTCCGCGGGCACCGGCAGCGCCCCCATGGCATCCTTCTCCATGCGGAACCCAGGCGCTGCATCGATCGGCGGCATCATAACTTTCCTTGCTGACCCCCGCGCCTATACCCATAACCTCGCCAGGAGGGAAACGCCCCCAGTCCAAAAGTTTTTTGCTTCTTTTTTTCAAAAAAGAAGAGTCTTTTTTTCTTTTGTTCTTTTTTGAAAAAAAGAACCAAAAAACTTTTACCTATTGGTGCCGACTCACCGGACATGCTGCGACTGACGGAAATCAAGCTGCCGCTGGATCATACGGCAGAGGCTATAGCCGACGCGGTGAAGGCCAAGCTCGGCATACAGCCCAACGCCATCCATATCTTCCGCCGAGCCACCGATGCCCGCCGCCGCAGCGCCATCCACCTGATCTACACGCTGGATGTCGAAACGGCCGACGACGCCGCCCTTCTCGCCCGCTTCGCCAGCGATCCGCACGTGGCCCCCACGCCGGATATGTCCTACCGCCACGTCACGCGCGCGCCGGCGGGCGCCGCCCGCCCCGTGGTCATCGGCGCCGGCCCCTGCGGCCTCTTCGCCGCCCTCACCCTCGCCCAGATGGGCTTCCGCCCCATCATCATCGAACGCGGCCGCGTGGTGCGCGAACGCACCAAAGATACCTTCGCCCTCTGGCGCACATCCATCCTCACCCCGGAAAGCAACGTGCAGTTCGGCGAAGGCGGCGCGGGCACCTTCTCGGATGGCAAACTCTGGTCCGGCATCCGCGATCCCGCCCATCTCGGCCGCCGCGTGCTGGAGGAATTCGTCCGCGCCGGCGCACCGGGGGAGATCCTGGTCTCCAGCAAACCCCATATCGGCACCTTCCGCCTCGTCACGGTGGTGGAAAGCCTGCGCGCCACCATCGAAGCCCTCGGCGGCGAATACCGCTTCGGCACCCGCGTCACCGACCTGATCATCGGCCGAACCCAAACCGGCACCCGCCGCATCGAAGCCCTGGAACTCAGCTCGGGCGAAACCCTGCAAGCCAGCCAGGTGATCCTCGCCCCCGGCCACTCCGCCCGCGACCTGTTCGCCACCCTCGTCGCCCGGGGCGTGCATGTAGACCCGAAACCCTTCTCCGTCGGCGTGCGGATCGAACACCCGCAATCGGTGATCGACCGTGCCCGCTTCGGCGGCTTCGCGGGCCACCCGATGCTCGGTGCGGCCGACTACAAGCTGGTGCACCACGGCGCCAATGGCCGCTCCACCTACAGTTTCTGCATGTGCCCCGGCGGCACCGTGGTCGCCGCCACCTCGGAACCCGGCCGTGTCGTCACCAACGGCATGAGCCAGTATTCGCGCGCCGAACGCAACGCCAATGCCGGCATCGTCGTCGGCATCACCCCATCCGACTTCCCCGATGCCAGCGATCCACTGGCCGGCATCGCATTCCAGCGCCGCCTGGAATCCGCCGCCTACATCGCCGGCGGCGCCACCTACGCCGCCCCCGCCCAGCGCGTGGGCGATTTCCTCGCCGGCCGCGCCAGCACCACGCTCGGCGACGTCGTGCCCTCCTACAAACCCGGCGTGCGCCCCACCGACCTCGCCGAATGCCTGCCGGATTACGTGCTGGCCGCCATACGCGAGGCCCTGCCCGTGTTTGCCCGAAAAATCCCCGGCTTCGATATGCCGGACGCCGTGCTCACGGGCGTGGAAACCCGCACCTCATCGCCCCTGCGCATTACCCGCGGCGAGGATTTCCAGAGCCTCAATACCGAGGGGCTTTATCCGGCGGGGGAGGGGGCGGGGTATGCGGGGGGGATTCTTTCGGCCGCCATCGATGGAACGCGGGTGGCGGAGGCAGTGGCAAGAAAGAGTCTTCTTTTTTGAAAAAAAGAAGCAAAAAACTTTTACCTATTGCGCACGCTTCCGGCTCGGTCCGCGACAGCCGGTCAAAAGTTTTTTGCTTCTTTTTTTCAAAAAAGAAGAATCTTCCTTACTTCCCTTGCATAATCGCAGACGTGTTCCCGCTATGCCCATTAATATTGGCCGCAATCACCCTATACCACCCGCCCCACGCACCCCTATCCGCATCCTGCCACCCGCTGGTCACATCGCTCGCGCACCGGTCACACAGAGTTTGCCATGACCCCGGTATCAACGGATCGGCGGAGCGTTCGATCGTGTAGCTGTTCGCACCGGCCGAGCCGCGCCACACCACGTGGCCCTTCTCCACGCTGATGATCTCCGGCGGCGGTGGCAGCAGGGGCGCCGGCGTCTCCATCACGTCTCCCATCGCGTAGTTGAAGCGCCGCAGCAGCCGGTCGCGCAGCAGCATGTCGGCGGCATCCATCCCGGCCACGGGAATGCCGGGGAAATACAGCGGCCCCATGCCGGCCGGGTGCTTCCCACCCGGCGGCGGCAGAAACCCGCCACCATCCGCATGCGCCTCCAGGCCACTCACCAGCACGCCGGTGAGGGCGTGCACACGCTCCATGCCCGCCAGCATCGCGCTCAGATCGTCCGTCGTCTTCCATAAGCCCTGGCTCCAGCCGAAACTGTCCAGCACATAAACCCGGCCGCTCGCCGCCGCGGCCGCCGCGGTATCGATCAGCATCGCGCGCGCCGCCGCCGGATCGCCATCCGCGGGCATGCGGTCGCCCAGGATATCCACGCTCGGCGTCGCGAACAGCGTGGCCGCCACGGGATGCGCCACGCGCGGCCCGATACGCCCGGCGAATGCCCCGTTTTCATACAGGTGATACTGATCGGTGGCCTTGATCGCCTGGCCCACCGCTTCCGCCCAGGCCGATACCGCGGCCGGATCGCCATCCTGGCCGCATCCGTCGCAATTCTCCCAGGCCAGCACCGCCGGATCCTGCCGATACGGCACGCCGGTCAGGGCGTTCACATGGTTCAGCACCTCGCTGACATGCGCCATGAAATCGGCACGCACCCGGGGATCGGTAAAGAAGGCGGCGCGGTCGGTCAGGCCATGCCAGCGCAGATAGGTGCAAATGCTGCCCGATCCGGCCTCGCTGCTGCTTTCCCCCGCCGGCAAGGCCGCATCCGCTGCATCCGGCACCCGGCAATCGGCGCTCCCGCCCGCCAGCGGCAGGATCACCTTCAGGCCGAGATCGCGGGCGGTCTTCAGCACCAGATCGATCGCGGCGAATCCGTCGGCCGAGAATTCGCCCGGCCCAGGCTCCAGGCACAGCGCGCAGCCGACGCTGGCCGCGAGCGATCGCGACCGTACCACTGCGCCGCCCATGGCATTCACCGTGCGCAGCGCGTCGCGCACCTCAAACGCCGTCGGCCGCCGTGCGGCGCCATCGCCGTCCCGCCGCAATCCCAGCCAGCCGATATCGAACCCGCCAAAACGCTCCGGCACGCCCAGCAGCTCAAGCTGGGTTCCGGCCCGGCGCACGAAATCACGTGGATCGGGATCGGACGCCATCGTGCCGTAATGCGCTTCCGGCACCACCGCCGGCACCGGCGGCAGGGGCGCCGGCGGGCTTACATCGCTGCTTTGGGCCGAGGCGGCGCCGCCAAGCAGGCAAGCCACAAGCAACGCGGCCGCGGCCACGCCAAACACGCGTATGCAAGCCATCAAGGGCGCCCGATGCTCTGATACCGGAAGCCGGCCGCCTGCATGGAGGCCTTTTCGTACATGTTCCGCAGGTCCACGATCAGGTCGCCACGCATCGCCTCCCGCAGCCGCTCCGGCGCGATGGCGCGAAACTCGTTCCACTCCGTCACTACAACCAGCAGGTCCGCGCCCTTCGCGGCATCGATTGCATCGGTGCAGTAGATCACCCCAGGAGGCAGTACGGGGCGAGCCTGGTCCATGCCCGCGGGATCGAAGGTGCGGATCACCGCGCCATCCTCGGCCAGGCGGCCGACGATCGGGATGGAGGGCGCATCGCGCATGTCATCCGTTTCCGGCTTGAAGGTCAGCCCTAGGATGGCCACGGTCTTGCCGCGCACCGATCCGCCGGCGGCGGCGATCACGCGTGCCGCCATGCTGGCCTTGCGCGCATCGTTAACCGCCACCACGGCCTCGATCAGCCGGCTGGGCGTGCCGTGATCCTGGGCGATGCGTACCATCGCCAGCGTATCCTTGGGGAAGCAGCTGCCCCCAAAACCCGGGCCGGGATGGAGGAATTTCCGCCCGATTCGCCCATCCAGGCCGATGCCGCGCGCCACGTCGTGCACGTCCGCCCCGGCACGCTCGCAAATATCGGCCATTTCGTTGATGAACGTGACTTTCATGGCGAGGAAGGAGTTGGCGGCGTATTTTACCAGTTCGGCGGTTTCCAGATTGGTAAACAGGATCGGCGCCTCGATCAGGTACAGCGGCCGGTAGAGTTGGCGCAGCACCTCGCGCGCCCGGTCCGTCTCCACCCCGATCACCACCCGGTCCGGCCGCATGAAATCGGGGATGGCGCTGCCTTCGCGCAGGAATTCGGGGTTGGAGGCGACATCGATCTCCAGGTCCGGCCGCACGCTGTGCAGGATTTCCTTGATCCGCCGGCCGGTGCCCACCGGCACGGTCGATTTCGTCACGATCACCGTATAGCCGGTGAGTACCCGCGCCACCTGCTCCACGGCGGCGAACACGTAGGATAGGTCGGCATGGCCATCGCCACGGCGGGTGGGGGTGCCCACGGCGATGAACACCGCATCCGCGCCCGCCACGGCCGCCGCAATGTCATCGCCGAAGCTGATCCGCCCAGCCTTGACGTTATCTGCCACCAGCGGCTGCAAACCGGGCTCGTAGATCGGGATGCCGCCTTCGCGCAGGCTGGTCAGCTTCGCGGCATCCACCTCCACCACCGCAACCTCGTTGCCCAGCTCGGCGAAACATGCGCCGGATACCAGCCCCACATAGCCGCCGCCGATCATAGCGATGCGCACAGCACGCCCTCCTCAAGCCTCATCAGGGTCATACAGACATCACACGCCCGGGAACAAGCCGGCGGGCAGATATTCGCGTGTGTATGTTGCACTGCACAAGTCGGGCGTATCAATCGCGCAGGAGGTCGTTGATGGCGGTCTTGCTGCGGGTTTGCGCATCCACGCGCTTGACGATCACGGCGCAGGCAAGGCCAGGCCCGGGCGTGCCATCCGGCAGCTTCTTGCCCGGCAGGCTGCCTGGCACCACCACGGAGTAGGCCGGCACCCGGCCGGTGAACACCTCTCCGGTTGACCGGTCGATCACCCGGGTGGAGGCGCCGAGGAACACACCCATCGAGACGACGCTGCCGCGTTCGACGATAAAACCTTCCGCCACTTCGGAACGTGCGCCGATGAAGCAGTCATCCTCGATGATCACGGGGCCGGCCTGCAGCGGCTCCAGCACGCCGCCGATGCCCACCCCGCCGCTGATATGGCAGCGCGCCCCGATCTGGGCGCAGCTACCCACGGTGGACCATGTGTCGATCATGGTACCTGCGCCCACATAGGCGCCAACATTGATGAAGCACGGCATCAGCACCACCCCCGGCGCCACATAGGCCGAGTGGCGCACCACCGCGCCCGGCACGGCGCGGAAGCCGGCCTGCGCAAAGCGCGCCGCATCCCAGCCCGCGCATTTCATGCCCACCTTGTCGAACACCGGCGCGCCGCCTGCCCCCGGCATCGGCGCGCTATCGTTCAGCCGGAACGAGAGCAGCACCGCCTGCTTCGCCCAGGCGTTGACCACCCATCCGTTCGGCCCGGGTTCGGCCACGCGGAGCGAACCGCTGTCGAGCTGTTCCAGCACCTCTTCCACCGGCCCGCGCACATCCGTGCCGCTCGCCGGGGAGATGCCGTTACGCTGGTCCCACAACGCCTCGATCCGCGTCTGTAAATCGTATCCGGTCATTCCGCCTGCCCCACCATCCTGCGAACGCCGGCTTAGTCTCTCACGCGTAGCAAGCCCAGGCGCAAATACGCGGGCCGCCAGCTACCCCGCGACAGCCCGCCAAAAGTTTTTTGCTTCTTTTTTTCAAAAAAGAAGACTTTCTTTCCCTTCAACTCCCGTCTCTCGCCAGAGCCAGTGCAGGCATGGGGGCGATGAAGCGGCGGGTGAATTCCTGCGCTGTCATGGGGCCGCCGAACAGGTATCCCTGGGTTTCGTCGCAGTCGCATTGCAGCAGCAAGTCCGCCTGACGTTCGGTTTCCACGCCTTCGGCCAGCACGCCCAGGTTGAAGGCGCGGGCCATGCTGATGACGGCGCGCACGATGGTGGCATCCGATGGGCTCTTGTCGATCGCGCGAATAAAGCTCTGGTCGATCTTCAGGCGGGTGAGCGGGTAGCGCTTCAACAGGCTGAGCGACGCATAGCCTGTGCCATAATCATCGAACGCGATGCCGAAGCCGAGATGACGCAGAGTCTCGAGCGGGGCGATGATCTCATCCTCGTGCTGGAGGATGATGTTTTCGGTGATCTCGATCTCCAGCGCGGTGGGCGGAAGGCCGTGGCGGGCCAGCACATCCAGCAGCATGCGCACTGGATCGCCGCTGCGGAACTGGCGCCCGAACAGGTTGACCGCGATGCGGAAATCGGTGGCACCCTGGGCGCGCCAGGCGGAAGCCTGGCGGCAGGCGTTATCCACCACCCAGTCGCCGATGAGGGCCGCCAGCCGGCCGCCCTCCATCGCGGGCAGGAACGCGGCCGGGGTGAGCAAACCCTCCTCCGGGTGACGCCAGCGCAGCAGGGCTTCGGCGGCGACCACCGCGCGGTCGGAGAGGCGCACCTGCGGCTGGTAGAACAGCTCAAATTCACCGCGGTCCAGGGCGCGGCTGAACTCCGCATCGCGCCGCAGCCTGCGGTGCGCTTCGGCCCGCAGTTGCGGCGTGTAGGGCCGGCTGCAGTGGCGGCCGTCTGCCTTGGCCTGATAGAGGGCGAGATCGGCGTTGGCGAGCAGGTCCTCGGCGTTCTCGCCGTGCCTGGGATAGAGCGCGATGCCGACGCTGGCGCCGATGGTGATGAGCTGGCCCTCCACCAGCACGGGGTTGGAGAGCGCGGCGATCGTGCGCTCGCCGACATCGGCCGCCGGCTCCAGCTCCATGATGCCGGGCAGCAGAAGGGCGAATTCATCGCCGCCGAGCCGGGCGATCAGGTCGCAGGGCCGGGCCACGGCGGCCAGGCGGAGGGCAAGGTCACGCAGCACCTGGTCGCCGGCGGAATGGCCGAGCGTGTCGTTGACGTATTTGAACCCATCGAGATCGACGAGAAGCAGGGCGCCCGGCGCGCGCTGGGCAATGATTTCATTGAGGCGCTGCCGGATCGCGGCGCGGTTGGCCAGGCCGGTTAGGCTATCGAGATGGGCGAGGCGGGAGAGGTGGCGTTCGGTATTCTGCCGCTCCGCCAGGTCGTGAGCGATGGCGGCGGCCTCGGCTTCCTTGGCGAGGCTCCATTCTCGCCACAGGCGGATGGCGCTCAGAACCAGGACCACGGCGGCCATGTTGAGGGCCACCACCATCAGCGTGCGGGGCGGATGCGGCATTCCAAGGGCGAGCATGGGCTGGATGAGGAGATAGGCTGCGAAGGGCAGCAGCAGGGCGGTGAAGGCGGCGCCGCACGTGAAGGTTGTGAGGACGATGTTGAGCACGGCGCCGGAGAGCAGAAAGGCGGCGCAGGTTGCGCCCCAGGGCCCGAGGCGAAGTTGCTCCACGATGGAGAGGGAGCCGAAGGCGGCACTGTTCAGCGCCATCAGGCCCAGGGCACCGGCCCGGCCTGGCAGCGACGTGTGGGAGAACCAGGGCCGCTTGCCCGCGAAAGCCGCCACCTCCAGCAATTGCAGCCATGTGTAGGTGGCGAGCCAGAGGATCGTGACACCCCAACCCAACAGCGGGCCGGAGAGTGCAGCGACACCTACACAGACACTCAGTTTGAAGGTGACTTGCTTGCGCCGGACCTCAAGCACGACCGCAAGCGGGTCCTCGCTCATTTTGGGCAACGCGCTGAATGGGGCAAGGCCATGGCGGTAATAGCGAAATGGTGCTGCATATTCGTATATAAAAGGGGTACGTGTTGCAACTTTCGATTATTGACGGCTGCTTTCCTCGGGACGAGGGCCGGCATCGCGGGCCGGGACGGCGCGGTATGTCGCTCCGCGGGCCGACCGCCCAGGCCGGCGATCCAATCCTTGATGGCACGCTAGAGAGACCGGTCGAGGCTGCGGTGGCGCTCACCACCGCGCGGGAGGCAGGCGGCACAGGGTTGGGGCTGCCGATTGCGCGGGCGATCGTGGCGGGGGCGCGGGGAAGGCTGGAGATTGTTCCGGCGGAACGCGGGGCGCATTTTGCGGTGTGGCTGCCGGGTTGGGCTTGGGCGTAGAAGTTAATTAAGCAAGTGTTCTTTTTTGAAAAAAAGAACCAAAAAACTTTTGGACTATGGCGCGCGCTGCCGGCGAGGGGGCGACAGTACAGGTATAGCGGCCTCTTCTTCGTGCCTTTGTGTGGTCGTGGTTAATTCTTTATGGCCGGGATCGCCGGCTACCCGGGTGGCGTGGCCCCGCATCGCCCAAGCGCGATGCGGGCTACGCCAGGCCTTTGATAAAAAGCGTGGCCAAGTCATGTTCGGTCTCGAAAACTTTCCTTACGAAGGGACGAATTTTGCGGAGAGGTAGACGCCGTTGCTGAGGCCCATGAGCCAGAGGAAACCGTCCGGAACCACGGGAATTTCGTAGCTGTTGAAAAGCCGGACCGAGACGAAACTCGCCGCGATCAGGGTGAAGAACAACATCTGAACCCGCGTCGGCTCGATCTCGCAGGACGTGTCGGCGACAACCAGGTCGGACCAGCGCGGTTCGCGTGCGGCGAGCGGCCCGTTCCGCCACCTCGCGGTGTTCTTGCGGGTGTGGTCGTTGTATGAACCGCTGAGGAATGCGGCGATTTAGAAAATCACCCGCCCAAAGCTACCTATCCAACGGCTCGCTGAGCATGCGCCGGCCTGCAGACTGCCGCGTAGATTTGATATTTCGTTTCGGCCTGGCCGCGCTGATGTTTGCCGCTGTCAAGATCGGGGCATAGTTCCCAGGCAGGGCCCGCTGGCAGTACTGCATTCGCGATGGCTATCGCTCTCTCAAAATCGGGTTGGCAGCAGCCAGGCGTTATTGCCAGAAGACAGTGTATACCGAACGGGCTCTTAGCCAACCTCGCGCCAGGCTTCGCCAAAGCGGTGAGGAGTACAGCCCGAGTACGGATCATGTCCCAAGCGTTGTGAATAGTTTTCGCGTTTCGTTTCAACTCTACCACTGCGAGTAGGTTGGCCGCATGCTCAGCCGTAGCCTGAGTATCTACTGGCTCATTCAAGATCAGATCAATTCTGTCCCCGTGCGACACCATGGGTGCTGGGTCAAACCGAAACCATTCACGAACTACGCTGTTTGAAACCTCCCTCAATACAGCGCATTGAGGTACAATCCTATTTAATTCGGCAAAGCAATAGTTGTGGAGGGCCTGCTCATTAATGTAGCCGTGGTTTTCCACTGCATTTACGCAAAGCTCGGCGAACATCCTTGCTGCCGCCTTAGGGTCCATCGTCTGTATTTCCCTTTCTACGATCTTCGCTTCGGCCAAGCTCGACTGTGTATTTTGATGTCCGTTGTCCACGATCCGGCTATAGGCCTGACATGGGGTCTTTTCCAGCCCTGCGGAAAGCTCGGCTTCCGGCCGGAAGCTTGTCCCCGGATTGTTGCGCCAGGCAAGCTGGGGAGGGCGGTGGCGGAGAGGAGCAGGAGGGCGAGGGCGGCGGGGAGCCAAGCAAGGCCGATGGCCGAGGGATGCGGGCGGGGGGTGGCGGCGTGGGCGATGGCGGGCCACAGGGCGGTGGGGGTGTCCAGATGGAGGTAGGTGAGACCGGACTCGCCGGCGAGGCGCTTGAGGTGGGGTTCGTCGACGGCGGAGAGGTATTCGCGGCCGCGGAAGAGGCCGTCACGCTCCGGCGGGAGATCGCCGGGTTTGAAAAAACCCGTGGTTCGGCCATAGGAATCGAATTTCGGGATGGGGACGAGGGCGTGGCCGCCGATGCCGAGGATGAGGCCCTGGACGCGGCCGCGGACGGCGGCGAAATCGGGCATTCCGGACCACCACAGGGGTGGGGTTTCCTGCCCGTCGGTCATGAAGATGAGGTCGGCGCCCAGCGTTGAGGCACGCTGCATGGCGTGGCGCAGGGCGTCCGCGATGTGGCTTTCGGAATCCCAGCCCATGCGCCAGCTGATGGTGTCGATTTCCTGGTCGAGCGGCGCGAAGTTGCCGCAGGTTTCGACAGGTTCGAAGAGCAGGAAGGGCTCGGTTTCGACGAAGATGGCGACGCCGAGGCGGGAGCCGCACGGCAATTCGGCGAGCAGCGTGCGCAGGGCTCGCTTTTCGAGGGCCAGGCGGGTGGCGGGGGCGCCATCGAGTGTCTGGTCGGTGACGTTCATGCTGCCGGTGATGTCGAGCACCGCGATAAGATCGTAGACGGGGCGCGTGAGGTTCAGCTTTGGGATCACCAGGCTGGCGAGGATGGCGGCGAACGCGCCAAGGCGCAGCCAGAAGCGCCAGTCGCGGTGCGCGATCATGGCATGCCGTTGGGGGCGCCGGGGATGTCGGGCCAGGCGGCGCGTTGGTGGGCCATCTGGCTGCCCATGCTGGGCTCGGCGCGTTCCGTGTCGCGCACCAGGGCGGCGGCGAGGGCGAAATTGTATTTCGCGTCCCAATCCCCTGGATCGAGTGTCAGGGCCTGCTGGTATTGGGTTTTGGCGAGCATGATGATGGGCTTCACCTGGCGGAACGGGACCTGGGTGAAGATGGTCAGCGCGTGACGGAAGTTTGCGTTGGCGAGCGCGTAGAGGAGGGATTCGCGCTGGGCGGGGTCGGTGGTGGGGGGGAGGCGGTCGGCGATGGATTGGGCGGCTTCGATGTGGCCGGTGGCGAGCAGGCTGCGGGCCTGGGTGACGAGAGCGTCGGGGTGGGATGCCCAGCGTTGTCCCAAGCCCGTGCCAACGAGGGCGAGGCCGGCGATAATGGCGATTGTGGCGGCGAGGTTGCGGAGTTTCATGGTTGGTTAAGCACACTGCACCGGACAGACGCGGAGACGCCACATATTTGGTAGAATCTTGACAAAACGACCCTCATGAGCTAGGTGCTCAAGCGGGAACCGGGGTAGGTATCTGCTACCCCGGCCCCTCTAGGTTAGAAGAAAACGGAAACCGCGAGGCTCCATTTCTTCCACCTCAGAGTGATCGAGATGAGCATCTCTTTCGTCCTCTGTGATGCCGGGTGGGGGATTCCACCCGGCATCGTTTTTATACACAAACGATTCAGGCGGCGTGAAGCGGGCCGCGCGGTGCGGCCTGTGCTTTGGCGCTTTGGCGGGCGCAGCTTCGTTCATGTGCGTTCATCCGCGGTTTCATTCCCGATGGCCTGCTCGCCCAATTGGGCGAGCAGGCTCAGCGCCAAAAATACCGCGGCGACCAGGAAACATTCGGACGCGAGGTCCCGGCGGGGAATCGTTTCGGGTATGGTGATGGGGTGTGTGGGCAGGGCTTCGATGCGGCGGGCGGCGGCTTCGATTGCATTTGCGTCGCGGGCTTCGAAGCCGGTGTAGGGGATGTTCAGGCCGCGGAAGAAAGCGTCCAGCCCCGCGGGGCGGTCGAGATCGATGTCGTCGCCGAGATCTTCGGCCAAAGGCGGGTCGTCGCCGGAGCGCAGGTAGAGGTAATAGAGGTGGGCGTTTTCGGCGGTGGCGGTGGTGCGGATATAGGCGCGGGTGGCGTCCGGGATGGTGCCGGCGCCGTCGGAAACCAGGAGCAGGATTCGGGTGGCGGCCGGATCGTCGTTGGCGAAGGCGCTCAGGCCGAGGGCGAGGCCGCCGCCGATATCGGTGTTGGCGAGGCCGCGGCCGGACATGGCGGCGATGGCGGCGGAGATGGCCTCGCGATGGTCGGTGAGGGGCATGACGGGGATGGGGGAGGTGGAGAAGGCGACCAGGCCGAACATGTCGTGCGGGCAGCGGGCGAAGAGGGCCGCGAGTTCGCGCACGGCCGCCTGGGTTTTGGTCTCGCGGGGTTTTTCGCCGCGCAGGGCGAAGGGTTCGTCCATGCTGAGGCTGCGGTCCAGCACGATGACGATATGGGCGCCCTGGCCGGTGTGCAGAATGGTTTGCCGGGGGGTGTGCAGGCCGGCGAGGCCGAGGATGAGGGCGGCGATGGGGATGGCGGCGATGACGCGCAGGGCGGCGTCCAGACCGGTGGAGAGGGGGTCGGGTGGAAACAGGTCGGTGGAGGGCGTGGGCTGCCAGCGCCAGCCCCGGCCGAGCAGCGGGGGGAGGCAAGCGGGGAGAAGCAGGAGAAGCCAGGGGTGGTCGAAAGCGGGGCTCATCTGGTGCGCTCCGCGTGGGCGAGAGCGCGCGAGAGGCGCCAGAGGAAGGGCCAGTCGAGCGGCGTTTGGGGGGTGGGGGCGAAGAAGGTGGTTCGGGAAAGGGCGAAGAAGCGATCGATGTCGGGCTGGAGGGCGGCGAAGCGGGGGAAGCGGGCGAGGAAGTTGGCGAGGTCTTCGGCCATGATTCGGGCGCCGGCGGTGGCATCGAAGGCGCGATGCAGGGCGAGGAGGGCGGCGTGTTGCCCGTTTGCGGGCGGGGGGTTGCGGGGGATGGCGCGGGCGGCGGCGGCGAAAGGGCCGCGTGCGAGGCTGAAGGGCCAGAGGGGGGGGATGAGCAGGGCGAGGGCGCCGATGATGGCCAGCGCGGCGCCGAGGGCGATGGTGCGGGTGGGGGCGGTGTCGGTGGCTGGGGGCGGGTGATCGGGTTTCAGGGCGGCGGGATCGAGGACGGGTGTGAGATCCTGGCGGAAGAGGGAGGCGGTGATGTTGAAGCCGGGGATGGTGGCGAGGATGCGCTGCTGGTTGCGCAGGAAGGCGATGCTGTAGCCAGGGATGTCGGTGCTGGAGATGTGTTCGGGGGAGAAGAAGGTTTGATAGGTGATGGTGATGCGGAGTTGGGTGGGGGATTGGGCGAGGGCGATGTTTCGCACGTCGATCGCGGCGGTGAGCGGGCCGGGGATGGGGAGCGTGCGCGGATCGAGCCGCGCGTTTTGGGGGATGGTGATGGTTGCGGTGGCGGATAGGAGATCGCCGGGAAAATAGCCGAAGTCTCGTTGTGGCGGCGCGAACGTCACGGTTTGCGCCGCCGCCGGAATGCCCCACGCCGCCACCAGCAAACAGGTAAAAGTTCTTTGCTTCTTTCTTTCAAGAAAGAAGAGTCTTTTTGTTATTCCTAAAAGATTACTCTGGCGCGCACGAGACATATAACTAATGCCCCGCTGCCGTCTTGCGGCAAAAAAGACAGAAATTTAACCACGACGACACGAAGACCACAAAGATTATCACGAAGAGGTTGGTTGCTGAACGAACCGGAGTCCTCATGCTGCCGGCATGGAGAGTTTTCTCAAGCTTATGCCCCGCGGCAATGTTTGCAGCCGATATTTTGTTTTCCCTTCCTTCGTGCATGACTTGGTGTTCTTCGTGTCTTCGTGGTTAAATCTCTTTTGGCGTTAGCCGGGATCGGCAAGACGTCGCGTGTTGCTTTTGCCCGCCGTGCGTTTTCGTTCCCATATCATGGCGCGCAGAGATGCTGGGAGAGAGCGGCCAGATCGAGGCGGCCGGCGGTGTGGAAGGGGCGCAGGCCGTGGCGGGTGAAGAGCGCGGCCAGGGCGGCGTGGTGGGCGGCTGCGTGGGCCATTTGGCGGCGGTGGAGCGCGGGGCGCATCAGCAAGAGGCGGGTGCGGCCGGTTTCGGCGTCGGCCATGCGGACGAGGCCGAAGGGGGGAAGTTGGCCTTCGGCTTCGGCGGTGAGGATGATGGGCACCACATCGTGGCGGGTGAGGCTGGCGAGCGCGGTTTCCAGCATGGCGGGGGGGAGCAGGAAATCCGAGACGAGGAGCACCAGGCAGCGTTGCGCGGGCAGGCGCGCGGGAAGGTGCAGCATGCCGTCGGCGCCACGCCCGGTGGGGCAATGGGCGCGCAGGGCGGCGGCGGCCTGCTGGCCGGCCATGCGGCGGCGCGTGGGGGGCAGGGAAAGATCCTCACGGATGTGGTTGTCGAAGGCGAGGAGGCCGAAGGCGTCGCCGGCGCGGGCGGCGGAGCGGGCGGCAGCTTCGATCAGACGGGCAGTGGCGGCCAGGCCGGAGCGGGCGGGGGTTGGGGCCATGGAACGGGAGATGTCGGCCGCGATGATGAGGGTGAGGCTGCTGCGCTGCTGCGTCTGGCGCACCAGCACATCGCCGGCGGGATCGGTGATAGAGCGGCGGACATCGATGCGCTGGGCATCGGGCAGTTGCCAGAAGGGGCGGTAGGCGCGGAAATCACCGCCCTGCCCCGGATCGCGCGCGGGGTGTTTACCAGGGCGCGCGGCTCCGGGGCGGCCACGGATGCGGTAATCCAGCCAGGCTGGTTCTTCGGCCGTCATGGGGCCGGCACGTGCTGGAAGACCAGTCGCGTGAGGTCGGCAACCAGCTCGGCGGACCGGGATTCGTAGAGGGGCGCGATGAAGATGCGATGGGACATGGTTTCGGGGAAGACGGCGCGGATATCCTCCGGCACCACCATATCGCGGCCGGCGAGCCAGGCGTGCACGCGGGCGGCGCGCACGAGGTAGCTGAGCCCGCGTGGGCTGGCGCCGCCCTGCACGAGGCGGGACATGTCGATGCCCGGGATTTTCAGGCCGGCTTCATCGGGGCGGCGCAGCGCCTGCCAGATGGCGACCACGTAGGCTTCCAGCCGGGGGCTGGCGTGGGTGGCGCGCTGGATGTCCGCGGCCAGCGTGGCCAGGGCGCGGTAATCCAGAATGCCGGGGGGGATGCTGTCGATCAGCGCGTCCACATCGTGGTAGCGCGTTTCGAAGATCAGTTGGCGGCAGGTTTCGGGGTCGCTCGGCGCATGGACGGCGATTTCCATGAAGAAGCGGTCGCGGGCGGCGGCGGGAAGTTCAAAAGTTTCCTCACGTTCGAGCTGGTTGCGGTCGGCAAACACCAGCAGATGCGGCAGAGCGGTTTCCTGGTTGAAGGCGGTGACGCTGCGTTCGGCCATCAGGCGCAATAGCAGGGCGTGCACCTGGGGGCGGGCGCGGTTGATCTCGTTGAAGAAGAAGATGGCGAGGTCCGAGCCGTGGCGCAGCACGGGGCCGGGATCGAGGCGGGGGCGGCCTTCGGGCGTGATTGAGGCGTGATAGATCAGATCGGCGGGCATCAGATCGATGGTGCCCTCCACGCGTTCATACGGGCCGCCGAGGGCGCGGGCGATGGCGCGCAGCAGGGTGGTTTTGCCCACGCCGACATCCCCCTCCAGCAGCGCGTGGCCGCGGGCGAGGATGGCAATGGTGAGCATGCGGATGACACGGGTCTGGCCGATGACGGCGCGGGCAATTTCCGCCTCGAAGGCGGCGATGCGGGGGAGCCAGGCGGGGAGGGTTTCGTCTGGCATTCAATATCCAAGAAAGAAAGAATGTTCTTTTTTGAAAAAAAGAACCAAAAAACTTTTACCTAGGGCGTACGCTGCCGGAGAGTCCGCGACAGCGCGTCAAAAGTTTTTTGCTTCTTTTTTTCAAAAAAGAAGGCCTTCCTTAGTCTCACACCAACTCCCGCCCCTTCAGCAACGCGGCCGTACTCGGCGCCCGCCCCCGGAAGGCGACGTAGAGTTCCATCGGATCGATGGTATCGCCCGCGGAGAGGATGGTTTTCAGGCGCGCGGCGGTGGGGGGATCGAAGGGGTCACCGGCTTCACGGAAGGCATCGAATCCGTCGGCATCCAGCACTTCGGCCCACATATAGGCGTAGTAGCTGGCGGCGTAGCCGCCGCCGGCGAAGAGGTGCTGGAAATGCGCGGGGCGGTGGCGCAGGCCGATTTCCGCCGGCATGGCGATGCCGGCGAGGACATCACGCTCGAAGGATTCGATGTCGATCGCTTCGGGGGCGGGGTGGGTGTGCAGGGCGAGATCGATCAGCGCGGAGGAGGTGTATTCGACCGTGGCAAAACCCTGGTTGAAACCGCGCGCGGCGAGAAGGCGGGCGATGGTGGCGGGTGGGATCGGCTCGCCGGTTTCGTGGTGAAGCGCGTAGCGGGCCAGCGTCTCCGGCAGTTCGAACCAATGTTCGTAGACCTGGCTTGGGAATTCCACGAAATCCCGTTTCACGGAGGTGCCGGATTGCAGCGGATAGCGCACGCGGCTGAGAAGCCCGTGCAAAGCATGGCCGAATTCGTGAAACAGCGTGCGCGCATCATCGAAGCTGAGCAGGGTGGGTTCCGCCCGAGCGAGATTGTTGTTGTTGACGATGATGGGGAAGACCGCCGTGCCCATGTTTTCCTGATCGCGAAAACTGCTCATCCAGGCGCCGGAGCGTTTATCCGGGCGGGCGTAGGGGTCGGCGAGGAAGATGCCGACATGGCCGGCCGCATCGCGCACTTCGTAGGCGCGCACATCTTGGTGATAGAGCGGCAGATCGGGGAGCGGGACGAAGCTGAGACCAAACAGGCGGGAGGCGGTGTCGAACGCGGCCTGCTGCATGTTCGGCAAGGTGAAGTAGGGTTTTATGAGCGACTCATCGAGATCATAGTCGGCGGCACGCACTTTCTCGGCGTAGTAGCGCCAGTCCCACGCGGCCAGCGTATCGTTGAAACCTTCAGCCCGGGCGACGGCGAGGAGGCGGGCGCGTTCGGCGGCGGCTTTTTGGCGGGCAGGTTCCCACACCTCGTGCAGCAGGTGTTCAACGGCTTGGATGGTGCCGGCCATGCTATCGGCCAGGCGGAAGCTGGCGAAATCGGGGTAGCCGAGCAGGCGAGCGCGTTCGGCGCGGAGGGCGAGGATCTCGGGGATCAAGGGACGGTTGTCGTGGGCGCCTGCGTGCATGCCGCGGGCGATCCAGGCTTCGTAGGCGGTCTGGCGGAGGTCGCGGCGGGCGGAGAAGGTGAGGAAGGGTTCGATGAGGGAACGCGAAAGTGTGATCGCGTAGCCATCTAGGCCGCGTTCGGCGGCGGCTTGGCGAGCGCCGGCGCGCAGGAATTCGGGCAGGCCGGCGAGGTCGGTTTCGGTGAGGGGAAGGTGCCAGTCCTTCTCGTCGTGCAGCACGTTCTGGCCGAACTGGGTGTGCAGGGTGGCGAGGCGTTCGGAGATGGCGGCCATGCGGGTTTTTTCCGCATCCCCCAGGGCGGCGCCGCTGCGGATGAAGCCGAGATGCACGCGGTCGAGCAGGCGGGCTTCGTCGGGCGCGAGGGTGAGGGTGTCACGCTGGGCGTGGAGGCGATCGACGCGGCGGAAGAGGGCGGGATCGAGCGAGATGCGCATGCCGTGCTGCGCGAGCTTGGGGGACATTTCGGTGTCCAGCGCTTCGAGGGCGGGGCCGCCGAGGCTGACGACGAGGTTGGAGAAAACGCCGGCGACGCGGGCCAGGGTTTGGCCGGCGCGCTGCATCGCCTCGATGGTGTTGGCGAAGGTGGGCGCGGCCGGGTTGGCGGTGATGGCCTCGATTTCGGCGAGGTGTTCTTCCATGGCGTGGGCGAAGGCGGGGGGGAAGTGCTCGGGGTGGATGAGGTTGAAGGGGGGGATGCCGAAGGGGGTTTCCCACTTGGCGAGGAGGGGATTGGCGCTCATGGGGGAATGGGGTGCAGAAGAGGGGGGATTGGTCAAGGGTGGGGGGATTGTTGTGCAATGCGGCATGATGTGGGAGCCGCCATGCCGTAGGACGCGTGGGCGGAGCGCGACGCATCAGTCATTACGGGCTTGGGAGCAGATTGTGCTGCTGAGGCTGTGCTGCTGAGATTGTGCTTGTGAGGTTGTGCTGGTGGGTATGGGGGGATTTGCGATGGGTGAGCTGGAGCCGGTGGAGATCCGGCCGACGTTATGGGCGCCGGTTCGCTCACCCATCCTTGGGTTAGCCAAAGGGGCAATAGAGCGGAATGAGGTGCTCTGGGTTGCCGCCCGGGGCAGAGCGGCCGACCTCGGGTCGCGCCGATCCTACAGGAGGCCCGGCACTACACAAGGATGGAAGGCGCTAGGCCAGGTGGCGGCGGCGGACCATGGCTAGGGCGAGCAAAGCCCCCCCGAGGATGGCGACAGAGCCGGGCTCAGGGATATAAACTTCCGGGGTGAATGTTAGACCGGTGAACCCGAGGGTGTTGGAGGTAAGAGTGCCGCCGGGCCCAAAATATCTAAGTTCGTTAAGGTCGCCATCGTCGAGAGCGAGAACGGTGTCGTTTTGCGGATCATAAAGTTCAAGAAAGGACGCCGTAACGACACCACTTGCAGAGACCGTGAATGAGTTGTGTTCAATCGCGCCGAATGGTGCCCAATCCACGTCCAATTCCGAAGGATTAACTGTGGTCGCTGGCGCGCTGAGGATTATCACGTCTGAGGCCGCAACACCGGTTCCCGCGGTCTGGAACAGCAACTCGCCGGTGACGGTACCCGTTGTCCCAGCTGTGCCGGTGAACGAGAAATCAACTTCGATCGGGTTGGCTTTGGCGGCGCCGCCGAGTAGCAGAACAAGAGCGGCGGCGGCTTTGAGCGTGTTCACGAGCGGGACCCTTATCCAGATGCCGTAGGGCAGTATGCGCCGGCCCTGTTGCGCCGTGCGTGAGGCAAGGTATTTGCGGCGCGGCCTTGCGTCAAGAAAAAGCGTGATTCGTTGCGCAGGCCGCTCAGGCCGGCCGCAAGAGAGGCATTGCCTTTTGCCACTTGCGAAGCTTTCCCCGCGGCGCTGAACGGTGCAAGATCGACGTATTTTACACGCCATGCGTGTGTGGGGTGGGTTGGTGGGCTGCCCAAGCGCCGCGCACGCGGATGAAGTTGAAGGCGGGGTTCCGATGGAGAGGGGGACGGCATGGGCGTCGCTTCGCTCACCCATCCCCCTAATGCGAGACCTGCCAGCGACGGCGGGTCATGCCGAGCGTGAGAAGTGCTCCCCCAAGAAGAGCCATAGAGGCTGGTTCGGGCACGAGAGAGATGCAATCGCAGGTGGCATGGCACTCAATGCTGTATCGCCTGGAAAGAGGAACGATCATGAGTTGCATGCGCGTGCGGGCGCTTTGGTTTGTTCGGGGGGGGGGCGCGTTGGTGGGCTGAAGCCCACCCTACGCGCTGATGGATGCCGAGACGGCGGCGAGCGACCAAGCGCAACAAATCCTGGTTTTGCGCCGGCATGACGCGGATGTGGCGGCGGGCCGTGCCTCTTTGCTGCGGGGATCTGGCGCAGACGCGGGCGAGCTACGCGCATGATGTGATGAAGGATGCCGCCGATGCCGAGGAGAAAGCCGGGGAATTGTCGGCGCAATTGAGCGGGGCGCGGCGGCGGAGCGAGGAGACGGTGCTGACAGCGCCGATCAGCGGGACGGTGCAGCAATTGGCGGTGCACACGGTGGGCGGCGTGGTTACGCCGGCGCAGGCGCTGCTGACCGTGGTGCCGGATGATGGGCCGGCGATGACCGAGGCGACCGTCGAGAACAAGGATGTTGGGTTTGTGCATGCCGGGCAAGAGGTCGAGGTGAAGGTCGAGACTTTTGCGTTCACACGATACGGGCTGATGCATGGGCGTGTGCTGGATGTGAGTCGGGATGCGGCTGCCCCAGGGAAGGCGAAGAAAGGCGATGCGGAGTTGACGGACGATGGTGATACTGATGATGCCGCGAAGCCTACCAAAGTAGGTTATGTTGCGCATCTAGCGCCGGATCGGGAGAGCCTCGTAGTCAACGGCGTACCGATGCGCTTGAAGCCGGGCCTGGCGGTGACGGCGGAAATCAAGACTGGGCGTCGAAGCGTCATTAGTTATTTGCTTTCGCCACTGGCGCGGAGCACTGCGGATGCTGTCCATGAACGTTGAACTGGTTACCAAGCAAGGTGCGAGTATGCAAAATACCAAGAAACCGCGCCCGACTGCTGTTTCGTCATATACAAACCAAAGCCCGAATGCATTCGCCAATGCCGGCTCTATCGCTAGAGTATATTGTCTTCCGCGAAGCGCATACTTTCCGATCAAAAATCGCGCACGTCCCACTCTTGAGCCGCGCGAGCTACAGTCGCCCAAATCGAGCCAGAGCAAAAACTCTATTCGCGTTCTGGTTTCGAGCATGCTGATAGCTGTCGTATTTCTGGTGAATAGTGCAAGTAGGCCTGCGCAAGCAGATGTAACACAGGCTTATTTCAAGACGTCTTGCGACGAAACAAGGGGAATTGCAAGAATTGACGTCAAGTGGGCGGATTTAGGCTCGTACCCCGAAGGCTTCCCTTACACAGCAGATAACATCCCAGGTGTGCCTGCCGAGAATCAAGCATTCTCTTGGAATCTTAAGGGTTCACCTCCGCTTGCCGTTTGCAACTTAGGTGTGAATCGCCGTATTGCAATAAAAGGTTACAACGGACCTAGGCCAGACGGGCCAGTAGACATCGGAATTGCATTATATATAGGCGAACGCTTCGCGACCAGTCTACCGCTTGCATTTTTTACAAGCGTAATCATAAAAAAAGAACCGAAAGATTTCTATGTCGAGTTGAGCAAGTGCAATGACAAGCGAGAATGCAAAGATCAGTTTCTTACGACACCGAGTTTTAAATGTGACACGGCTAGTTCGCCTATTGAGAAAGGCATCTGCGTAGACAACAATCTTTCCGCACTCGATGCTGATCTATATACAGCATACCAGAATAGACTTTCAAAAGTCCTCCCATCGACTGGCGACGTCTTTGAGGGGGAAAGAAGCTGGCTCAAGCAGCTATCGCTCCGGTGTCTTGCCTCCCATCCAGATGCTAGTTGGACAGCGCAACCCCATTTGGCGCCAAAACAAGCCGAGTGCGTTGAAGAACAATACAGTACCAGACTAAAAGCCATCGCATATTTCAACTTACCTAAGGCTAAACCGTAATCAACATATTCTGACGGAGCGAAGCGCATGCCCACTTTCACCCCAGGCCAAAGTGAAGCGATCACCGAGAATTTTGAAGGACTTGGTACACAAACATCAACCGGTGCCGCATTCGGCTTTTACTGGGAGGCTAGCACTAAAACTTGGAACTTCGGCTATGGCTATAACCTAACTGGCAACGGTAACTGGGCAACGGTGCTGGGTAATGCGGGCATTCCCGCGAACGTCATCAGTCTCGTAAAGCAAGATATTGCTGCGGGAGATAATGCCTCTTCCTATGCTACCCTAGGTGCTGTTGACAAAAGACCTCAGCCAGTCCTTCGCAGCGGCCAAGTATAGGAAGTTGATGTAGGATAGGCGGGTCTTATCGTAGCGGGTTGCAATCCGTCTGGCCTGCTTCAGCCGGTTAAACATGCGCTCGATGCGGTTACGATCACAGTATCGCTTGAAGTCACAAGCAGGTGGGTGCGTGCGGTTTGCTTTTGGCGGGATCACCGCTTGAATATTCTGGTCCGCCAGGCGGTCCCGCACATCGTCGGAATCATAGCCCTTGTCAGCAAGCATGGCCTGCGGCGTAGCCACGGGCATGTTGAGCAAGTCTGGGACCGCAGTAAAATCCGAGACCTCGCCACCCGTCACGGTGAAGCCAAGAGGGCGTCCCTGACCGACTGCACGGGCGTGGACTTTTGTCGTAAAGCCGCCGCGGCTGCGACCAAAGCCCTCCTTATGAGTCCCCCCCTTGCGCCGGCGGCCTGGGAGTGGCCTCGGACGGTGGTGCTGTCGATCATGTGCTGCCAGTCATCGGTGAGCCCGAGCTCAACCAGCGTCTCCAGCAAGGCATCCCAGACACCTTGCTCGGCCCAGCGGCGGAAGCGGACGTAGACGGAGTTCCACAGCCCATAACGTTCATGCATGTCACGCCAGGGGCAGCCAACCCGCAAAACGTAAAGCATGCCGTTGAGATATCTACGATTATCCTGCGCTGGCCTGGCCCAGCGGCCGCGCTCAGGCGGCAACAGTGGACCAATGATCGCCCATTGAGCATCCGTCAGATCGCCGCGCGCCAAGGCTACCTCCTCCAAGGAGATCGTCTTGAATCAGCCAAAAACCGATTTGGGAATCCCTTTTGTCAACGGGGCCTACTTGCTGAGCCCGCCTGAGCTTTTGATGAAGGCGGCGATGTCGGGGACGCCGTGGCCGGCGCGGATGTTGGCGAAGAGGAAGGGGCGGTCGCCACGCATGCGGCGGGCGTCGCGGTCCATGATTTCCAGGCTTGCGCCGACATGCGGGGCGAGGTCGATCTTGTTGATGACGAGAAGATCACTGCGGACGATGCCGGGGCCGCCTTTGCGTGGGATCTTGTCGCCGGCGGAGACGTCGATGACGTAGATGGTGATGTCGGCGAGTTCGGGGGAGAAGGTGGCGGCGAGATTGTCGCCGCCGCTTTCGATGAGGATCAGATCCAGCGCGGGGAAGCGGCGGCGCATTTCGGTGATGCCGGCGAGGTTGATGCTGGCATCCTCGCGGATGGCGGTGTGGGGGCAGCCGCCGGTTTCGATGCCGAGGATACGCTCCGGCGGCAGGGAGCCGGCGCGGGTGAGGAATTCGGCGTCTTCCCGCGTAAAAATGTCGTTGGTGATGGCGGCGATATCGAAATCGGCGCGGAGCGCGCGGCAGAGTCCGTCCATGAGGGCGGTTTTGCCCGTGCCGACGGGGCCGCCGATGCCGACGCGGAGGGGGCCGTTTGGGGAGGTCATGAGCGGAAGAGCCTGGCGTATTGGGTTTCGTGGCGCATGGCGGCGATGTCGGCAAGGAAGCAGGCGCCGCCGAGATCGTCCAGCGTGGCGGTGGTTGTGGTGGCGGCGGTGGCGATCAGGGTGGGCTCCAGGGCGGCGAGAACGCGCAGGCCCGCGGATTGGCCGCAGAGGCTGAGGCGGATGGCGGCGGAGATCTGCGCGCTGGCCCAGGCGGCGAGGTAGCCGAGGGTTGCGTCATCCTCGGTGATGCCCTGGGCAGCGGCGAAGGCGCCGAAGACGACCGGGTAGGCCCCCTGCCCTATCGCGCCCCAGGCCGGGGTTGCGGCGGCGAAGGCGGCGCCCTGGGCGAGGGTTTCGGCCTGGCGTTCGCTGGGCCAGGTGGTGGCGGCGGCGAGGTCGGTGAGGTTTTGCACGGCGGATGCGTCGGCGTGGGCGCGGTGGGCGTGGCGCAGGAGGATGGCGTCGGTGCGGGCGGAGCCGTGCGTGAGGGTGTCGGCGAGCCACGCGGTAAGGGCGGCGGGCGTGGTGACGGCGCCGGATTCGACGGCCCATTCGAGGCCCTGGGAATAGGCGAAGCCGCCGGTGGGGAAGGCGGGCGAGGCGAAGGCCAGGAGGCGAAGGAGGGCGGCTGAATTAATGGTCATGCGGGTGGGCGTGATGGTGGGGCTCGTCGTCGTGGTGATGGTGGTGGGGGGCGGCGGCGTAGGCGCCGGGTTCGGGGTCGAAGGGGGCGTCGATGGGGTGGGCGTGGCCGCCGAGGCCGGCGACCATGTCGGCAATCACGTGATCGGCGCGGATCAGAATGCTGCTGCCGGCGAATTGCACGGGCAGATGGCGATTGCCGAGGTGCCAGGCGATGCGCATCAGTTGGGCGTGGTCGTGGGCGGTGATCCGCAAAAGGGGTTCGGGACGGGCGCAGATGCGGATGAGGGTGCCGTCTTCCAGCGCCAGCGCATCGCCGTCGCGCAGGCGGACGGCGTGGGGAAGATCGAGAAGCACCGCGGTTCCGGTGGCGGTTTCGAGAAGATAGCGGCGGCGGAAGCGGCGGTCGAAATCGATGAGGATGCGGTCGGTGGCTTCGGTGTCGATCCAGGTGCCGGCTGGGTGGATGCTGGTCGCGCGGAGAGTCATGGAAGGAAGTGCTCTTTTTTGAAAAAAAGAACCAAAAAACTTTTGGCCGTGGCATACGCTGCCGGCGAGTCCGCGACAGCCCAGTCAAAAGTCTTTTGCTTCTTTTCTTCAGAAAAGAAGACCTTTCTTACTTTAAGAGTTCGTGACGTCAAAACAGAAAATACCTCTGCGCCATCGGCAGGATTCGGGCCGGCTCGCAGGTGAGCAGCACGCCATCCGCGCGCACTTCATAGGTTTCGGGATCGACTTCGATCACCGGCGTTGCATCGTTGTGGATCATGTTGCGTTTGCCGATGCTGCCGCGGGTGTCGGACACGGCGACGAGGCGGCGTTGCAGGCCGAGGGTTTTGCCGATGTCGTCCTCCAGCGCGGCCGCGGAGACGAAGGTGATGGCGGATTCGGCCTGGGCGCGGCCGTAGGCGGCGAACATCGGCCGGTAATGCACCGGTTGGGGCGTGGGGATGGAGGCGTTGGGGTCGCCCATCGCGGCGCTGATGATGCTGCCGGCCTTGATCACCATGTCCGGTTTCACGCCGAAGAAGGCGGGGGACCAGAGAACGAGGTCGGCGAGCTTGCCGGGCTCAATGGAGCCGATCTCGCGGGCCAGGCCTTGGGCGATGGCGGGGTTGATGGTGTATTTGGCGAGGTAGCGCTTTACGCGTGCGTTGTCGGCAGCGCCGTCCCCTGGCAAAGCGCCGCGTTGCTGCTTCATTTTGTGGGCGGTTTGCCAGGTGCGGATGATCACCTCGCCGACGCGGCCCATGGCCTGGCTGTCGGACGAGATCATGGAGATGGCGCCGAGATCGTGCAGGATATCCTCGGCGGCGATGGTTTCGCGGCGGATACGGCTTTCGGCGAAGGCGACATCCTCGGGGATGGAGGCGTCCAGGTGATGGCACACCATCAGCATGTCGAGATGTTCCTCGAGCGTGTTGATGGTGTAGGGGCGCGTGGGGTTGGTGGAACTGGGCAGCACGTTCGGCAGGCCGGCCACCTTGATGATGTCCGGCGCGTGGCCGCCGCCGGCGCCCTCGGTATGGAAGGCGTGGATGGTGCGGCCGGCGAAGGCGGCGATGGTATCCTCGACGAAGCCGCTTTCGTTCAGCGTATCGGTGTGGATCATCACCTGCACGTCGTAACGGTCGGCAACCGACAGGCAGCAATCGATGGCGGCCGGCGTGGTGCCCCAATCCTCGTGCAGTTTCAGGCAGCTTGCCCCGGCGCGGATCATCTCTTCGAGCGCGGCGGGCTGGCTGGCATTGCCCTTGCCGGCGAAGGCGATGTTGACGGGCAGGCCTTCGGCGGCTTGCAGCATGCGGGCGAGGTGGAAGGGGCCGGGGGTGCAGGTGGTGGCGGCGGTGCCGGTGGCGGGGCCGGTGCCGCCGCCGACCAGCGTGGTGATGCCGGAGGCCAGCGCATCCTCCACCTGCTGCGGGCAGATGAAGTGGATATGGGCGTCGATCCCGCCGGCGGTGAGGATTTTGCCTTCGCCGGCGATGATTTCGGTGCCGGGGCCGATGATGATATCCACCCCCGGCTGCACATCGGGGTTGCCGGCTTTGCCGATGCGGTGGATGCGGCCACCGCGGAGGGACACATCGGCCTTGATGATGCCCCAGTGGTCCAGAACGATGGCGTTGGTGATGACCGTGTCGGCGGCGCCCTGGGCGTTGGTGGCCTGGGATTGGCCCATGCCGTCACGGATCACCTTGCCGCCGCCAAACTTGACCTCCTCACCATAGAGGGTGAGGTCGCGTTCGATTGCGATGAACAGGTCGGTATCGGCCAGGCGCACACGGTCGCCGGTGGTGGGGCCGTACATGTCGGCATAGGCGCGGCGGGAAAGGCGGGTCATGGCAGGTCGCCCATGGTGAGGCCGCGGAAGCCGAACACGCGGCGGGCGCCGCGATAGGGGATCAGGGTGATGGTGCGTGTCTGGCCGGGTTCGAAACGGATGGCGGTACCCGAGGCGATATCCAGCCGCTGACCTTGCGCGGCCGCGCGATCGAAGCGCAGGGCGGCGTTGGTTTCGGCGAAATGGTAGTGGCTGCCGACCTGGATGGGGCGGTCGCCGGTGTTGGCCACCTCCAGTTCCGTGTGCGGGAGATCGGCGTTGATCTCGATGTCGCCGGGGGCGAGGAGATATTCGCCGGGGATCATCGGATCGGCTCGTGCACGGTGACGAGCTTGGTGCCATCGGGGAAGGTGGCTTCCACCTGCACATCGGGGATCATTTCGGGGATGCCTTCCATCACCTGATCGCGGGTGAGCACCTGGGCGCCGGCTTGCATCAGGTCGGCGACGCTGATGCCATCCCGCGCGCCTTCCACCACGTGGTCGGTGATCAGGGCAATGGCTTCGGGGTAGTTGAGCTTTACGCCACGCTCCAGGCGGCGGCGGGCCACCATGGCGGCGGTGGCGATGAGCAGCTTGTCTTTTTCACGCGGCGTAAGGTTCATCGGCGGGCTCCGTGCGGCCGTAACGTTCAGCAGTTCCAGACGCGTGGCAAGGGTGCTTCGCGTAAGGTTGCAAGGGCGGCACGGATGGCGGCGCGCAGGCGCTGGCTGCTGGGGGCGACGATGCGGGCGAGCAGCAGATCGTTGCGGGTGGTGGCGCCCGCGCTGACCTGGTGGGCGTGGAGCGTTTCGCGCAGGGCGGGCAGGCGGGCGGCGGCATCGGGGGCGGCGTAGATGAGGCTGCCGATGGCGGTGGCGCCGGCGGCGGTGGCGGGGCCGGAAAGGGTGCGCGCGGCGTTGCCACCCAGGATGATCGAATCGTGCAGCAGCAGGTGGCCGGCGCGGCGCAGCTGAACGCTATCGTACAGGCGCGTGTCGTGCACTGTTTCACCGGAGGCGGCGCGGCCGAAGACGAGCATTTCGACACCAAGATAGGTGGCGTTTGTGTCCAGATCGATTCGCAATGTTCGGTGCAGGGCGGAGTGATCGAAGAGGATGGTTTCCTGCGGCAGGTAGGCCAGGCAGGCGTGGGCGGCGGCGGAAATGCGCACGCTCAGCTGCGCGGGGGCGGCGCCGGGGCGGGCGCGGTAGATGCGCTCGGCGGCGGCGGTGGTGATGGTCAGCGCGGCGCCCTCGGTGGCAGTCAGGCTGGTTGCGAGGATGTCGCCATCGGCGATGCCGCCTGCGGTGTTGAGAAGCACCGTTTCCAGGGTGCCGTGTTCGGCGCGGGGGAAGAGCGCGCGCAGGCAGCCGGATTGGTGCAGGGTGTGCAGGCGGGCGGGGGCTTGGGCGGTGAGGTGGATGGTGCCTTTGGATCGCTGGTGCGTGGGCGCGGGGTAGGACTGGTCCATGGGGGGGATAAGGCCCTCTTTTTTTGGGAAAACGACCGGACTGCTTTTCACATCTGATGCGTGGTGATGGCGCAAGGCGCCGCGGTTTTCCGCCCTACGCGGACACGGCATCGGTGCCGGTGGGGCGGTTGCTGCTGAGCAGGGCAGCCAGCGCGGTGAAGGCGGGGCCGCGGGGATCCGTGCTGCGCCAGGCGAGCGCAATGGTGCGGCCGGCTTCCGGCTCCACCAGGTCGCGGCAGGTGACGAGATCCTCCATGCCGGGGCGGCCGGCGAGGCTGAGGGCGGGCATGAGCGAGAAACCCTCGCCGGCCAGGATCATGTGCCACAGCGTTTCCACACTGGTCGCCAGCCGCGTTTGCGGGGCGGCGCCGGCGCAGAGGGAGAGCGCCTGGTCGCGCAGGCAATGGCCCTCCTCCAGCAGGATCAACCCTTCCGAGGCGAGGTCCGGCAAACGCAGCATGGGCAGGGAGGCGAGCTTGTGGCTGGCGGGGCAGACGAGCACGAATTTCTCGCGGAACAAAGGCGCCGTCGTGAGGCCCTCATCGGGCAGGGGATGAGCGGCCAGAACCAGGTCGCAATTGCCGGAGCGCAGTTCATCCAGCAGAAAATCCGTTTGGCCTTCGGCAAGGCGCAGCACCAGATCCGGGTGGGCGGCGCGAACCTGGCGCACCAGAAAGGGCAGGTAGTAGGGGCCAAGCGTCTGGATCGCGGCCAGGCGGATGGTACGGACCAGACCGCCGCCATGGGCCATGTCCAGCAGGCTGTGCGCCTCCAGCAGCACGCGTTCGGCCCGGAGGAGGAGCGCGTGGCCTTGTTCCGTCACTTGCACACCGCGGCGGCCGCGTTCGAACAGCGGCGCGCCGAGCAGGGCTTCCAGCTTGCGGATCTGCTCGCTGAGCGCGGGCTGGCTGACGCCGCAGCGATCGGCCGCGCGGCCGAAATGTTTGGTTTGGGCAACGGCGACGGCGTATTCCAGGTCACGCAGGGAGAGGCCGGCGAGAGTGAGGGTCATGGGGGTATGATAGGTTTTTCCGAACGGTAGGGTAAGGGCAATCGTATTGACCTTAGGTTTTTCGCAGCTTGCGTCGGAAGCTGGTGCCGAGGGCCTCAAAGCCTGTCGCGGCGCAGAATTGCGCGAGCTCGGGGTGTTGGCCGTGCACCAGGATTTCGAGTTCTCCGCAGCCAGCGACGCGGGCAGCCTGGGCGGCGGCCTTGATCAGCAGGCGCCCGATGCCGCGGCGGCGGGCCTCATGGGCTACCAGTAGCAGGCCGATCTGCGCGACCGGTGCATCGGCCAGGAGATTGCGGTACCAGTGAACGACCACCACGCCGCTGGGTGGCCCCCATTCCAGCGCCACCAGCGTGGTGCCGGTGGCGGCTGTGATGGCCTCCAATCGATCGGCGAGCATGCGCGATGATGCGATGATGCCGGCCTGGGCGAGCAGTTCCGCAAGCCCTGCTACCTCGGATGCCGCCGCTGCGCGAATTTCCAGGCCGTATCGGGAGGTTGCCAAAGTTTAAGCCAAGAGAGGGAAGAATGTTCTTTTTTGAAAAAAAGAACCAAAAAACTTTTGCCTTTTGAGTCGGATGGTCGCCTCGGCACCCACCTCAAAGTCCAAAAGTTTTTTGCTTCTTTTTTTCAAAAAAGAAGACCTTCCTTTCTAAATCAGCAACGCGCGGCGGGCCGCCAGTGCCGCCTTCAACGCGGTGATATGTCCGGCCGCATCCGCCTCACGCGCATCGGTGATGGCGCGGCGCAGAAGATCCGCATGGGCAATCAGCGCGCGGTCGGCGGCGAGCAGGCGGGCGAGGGTTTCGGCTTCGGTGCGCAGGCGTTCGGTCATGCGATCGGATTCCGGGGCGGGGAGCGCGCGGATTTCGCCTTCCAGCGCACCGATCTCGCGGCCGAGGGCTTCCAACGCCTGGGCGCGGCGCACCGCCTCCGGATCGGGCAGCGGGTTCTGGCGGGTGGGCGGGGGCAAATGATCGCGGCGATGCGCGGATTCCAGGGCGGCAACGGCCGCGCGGGCCTGGCCGAGCAATTCGCCGCAGCGGGCGCGGATCATCAGATCGTCCGCGCGGAGCTGGTTCTCCAGGCGATAGAAATTATAGCCCCAACCGTAGAACAGGTTGGTGGCGATCTCGTCGAGTTCGTCGGCGGTGTAGAAGGGTGAGGCGGTCATGGTTTATGCACGGTTGGATCGATGCCGGCGTAGAGGCCGATGTTGAACGGTGCGCCGATGGCGGCGTTGGCCGCGGAGACCAGGCCTTTTTCCGCCATGCGGAGTGCAAGGTAGGTGCGCACGGCTTCGATCGGGGTCAGGCCGATGGCCTGCAACGAAATCAATTCGCGCATCCGCTCATCCTTCGGCAGGATCAGGATTTTCAGGTCGTTCAGCATGATGCCGAAGACGGCCAGGAAATCGGTGAGGTGCGCTTTGACGTTTTCGCGCAATTCGTTGATGTGCTCGTTAATGTTTTCCAGCTTGGTGACCTGGATCACCTGGTTGATCGCCTGCTCTATGGCGGGGCCGGCGTAATCGGCGATCTCCTTGGTGTCGATCAGGTTGCCGTTGAACGGCAGGTGGGTAATCAGATCCAGCGCGGCTTCCTTGGTATCCACATGGATATAGTAGTCGGCCTGGTAGGAAACTTCGGCCATCTCGGCGCTGGTGGCGGTGCCGACGCTGCGCACCAGCAGCTTGCTGCGGTTGATGTAGATGACCTCGTAGACCCAGGGGGAGGCGCCACCGAAGAAGCCTTGCACGATGGAACCCACGATCGGCTTGTCGGGGGTGACGAGCGCGTATTGCCCGGTTTCGTAGATCTGCAGCACCGCGCCGCGCGATTTGAGGATGCAGAAATGGTTGGATTCGACGGTGAGGAGCGAGCCGGAGACGATGCTTTCATCGGCGATCTTGATCGCCACATTGCGCGTGCCCAGCATGTCGGTGCCGTTGGGGTTGAGCGCGGTGATGACTTGCCGGGTCAGAGCCATGGGAGCCTCCCTTTTGGTGACAGGCTGGTTGATATTGGGGTGGGAAGGAAGAGTTCTTTTTTGAAAAAAAGAACCAAAAAACTTTTGTTCGTTCAGGTAGGCGTTGACCCGACCGTGTCGGGTCGTGGGGAAGGCGCACAGGTAAAAGTTTCTTGGTTCTTTTTTTCAAAAAAGAACACCCTTTCTTCCCTCCCCACCCGATGTGCTACGCGTCGCCCCCATCCACTTCAAGAAGGACCCCAGCGTGCGCCGCTTCACCCTTGCTCTCGTTCTGTTCGCCGGCGTCAGCACCGCGGTGCAGGCGCAGGATTACATCACCATGACATCGGGGCTGGAGTATCATGACGAGGTGGTCGGCACCGGGCCGGAGCCGCAGCAGGGGCAGAGTGTGACGGTGCGCTACACCGGGTGGCTGTATGAGGACGGCGCGAAGGGCGAGAAGTTCGACAGTTCCGCCGACCATGGCGGCACGTTCACCTTCACGCTGGGCAAGGGAAAGGTGATCCCGGGCTGGGATCTGGGTGTGGCCACCATGCATGTGGGCGGAAAGCGCACCATGATCATCCCGGCGGCGCTGGGCTATGGGGATAAGGGCGCGGGATCGGCCATCCCACCCAATGCGACGCTGATCTTCGATGTGGAACTGGTCAGCGTGCAGTGAGGCCGCGCGGTGCCGTGGCCGGCCAAGGCTGATTGCGCCGCCTCGTTTATGGAGGCAAAGGGCTGGGCCAACCGGTTCGCGTCGCTGCAAAAGGATCTGGAGGCGGGCGATCCGGCCCTGCTGTGGCTGGGCGACAGCATCACCCAGGCCTGGGAGAACGCGAGCCCCGAGGATTGGCGGAATTACCGGCCGGTGTGGGATCATTATTACGCGCCGCGCCGGGCGATCAATCTGGGCTTCGCGGGGGATGGCACCCCGCATTTGCTCTGGCGAATCCGCCATTGGCGTTTCGATGCCATTCAACCCCGCGCGGCGGTGGTGATGATCGGGACGAATAATTTTGGCGGCCACCGTTTCGCGGCCGAGGCAACGCATGGCGGAATCGCCGCGATCCTGGCGGCATTGGCCGAAAAACTGCCAAAGACGCGCGTGCTGCTGCTGGGCGTTCTGCCGAGCATTCGTGACGACTGGACGGATGCGCAGACCGCTGCGCTGAACGCCATGCTGGCGGCGCGGTATGGCGGATCGGACAAAGGCAGGGTGGTGTATCGCGATCTGTCCGGGCTGTTCCTGCGCGGGTTGCATGTGGATCCGGGGGCCTTCGTCGATCCGCGGCTGACGCCGCCCAAGCCGGCGCTTCACCCCACGGCGCAAAGTCAGGCAAGGATGGCCGCCGCGATCGAACCCATCCTGAGCCGCATGCTGGGGGAGCGGGCGGGCTGGAAGCGCAGGGTGTTTGGGCGCGGGCTGCCGTGACGCGGCCGGCGGCGGAAATGTTCGGCTTTCTGCTGGTGCCGCGGTTTTCCATGATGGCGTTCGTCTCGGCGCTGGAGCCGCTGCGGGTGGCGAACCGGCTGGCGCAGGAGACTCTCTACGCGTGGGAGATCATCTCGCGCGATGGCGCGGCGGTGGCGGCCAGCAACGATCTTTCGATCCTCGCCCAGCGTGCCATGGGCGCCCCCGCCCGCTATGACCGGCTGGTCGTGGTGGCCTCGTTCGCCCCAGAGACGGCGTGCGATGAGGCGACGCTGCACTGGCTGCGGCGGCTGGACCGTGCCGGCGTGGCGCTCGGATCGATCGATACCGGCAGCTTCGTGCTGGCGGCGGCGGGTCTGCTGGATCGGCACCGCGCGACGACGCATTGGGAAAGCCTGGACGGATTCGCCGAACAGTTTCCGCGGGTGGATGTGGGATCGGGCCTGTTCATTATCGATCGCAACCGGTTCACCTGCGCCGGCGGCACCGCGGCGCTGGACATGATGTTGCATCTGATCCGCCTGCGGCATGGGCAGGCGCTGGCGGCCGCGGCGTCCGAGCAGTTCATCCACGCCAAGATCCGCGATCCGCAGGAGCGGCAGAGGATGGATGCGGAGTCGCGGGATGGCATCTCGCGGCCGGCTTTGGCGCAGGCAATCGCGCTGATGGAAACGCATTTGGAGGAGGTGCTGGGGATCGGGCAGATCTGCGCCACGGCCGGCATTTCCCGCCGCAACCTCGAACGGCTGTTCCAGCGGCATTTCCGCCTATCGCCGCAGCGCTATTACCTGGACCTGCGGCTGCAGCGGGCACGGGCCATGCTGCAGTATAGCGACATGGCGGTGGTGGAGATTTCCGTGGCGTGCGGTTTTGGGGCCGCGGCGCATTTCTCGCGCGCCTACCGCGCCTGGGCCGGCCACCCGCCAAGCGCGGACCGGCGGGACTCGGCTGCCCGGATCATGCCCCGCCCTAACAGGGGCGGGGCATAGTTATCAACGTGAGCTGGTGACCTGCGCGGTTTGCTGCGGGCGCACCGACTGTGCCGAGGCCTGCCTGGGGTGGGCGTAGGCCACGGTATCCTGCACGCATTCTTCCAACGAACCGAAATCGCCGAAGTAATCCTTCTGAAGGGCAGCGCGGCAGACGTCGGCCGCGGTCTGTACCACCTGCGCGCGGGCAGAGGGGCTGTTCAGGTCGATGGTGATGATCTTGGTCTCGTCAGCCTGGGCGGCTCCGGCCATCAGCAGGCCGGCGGCGAGAACGGTGCGGAAGAAATTTGTCATATCAGGAGCTCCTAAGAAGTGAAGAACTCCTCCCCGGCGGCGCTTCGCGACTGAGCACCTAAGACTAAAGTAGCATGTCTGCGACCGGTGGCGCAGCAAAATGTTGCGGTGCAGCATGAGCATGCTGCAATGCAGCATTGCACGCGGTGGTGGCGCAAAGCGTCATGGTATTGGCGCAATCCGGCAGGGCGGATGCGGGCGTGAAGGGGCAGGTTGGCCGCCCACCCCAAGGGAGCGGCCACGCATCATGAACAGAGAGGTTATCGTTACCTGCGCGCTCACCGGCGCCGGCGACACGGTGGGGAAACATCCGGCAATCCCGGTAACGCCGGCGCAGATTGCACAGGCCGCGCTGGAAGCCGCACGGGCGGGGGCGGCTGTGGCCCATATCCATGTGCGCAATCCGGAAACGGGCAAATTCAGCCGCGATCCGAAACTCTACGCCGAGGTGGTGGAGCGGATCAGGGCCAGCAATACCGACGTGATCATCAACCTTACCGCCGGCATGGGCGGGGATTTCGAGCTGGGCGCGGAGGATCCGAAACTGGCGGGGCCGGCCACCGACCTGGTGGGACCGCTGGAGCGGCTGGTGCATGTGGAGCAGTTGCTGCCGGAGATCTGCACGCTGGATTGCGGCACGCTCAATTTCGGCGACGGCAACACGATTTATATCAGCACGCCCGATTACCTGCGTACCGGCGCCAGGCGAATCCAGCAACTGGGGGTGAAGCCGGAGCTGGAGATTTTCGATACCGGGCATCTGTGGTTCGCCAAGCAGATGCTGGCGGAAGGGCTGCTGGATGCGCCGCCGCTGTTCCAGTTCTGCCTCGGCATCCCGTGGGGCGCGCCGGCGGATACGGTTTCCATGAAGGCGATGGTGGATAATGCGCCTGCCGGCGCGGTGTGGGCCGGGTTCGGCATCGGGCGCATGCAGATGCCGATGGTGGCGCAGTCGGTGATCCTGGGCGGCCATGTGCGCGTGGGGCTGGAGGATAATCTTTACCTCGATCGCGGCGTGTTCGCCTCCAACGGCAGCCTGGTGGAACGGGCGGTGAAGATCATTGAACTGATGGGGGCACGCGCGCTGACACCGGCGCAGGCGCGGCAAAAACTCGGATTGAGGGCGCGGTCATGAGCGGAGCGATGGATACCGAGGTGACCGGCGCGATCAAAACAATCGGTATCGTCGGCAGCGGCGTGATCGGCGCCGGCTGGGCGGCGCGCTGCCTGGCGCATGGGCTGGATGTGGTGGCGTGGGACCCCGCACCGGACGCGGAAGCCAAATTGCGGGCGAAGATCGCCAATGCCTGGCCGGCCCTGGAGCGGGTGGGCCTGGCGGCTGGGGCAAGCCCGGACCGGATGCGCTTCGTGCCCACACCCGAACGGGCGGTGGAAAACGCCGATTTCGTGCAGGAAAGCGCGCCCGAGAACGAGGACCTCAAGCGCCGCCTGATGGCCCGACTGGATGCGGCCGCCCGGCCTGAGGCGCTGATCGCCTCCAGCTCCTCCGGCCTGCTGCCCAGCCGGTTTCAGGCCGATTGCCGCACCCCCGGCCGCGTGCTGGTGGGCCATCCGTTCAACCCCGTGTATCTGCTGCCGCTGGTGGAGGTGCTGGGCGGCGAGGCAACCGCACCCGCATCGCTGGATACGGCCACCGCGTTCTATACCTCCATCGGCATGCGGCCGCTGCGCGTGCGCACCGAAATCCCCGGCTATATCGCCGACCGCCTGCAGGAAGCGCTGTGGCGCGAATTGCTCCACATGGTGGCCGAAGGGGTGGCCACCACCGCGGAAATCGATGACTCCATCCGCTTCGGGCCGGGCTTGCGGTGGGCCTTCATGGGCACCTGCCAAATCTATCACCTGGCGGGCGGCGATGAGGGTATGCGCCACATGCTGCACCAGTTCGGGCCGGCCCTGAAACTGCCCTGGACCAAACTGGAAGCCCCGGAGCTGACGGAGGAACTGATCGACCGCATGGTGGAAGGCACGCTGCAACAGGCGGGCACCCATTCGATCGCGGCGCTGGAGAGGTACAGGGACGATGCGCTGATCAGTGTCCAGGAGGCCGTAAAAGCCGCTAAAAAGAGGCACGGGATCGATGAATAGAGAAAGGCCAGGGGGCCCCGCCCCCTGGACCCCGGCTGGGGCCGGAAGGCCCCAGACCCCATTCTTAAGCCAGGTGATCCACGAGTACGTGGACTATAATGGCCACATGAGCGAGGCGTACTACGTGCTCATCTTCGGGCACGCGACCGATGCGTTCTACGACCATGTCGGGCTGGATCATGCGTATCGGGAGCAGCACCGGATATCCGTCTACACCGTGGAAGCGCATATCCGATACCTGATCGAAGCCCATGACGGCGACGCGTTGCAGATCGCGACGCGCGTACTCGGCTACGATTCCAAACGCCTGCGCCTGCACCACACCATGCGCCGCGGCACGGATACGCTGGCGGTGACCGAACTGATGCTGCTGCATGTGGACAAAACCGCCCTGCGCGCGACGCCCTTCCACCCCGAACCCCTCGCCCGCATCGCCGCCGTCGCGGCCGCGCAAGCCAGCGCGCCGCCGCCGGAAGCCGCCACCAGCCGGCATTGGGGGGCGTGAAGCCGATGGATTTCAGCCTCAGCCACGAACAGCTTATGGTGGTGGATACCGTCCGTTCCTTCGTCGAAACCGAATTCTATCCGCGCGAGGCGGAGATCGAACGCACTGGCGTCGTGCCGATCGAACTCGGGCATGAAATCCGGCGTAAAGTGATCGAGCTGGGCTTCTACGCGGCCAATATCCCGGAACAATTCGGCGGCGGCGGGTTGGATCACCTGACCTTCACGCTGCTGGAACGCGAACTCGGCCGCGGCAATATGGGGCTGGGCGTGTGGTGGGGGCGGCCTTCCGGCATCCTGTGCGCCGCCAATGCCGAGCAGCGCGAACGCTATCTGCTGCCGGCGGTGCGCGGGGAGAAGATGGACGCGCTGGCGATGACCGAACCCGATGCGGGATCGGACGTGCGCGGCATGAAATGCACCGCCACGCGAAGCGGCGGTGACTGGGTGCTGAACGGCACCAAACATTTCATCAGCCATGCCGATATCGCCGATTTCCTGATCGTGTTCGTGGCTACCGGGGCGGGGCGTATCACCGCGTTTCTGGTGGATCGCGGCACGCCGGGATTTGAAATCCGGCCGGGTTATCGATCCGTCTCCCATCGCGGCTACCAGAACTGCATCCTGACCTTCGAGGATTGCCGGCTGCCGGATGCGCAGATCCTGGGCGAGGAAGGCCAGGGGTTTGCGATTGCCAATACCTGGCTGCACGCAACCCGGCTGACCGTGGCGGCACTCTGCGTGGGGCGTGCCCGGCGCGCGTTGGATCTGGCATTGGGATATGCGGCGCAACGAAAGCAATTCGGTCAGGTGATCGGCAAATTCCAAGGCGTATCCTTCCAGCTTGCCGATATGGTGACGGAGATCGATGCCGCGGATTACCTGACGCTGGCGGCGGCGTGGCGGCTGGATCAGGGCCTGCCGGCCAACCGCGAGATTTCCCAGGCGAAACTCTATGCCTCGGAAATGCTGGCCCGGGTGGCCGATCGCGCGCTGCAAATCCATGGCGGTATGGGGCTGATGGAGGATTTGCCGCTGGAGCGAATCTGGCGCGATGCGCGCGTGGAACGGATCTGGGATGGCACCAGCGAAATCCAGCGGCATATCATTTCGCGCGAATTGCTGCGGCCGCTCGGCGCATGAACGCGGTTTGCCCTCCTCGGGCGCAGGGGTCGCTGGCGCGGCTGTTGCGGCCGCGCACGCTGGCGGTGGTGGGCGGGCATGCCGCCGCGGTGCTGGTGCGGCAGGCGGAGAAGATCGGGTTTGCCGGGGAGATCTGGCCGGTGCATCCGCGGCATAAGGAGGTCGCGGGCCGCCGCGCCTTCACGCGCGTGGCCGATCTGCCGGCGGCGCCGGACGCGGCGTTCATCGGCGTGAACCGCGTGGCCAGCATCGATGTGGTGGCCGAGCTGGCGCAAGCGGGGTGCGGCGGGGCGGTGGCGTATGCCTCGGGCTACGCGGAAGCCGGCGAGGAGGGGCGCGCGCTTCAGGATGAGCTCGTCGCGGCGAGCCTGGGGATGCCGGTGTTCGGCCCGAATTGCTACGGGTTCATCAATTACCTCGATCACGCGCTGGTGTGGCCGGATCAGTTCGGTGGCAAGACCGTTGCGCGCGGCGTGGCCATCATCACGCAATCCGGCAATATCGGATTGAACATGACGATGCAGCGCCGGGCGCTGCCGATCGGCTATCTGATCACGCTGGGCAACCAGGCGAGCCTGGGGCACGCGGCCGCGATGCAGGCGGTGCTGGATGATCCGCGCGTGACGGCGATCGGGCTGCATATGGAGGGTTTGGGCGACCCCCGCGCGCTGGCGGAGGCGGTGGCGCGGGCGCGGGCGCAGGGCGTGCCCGTGGTGGCGCTGAAGACCGGGCGATCGGCGGCGGGGGCGGCGATCGCGATGAGCCATACGGCATCCTTGGCCAGCGGGGATGCGGTGGTGGATGCGTTCTTCGCGCGGATTGGCGTGGCGCGGGTTGAGAGCGTACCGGCGCTGCTGGAGACGCTGAAATTGCTGCATGTGCGGGGCGCATTGCCGGGGCGAAGGATCGCCAGCCTGAGCTGTTCGGGCGGCGAAGCGGCGCTGATCGCCGATTGCGCCGGCGATGCGGGCGTGCGGTTCGTGGAGCTGACCGCGGCGAGCCGGGCGGAGATCGCGGCGACCGTGCCCGCCGTGGTGAGCGTTTCCAACCCGATGGATTACCAGACCTTTGCCTGGCGCGACCGGCCGGCGATGGCGGCGACGTTCGCGGCGATGATGCGGGCCGGCGCGGATATGACTCTGCTGATCCTGGATTTTCCGCGCGGCGATACCTGCGATCCGGCGGATTGGGCGGTGGCGGCGGCAGCGCTGGCGGATGCGCAGGACGCCACCGGGCGCCCCGCCGGACTGCTGGCGACGCTGCCGGAAGCGTTGCCGGAGGATGTGGCAGAGGGACTGGCGGCGCGGGGGATTGTGCCGCTGTGCGGGATGAGCGAGGCGCTGGCGGCGATTGCGGCGGCGGCGGATTGTGGTCGGGCTGGCGGAGATGCGGCAGTTCTGCTGGGCGGGGATACGCCGGCGAATGCGGAAACGGCGGCTGAATGGGACGGCAAGCGGCAATTGGCGCGGTTTGGCGTGGTGGTGCCTGAGGGCGGGCGTGCCGCCAGTGTGGATGGGGCGGGCGAGATTGCGCGGCGCATCGGCTTGCCGGTTGTGGTGAAGGCCAGCGGCGCGGCGCTGGCGCATAAAAGCGAGCTGGGTGGGGTGGCGCTGAACCTTTGCACCGAGGCGGCGGTGGCTGGGGCGGCCGCAAGGCTGCTGGCGCTGACCGGCGAGGTGCTGGTGGAGCGGATGGTGACGGGCCCGGTTGCGGAGCTGATCGTGGGCGTGGCGCGCGATCCGGTGCTGGGGCTGTATCTGGTGCTGGGATCGGGCGGCGTGCTGGCGGAGCTGGTGGGCGATACGGCCACGCTGATGCTGCCGGCCGGACGGGATGAGGTGGCGGCGGCGCTGGACGGATTGCGCGTGGCGCGGCTGATGGCCGGGTTCCGGGGCGGGGTGGCGGGTGACCGGGCCGCGGCGATCGAGGCGGTGATGGCGATACAGGCGTTTGCCGTGGCCCATGCCGGGGTGTTGGCGGAGCTGGATGTGAATCCGCTGATGGTGCGGGGTGTTGGGATGGGTGCGGTGGCCGCCGATGTGCTGCTGCGCATGGTGCGGGAGGTGGGCCATGGCTGATCCATGTGTGCATACGCGCGTGGATGGCGCGGTGTTGGAGGTGGTGCTGGACGTGCCGAAGGCGAACGCAATTTCGGCGGCCACGAGCCGCGTGATGGGCCAGATATTTGCCGGGTTCCGCGATGATCCGGCTTTGCGCGTGGCCATTGTGACGGGTGCGGGGGAGAAGTTTTTTTCCGCCGGGTGGGATTTGAAGGGTGCGGCGGCCGGGGAGCCGCCGGATGCGGATTATGGCGTGGGCGGGTTTGGCGGGTTGCAGCAATTGCCGGGATTGAACAAGCCGGTGATCGCGGCGGTGAACGGGATGGCGGTGGGTGGCGGTTTTGAGCTGGCGCTTTCGGCCGACATGATTTTGGCGGCGGAACATGTGCGGTTTGCGTTGCCGGAGATAAAGGCGGGCACGCTGGCGGATGCGGCCACCTTGAAACTTCCCAAGCGGATACCATTCCACGTGGCGATGGATCTGCTGCTGACGGGCCGCTGGATGGACGTGGCGGAGGCGGCGCGGTGGGGGCTGGTGAACGAGGTTTTACCGGCGGCGGAGTTGTTGCCACGCGCTTGGGCGCTGGCGCGGATCTTGGCGGATGGGCCGCCTTTGGTGTTTGCCGCAATCAAGGAAGTGGTGCGCGAGAGCGAGGGTGTGCCGTTTGGCGATGCGATCGCGCGGATTATGCGGCGCGGTTATCCGACTGTTTCCGTGTTGTATGCCAGCGAGGATCAGCTGGAAGGGGCGCGGGCGTTTGCCGAAAAGCGTGTTCCCGTCTGGAAGGGTCGCTAGGTTGGTTCTTGGTGCGCGCGCCATAGGTAAAAGTTTTTTGCTTCTTTTTTTCAAAAAAGAAGACTCTTCTTTTCTGAAGAAAAGAAGCAAAAGACTTTTAATTCTTTAGGTTTGGGATAGTCGGATGCAGCGGTTTTCGGGGTTGGCGGTGGCGTGGCGGCGGGGGGAATGGGGGCCGCAGTGGCGCGCGCCAGAGCCGCAGGCGGCGTATGATGCGGTGATTGTGGGTGGTGGCGGGCATGGGCTGGCGACCGCGTTTCATCTGGCGCGCGATCATGGGATGAGCCGCGTTGCGGTGCTGGAGAAGGGCTGGATCGGCGGCGGGAATACCGGACGGAATACGACGATCATCCGGTCGAACTATTTGTTCGAGGAGAGTTCGCGGCTGTACGACCATGCGGTGAAGAAGTGGGAGGCGTTGTCCCAGACGCTGAACTACAATGTGATGTTTTCCCAGCGTGGCGTGCTGATGCTGGCGCATACGGTGCATGATGTGCAGGTGTTTCAGCGGCATGTGCATGCGAACCGGCTGAACGGCGTGGACAACGAATGGCTGTCGGCCGAGGAAGCGAAAGAGTTTTGTCCTCCCTTACGGATTTCCGCGGGCATGCGCTATCCGGTGCTGGGGGCGGCGTTGCAGCGGCGGGCCGGCACGGCGCGGCATGATGCGGTGGCGTGGGGCTATGCGCGGGCCGCCGATGCGTTGGGCGTGGACATCATCCAGAACTGCGCGGTGACGGGCATTGTGCGCGATGCCGCCGGCGCGGTGGAAGCGGTGGAGACGACGAAGGGAAAAATCCGCACGCCGAAAGTGGGTGTTGTGGCGGCAGGAAATACAAGCGTGGTGATGCAGATGGCGGGCGTGCGGATGCCGCTGGAGAGTTATCCGTTGCAGGCGCTGGTATCCGAGCCGATCAAGCCGGTATTTCCCTGCGTGGTGATGAGCAACACCATTCACGCGTATATCAGCCAGTCCGACAAAGGCGAGTTGGTGATCGGGGCGGGGACGGACGCGTATATTTCCTATAGCCAGCGGGGTGCGTTGCATGTGAGCACGCATACGCTGGAGGCGATTTGCGAGTTGTTCCCCGATTTCAGGCGGATGCGGATGTTGCGGAATTGGGGTGGGATTGTGGATGTGACGCCGGATCGCTCGCCGATCATCGCCAAGGCGCCGGTGAAGGGGCTTTATGTGAATTGCGGTTGGGGCACGGGCGGGTTCAAGGCCACGCCGGGATCGGGGCATTTGTTCGCGTGGACGATGGCGAAGGACGAGCCGCATCCGATCAATGCGCCGTTCACGATCGAGCGGTTTCGCGACGGGCATTTGATCGACGAGGCGGCCGCGGCCGCCGTGGCGCATTGAGGCGCACGCGATGCTGCTGATCCCTTGCCCGTATTGCGGCCCGCGGCCGGAACTTGAATTTGCCTATGGCGGTGAAGGCGGCATTGCCCGGCCGGCCGATCCGGCGGCGCTGGATGACGATGCGTGGGGCGCGTTCTTGTATCACCGCAGCAACCCGCGCGGGATGCATGTGGAGCGGTGGCGGCACGTGCATGGCTGCGGCAGGTTTTTTAACGCCAGGCGGGATACGGTGACGGATCTGTTTGCGTGCAGCTGGAAAGTGGGCGAGGCGGCGCCATGAGCGTGGCTTTTCGCGTGGCCGAGGGCGGGCGTGTGGATCGCGCGCGGCCTGTGCGGTTTTCCTTCGATGGGCGTGCGTATACGGGGCTGGCGGGCGATACGCTGGCCTCCGCGCTGATCGCCAATGGCGTGCATCTGGTGGGGCGGTCGTTCAAATATCACCGGCCGCGCGGGTTTGTGGCGGCGGGATCGGAGGAGCCGAATGCGCTGGTGCGGGTGGGCGCGGGCACGGCACGCGCAACCCCCAATTTGCGGGCGACACAAGTAGAAGTTTACGAGGGGCTGGTGGCGGAGAGCCAGAACAGGAGTCCGTCGCTCGCGTTCGATCTGGGTGCGATCAACGATCTTGCCGCGCCGTTTCTTTCAGCCGGGTTTTACTACAAGACCTTCATGTGGCCCGCCTGGGGCTGGAAGCGGATCTATGAGCCGCTGATCCGCCGCGCGGCTGGCCTGGGGCGCGCGCCTGAGGCGCCTGATCCGGATTGCTATGCGCAGCGCTATGTGCATTGCGATGTGCTGGTGGTGGGCGCGGGGCCGGCGGGGCTTTCAGCGGCGCTGGCGGCGGCGGAGGCGGGCGCGCGGGTGATCGTTTGCGACGAGCAGGCGGAATTGGGCGGAACGCTGCTCGATGAGACGCCGGGATCGGCGCATGCGGCGTGGCTGGCGCGCACGCTGGTGGCACTGGCGCAGGCCGGCGTGCGGATGCTGCCGCGCACCACCGCCTTCGGCATGTTCGCGCAGAATTTCGTGGCCCTGGCCGAACGCGTGACGGACCATCTGGCGGCGCCCGATCCAGCGTTGCCGCGGGAAAGATTGTGGCAGGTGCGGGCGCGCCAGGTGGTTCTGGCGGCGGGGGCGATCGAACGGCCGCTGATTTTTCCGGGCAATGACCGGCCGGGCGTGATGCTGGCGGGTAGCGCGCGCACCTATTTGCGGCGCTATGGCGTGCGGCCGGGCGCGCGGGCGCTGGTGGTGACGAGCAGCGATGAGGGGTATCGCTCGGCCATCGATCTGGCGCAGGGCGGCGTGGATGTGACGGCGATTGCCGATCTGCGCGCGCAGCCGGCGGCCGCGCTGGCGGATGCGGCGCGGGCGGCGGGTTTGACGGTGCTTCCGGGGTGCGAGATCGAGGGCACATCCGGGCGGCTGCGCGTGCGCGGTGCGCGGGTGCGTCGCGCTACGGGCGACAGCGCGGAGATCGCGTGCGATCTGGTGCTGATGGCGGGCGGCAGAACGCCGAGCGTGCATTTATTCTCTCAAAACGCCGGCAAACTTTCGTTCGATGAAGCCACGGGCGCGTTTGTGCCGGATGACGCCGGCGGCGCCATTCACCCGGCGGGGGCCTGCCGCGGGGTGATGGAGATCGATGCGGTTCTGCGCGATGGCGCGGAGGCAGGTGCGTTGGCGGCCGAGCGGGCGCATTTGCCGACCAAAGCGGAGGTGCTGCGCACAGTGGTGGCGACGATGGAGGCGGAAGCTGTGCCGGCGCGCAAGCCGCATGCGCGTGGCCGCGCCTTCGTGGATTTCCAGAATGATGTGACGACGAAGGATATCGCGCTGGCCGTGCGCGAGGGCTTTGTCTCCGTGGAGCACGTGAAGCGCTACACCACCGTTGGCATGGCGACGGATCAGGGCAAGACATCGAACATCAATGCGCTGGGGCTGATGGCCGAAGCGCGGCACGCGGCAATTCCGCAGGTGGGGCATACGACGTTCCGAATGCCGTATACGCCGGTCTCGTTCGGCACGCTGGCGGGGGCGGCGCGCGGCAATCTGTTCGATCCGGTGCGGCAGACCCCGATCCATGCGTGGGCGGAGTCGCAGGGCGCGGTGTTCGAGGATGTGAGCCTGTGGAAGCGGGCGCGGTATTTCCCGGAAGGCGCGGAGACGATGCACCAGGCGGTGGCACGGGAGTGCCTGGGCGTGCGCGCGGGGGTGGGCGTGTTCGATGCCTCCACGCTGGGCAAGATCGAGGTGGTGGGGCCGGATGCCGCGGTGTTTCTGGAACGGATGTATGTGAATCCGTTCCGGAAGCTGGGCGTGGGGCGCACGCGCTATGGCGTGCTGCTGCGGGAGGATGGGTTTATCCTGGATGATGGCGTCATCGGACGGATCGCGGCCGACCGGTTTCATGTGACCACCACCACCGGTGGCGCGCCGCGCGTGCTGGCGATGATGGAGGATTATCTGCAGACGGAGTTTTCCGATCTGCGCGTGTGGCTGACATCCACCACCGAGGAATGGGCGGTGATTGCGGTGCAGGGGCCGCGCGCGCGGGAGGTGATCGCGCCGCTGGTGGAAGGGATCGATGTGTCGCCCGCGGCTTTTCCGCATATGAGCGTGCGGGAGGGGCGGATTTGCGGCGTGAAGGGGCGGCTGTTCCGGGTGAGTTTCACCGGCGAACTGGGGTTCGAGCTGAACGTGCCGGCGGACGATGCGCAGATGGTATGGGATGCGGTGTGGGCGCGCGGGCGGGATGCGGGGATGGTGGCGTATGGCACCGAGACGATGCATGTGCTGCGCGCGGAAAAGGGTTTTATCATTGTGGGCCAGGAGACGGACGGCACAGTGACGCCGGACGATGTGGGTTTGGGCTGGGCGGTGGGCGCGGCGAAGCCGGATTTCGTGGGCAAGCGGTCGTTGGCGCGGGCGGCGATGAAGGATCCGGCACGCAAGCAACTGGTGGGGCTGCTGACGCAGGCGCCGGCGACGGTGCTGGAGGAAGGGGCGCAGATCGTGGCGGATGCCAGCGCTGGGCGCAGAAGCCTGGGGCATGTGACGTCGGCGTATTTCAGCGCGTGTTTGGGGCATTCGGTGGCGCTGGCAATGCTATCCGGCGGCCGCGCGCGAATGGGCGAGAGCCTGTTGGTGCCGATGCCGGGCGGCGATGTGACAGTGCGTGTGGTGGCGCCGGTGTTTTATGATCCGGCTGGGGAGCGCGTGAATGGCTGACGCAATGCCGTTGGAGGCCGAAGAGGCCGAACTGCGCGCGCTGCCGCGCATGGCGCAGTTCGTGTTGCGCGGTGGCGCGGAGGCGGTGCGGCTGGCCGGCGGCGCGCTGGGCATGAACCTGCCGCAATCGGCGTGCCGCGCCGCCGCGGCGGGCAGCCGGGCCGCGCTGTGGCTGGGGCCGGATGAGTGGCTGCTGGTGGCGCCGGCGGAGGAGGGCGAGGCGCTGAAGGCGGCGCTTGAAGCAGCCTTGGGTGATGAGCCGCATGCGCTGGTGGGCGTGGGGCACCGGGGCCAGGCCATGGAGCTGCGTGGCAAGCGGGCGGCGGATGTGTTGAACGCCGGCTGCCCGCTGGACCTGGATGAGACGGCGTTCCCTGTGGGAATGTGCACCCGCACGGTGCTGTGCAAGGCGCAGATCGTGCTGTGGCGCACCGCACCCGATGTGTTCTGCGTGCATGTATGGCGTTCATTCATGCCCTACGTGGTTGCGTTCCTGACCGAAGCGCGGGCCAGGCTGTGAACACGCAAATGAGTAAAAGTTCTTTGCTTCTTTCTTTCAAGAAAGAAGATTCTTCTTTTTCTGAAGAAAAAGAAGCAAAAAGACTTTGAACTGGCCGGAGAGGTGGATGATGGGCGATATTCGGGCGCTGCCGGCACGGCGGAGGGTGGGGTATACGCTGGAGGCGGCGTTTTATACGGATCCGGAAATCCTGAAGCTGGATCTGGATGTGATTTTTGGGCGGCACTGGATTTTCGTGGGTGTCGAGCCGGAGGTCGCGGAGCCGGGCGATTGCCTGACGGTGGATATCGGGCCGCATGCGATCGTGGTGACGCGTGACGATGATATGGCGCTGAATGCCTTCCATAATGTGTGCCGCCATCGTGGGGCGCGCCTGATCGAGGAACGGCACAGCAATGTCGGCCGCGTGGTGTGCCCGTATCATCAATGGACGTATGGGCTGGATGGCGCGCTGCTGTTTGCCGGCCATATGCCCAAAGGATTCGACAAGTCCTGCCACGGGCTGAAGCCGGTGCATGTGCGATCGCTGGCCGGGCTGATCTTCGTGTGCCTGGCGGACGAACCGCCCGCGGATTTCGCGGCGATGGAACAGGCCATGACGCCGTATCTCGCGCCGCACGATATCGCGCACTGCAAGGTGGCGCATACCGAGGACATTATCGAGCCGGGCAATTGGAAACTCACGATGGAGAACAACCGGGAGTGCTACCATTGCAGCGGTGCACATCCGGAACTGACAAAATCGATCTTCGCTGAGGGATTTGGATTCAAGCCGGTGGGGGCGGCGGCGGAGGCGAGTGCCGCACGGTTCCATGCGCTGGTGGATACGTTGCATGGGGAATGGGAAAATATCGGTGTGGCTTCCCGCGAGATCGACCATCTGGCGGATTGCGTGACGGGCTATCGGACGGAACGCCTGCCGCTGGAGGATGCCGGCGAGAGCGAGACGCTGGATACGCGCGTGGCGTGCCGCAAATTGCTCGGCCGGCTTTCGGAAAAGCGTTTGGGTGCGCTATCTTTCTGGACCCAGCCGAATTCCTGGCACCATTTCATGAGCGATCATATCGTCACCTTCGCGGTGTTTCCGCTCACGGCCGAGACGGCGCTGCTGCGAACCACATGGCTGGTGCATCAGGATGCCGTGGAAGGTGTCGACTACGACAAGGATAATCTGATCGCGGTTTGGCATGCGACAAACGCCCAGGATTCCGCCCTGGTGGGTAAAGCCGGTGATGGGGTTCGCACCACCGGCTACCAGCCGGGGCCGTATTCGCCGGATACCGAAGGCTTGGTCGAGAAATTCTGCGTTTGGTACATCGACCGCTTGAAGGCAGCGCTGGCGTGAGCAATGCGGCCCCCCTCAGCGTAACCTTTTCCCTGACCGGACGGGTGATCACCTGCGGGGCGGATGAGTTCGTGCTGGATGCGGCTTTGGCGGCGGGGATGAAAATCCCGTTCACCTGCCGGGAGGGCTTGTGCGGCACCTGCAAGTGCAAGCTGGTGTCGGGCGAAGTGGATATGAAGCATCAAGGCGGGATACGGCCGAAGGAAATCGCGGCGGGAAAATTCCTGCCCTGCTGCTCCAGGCCGCTGAGTGATCTGGTGATTGAAAAATGAATTTTCGGCGGTGGAGCAAACGATGAAGTCCCATGCCCGGGTAGTGGTAATCGGTGGCGGCGTGGTGGGGGTGAGTACGCTGTATCACCTCGCGCGCAAGGGCTGGTCGGATTGCGTGCTGCTGGAACGCAAGGAACTGACCAGCGGATCGACCTGGCACGCGGCCGGGCTGCTGCCGCTGTTCAATCTGAGCTACTCGGTTGGGCAACTGCACAAATACTCCGTAAAACTCTACAAGACTCTGGAGGAAGAAACCGGGCTGAACGTGGGCTTCAGCCAGGTGAGCAATATCCGGCTGGCCTGCACGCCGGACCGGATGGATGAATACCGGTATTATGCGGGGATCGCGCGCACGGTGGGTGTGGATGTGCGGTTTCTCTCGCCCGGCCAGGTGAAAGAGATCTGGCCGCTCTGCGAGACCGATGGGCTGCTCGGCGCGATTCAGCATCCGGATGATGGGTATATCCAGCCGGCCGATCTGACGCAGAGCCTGGCGCGGGGCGCGCGCATGCGCGGGGCAGAGATCCACCGCAACGTGACGGTGACGGCGATCACGCAACTGGCGAGCGGCGAGTGGCGGGTGAGCACGCCGGATGGCGAGATCGTGTGCGAACATGTTGTTTCCGCGACGGGAAGTTTCGCCCGCCGCACGGGCGCGATGCTGGGCCTGGACATTCCGGTCATGCCGGTGGAACACCAGTATCTGGTGACCGAACCGCATCCGGATATCCTGGCGCGCAGGAAGGCGGGCCTGCCGGAGATGGGCGTGCTGCGCGAATCCGATGCGAGCTACTATATGCGCGAGGAAAATGGCGGGCTGCTGCTGGGGCCATACGAAGTGGGCGCACCGGCCTGCTATGTGGATGGGCCGGACCCGGCGAGCGAATACGAGCTGTTCCAGCCGGATCTGGACCGGCTGATGCCCTATATCGAGGCGGCCATCAAGCGCGTGCCGGCGTTCGCCGAAGTGGGGATCAAGCGTGTTTATAATGGCGCCATCGCCTACACACCCGATGGCAGCCCGATCGTGGGGCCGGCCTGGGACAAGCGCAATCTGTGGCTGAATGAGGGCCATAGTTTCGGCATCACCGCAGCCGGCGGCGCGGGCTGGCAGTTGGCGGAATGGATCGTGGATGGCGAGCCGACGATCGACATGATGGGCGTGGATCCGCGCCGCTTCGGGCCTTATGCCACGGCGGGGTATCTGAAGCAGAAGGCTGAAGAGGCCTATGCGAAAGTTTTCACCATCCATTTCCCGGAAGAGGAGCGGCCCGCGGCGCGGCCGCTGCGCCGGGCGCCGTGTTACGACCGGCTGGCAGCGTTAGGGGCGGTGTTCGGCACAGTATACGGATGGGAACGCGCGGGCTGGTTTGCACCGCCCGGCTATAAGCTGAGCGATGAACAGCGCGCGGTGCCGGATGTGCTGCTGAACACGCCCTACGATACGCCAAAGGATGGCTCGGCGCCCCGTGAACGCTGGAGTTTCAGGCGCAGCAACGCGTTTGCCTTTGTGGGCCAGGAATGCCGCCATGTTCGCGATGCGGCCGGCGTGCTGGATATGTCGCCCTTCGCGAAGTATACCGTGTCCGGCCCTGGCGCGGAGGCATGGCTGAACAGCGTGTTTGCCAACCGCATGCCGCGCAAGGTGGGCGGAATCGCGCTGTGCCATATGCTGACGAAAGCCGGTGGCGTGCGGGCGGAAGCAACCATTTACCGCGAGCGCGATCAGGATTTCTATCTGGTGATGGCCGGCGCGCAGGAGCGGCATGATTGGGATGTGCTGCAAAAACTGGCGCCGACCGATGGCAGCGTGCACCTGCAAAAAGTCACCACGCAAATGGGCGTGCTGGTGCTGGCAGGCCCCCGCGCGCGTGATATCTTGCAGCCTTTGACCAGCACGGATCTCTCCAATGCCGCGTTCCCGTGGTTGACAGGCAAGCCGATCAGCGTGGGGCACGCGCAGGCAACCGCGCTGCGGGTGAATTTCGTGGGTGAGCTGGGGTGGGAACTGCATCATCCGATCGAGATGCAGAACGCCATCTTCGATCTGCTGATGGAGTCCGGCCGGGCGCATGATCTGCGGCCGTTCGGCATTAAGGCGATGGACAGCATGCGGTTGGAAAAATCCTATCGCGTGGTCGGGCGCGAAATGTCGATCGAGTATTCGGCGCTGGAGACAGGGCTGGATCGGTTCGTGCGCATGGATAAGGCCGATTTCATCGGCCGCGCGGCGCTGGCGGCGCGGCAAAGCGCGTATCGGTTCGTGACCATGCAGGTGCATGGCGTCACCGACGCGGATGCCCGCGGATCGGAACCCATTCTGCTGGATGGAGAGCTGGTTGGGCGCACCACCTCCGGCGGCTATGGCTGGCGGGTGGAAAAATCGCTGGCCCTGGCGATGGTGCGGCCGGATCTGGGCGAGATCGGCACGGAACTGGACGTGGTGATCCTGGGCGACACGCACCGGGCAAGCGTGATCGAGGAATCGCCGTGGGATGGGAAGAATGCGCGGCTGCGGGCGTAAAGAATGGCACGCATGGCAAAAGGGTTCGCGCGGCGCTAGCCCTCACCCGCCCATTCCCCCCCTCCTCGCGACGCGCGGGAGAGGGGTTTTCGCGGGTTAGCGGGGGGCGTTGGCGTCAGCAGCCGCGGCGTTGGCGGCGTGCGTGGCATGGGCGGCCTTGCGGTAGTTGCCATGGCGCGCGGCGCGGCGGGCCACCTTGCGATCATGATGCGCTATGGCGGCATTGGCGGCGGGCGGCGCCGCAGGGCCCTCAGGTGCTGCCACCTGGGCCAAAGCCGGCAGCACAAACAGGCTGGCCAGCACGGTAGCGAGCAGGGTCTTCTTCATGATGATGTTCCTTTAGTTGGTGGAGACGCTTACATCGCCCCACAGCAAGGCAATTCCGAGGCGCCAACGTGACGCAACGTTGCGCATAAACGGGTTTGGCGCGGACGGCGCACACAACTTCGTGTGGCACGGTGCCCCACATATGGCATTCTGACGGCGCGGCACACATGGACGCAACGCACACGCGCCAACCCGCGCCGGTATAGACGAGGGTAATGCCACGATGCGGCTGCCGCAGCAGATTCAGGCGAACGGGTTTAGCGTCGGCGGGAATGTTCCATGGTCCGTCGCTTGGACGTCGGAACAGATATTCAACCTCAAGCCCTCGGTGGATTTTCCGGGCCTGATGGACCTGGTGCAAACGCAATCTCCGGGCGAAGGCACGCCGAAATTCAACCAGATGCACGTCACCCGCCATCGGGCCGGGATGGCGCAGCACATGTGCCATGTCTGCGGCAAACGCACCCACCGCACCGACCGCTACATCTTTCCCGTGCAGTCCGGCGCGATCCTGCCCGTGGCCAATACAACGGCGCGCTATGTCGGCAACGTGCCGCCGGTGCATCTGGCCTGCGCGAAGAAAGCGCAAGCGCTTTGCCCGCATCTGATCGACATGGCTGCTGATCCGGTAGCCTACCCATCCGAGGAAAGCACCCTGGTGCCGCGGATGGACGTGGTGCCGGGCATGGAGGATCTGGCCAAGACGCTGCCGCGCGGCATGAAGATCGTTTATAGTTGCTGCCGGGTGTTCGGGCCGAAATTCACGCGCCGGGTGGAGATACTGCGGGGCCCAGGGTAGACCTAGCAAGGAATCTTCTTTTTCTGAAGAAAAAGAGATGCCGGGTGCAGCGGGCCCTGATCTTTTTCTCAGACACCGTCCAGGAAGCAAAACAAGGTCACCGCTGCCGTTCCCGACGTTGGCCTACGCCGGGAAACAGGGCAAACTTACCAGAAGCAAAAAGACTTTTGCTTGTCGAGAGCGCCTTTCAAAACCTGGCATGGCGAGTCAGATGGCGTTCGTGTTTGAGCATCGGAGCGGAGCGGCCGTTTGGGGGCCGTGAGCACCGGAGCGCAAAAGACGCGCGCCAGATGGCCGCAAGGGCAGGTTTTGATGGGCGCTCTTAAGCTGCGGGTGGGGGTTGGGCATCGGTCTGCGGCAAGTGACTGGCGATGCAGGCCCAGCTTGGCGCCTTGCTGGTCCAGATGGTCATGGCGGGGTTGGCGATCTCGGGGTCGTCCAAAGTGCCGGCGCGCAGGATCACCAGATGGGGCCGGATCTCGGTGCGGCTGGTCACCGGCGTGCCGCATACCGGGCAGAAGCCGCGATGCAGGATGTTGCCGCTGTCGGCGGTGGCCACATAATCCGTAAGCTGGCCCTCGATGGTCACGTCCTCGCTGCGGAACACCACGTTTACCGTGGCGCTGCCGGCGGCCAGATGCTGGCATAGCCGGCACCAGCACACACGCGTGGTGATGGGCGCGGACCGCGCCTGATACCGCACCGCACCGCACAAACATCCACCGGTGATCATCCCTGGCCCCCCTGCCCCGCCGGCGCACGGCGCGCCGCCTGAACCAGCGTATCCAAGGCGGAGAGGAATTTCGAGCGGTCCGCGCGGGTGAGCGGCGCCGGGCCGCCGGTGACCATGCCGAGCTCGCGCATGTGGGTGGAAACGGCGCGGCCGGCGAGTGCGCTGCCGATATTGTCTTCCGTCCAGATGCGGGCGTTCGGGGTCACGGCCCGGGCACCGCGCGCCAGGCAGCGTGCGGCAAGCGGGATGTCGGAGGTGACGCAGATATCGGCGGGGCCGATCCGCTCGGCGATCCAGTCATCGGCCACGTCCGGGCCATCGGGCACGGTGACCATGCGAACAAAGGGCAGGCCAGGCGGGCGGATGGGTCGCGAGCCGTTGGAGACGACGATCACGGCCAGGCCAAGCCGGCCGGCGACACGGAACACTTCCTCACGCACCGGGCAGGCGTCGGCATCGATGTAGATCTCGGTCAACCGGCGGGGCTGCCGGGCTGCCGCGGCAGGGAGGTGAGATAGGTGATGATGTCCTGCCGGGCCGTGGGATCGGCCACCTGCATAGGCATCTGGCTGCCGGGGATGAAGTTTTGGGGGCCTGCGAGCCACTTGTTGAGCGTATCCGGCGTCCAGACGATGCGGGCGGCCTTCAAAGCGGCGGAATAGGGGTAGCCAGCCAGGCTGCCAGCGGGGCGGCCGACGACGCCGCGCAGGGCGGGGCCGATATGGATACGGTCCAGTTCGTGGCAGCCGGCGCACTGGGTGTTGAAGAGCTGGCCGCCGATTTCCGCCGCGGGCGCGTTCGCGGCGAAGCGGGAAAGGTCGATCGCGTCGTCGGGACGTTTGGACTGGAAGAAGGTGTAGCTGAGGGTGATTTCGTGCACATCCTCGGTGTTCGGGTCGGTCGCCAGGCGGGGATCGACGAAGAAGGTCACGGGCATCTGCACATCCTGCCCGGCGGCGAGTTTCTCTTCGCTGAAGCAGAAGCACTGGATCTTTTTGAAGTAGAGGCCCGCTTTTTCGGGTGTTACGTTGAAGGTGGCGTGGCCGACAATATCATGATCGGAGAGGTTCTTCGCTTCGAAGAAGGCGAGCGATTCCTGGCCGAGATGGAGTTTTACCGAACGCTGCACCGGCTGGAATTGCCAGGGCAGGTTGGGCGCCACGGAGGTATCAAAGAACACGGTGACCACGCGGTCGGTGACGATGTCGCTTGGGCCGGTGGCGCGCTGGGTGGTGCCATTGGCGCCGGTGACCTGGCAGAAGAGCCTGTAGAGCGTGACGGAATACGAGGTGACGGTGCCCATCACCAGCAGCACGGCGACAAAGGCCGCGACCGTGACCCACTTACTGCTGCGCTTCTGCATGATCATGCTGATTAGGCTTGGCGCCCGGCCAGGCCAAGACCCCTAAAAGATAAAAGTTTTTTGCTTCTTTTTTTCAAAAAAGAAGACTCTTCTTTCTTGAAAGAAAGAAGCAAAGAACTTTTACTCATGTGCGCCCGCTTTAGCCAACAGAGGGGCGAGTGCGCGGAACTCGGGCGCGCGGGGGGCGCGGGGGCGCCAGGCGAGGCCGATGGTACGCCAGGCACCGGCGCCTGAGAGCGGGCGCAGGGCGATGTCGGCGCCTTTGGTCACGCCGGCCTGGATGGCGACGCGGGGCAGGAGCGTGGCGCCGAGGCCGCCGGCGACCATCTGCACCAGGGTATGCAGGCTGGTGGCGGCGAAGCCTTCGCCGCCTGCCGCACCTAGCTTGCCGCAGGCGGCCAGGGCGTGGTCGCGCAGGCAGTGGCCGTCCTCGAGAAGAAGCAGGCGGTCGCCGGGGAAACCCTCGGTGAACTGGGCCATGGAGATACGGTCGGCGCTGGCGAGCGGGGCGTTGGGCGGCAGGGCGGCGATGAATTCGTCCTGGAACACGGGCAGGGTTTCGGCATCGCCGGCGTTACAGGGCAGCGCCAGGATCACCACGTCCAGCCGGTTGGTGGCGAGGCGATCGAGGCAGGCGGCGGTGGTATCTTCGCGCAGGAACAGGCGCAGGTTGGGGAAGGCTTGCCGTAGCGCCGGCATCAGGCGCGGCAGGAGGAAGGGGCCGATGGTGGGGATCACGCCGACGCGCAACGGGCCGCTCATGGGGGCGCGGGCGGCGTCGGCCGCTTCGCACACGGCTTCCAGGGCGGCGAGGGCCGTGCGGGCGCGGGCGACGATTTGCTGGCCGAGCGGGGTGAACACCACGCGCTTGCCGCCGCTTCGGTCCAGGATGGCGGCGTCGATCTGGCGTTCCAACGCGATGATCCCGGCGGAGAGGGTGGATTGCGTGACGCGGCATGCGGCGGCGGCGCGGCCGAAATGCTGGGCTTCGGCAAGGGCCACCACGTAGCGGAGTTGCTGTGGGCCAGGGAGGGCGGTCATCGGTCCAGTCGATCAATATCGTCGGAATAATTCATTAGAACATGAGGTGGGCCGGGTACATATTGCAATGCAGCAGAGGTGTTGCACCGCAATACCTGACGTGCGCCGCAAAGGAGCCTGACTGATGTTGACGATTGGAGACCACTTCCCCGCGTTCGATCTGACTGCCGTGAAGGGTGGGCCGGAGGGGCTGAACCTGAAGAGCGCGTTCACCCAGATCACCGACAAGAGCGATGAAGGAAAGTGGAAGCTGTTTTTCTTCTGGCCGAAGGATTTCACCTTCATCTGCCCGACCGAGATCGTGGCGTTCGGCAAGCTGGCCGGAGATTTCGCGGACCGTGATACCGTGGTGTATGGCGCTTCCACCGACAGCGAGTTCGTGCACCTGAACTGGCGCATTCATCACGACGAACTGCGTGGCCTGACGATCCCGATGCTGGCGGATGTGAAGCGCGAGCTGTGCAACGCGCTGGGCATCCTGGACAAGAACGCCGGCGTGGCGCTGCGGGCCACCTTCATTGTGGATCCGGATGGCGTGATCCAGTTTGCCAGCGTGAACGGGCTGGATGTGGGCCGCAACCCGCAGGAAGTGCTGCGCGTGCTGGATGCGCTGCAGAGCGACGAGCTGTGCCCGTGCAATTGGAATAAGGGCGACGAATTCCTTCGCCCGGCCGCGTAGGCGCGGTCGCTAATCCGCCCTGGCGGCCATCCAGCGCGCGTTTCCTGCGGTCCGGTGCTCACGGGCATTGAGCCCGCTCCGCTCCGGTCCTCGGAAACACGCGCTGGCTGACTCACCAGGCCGAATTATCGACCACGCCTACTTAACCCTGAATTCAAAAAAGGCCGGGGCGGTGCGCCGGCCTTTTTCTATGGAGACGAGGATGTCAATCGAGAGTTTGAAGGCGGCGATACCGGAGTATGCCAAGGACATCAGGCTGAATCTGGGGACGCTGGCGATGGATGCGACGCTGAGCGTGCAGCAGCGGGCGGGCACGTTTGTGGCCTCGGCGCTGGCCTCGCGCAACGCGGTGGTAACCCAGGCGATCGTGGCGGAGTTCGGGCCGGCCCTGTCGCCGGAGGCGCTGGCGGCGGCCAAGGCGGCGGCGGCGATCATGGCGATGAACAATGTGTATTACCGCTTCGTGCACCTGGTGGGCGGCGAGTATGCCAACATGCCGGCGCGGTTGCGGATGAACGTGATCGGCAAGCCTGGCGTGGAGAAGGTGGATTTCGAGCTGTGGTCGCTGGCGGTATCGGCGGTGAATGGCTGCGGGATGTGCATGGAGGCCCACGAGAAGGTGGTGCGCCAGGCTGGGCTGAGCACGGAGCAGGTGCAAACAGCGGTGCGGATCGGCTCTGTGGTGCATGCCGTGGCCGCCGTGCTGGATGGCGAAGCAGCCCTCGCCTAACCTCTTAAGGGGCAAAAGTTTTTTGCTTCTTTTTTTCAAAAAAGAAGAACTTCCTTTCTTTCCTAAGGGAAGAAAGGCCTTCTTTTTTGAAAAAAGAAGCAAAAAACTTTTGACTGTTTGGGTTGATCAAATGGGCGGGGCGCGCGATGCAGAGGCATGCATCGTGTTCTTTCCGGCATACAGCCGACCGGCATCCCCACCTTGGGCAACTACCTGGGGGCCATCCGCAACTGGGTGGCGCTTCAGGATAGCCATGAGTGCCTGTATTGCGTGGTGGACCTGCACGCCATCACCAGCTTTCAGGATCCCGCGCAGCTGCGGGCGATGAGCCTGGAGATGGTGGCAACCCTGCTGGCATGCGGCATCGATCCCGAAAAATCGGTGCTGTTCGCGCAATCCGCTGTCAGCGCGCATGCGCGTCTGGCGTGGATTTTCAACTGTGTGGCGCGGCTCGGCTGGCTGAACCGGATGACGCAGTTCAAGGACAAGGCCGGGAAGGATCGCGAGGCCGCCTCGGCCGGCTTGTATGTATATCCCAACCTGATGGCGGCGGATATCCACACCTACCACGCCACGCGGGTTCCGGTGGGGGACGACCAGCGGCAGCACCTGGAACTGGCGAACGACATCGCGGAAAAATTCAACCATGATTACGGGGTGGATTTTTTTCCGCGCATCGAGCCGCTGATCCTGCCCGAGGCGGCGCGGGTGATGAGCCTGCGCGATGGATCGCGCAAAATGTCCAAATCCGATCCCTCCGATCAAAGCCGCATCAACCTCACGGACGATGCGGAGACGATCGCGCTGAAAGTGCGTCGCGCGAAGACGGACCCGGAACCACTGCCCAGCGAGACGGAAGGGCTGGCCGGGCGTGCGGAGGCACGCAACCTGGTGGATATTTATGCCGCACTTGCCGGCGTGGATGCGGCGAGCGTGCTGCGGGCGCATGGCGGCCGCGGCTTCGGGCCGTTCAAGGAGGCGCTGGCCGAGGTGCTGATCACGCGCCTGGCGCCGATCGCGGACGAGACGCGGCGGCTGATAGCCGACGAAGGCTATTTGCTGGGCGTGCTGCGGCAGGGCGCGGCGCGGGCGAACGCGCTGGCAGAGCCGATCGTGAAGGAGGCGGAGCGGCTGGTGGGGTTTCTGAGCTGATCGCTGCGACGCGAACCGTTCAGCTCCACACGGGCGAACTCTGCGTGCCGGTATTCACGTAGCGGCGGCCGGAGCCGCCGGTGGTGTCCACGTAGGTGGAACCGGGCATAGCCAGGCCCGCGCCGGTGCCGGAGGTGCCGTTGGAGGGGGCGGCGGTGCCGAACATCTCGATGGTGTTGAAGGGGCCGAGCCAGCATTGGTGCAGGCCATCCCATACGCGGATGGCGCAACCGGGAAAACCATGCCCCGCATTGGCAGGAACGAAAATGGCCTGGGCAGGTGGGGGCGTGCCATCGATCGTGGGGATGGTGTCGATAGAGCCTTCGATCACGTTGCCGGCGTCCACACCGAAACCGAACTGGCAGAAACCGGATGTGGGCAGGATGGTCGGCACGCCGCCCTGCTCGCCGACATTCGTCACCTTCACGCGGATCATGCTACTGAACAGCCAGGCCAGCGCGATACTGGCCGCCATATACCGCGGGCTTTGGCTGCCAACCGCGGTGCCGGGATTGAGAGCAATGGTGCTCGCGGGCAAGCCGCCCATGTTCACCAGATCGCCCTCCAGATGGATGTCGGCATTGGGAAAACCAGCGCTGCTGGCGGTGCCGATCTGGATGGCGTTGCCCAGACTGTTGGGATAGGCGTTCGGAAGGCCGATATTGCCTTGTTCGAAGAACGCCCGAAAACCCATGCGCACGCCCTGCGTCTCATTGATCAGGAAGGCGGCGCCGCAGGTATCCAGCACCACCAGCGGGCAGTGCCATGATCCGCAGCCGAACAACTCCACGCCGACGCCGGCTTCCACCACGTTGAGCGTGCCGATACGCACATCCTGGCCGAAATAGCCGTAGACGCCGACATTGCCGCCGAGGAGCTGGATTTCCTGGATCACAGTTTCCAGGCCGGTGATCATCACACCGAAAGTGGGGCCATAGGTGACGGGGTCGTACAGCACCGGGATGCCGCCGGTGATCTGCAATTTGCCGATCTGCGATCCGTTGGTGATGGCAGAGCCGATATTGTAGGCGGCGGTGCCAGAAACGTAGTCACCCTGCCAAACGGGGGCGAGTGTAGCACCGGTGCCGGCGGAAGCTGTGGTTCCGTTGCTGGCATAGGCGGCGGCAACCTGGAAGCAGCCGGGATTGTCGGGATCGAGGATATTGGGAAAACCGTTGGCAGCAGTCCATTGCTGAAGCTGAAGGCTCGGCCCGCCATTATAGGTGGCGGACGGCAGGGCATAGGCGCCGGCGGCTGAAACGGTTGCCGCCGCGATCGGCCCGGTGGCGCCGCCGCCGGAAATGGCGGTCACCTGGGCGGCCCAGTTGAAATACGGGGCCGCGCTTGGCTGCGCCATGTAGAGGGTGTCGCCTACGCTATAGCCGGCGCCGGGATTGCCGATGATGCAGGGGGAGCCCTTCCGCGCGGCCCAGGTTTTGCCGATGCACACGCCGCTGCCGCGATGGGCGATGTCACCGTCGGTATTCACATAGATGTTCAAATTGGCCGCATGGGCGCGCGGGGTGATCACCACCGTGGGCAGGTATTGGTTGGTGGCGAATATGCCGGGGGCACTGCCGGAATCGGTGCCGGTCTGGTCGCCGGTGTAAGCGGCCCGGTAGAGCGTGCCGCGACAATCGAGGTCGACATATTCCGGCACAATCAAGGGCTGGCTGATCAGGTAGGCGCCGCGCGGCAGGATGGCGCGCACGCAGTTGCGCTGGGTGAGATTGTCGATGCTGTCGTTTTTCATCGCCAGCGCCATGCTTTGGCAATACAGCAGAAAATCTTGCAGCACTGGCCAGGCATCGTAGGTGGCCTGCGTGTCCCAGATTTCGCCGAAATTGAATTCGCCGGTGATCTTCAGGACGTCCCCCAGAAGCAGGCCGGCGCGCGGTGTGGCGGGGGTTGGCACCGGGCCACGATGGAAGATGGCGGCGGTGGCGGGCAGAGAGGTCCAGGACTGACCTTCAACCGGCGGCAGGCTGGCGAGTGGCACGTGGCCGGTGCTGTCCAGCGCAGCCGCGCCGCCGGGCGTGCCGAGTTCGGAGGCGGGAAGGGCGGCGGCGGCGATGCTTTGCGCGGCCGATGCTGTAGCCTGGGTGGCCGCCATTGTGCCGCCATCCGCCACCGTGCCCGGTATGGTGCCGAAGGTGACGGAAAGCGGGCCGGCGCCGCCGGGTCCGGTTGACAGGCCTTCCCCGATGCCAGTGATCCTGGTGCCGCCGGCGAGGGTGATGGTGCCGTTGCTGGCCGTGGCGGCGGCTGTCATGGCGGTGCCTTGCGCGGCCGATGCAGTCGTCTGCGCCGTGCTGGCAGCGTTTTGCGCCGCGGCGGCGCTGGCGCCGGCCGATGCGGCGGCGGATTGGGCGGCAGCGGCTATTGCCTGGGCGTTGGCGGCCGTGGCCTGGGCCGCATCGGCCGAACTCTGCGCCGCGGTTGCGGCGGATTGTGCCGTGGCGGCAGCGGCTTGCGCGGATTGCACCGTGGTGGCGGTGGCGGCTAGCGCGCTGGCATTGGCTGCGTCACCGGCGGTGCGCGCGGCGGTTTCAGCGGCCAGCGCGCCGCCATCGGCCACGCTGCCCGTGGTGGTGCCGAACCCGACTGAGAGCGCGCCGGCGGTGTTGGCCGCGCCCTGAGGGGCACTTAGGCCAGGGCCGATCGAGTCGATGATCGAGCCATCGGCCAGGGTGATGGTGCCGTTGAGCGGCGTGCTGGCGCCGGACGGGGCTGCCACGACGGTGAAGGCGGCGGGGGCGGACTGCACCCATGTGGCCAGGCTGTCCCGCACGACGAGGCTGCCGGTCTGTGCCGTTGCGTAGACGGGGCCGGTGCCGGTCCAGTTGCCGGCGGAGAGCACAAAGCTTCCCACTTGCAGCCAGGTGGCGCCATCGGTGGACCATTCCAGCGCGGCCGGCGCGGCGTTGGCGATGGTGCCGGCCAGGCCCAGGGGAATGCCGATGGCGGCGCTGATGACGGCTGCCGAGATGGTCTCCGCCGTGCCGGGTTCGTTGCCCGCCGCGTCGATTGGCACCACACTATGGGCGAAGGGGCCGAGGAGTACGGCGTTGATGGTGAGCGGGTCGGTGATGCTCTGCCCCACGGTATAGTTTTCAAACGGCGAGGTAACGATCAGCTCGAGCATGGTGCCCCCTGGCAGAATAACCCATTTTGTCTCTTATTCTAACCTTTTATGGGTCATCTGGGCAAACCCTCTCTTCCGTCGGCTACAAATAGGTAAAAGTTTTTTGCTTCTTTTTTTCAAAAAAGAAGACTCTTTCTTCCCTCCCGCTTTCCGACGCCGACACTCTTAAACGTTGCCAGGCCCGGCAATGTCCCAAGCTTCTATGTTAGTCATGTGGAGGATCCGTTCCGGGCCGGCTTGCGGGCCGGCGGCACCTCGAAAGCCAGCCACGGAGGCTCCATCTCGCACAGCAATTTGCTGGATGCGAGTGTCGCCGGCCGGCCCAGCAGGTAGCCTTGTCCCATCGGTATCCCGAGAAACTTGAGCACAGCGAGCTCGGATTCTGTTTCTACCCCTTCGGCGATGATCTGGGACTGCGTGTCCTTGGCAAAAAACACGAGGGCCGCGGCCAACGCGCGGCGCGCCGGATCGATATCGATCGCTTTGGTCAATCCCATGTCCAGCTTCACGATCTCAGGGCTCAGGTTAAGAATGTGACTGAGACTGGCGAATCCGGCGCCGGCATCATCTATCGACAGCCGCGCCCCTTGCGCTCTGAGCGGCGCCAATGCCGCCAGCAACGCGCCGTAGTCATCCACCTTGGTATGTTCGGTGATTTCCAAGACCAGCCGGCTTTTCGAACAGTCGCAAAACTGTTCGATAAACGCGCTGTTGAGGACCGTTTCCGGCGAGACGTTTACCGAAATGAAAAGATCATCGGGTATTGCGCTGAAGGCGCGCAGCGCGGCGCGCACGGCGGCCAATTCGAGTTTGGTCCCAAGGCCAACCCGGGCGGCCTCGCGGAACCATTGATCCGGAGACCGGTATGGCTCCGGGGCAAACCGGCACAGCGCCTCGAAGCCCACCAGGCAAAGCGGTGCCAGGGTCATGATCGGCTGATAGGCGAACTTGAACTGCTCGCGCTCGATGATCCGCTCGATGCGCACGCTTGCCTCGGAAATGTCCGTCTTTATGCGCAGATCGCGATTGATCTGGTGCGCCGCCATATCCGCGAAGACCTTCATCATCTGCATATCGCGGTCGTTAAGAGTGTGATCGGCAATCGAGCTGATACAACACATCATGCCATAGACCTTGCCATTCGGCAGATAGATCGGCACGCCGATATGAGCACGGATCGGCATCGCGTGAGTCGTCGCCAGAGATTGCGCGTGCGGGTAGAGCGCCGTATCCGTCATCAGCCCGGGCAGGCTGCCGTTCAGCACATGGTGGCAATACGTGTCTTGCCGCGCTTTACAATCGCCAACCCTCACCAGGTTTTCGAATCCCGGTGCATCGACGCCCCGGAACACCACTGATTCGCGCGCGGAGTCGGTCACGAACTCGCTGATATAGGCGATCTCCATGCCCATGTGCTCGCGCACCGCCGCAAGCATACGCTGAATCGAATCCGGCTCATTCTCGAAACTGGCGAATTCGCCAGTGCGGCTCAACAGATCGATGGGTGCTGCCGGTGGCCTGGCAAGCGATCGGTCGGGTACTGACAATGCCGGATGCTTTCAATAAGTGTCACACCACTGGATGTATGCAGGGCTGAAGGCAAAGCCCTTCTATCGGCCGTGCCCGCGGATCAGCGGGCGCGGGGCGGTGATACTAGCGCAGCGATGCCGCATCCGAACGCCTCGGAAACTACTCACCCGGCACAATCCCCTCTCCCGCTTGCGGCAGAGGAAAGGTGAGGAGCGGTGCCGTATGAGGGTCAATGTTTCCGCAGGCTGGGATGGCTTACAAAGAGTCTTCTTTCTTGAAAGAAAGAAGCAAAGACCTTTTGCCTGTTTATACCAGTCGGCGTTGAGCTTGACCGTCAGCAGTGGCACCGTGACTGCGAGCCGCCTCGCCGCGAGCGAAGCAATGACGGTTCCGATGAAGATCAATCTCTGCGAAGGCTGGTATCAGTAGTCGAATCCATAGCTCAGGCCGATGGTGGAACCGGGGTCGTTGTCGGGGGTGGCGCCCTGCACGCTGCCGCCGCCGGTGGAAAGCTGGGCTTCGGCTTTCAGGCGCTTGGTGATGTTCACCTGCAATTCCGCGGCGGTGCCCCCGGATGTGATCTGCTTGGCGCCGATAAACACGCCCCGCGCCACATAGCGCCCGCCCTCGATGGTGGCGCCGGCGCTGGAGCCGGCGCTGCTGCCCACGCTGAGGCGATCCAGGCCCAGACCCTTCCGCACGGCCGCCAGCGGATCGCCGCCGCTGCCGGTGGCGCCGGAAAGCTCGGCCAAAGCCGCGGCGATTTCGGCGATCTGCACGGTGGAAAGGTTCTTCACGCTGGTGCCGAACAGAAGCTCGGCCAGAATCTCGTCCTGCGGCAAATCCGGCACGCTGGTGAGGGCGATCGTCGGCCCATCCGCGTAGCCGCCGATGGTGAGGGTGGCGGTAACACCGTTGGCGGTGCTGTCGGCCGTGAAATCCAGCGTGGGATCGATCTTGTTGCTGATGCCCGCGCCATCGAACCCGATCTCGCCCTTGGAAAAATTCAGCGTGGTGCCGGCAATGCTGAAGGTACCGTAATTCATTGTGAAACCGCCGCCGATCTGGGGCGCCAAGCTGGTGCCGCCGACCGTGAGCTTGCCCCCAAGCTCGGCATCCAGCCCATGCCCGCGCAGAAAAATATTGCCGGGCACGTTTACGGTGATGGCAAGGCGCACGACGGCGGCAGACGCGGGCGGCGCGGGTGGCGGCGGCTTCTGGCCCGGGCGGCGCACATTCAGCACGGCCACGCTCGGCGGCAGCGCATCGGGGATGTTGATGGTCGCGCGCTGCACATCGATGGCGCCGCTGGCCGCCAGCGCGCCTTGCGCCTGGCCGGTGAGCGAGAGGTTCGCGTTCAGCGTGGCCGTCAGCAGATCGCTGCTCAGCGGCCGGGCGTTATGGGCGGTGAGGTGCAGATCGACCGGAATGCCCGCGGCGAACACGCCCACGCTGCCGCTGGCGCCGATCATGCCCTCACCCGCCTTGGCCGAAAATTTTTCAATGCGCACGGTATCGCCGGAGGCGGCGAGCGTGGCGGTGATGGCGCTCAGCCGCACGCCGCGGACAAAATCCTGGATCTCGCCGCCGGTGAGCGTGGCGGTGCCGCCGATCCGCGGGGCGGTGGTGGTGCCGCCTATGGTGGCGGCCAACGCCAGGATGCCCGCCGCACGCTGCCCCGTGGCGCCCAGGATCGGATCGAGCACGGTGAGGTCGGCGCGGCCGGTGGCCTGTAGTGCGAGCGCACCCCCGGCCTGCAATGGAGCGGTGCCGGTCGCGGCAAGACGCAGTTTGGGTCCGGCCTGCGCCCGCGCATCGATGCTGGCGGTGTGGCCGTCCAGGCCGATCGTGGCGAGCAGCGAGCCGGCGGGAACTGACGCGCCCGGGCCGGAGAGCAGGCGCAAGCCAGCCGCTTGCAGGCGCAGCGTGCCGGCGGGCGCGGCGGTGGTGCCGGTGAGGTGGGCATCTGCGGTGAGCAGCCCGGCGGCCTTCAGGCCGGGTGCGAAGGGCTTGAGGAGGGCCGGGGTGACGTGACGCAGCGAGGCAGTGAGCGCGAGGGTGGGCAAGACACGTCCGGCGATGTCCAGCGTCGCCTGGCCAAGGGCGAGGCTGAGATGGTCCACCGCCACATCAGGGGCAAAGCTGAGCCGCGCGGGGGCCAGCAGCGTCAGGTTTTCGCCGCGGTAGGCGGCCTGCATCGCACTGAGCGTCACGCGCCTGCCGGACATATCCACCCGCGCCAGCAGGGCGGCGGTGGCGGGCGCACCCGCGATGGTGAGATCGGTGCTGCCGCGCAGGTCCAGCGCGGCGAGCCGGCCGGTGGCGGCCAGGCGGGCGCTGCCTGCGAGGTTGCCGGGTGCGGCGAGGCCGGCGGCGGTGAGTGCCAGGTCCAGATCGGGATTCTGCACAGGATCCCGCACTGTGCCGGTGAGCGAGAGCCGGGCCACGCTGGCACCGGTGGCCGCAAGGCCTGTGCCGGAAATGTTCAGCCGGGCCTCGGGATGGCTGCCGCGTTGGGTGGTGGTCAGCTGGGCCACAAGCGCGCCCTCGATCTGCTGGCCGGTCAGCGGCGCCAGGTCCGCCAGCCTTGTCATGCGGGCGGAAAGGCTGCCCACCGGGAACGTGGCGCCCTTGGGAAACAGCAGGTCGGCCTGGGCCACCACGCTCTTCCAGGTGCTGCGGGTCAGCACCGCGTGCAGGGCGCCGTCGGGCTGGCGATCGACACTGGCCGCGAGCCGCACTGGGGCGCCGTCGAGCCGCCCCTGCGCCTGCACACTGCCGGAAGGGTTTCCCGGCAGGCCCTGGGCGCGGAGAGCCACGGTAATCGGCCCGCGCGGCACGCCGCGCGTGCCGACATCGCCGCTGATATCGGCATCCACGGCGAGGCCGGATTGCGGGCCGCTGACATGGCCGGCGGCAGTGAGAGCGCCCCTCACCTGGGGCGAGAGTTTCGCCAGATCGGTCAGCGCCAATCTCCAGCCGAGATCCAGCTTGCTGCCGGTATCCGTACCGGTGACGGCAGCGTGGGCGGCGGCGCCATCGACGACGGCACGCGAGATGGCGATGGTCTGGCCGGCGATTGTTGCGGTAACGCCATAGCTGGTGGCGCCGAGCAGGCTGGGCACCGGCGCCTGGCCGCCGGTAAAAAGCGCGGTGCCGTCTACCGTCACGTCGGTTGCGCTTCCGTGCATGGCCATCGTTGCGGTGGCCTCCGTGCGGCCGCGCAGTTCAACGTTTCCGATGGCGGCGAGCGGGGCGAGGTCGGGCACCACGGTGTGGATGCGGGCGGCGATGTTCTGCCCCAGTGTGGCGCTGCCGTCGGCGGTAATGATCGGGTGGGAGAGGGTGAAGCGCAGCTCAGGGGCTGGTGTGTCCAGCACCGCATGCAGGGTGAACTCCAGCGGCGCTGCGGTGAACAGATCGGGCTTCGGCGGCGGCAGGCGCAGGCCGGCCAGCACGCAGCGCAGATCCACGGTGCCGCGGTTTCCGGTGGCGTCGGCGGTGAGCATGGCGATGGTCGCGCCGCCGCCAGCGAGATTGGCGACCACGGCGTGGGCGGCGACGGTCGGCTTGGTAAAAGGCCCGTCAACGTGCGCGGCGAGTGTGATGCCGCCCCAGGACATATCCGGCCGCGGCGACATGGCGGGCGCCGTCATGGTCACGTCCAGCGCCGCGGACTGGGCCGGCAGATCGACGCTGCCGGTGGCATAAGCCTTCAATTGGCCGGCGGCGAGCGTGAAGCGCGCCTGCTCGGCTGTGCGAGGGCCGGTAATGCTGGCGCTCGCGGTGAGCGCGCCGAGATCGGGCAGCTTCGCCAGGCCGGAAACCAGCCCACCGGCAGGCTCGGCGGCGGTCAGTTGGGCGGTGATGGCCGATGGGGTGAGCCTGGCCGCCAGCCGATAGGTGCCAGGGCCATCGATCCGGTCTGCCGACAGGACGATGTGCCCCTGGTTGAGGCTGATCACCTGGGCGGAGCCATCGACGCGCAGGCTGGCGGCGCGGCCGGCGATCGGCGCGCCGATCGCCAGCATGCCGATCCGGAGTTGCCCCAGGTCGATCCGCACCGGCAGGGAAAATCCGCCCTGCGACGGCTTGGCCGGGGGCGCGGAGGGGGCGGGCAGCCGGGCGACATCCACGCGGCCGGCCGAAAGCCGCGCGATGCGGGCGGTGCCGCCGATCAGCGCCAGCGGCGACCAGTCCAGCACAACACCATCCAGGGTGAGCCAGGGGCCGCGCGCATCGCGGATTTCCAGATGCGCCAGGCGCAGCGCATCGGGGAAGCGGCCGGATATTCCCGCAATGACCACGCTGTTGCCGCTGAGACTCGCAACGCAGCCTGCGATCAGCGCGCGGCCCGGCCCGGTGTTGCCGAGCACCAGGATCAGCAGCACCAGCGCCACCGGCAGCCCCAACACGAGACCGGCCACCCAGGCCAGGGTTTTTCGCACGCCGTGGCGCGGTTTGGGTAAGGGTGCGTCGCTCAAAAGGCCTGCCCGATCCCGAGATAAATTTCAAAACTGTCGCCGCCCGGCGGCCGATCCAGCGGCACGGCGAAATCCAGGCGAATCGGGCCGATGGAGGTGTAGTAGCGCGCGCCGATGCCCACGCCCTCATAGACCGCGCCCTGGAACGGCGCGGAGGAGGTGCTTACCTGGCCGGCATCGCCGAACACGGCAATCCCGATATCGTGCCACACGCGCTGCCGCAGCTCGATCGTGGCCGTGTCGATGGCGGTGCCACCCTCAGGCGTGCTGTCAGGAAACAGCGGGCCGGCCGACTGATATTTGAAGCCGCGAATGGTGCCGGAGCCGCCGGCGTAAAACCGCTGGTCCGGCGGCAACTGCAGATCCGTGGCGCCCTGTACCGTGCCGACAATGCCGCGGAACGCCAGCACGGTCATCGCCGGCGGGGCAAGACCGATACTGTGCAAGTCGACATAGGTGGAGGCTGTGCCCTGGAAGATGAAGAAGGTGGAATCCTGGCTGGAGAAGGATTCCGTGGGGGTCGCCACAAGCGCGGCGCGGATGCCGTGGGTGGGATCGTCGAACGGTTCCTTGACATCGGTGCTGTCGAATTTCGCGCTGACCGGCACGGCGAGCAGCGTGTAATCGCGGCTGACATCCTGCTGAAGAATGGTTTCCTGCGTCCCGGTCAGACCGATGCCCACTGTCCATTGCGGGGAAAGCTTGCGGGATATGCCGGCGCTGGCGATCGCCGCGGTCTGATCGTAGGTGTCCAGATCCTGCCTGATTGCCTCGATATCGAGCTCCAGCGTCTGATCGCGGTGAAAGAAATCGGGTTTTGTGAATTGCGCCTTGGCGAGATAGCCCTCGCCGGTGCTGTCGCTGCCGCCAAGGCCGGTAAGGTCGGCGGTCAAGTTAAGCTGCTCGGCATTGCCGAACACATTGCGATACGTCCAGGTGACGCCGGCGCTGGCGCCCAGATCGGTGGAATAGGACAGGTTGAGCGTAACGGAACGCCGCGCCCGTTCACTCACGTCCACCCGCAGAGGAAGCTGGCCGGCGGAATCCAGCTCCGGCGCCGCGCTGATCTTCACACCGGCAAAAATGCCGCTGGAGATCAGATCCTGGCGCGCGGCCTCGATGGCGCTGGGCTTGTACTGCTCGCCCTGGTGCAGCATCAGGCGGCGCCGGACATAGCTGAGATTGGTCACCTTCAAGCCGGTGATGGCGATCGGGCCCAGATCCACGCGCGGGCCGGCAGTTACCTGGAACGTCACGTCCAGCGCGTGATCGGCGGGGATTTCGGTGGCTTGCGGCGGCGGCACACGCGCCATGGCGTAGCCATCCTCCTGCAAGGCGTTGAGCAGTTTTTCCGCCGCACGCAGCACGATGCCGGCCACCGCCGGATCGCCGGGCTTCAGAGTGAAGGCGGGGCGGGCCTGGGCGGGGATGTCGCCATCGATGATGACATGCCGCAGATGGAAGAGCGGCCCGGTTTCGATACTGACATCCACATCGGTGGGTGGCGTGCCCGGCAGGGCGGCCAGCGTGTCCGGCAGGGATGGATCATCGAGGCCCTTGCCATCGATGGTGATGCCGACCTTCGCCTCGTAATAGCCGAAACTGTCCAGCGCGGCGTGCAGCCGGCCGATGTCGGCGCGGGCACGCGAGACGAGCGCGAAAGGGCTGGCCGGCGCCTTTGTGCGCAGCGCATTGAGCTGGGAACTGCCCGCGATCGCAGCATCCAGCGCCGCATTGCCGCTATGGGCGATCTTCAGCGTGTAGGCCACGGTCTCCGCGGCGCGGGTGTTGGGCGCGGCAAGAGAAAGGATCGCCAGACTGAGCACGAAAATGGAGCGGCATGTCGCGCGGCGGAAAAACATGCGGCTCCGTAAAGCAGTGATGGCCGATCCGAACCGGGCGAACGTCATCCCAGCTTTGTAGTTGCCCCGGTTCACCACCAGCGCCGAAAAGGCTGGCGCTGTGTGCAATGCAGCATAGTCCATCGGGCGGTTGATGCAGCCAGCCCCAGCAAGCAGGTTGGGGGCATGTCCGCCACGTCCATGATCGTATCCGCGCCCACACATGCGCGGGCGCGGAACTTCCGGCTCACGGCGCTTATCGTCGCTTCCGCCCTGTTCATGGAGCAACTGGACGGCACCGTGCTCGCCACCGCCCTGCCCGACATGGCCCATACCTTCGGCGTGGCGCCGCTGCGCATGAACATCGCACTCACCTCCTACCTGCTGAGCCTGGCGGTGTTCATCCCGGCCAGCGGCCAGGCGGCAGACAGGTTCGGGGCGCGCAGCGTGTTCCGCACCGCGATCGTGCTGTTCACCCTGGGGTCGGTGCTCTGCGGCCAATCCACCTCGGTTGCCATGCTGGTGGCCAGCCGCGTGCTGCAAGGCATCGGCGGCGCGATGATGCTGCCGGTGGGAAGGCTGATCGTGCTGCGCACCGTCGCCAAGCAGAACCTGGTTCAGGCAATGACCTGGGTTCTGGTGCCGGGCATGGTGGGGCCGGTGATCGGCCCGCCATTAGGCGGCTTTTTCGTGACGTATCTCTCCTGGCACTGGATTTTCTACATCAACGTGCCGATCGGCATCGCCGGTTTCCTGCTGGCCGGGCCATATATCGCCCAGGTGCGGGAGGTGGTGCGCCGGCGCTTCGACTGGGCAGGCTTCGTGCTCTCCGGCGCCTGCCTGGGCGGACTGATGTTCGGCTTCGAGATGCTCAGCCGCGGCGCCGCCTCCTTCGGGCTGACGGTGCTGGTGCTGGCGATGGGAACCGCCGCCGGCGCGGCCTATATCCGGCACGCGCGCCGCGCGGAAAACCCGATCCTGGATCTGCGACTGATGCGCAACCGAAATTTCTCCATCTCCGTCTGGGCGGGATCGCTCACCCGCATCAGCGGCGGCGCGCTGCCGTTTCTGCTGCCGATGATGATGCAATTGGGCTTCGGCGTTTCGGCAGCGCAGAGCGGGCTGATCACGTTTTCCAGCGCCGCCGGGGCAGTGGTGATGAAGGCGGTGTGCGCGCCAATCCTGCGCGCCTTCGGATTTCGGCGCACGCTGGTGTGGAACGGCATGTTCGCCACGGTGCTGATCATGAGCGCGGCGCTGTTCCGGCCCGGCTGGCCATGGCTGGCGATGGACGTGCTGATGTTCGCCGGCGGGTTCTTACAGTCGCTGCAATTCACCGCGTACAATGTTGTAGCCTATACCGACATCACGCGCCCGCTGATGAGTGCCGCCACGAGTTTCTACACCACGTTCCAGCAATTGATGCTCAGCGCCGGGATCTGCGCGGCCGCCGCGGTGCTCGCGGCCTCGATGGCGGTGCAGCACCACACGGCGGCGGAATTGTCGGATTTCTCGGTGGCGTGGGTGGTGCTGGGCGCGGTGACAATGATCGCGGTGCCGATCTGCGCGCGGCTGGCGGGGAATGCGGGGGATGAGATGGCGGGGAGACACGCGTAGGAAAGGGTGTTCTTTTTTGAAAAAAAGAACCAAAAAACTTTTGTCTTGCTGTCGCGGACTCGCCGGCAGCGTGCCCAATGGATAAAAGTTTTTTGGTTCTTTTTTTCAAAAAAGAACGCTTACTTCTCCACGGTCGGCAACCAAACGCTGAACACCGCCCCCTTGCCCGCCTCGCTCTCGATCACCAGCACGCCCCGGTGCCGATTGACGATGTGCTTCACAATCGCCAACCCCAGCCCCGTGCCCCCCACCGCCCGCGAGCGCCCGGTATCGACACGGTAAAACCGCTCGGTCAGCCGCGGCAGATGCTCCCGCGGAATACCCGGGCCATCATCGGCCACCGATAGAACGAGACCAGGCCGCACGGGAAATTTCCCCCCCGGCGGCACCGGTTCCAGCACCACCCGCACCATGCCGCCCGGGCGGCCATACTTCAGCGCGTTGTCCAGCAGGTTTTGCGCCACCTGCTCCAACTGATCGGTATCGCCCAGCACGGGCGCAAGCGGGCCGCAAGCCTGCCAGTTCACCGAAATGCCGCGCTTGCGGATGCTGATCTCGAAGCCGGCGATGGTCCGCTCCACCAGGCCTTCCAGATCCACGCGCTCGGCCGGCGGCTGATGCTCGGTAATCTCGATACGGGACAGGCTGAGCAGATCGTCGATCAGCCGGTTCATGCGCAGCGCCTGCTCCGCCATGATCTCCAGGAAACGTTTTTGCGCCGGCGGATCGTCCGCCGCCGGGCCGCGCAGCGTATCGATAAAGCCAATCAGGCTGGCCAGCGGCGTGCGCAATTCATGGCTGGCATTGGCGACGAAATCGGCGCGCGTCCGCTCCACCGCGCGCTCCCGCGACCGGTCCGACAGCACCACCAGCACGCCGCCGCCGCCGGAAAGCGGCGAATCCAGCGCCACCACCACCGCCTGCACCTCGCGCGGCACCGGCACAGGCACGCGCAGCTCGGCGGATTGTGGCGCTGCATCAGGGCCGCCGGCTATCGCACGGTCGATCGCGGCGCGCAGCTCCGGATGGCGCAGCACGGCCGCCATATCGCCGCCGAACGCCGCCCGGGCGGCGGCATTGGTGCGGCGCAGCGCGCGGTCGTTGCCGAGAACGATCAGCGGATCGGGCAGGCGCTCGACAATGGATTCCTCCGCGCGCAGCAGGCGATTCACCAGCGCCGTCTGCTCGCCGAGCGTCTCGGCCAGCACTTGCACCTCGCCCAGAACCGCCGCGCCGAGCAGGATGGGGCGCCGCCCCCCGATGCCGCGTCTGCCGGTGAGGGCGCCACGCAGCATGGCCGACAATATGCCCAGATCGCGCGCCCAGACGACCGACAGCCCGAACACCGCCAACACCAGGGAGACGCACAGGAGTATCAGCACGCTCTCAACAAACAAAAGTTTTTGCTTCTTTTTTCAAAAAGAAGCGCTTTCTTTTTGCTCAATGCAGACAGAAAGAATGTTCTTTTTTGAAAAAAAGAACCAAAAAACTTTTGACTATAGGGCATCAACTCCCCGGAGAGGTCAGGTCTGTGGGGGCGGGGCTGATGATGGTGGTGCCACCCTCCGGGGTGATCTGGAAGATGGCCAGGGCGCGGCGCACATGGCCGTCCGGGAAGAAGACAATGGCGCCGTCGACGCCGGAAAAACCGTCCGGCTTGGTGAGCGCGGTGACGGAATAGTCGTTATCCTGCGCAAGCGAACGGGCAATCAGCACGGCGTCGAAGGCGATGTCTGCGATCGGCTGCGGGGCGAGACCATATTTGGCGGTGAAGGCCTGCACGAATCCATCACGCTGGCTGGGATCGGGCACAGCATACCAGGCGCCGGCGAGTCCGGAGAGATGGGCCGCGCCATTGGCCCAGAAGGCGGGGCCAAGCACCCGCACCTGCGGTGCGATCACGCCGAATTGCGGCAGCAGATCGGCCATCTGCCGCAGCGTATCGCCGTTGGCGCCCAGTACCAGCGTATCGAATGGCGGCGGCTGGATCGGCTGCGCGGCCAGCATGGCGGCCTGCTGGCGCGAGGCAGGATCGGTGGAGCTGCGCATCGCATTGATCCGGTTTTGCAGATCCTCATGCCGCTGATCGTAGTTGGTGAGGGTTTTCAGCGCCGAGTCCAGCACCGCAGGATCGCCGCCGCCGCGCTGTATCGCCGGCGGATCGAAGCCGGCCTGGCTCGCGGCATCCGTCAGCGCCGTTTGCAGCGCATCGCCAAACGGGCCATCGGGCAGCAGGGCGGCCAGATGCTGGCGGCCCTCGGCCCGAGCGGCGGCCACCAGGCGGCGCATCTGCTGGCCGGGGGTGATGCCGAGCGTCCATACCCCGGGTGCTGCCACGTTGGGGTCGGAGCTGAAGGACAGCACCGGGATATTGGCCGGCACGGCAACGCCGGCCACGCCCTGGGTTTCCTCCGCGGTGAGCGGGCCGATGATCAGCGCATCGCCGGCGGCGATGGCGGCCTGGGCCTGCATGGTGGCACGGCCCGGATCGCCGCCGGTATCACGAATATCCAGCGGCGGCGCGCCGGGGGTGGAGGCGGCGAGCTGGGCGGCCTGGCTCATGGCGGCGGCGACGGCGGCGTTGGGGCCGGTCAGCGGCAGCAGCAGGGCCACATGGCGCGGGCCTTGCGGCGCGGGGGGCGGCAATGCGACGGTCGGCACAGGCTGGGGCTGCCCTTCCATCTGCATCTGCCCGCATCCGCAGAGCAGCAGCACCGCCGCGAGTATCCCTAATGCCGGACGAAGCATGCCATCCCTCCCCTGAACCCGAACCGCACACCGCGGAACCTTCCGGCTACGACGCGGGGGGTCTTGTGCTGGTTTCCACCCCCATCGGCAACCTGGGGGACATGACGTTTCGGGGTGCCGACGCGCTCCGTTCTGCCGAGCTGATCCTATGCGAGGACACGCGTACCACCGCACGCCTGCTGACCCATTACGGCATCACCACCCGCACCGCGCCGCTGCACGAACACAACGAGGATGCCGCCATCCCGAGGCTGCTGGCACGGTTGCAGGCGGGTGCGCGCCTGGCATTGGTATCGGATGCCGGCACGCCGCTGGTTTCCGACCCCGGCTACCGGCTGGTGCGCGCTGCGATTGCCGCCGGCGTGCGCGTGGGTGCGCTGCCCGGTGCGAACGCCGCCACGATGGCGCTGGTGCTCTCCGGCCTGCCGCCGCACCCATATCTGTTCATGGGCTTCCCCCCGCCGCGCCAGGCCGCGCGCCATGCCGCCTTCGCGCGCCTGCGGGCGGCCGAGCGGGCGGGGCTATCGGCCACGCTGGTGTTCTATGAGGCGCCGCACAGGCTGGCGGAGTCGCTGGCCGACATGGCTGCGGATTTCGGCGATCGCCCCGCCGCAGTGGCGCGCGAGCTGACCAAGCGCTTCGAGGAGGTGCGGCGCGGCGGGTTAGCCGCGTTGGCGGCGCGCTACGCCGCGGAGCCTGCGCGGGGCGAGATTACCATTGTTGTGGGCCCCCCACCCGAAGAGGCCGCCGGACAGGATGATTTGGAGGCGTTGCTGGTGGCGGCTTTGCGAACGCAGAGCGTGCGCGAGGCGGCCGCCGGCGTGGCCGAGGCGACCGGGCTCTCCCGCAAACACGTCTACACGCGCGCGCTCGCCCTTGCTACACGCAGGCAAAATGAGTGAGCATTCTGTGTTTCCTTCTTCTTGCACAGCCCCGCTGCGAGCAGGCGACCTTGAATTCTCAACCAGGCGGCATGCGCATCGCGCGGCGTGATGGACGACCACCTCTGCCCTTGCGAAGGCAAGCCGCCTGCCGACGGACGTGGACAGGATTGGTATCCGAAGCTCGACTATCCCGTTTGCCCGGCGCGACACGCAATCACCACCCATTTCTGACCCACATGAGCCGAGACTATGGGCGCGATAGACGCGCCGCTTTTTGCGCGGGCTTCATTGCCTGCCGCCGTCTCGAACATCCGAGTGTCCGCTAGAAATGATAGCGAAGATCCACGCCCAGCTCTCGGGGAAGACCAACCAGGTAGCGGTACCGACCAGGTGCCAAAGCGCTTACCGGCACTTCGTCCGACAGATTGGGCCGCGCATCGAAGAGATTCTTCGCAAACACTGTCAGGGTATAGGAATGATAGTTGGCTCCCAGTCGCAGGTCGACGAGCTGATAGGCCTTTCGCAACAACCCCGTGGCAACTTCGGAGTAGCTCATGCTGTCTCCCGTGAAGCTATATTGTCCGCGTATGAAATAGCTGCCCCATTCGCGGGGAAATTCATAATCGCCAGACGCCGTCGCCGTCCATTTCGGCACGCCGCTCAGTGGCTCACCAACATAGTAGGACGTGCCGGGGGCCACCTTGGTCAAACGGGCATCCTCATAGCCGCCAGCCACGCGGATGGAAAAATCATCGGTCACCCGCGCGTTGGCCTCCAGCTCGCCGCCATCGCTACTCGCCTGCCCGAGGTTGAGCGTAAGAGATGCAAAGCAGGCATTCTGTCCGTCCGCCAGCACTTCGGTTTGCTGAATCTTGCTCCAGTCAATGTGGTACCCGTCCAGGCTCATGGAGAGGCGGTCGTTCAGCGCGGCCGTTTTCACGCCAACTTCGTAGCTCCATAGGCTGTCGCTGCCATACGGGATCTGCTCCGAGGTGTTATAACCAAAGCCGCCGCATGCGCTGCCAAGCGGCGCATTGGCCCCGCCGACGCGAAAGCCCTGCGCCGCCGTGGCATAAACCATCGTGTCCGGCGTGAATGTGTATTTGGCTGAAACCCGTGGCGTGAAAGCGTTCTCGGACACGTTTGTCTGGGAAAGACCGGTCCCGAAGATGCCGCCGGATAGCGCGTAGGTGGCGTTGGTGAGATGGGACTCCCGGCCGCCTACGGCAATTTCCAGCGGCGCGAACGGCTTGTACGTCAGCGCCACAAAGCCCGCCAGCTGTGTCGTGCGCTGATCGGAGTTCAGCAGCCATGCCGTATTGGTGTCAAACGGGGTATCCGGCTCCTGGTCCAGTCCCGGCAGCGTGATCTGATTGAAAAAGTTGCTTTTCACGTTGTCATAGAAAATGCCGGCCACCATCTGGACCGGAAAGTTGAAGTTCGACTCGAAGCGATCCTCCTCGGTAAACGTATCCGTATGCGCCATGCCGATGCCGGGGGCAGGCAAAAGAAGAGTGGGAGACAAGGCTGCGGAGTTGGCGTCCGACCCATCCTCCAGGTCGTAAGTCTCGCGGTTGAGCCAACTGGTGGAAGAAACGAAGCGCCCGAACGGCGTGGTGTAGCTCGCCGTGAAGGCCGCGAAGAGGAACTCGTCATTGGATCCCTCGCCCACGTCCAGAATGCGGCGTTGAATGAGATTGTTGGGATCATAGTCCGCGAGCGGAAATCCCACGCCCGTCGTCCTCTGCCAGATCACCACGGGTGTGAGAACCAGATCGGGGGTGGGCGTTACCCTGAAGGTGACGCTTGCACCTTCCTCGTGCGACGCACCTACGTTATCCACGGTTTTGGCGGGGCCGGGCACCGGCTGTCCGGTGACGTTCAGGGCGGCCGGATCGTCGTAGGTGCGTTTCAAATAGCCGGGAACATAGCTATCGAAAGCGGAGATGCGCATGCTGGCCAGGTTCTGCACCAGCGGAATGTTCAGCACCACGGAGGTTTCCCCTCCGGGGGCGCCGCCATGCGATAGATCGAATCCTTGTGTATCGATGGTGCCGCTGAATGTGTTCGGATCCGCCTGCTTTGTGATCACGCGGATAAGTCCACCCATCGAGGATGCGCCGAACAGGGTACCCTGCGGGCCGCGCAGCACCTCGATGTGATCCGTGTCGAGAATGCGCGGATCCAGCGAGTCCGGCAGGGGCGTATCGTCGATGTAGAAAGCCGTTGTATTGTAGCCCGAAATCCCGCGGATGGAAACGCCGAGCGCTCCTTGCACGCCAGAGCCGAAGGAAGGGCCGCCCGCGCCCACGCCCTCGCCGAAGGAAACGTTCGGCGCGTCCTTGATATAGTCAGCGAGGTCCTGGATATCGAATTTCTGGATCGTGGCGCTGGAAATGGCGGTGATGCTCATCGGCACATCCTTCACCGCCTCGGATCGGCGCTCGGCGGTAACGACGATTTCGTCCACCGCCCCCGGCGTGGGCGACGCAGTGGCCGTGCTGGGCTGCGCCTGTTGCGCGATGGCGATCGGCGAGACCGTGCTCATCAGCAGGCTGGTCAGGAGCAGCCGGCAGGGGTTCACATGGCAACCGGCCATTCACATGCGCTCCTGGCTGGGAAACAAGGATATCGCTGGCTGGTATGATTTCTCCGCGCCGGCGTTGAAGATGAATCTGCTGGCCGAGCGCTGTATATCGAGGCGCTGAACCACTTGGTTGAGTGTCATCGCGGGTCCTTGAGGGTTTGCCGGCGAACGGCAGTCGAAATCCACGTCTCACTATCTCTGCGGTGCAGAGCACCAATTGGACAAATTCCCCAAGTAATCACTATATTTTTTGGAGCATGGGCTCATGTTTCAGTCTGTTCGGACGAAAGCCGCAACGGCAGCCTCACCAGCAGTCTGAGACGGCAACGTTGCAAATTCCTGCAACGACAGTGCATCGGGATTCAGCCGACACGCCATTGGATTGACTGTAATGGGTCATAGGATTTCGCAACGGCCAGCATCAGGAGCATTGACCGCCTTGTGGCGTACGCCTTGCGCGCCGCCGCAACAGCCCGCCAAGAGTCTTTCTCTTCTTTTCTTCAGAAAAGAAGACCTTTCTTGTTTCTGCTAAGGTTCCCCGCCCCCGTCGACCAGATCGCGGGAAACGCGATGCCGGCCGCGAATGTCAGATAGTAGGCAGGCGTCAGCGGACCGCCGCCGTGGGCCGCTATCCAGATAAGGGCGGCCGGCGCGAAGCCGCTGAACACCGTCACCGCCAGATTATAGGCCAGCGACACGCCGATGGTTCTCACCTCCACAGGAAAGCCCTCAGCCAGTGCCGCGGGGGCCGTGCCCACAAAGACGCCCGTCGCGATGCAGAACATGGATTGGACGAAAATCAGTCCGCCCAGGGTTGGATTGCGATCCAGCAGCAGCAGCAGGGGATAGGCGCACACGCTCAGCACCAGGCCCGCGGCCAGCAGCACGGGGCGCCGGCCGATCCGGTCTGAAAGCGCGCCGCCCGCAAAACAGGCGGCCACCAGAAGCATATTCCCGATCAGGGACGCGAAAAAAGCCTGGCTCGCCCGGTAGTGAAACGTCGTCTGCACATAAATCGGCATGAAAATCACCAGCACATAGCTCGCTACCGTCAGCAGTGTGGATAGACCGATGGCGCGCAACACCGCGCGGCGATGGGAGCCGATCAAAAGCCGCAGGCCGGCCATCATCGGCTGCCTTGGCGCCCGGCGCGCCTTGCCCTGCGAGAATGCCGGCGTCTCCTTCATCACCTGGCGCATCCACAGGCCAACCGGGGCGATCAGCAGCCCGAACAGGAACGGGATCCGCCAGGCGAAACGGCCGGCCTCGCTCTGGGTGAACAGCGAGGTGACCAGAAAAGCCACACTGGCACCCATGATGTTGGAGAGCCCCATGCTGCCCTGCAGCCAGGAGGTGATTTCGCCGCGCCGGCCGGCGGGCGCATGTTCCGCCAGGAACGCCGCGGCGCCCCCGAACTCGCCGCCGGCGGAGAACCCCTGAAGGGCTCTTGCCAGCAGAACCAGAAGCGGCGCGCCAACCCCGATTGCCGCGTAGCCGGGTGCCACGGCCAGGATGAAGGTGCCCAGCATCATCAAGCCCAGCGTCAGAGTCAGCACGGCTTTGCGGCCAGCCTGATCGCCGTAAATGCCCAAGACCACCGCGCCGAGCGGCCGGATCACAAATCCAAGTCCGAAGGCAAGGAACGCCTTCACCAGCCCCAGTGTGGCCGTGTCGCCGGGGAAGAAGGCTTTGGCGATATAGATCGAGAACGACGCGTAGATGGTGAAATCATACCATTCGAAGCTGTTCCCCAGCGAGGCGGCAATAACGGACCGCACATGACCGCCGCGCCGCACTTCGCCTGAATCGGGATCGAGCGGCACGTGCTGCGGGGCAAGCCGGTTTGAGGTGATCATGGCTTCGCTCTTGCATGAAGGAGGCGAAATCCTGCCGGCTGCGGATACCAAAGAGCAAAAGTTTTTTGCTTCTTTTTTCAAGAAAGAAGACTTTTGTATTTTGCCTCTCCGCGGCGGGTCATTTTCTGAAGAAAAAAGGCGACCCCCAGGCGATCGATCAGCGGAACGGGCCACGACATGATAGAGCTGAGACATCTGAGCCATCTTCTCGTTGCGTGCCAGCACGACAACCTGACCAGGGCCGCGGACGATCTCGGCCTGGCGCCCTCGACACTGAGTGCCAGCCTGAAAGCTCTGGAGACGGAGCTGGGGTATTCCTTGTTCAACCGATCCGGCTCGGGCCTATATCCACGAACCTGTGCCCGGTGGCTTTTCCGCGCGGGCCTGCCCCTGCTGCTGTTGGAGCGCCATGCGCTACGGCGGCTGCGAACCGCAGGTAATCCCAAGATCCTGGCCATCAACATCGGGCTGAAGTTCACCATCGGGCGGGCGAGCAAGGCGGTGCTGCGCGCCATCGCCGAGACCGAAGCCGAGGAACCGCTGGTTATTATCCACCCCGTCTGGATAGACGACGCGGCCTGCCCCTTCGACAACGGCTGGCCACAGGATATCGGCCTGGCGCCTGCCGGCGAGATCACCTTGCAGATGATCGGACCGGACGCGCATGGTGCGGCAGATGATATCGCCTTGATGCGCGATAGCTGGGTGCTGGCCTATCGCGTTGCAGGCGATAGTGCCGTGCCCCCGGACCTGGCCGCGCGAACCGTTCTTGTCCCGTCCGTGTCACGTGGCATTTCCGAGGCGGTCGAGGCGCATATCGGCCGCTGCCAGTTTCGGCGCGTGCGGCTTTTGGAGGATCATCCTGGCTCGCTCCCACGCCTGATGAATGAACATCCTGAAGCCACCTTCCTGATCCCGGGAAGTGCGCTTTCGGACCGGCTCGGGCTGGTCAATGCATCGTCCTGCCCCCTGATGCCGGCATTGACCACCACCCTGGTCGCCCGCCTCAATACCGACACGGGCGTTGCCCGGCGTTTCCTACAGCGCCTGCGCCAGGCGCTGGCAGCACCCGAACAGACCACGACATTCGCGCCGGATCTCACGTCACGCCGCGTGCGCTACTTCAACCTCGCTCACCGGCTGCGGTCGGTCTCGGCGGCCGCCCGATTGGCCAATGTCGCGCAACCTGCTCTCAGCGAGCAGCTTCGCAAACTGGAACTGACGCTGGGGGCGCGGCTGTTTGAGCGGCGCAGTAGCGGTGTCACGCCCACCGCCGCAAGTGCAGCCTTCGCGCCCGTGGCACAGTCGCTGGAAAACGGGCTGCACCAGGTCAAGGTCGGTGCCATGTCATCCTTTTCCGTCAAGGATCGGCGCCTCACCCTGGGGGTTCTGCCATCCGTCAGTCAGCATGGACTTCTGATCAACCGTATCTCCGAGGCACTCCTGGCCCTCAAGGCGCGCCACCCCACAACCCGGATCACGGTCCAGGAGGGTCCCAACGGAACCCTGCAAGACTGGGTCGTACGTGGGCACGTGGGCTTGGCCATTCTGGAGACCGGCCCGCCGCAATTGCCTCGCCTCCCCTTGGGCGCATCGGAGGATCTGGCGGTGATATCCGATTTCCGGCGGACCTTATTGCCGCCAGGCCCGGTCCGGTTCAGCGATCTTGCACGGCTGCCACTGGCGCTGCCCACCTCGCAGTTTGGCCTACGGCAGCTTCTGGATTCCGCGGCGCGGGCGCAACTCGTGGACCTGCGGCCGGTGATGGAGATCGATGCCCTCTCCATGCTGATTACCATTTTGCGGCAGGAGCCGATCTGCACGATCTTGCCACCCTCGGCGGTGCGCCGGGAGCTGCAATGTGGCGAGCTGACAGCGCATCAGATTATCAACCCCTCGGTCGCGCGGCGGCTTTTCGTGATCTACTCGGGTGACCGCACGCTGACGGAACCGGAGCGGGAATTCGTGTCCCTGCTGCGCGATGGCCTGGCCGGCGAAGCCCACGCGGTTGCACGCCTCAGCGCGTGATACGGAGGGCGTCCGGTGCCGCCAGCCAACTGGGAGAAGTCTTTTTTTGCCTCTTTTTCTTCCGAAAAAGACCCGCCGCGGGGCGGCAAAATACGAAAGTTCTTCTTTTTTTGAAAAAAGAAGCAAAGCTTTTACATGATGACATCCTTAGGCGGCACGGCCTTGTCCAACTGGAGAGCCGCGGCATACAGCACGGCGGCGCCGGCGGCGATCGCGTCGCTATCGGCCCATTCATCCGGCGTGTGGCTCATGCCCCGCCGGCAGGGCACGAAAACCATGGCTGATGGGCACACGCGCGCGAGGAACCCGGCATCATGTCCGGCGCCACTGGCGATCCTGGTTTGGCTTAGACCAAGGTCACGCGCCGCTTCGCTCAGCGCATGCTGCAACGGATCGGCGAACAGCGTGGGCGCGGCATCCGAAAGGGTCGTGAAGGAGGCGCGCTTCACCCGGAACGCCGCGGCGGAGGCCAGGCTGAATTCATCGATCTGTCGGGTGAACATCTCGATCAGGCTTGCATGGGAACTGCGCGCGTCGATCACGATACGTGCCCGGCCAGGCACGACGTTTGATCCGCCCGGCTCGGCCTGGATGATCCCGACCGTGGCCACGAAACTGCCGAGCGCTTCGGCCGCCAAGGCGTCGGCAAGCCGGCGGACTTCAACAACGGTCGCGGCGGCCGGTAAAGCGGCGTCCCGCCGCAGATGCATGGGCGCGGTTCCCGCGTGCGCGGGTTCGCCTTGAAACACGATCTCGAGCCTGCGAATGCCGGCGATCGAGGTAACAACGCCAATCTGGATATCCGATGCCTCAAGCACCGGCCCCTGTTCGATGTGCAGTTCCAGGAATGCACATAAATCGGTCCGCACCGCCTCATCCAGGCGGCCGGGATCCCCGCCCACACGCTGGAGCGCCGCATCAAGGCGCTCCCCCGCGGGATCGGTCATGCCGAGCATGCCCGCGTCAATCGCGCCGCAGAGACCGCGGCTTCCGATGCAGGAGAGACCAAAATCGGTGGGCTCCTCAGCCAGGCAATCGATCACCTCCACGGAATGGCGCAGGGGAATGCCCCGGTCATGGAGGGCCCTCGCCACCTCCACTGCGGCGACAACGCCTGCAATCCCATCGAACCGGCCGCCACCCGGCACGGTGTCGCTATGCGATCCGAGTGCAATGGTGCGGGCAAGCGGGTCGGTGCCCTGCAACCGACCGATCAGGTTGCCTGCGGCGTCAACCCGAGTGGTCAGGCCGGCCGCCTGAAACCTTTCGGCGAGAAACCTTCGCCCCTCGGCGAACAAAGGGGAGAAGGCGCGCCTGGTGTACGGCCGGCCCGGCTCGGTGATCTCGGCCAGGGCCATGAGATCGGACCACAGACGCTCCGCGTTCACCGGCAGACGCAAATCGGTGCGATCGGTCACGCAAAAGCGGCCACGCGCCGGGGACGAACGAAGGTGCCGCGACCAGGTTCCGCGATCACCTCGCCACGCGCGGCCACGCATTCACCCCGGAGAAACACGGCTTCGGGTTTGAATGCGATCTCCATCCCTTCATAAGGTGACCAGCTCACCACGTTGGCGCCACTCGCCCCGGGATCGTAGCGGTAGGGCTCGTGGCGCATCAAAACCACGTCCGCGTCGCGTCCGACGGTGAGCGCGCCTTTCGTCTCGCTGATGCGGAAAAGCTGGGCAGGATTATGGGCGAGCAGGCGCGCGGCGTGCGTGAACGGGATGCCGCGGCTGGCGAGGCCCGTCAGTAGCAGGGGGACCAGCACCTCCAGCCCCGGAACACCGGAGGCGTTGTTCATCATATTCGGATCGTCCTTGCGATCCAGCGACCAACTGACGTGATCGGTGGAGACGACGGTGACGTTCCCGGCGGCCAGATGCCGCCAGATGGCCTCGCGTTCGGCGCTGCCGCGGATCGGCGGGTTGACCTTTCCGCGCCCTTTCAGGCGCTTCACGTCATTCTCCTCATCGAGCACGAGGTAGTGGATGCAGGCCTCAACCGTTGCCTCGAAGCCCTGCGAGCGATAGGCGGCGGCGATATCGTAGCCGCGCGCGATGGAGCAATGCACCACATGGGCGGGGCAGCCGGTGGCCGCGCCGATTTCGTAGACCTGCGCCATGGCCAGAGCCTCAGCGACCGGCGGGCGGGATCGGCCGTGGGCGGCGTAGCCGGTGGCCCCCTCCGCCTCGATCGCACGCATGAAGGACCGCACCATTTCATCGTCCTCGTTATGGACGCCGGCCATAAGGCCGTGCGGCGCAATGGCCGAGAAACAGGCGTGGAGGATGTGCGGCGGGATCCGGGGGAAACGTTGCGGATGGGTGCCGAAAGTAGAGAACTTGAAGGCGCACGCGCCGGCTTCCACCAGCGCATTGATATGCGTGGCACCATCCTCGGGTGCGGCGGTGGCATAGAGGGCGAAATCCACCCTGGCCTGGGCAGCGGCGTCCCCGGCTTTGCGGAGAAGGCGCTCGGCGGTGCAGATCAGGCCGACATCATCGTAGGGCATGTCCACGATCGTGGTGACCCCGCCGGCCGCAGCGCTCTTTGTTGACCAGACAAAATCCTCCTGATCGCGCTGACTGCGGCTGTGAACCTGCGAATCGATGGCGCCGGGAAGCACCAGAGTGCCGGCGCCCCCATGGGTTTCGCCAGCGGGCGCGGGGCCGCTCCCCACGCGTTGCACCACGCCGTCGGCGGCCAGCACGTAGCCGTTTTCCACGATCCGGTCGGGCAGAACGATATCCCCGACGAAAACCTGATCACGCATTCAAGGTACCGTATTATTGTGTTTTTCCCGCAAAGACGGAACCATGGGACGCGCACCGCGACCAAGCCAATCCACCGAATACGGCGATCGCAATTTCAAAACGCGCCCGCGCAGGATGTGACGGGCCCACCAGATAAAGGTTCTTTGCTTCTTTCTTTCAAGAAAGAAGACTCTTCTTTCTTGAAAGAAAGAAGCAAAGAACTTTTGTCACTTTAGGTAGGCGGTGTGGGTGCGTGTTCATCAACGGGCCAGCGCTTCAGAACGGCCGTGTCCAGGCCAAGCACATCCAAAGCGCGGGCGGCGGTTTGAGTGACGATCTCCTCGATGCTCTTGGGGCGGGTGTAGAAGCTGGGAACCGGCGGCATCACGATGGCGCCATAGCGGGTGACGCTGGCCATCAGCTCGATATGGCCAAGATGCAGCGGCGTCTCGCGAAACAGCAGCACCAGTTTGCGCCGCTCCTTCAGGCACACATCCGCGGCACGAACGAGCAAGTTCTCGCCCAGCGAGACGGCGATGCCGCCAAGCGTGCGGGCGGAGCAGGGCGCGATCAGCATGCCCTCCACCCGGAACGATCCGCTGGAGATCGGCGCGCCGATGTCACCAAACCGATGAACGACGTCGGCCATCGCCTTGAGCTCGGAAAGCCGCATGTCCGTCTCTTCGGCGAGCGTGCGGGCGCCCGCCGGCGAGATCACGAGGTGCAGTTCGTGCGTTCTCAGCTCGCGGATCAGCCGCATCGCCTCTATGCCGTAGGCCACGCCCGACGCGCCGCTGATGCCGACGATGATACGCCTGGGCTCGCTCATCGCGAGGGCATCCAGCTGCGATCCGCCGGCGGCAGCGTTTCGGTCAGCCAGCTTCGGGCCGCGTCCAGCGCCGCCTGGGGCGGTGCGGCCTTCAGAACACCCTCGGCTCGATCCGCCGCGCGCGCCGTCGCATCAAAACCTACCTTGGTGACGGTTCCGCCTTCCTCCATCGGTTCGGAGCGGTCCGCGCCGGCGCCAGGGATTAGAAAAATGTCGCGCTCCAGCTTCATCCGGTTCACCCGGGCCCAATCGACCGCGCCCGGGTTCCAGGGATCGATGTCGGAATCCACCACGGTCACCCGCTTGGCGATGCTGACTGCGGCGAACACGGCGAACATCGCGCGGCGGGCCTGGCCGGCGCGTGGCTGATCGATCTGAACCACCACATCGGTCCGCCCGGCCCCGGCCTCGGTCACCGCCACGTCGAGCACGTTGGGAACCACGGCGGCCACGGCCTGCAACAGGCTGGCGGCGATAGGCAGGGCACCGAGATAGATGTGTTCGCGATGGTAGCCGGGCTCGATCACCTGGAAAATGGCGTCGCTGCGCTGCGTGCGGGCGGAAAAGCTGGCCAGGCAGCCGGGGCCGTAATGCTCGTACATGCCATGATATTCGGAGACATAGCCCTCCTCGACCGCCATACCCCACTCGACACGGCCCTCCAGGATCATCTCCGCGTCGGTTGGCGCCATCAGATCCACAGTCTGGCAGGGTGCCAGGGTGACGGGTTCTCCTAGCAGAGCGCCGGCACATTCCAGTTCATCCACCCCGACGCCGAGATAGAGGCAGGCGGCGAGCTGGATGCGGGGATGCGCGCCGATCACCACGGCAATCTCGAGCGCCCGGTTCTGGGCGGCAGCTCGGCGGGCAAACACAGCAAGATGGTGGTTCGGCGCGATGCCGATCATCGCTGTCTGTTCGTCGAGAATGGCGAAACGGGCAAACGATGCATTGCCGTTGCCGGTATGCGGGTCACGCGCGAGAATGACACCGGCAGTGATGTAGGGGCGCTGTTCGCGTTCAAAGAAGTGGGGAACGGGAAGGCCCAGCAACGGCGCGTGCAGATGTTTGACAGTCTGGGCCGGGCCTGGGGGCGCAACGACGGGCTTGATGGGGTTGCGGATCGAGTCCTGCAGCGACGTCGATATCTCTGCTGGGGTGACGCCGAGAGCGGCGGCGACCCTGGCCCGGCTGTTGAGGATGTTGCCCATGACCCGCATGGAGGAGCCCTGGATGCGTTCAAACAGAAGCGCTGGACCGGCATCGGCGAGGGACAGGAACGCCGAGATCTCGAATTTCGGATCCACCGCTTTGGAGATTTTCAGAACTTCACCGTTTTTCTCGAGGAGATCAACAAACGCACGCATTGACTGCCCATCACCCATGACGATCCCTCAATGGCTTGCGTGCAGGCATTCACCAGACATTCTGATATAGAAGGGGCGCCTTGAGGCTTTGCAAGCCAATGCGGCCCGGTTGCGATTTCAAACCGGCCGCTTCGAGGTTTACGATTGCCTGCTTCGAGAGAATGAACCGGCGGCGGCGGCCCAGGCCGTGCACGTTAGCCTCAGGCCAATAGCAAGGACGTGACCCATGGGCAAGTTTCACCTCGGCTGGTTCCTTGGCCCCGGCATCACCATTCAAGGCTGGGGGGAGCCTGGGTATAGCGCCGGCTATGACTGGACCAAGCCCGACATCTTTCAGGACGCCGCCAGGGCGCTGGAGCGTGCCTTCTTCGACCTGATTATCCTGGAGGATACCTCGGCGGTACCCTACACCTACCAGGGCAAGATGGACTACTACCTCCAGCACGCAGCGATGACCCCGAAATTCGACCCGGTGATCGTGACGCCCTATCTTGCAGCTGTGACCCGGCGCATCGGCATCGCACCGACGATGACGACGACGTTCTATCCGCCTTGGCTGCTCGCCCGATCGCTGTCCACGATGGACCATTACAGCGCCGGCCGTATTGGCTGGAACATCGTGACGGCGACCAGCGATGCCGCGGCCCAGAACTACGGCTACGACAAGCAGTTCGAGCATGATCTGCGCTACGACATGGCCGACGAATATATCGATCTGTGCACCAAGCTGTGGGACGCGTGGGAGCCGGACGCCATGGTGATGGACGATGAGAGCCATGTTTTCATCGATCCTGCAAAGGTTCAGGCTGTTCACTTCGTGGGGAAGCACTATAAATCCCGCGGACCGCTGAACGTGCCGCGGTCGCCGCAAGGGCGGCCCGTGTTCGTCGCGCCCGGCGGATCGCCGCGCGGCCGCAAATTCAGCGGACGCAATGCCGAGATCGTTCTCGCGGGCGGCGCCAATGTCGCCGAAATGAAGGACTACCGCGAGGAAGTGTTGCACCACGCCGTGGCCTACGGCCGCGATCCGGCAACGGTGAAGACAATGTTCACCTGCGTGCCGACCGTTGTGCGAAGCGCGGCCGACGTGGCCGATACACGCGATATGCTCAACAAGGCACGGGCCGCGCGCATTGAACACAGCCTGGCCGCGATGTCCTTTCTTTCCGGGATCGACTTCAGCAAGTTCGACCTGGATGAGCCGGTCGGTGAAATCAAGACGAACGGGATGCAGACCATGCTACGCACGTTCAACAAGTTTGGGCCGGGTGCGTCGTTGCGCCAGATCCTTTCTGCGCCCAACGAAGGCGGATTCAGCGCCATCATCGGCACCGCGGATCAGATCGCCGGACAGATGCAGGACGCGATGGAGGAAATCGGCGGCGACGGCTTCCTCATCACCGGCCACGTGAAACCCAAATTCGTCACCTCCATCACCGATGAGCTTGTACCGGCGCTCCAGAAGCGGAAGCTGACACGAACCGAATATAGCCATGAGCATTTTCGGGATAATTTGATGGCGTTCTGAAGGAGAAAGATGTTCTTTTTTGAAAAAAAGAACCAAAAAACTTTTGAGACTTGATGCGCACCTCGCCGGCAGCGCGCGCAAAGGGATAAAAGTTCTTTGCTTCTTTTTTTTCAAGAAAGAAGGTCTTCCCTACTTCACCTCCGGCAAACTATCCATGTGGCAAGCAGCCGACTGCATAGGTCCCCTCGGGCGCAACTCCGGCGCCTCCACCGCACATCGCGCAAAGGCATAGGCGCAGCGTGTGTGAAACCTGCATCCCGCGGGAACATCCAGCGGGCTGGGTGGATCTCCGTGCAGGCGCACGGCCCGGCCACGCGCGGCAGGATCGGACGCGGGCGCACAGTTGAGCAGCGCGCGCGTGTAGGGATGCGCCGGACGGGCAAAGAGCGTGTTGCAATCCGCAACCTCCACCAGCGCGCCGAGATACATGACCGCCACGCGGTCGCTGAGATGCTCAACAACCGCCAGATCGTGGCTGATGAACAGCAGGGCCATGCCGAGTTCCTGCTTCAGATCCGAGAGCAGGTTGATGATCTGGGCCTTGACCGAGACATCCAGCGCGGAGACGGCTTCGTCGCAGATGATCAGGTCGGGCGCCGGCGCCAGGGCCCGCGCGATGCCGATCCGCTGACGCTGGCCGCCGGAAAACTCGTGCGGAAATCGGGAGAGGGAAGAAGCGGGCAACCCCACCTTGGCCAGCAGCTCCACCACGCGCGCCTCCACCGCGCGGCGGCCGCGGACGATCCCGAAATTGACGAGAGGCTCCGCGATGATGTCCCTCACCCGCATGTTCGGATCCAGGCTCTCCAGGGGATCCTGGAAAATCGCCTGCATACGCCGGCGAACCCGGCGCAATTGCGGCGCTGGCATGGTGTCGATGCGCCAGCCATCCAGCCACACCTCGCCTGAGGTTGGAGGCGTCAGGCGAAGGATCATCCGCGCCAGGGTGGACTTGCCGCAACCGCTCTCGCCCACGATCGACAGCGTTTCTCCGGGTAGGATGGCGAGGCTGACCTTGTCGACCGCGTGAACCGATTTGCGCACAAGACCAAACCCGCCGGCCGCGACCGGAAAGTCCTTGGTGAGATCGTAAAGTTCAAGCAGCGGCTTCATCGCAGATTGCTCGGCTCCACCAGGTGGCACGCGACCTTCTGCCCCAGTGCGCCTGCCGCCAGGGGGGGATCGATCACGGCGCAGACTGGTTGCGCGTGGCGGCAGCGCGGGGAAAAGGCGCAACCAGGGCGAGCCTCGCCGGCCGAAGGCGCGGTGCCTGGGATTTCCGCCAGCCTCGGCCGGCATGCGCCTTTTCCCATCTTCGGCATCGCGGCCAGAAGCCCGCGCGTGTAGGGGTGCTGCGGATTTTGAAAGATCGTGTTCGCATCGGCCTCTTCCACGACCCTTCCGGCATACATCACCACCACCCTGTCAGCGAGTTCAGCGACGACACCGAAATCATGGGTGATCAGGATCACCCCGGAGCCCAGCCGGCGCTGGAGATCGCGTATCAAGGCGAGAATCTGCGCCTGCACCGTCACATCGAGCGCGGTGGTCGGCTCATCGGCGATCAGCAGCTCGGGGTCGCAGGCGAGCGCCATGGCGATGGTTACGCGCTGGCGCATTCCCCCCGAGAACTGGTGCGGATAATCCCGCAGGCGGCGTGCAGGCGCGGGAATCCCGACAAGGCCGAGCAGGTCGATCACACGGTCCGACACCTGTCGCCCACTGAGCGTGGTGTGAAGGATCACCGCCTCGGCGATCTGATGCCCGACGGTGAGCACAGGGTTCAGCGAGGACATCGGATCCTGAAAGATCATGCTGATGGCGTTGCCCCGGATGCGGCGCATTTCCGACTCTGGCGCTGTCAGCAGATCCGCCCCCTTGAACAGAATCCTCCCCGTGGACCGGCCGGAGGACGGATTGATCAGACGCAGGATCGACAGCGCGGTGACCGACTTGCCCGAACCCGATTCGCCCACGACGGCGAGCGTTTCGCCGGCCTCCACCTGCAGCGAGACCCCGCGCACGACCTCAACCTCCGCCCCGCCCCGGCGGAAACGCGTGCGCAGATCGGCAAGCTCCAGAAGCGCCAAAACTCAGCCGCCGGAGGCTGACTGCGGGCTGAGGATCTTGCGAAGACCCTCGGCGATCAGGTTCACCGCCAGAAGCGAGATCGAGAGGCAGGCGGCCGGAAAGAAAATAAGGTTTGGCCTGATCTGCCAGAGCGCCTTTCCGTCCGCCATGATGTTACCCCAGGAGGGGATGGTAGGCGGCGTGCCGGCGCCGATGAAGGAGAGGGCGGATTCGATCAGCATCGCACCTCCACAGACGAAGGTGGCCTGAACGATCAGTTGCGGCAGAACACCCGGCAGAAGATGGCGCAGGATGATCTTGGGCAGAGAGGACCCGCTGGCGATCGCCGCATCGATGAATGGGCGGCTGCGGAGCGACAGCGTGCGCGAGCGGATGATCCTGGCTATCCGCGGTGCTTCGACGATGGTGACGGCAATGACGACATTTTGCACCGAGCTGCCCGCGACCGCGACAAGCGCTATGGCCAGGAGGATTGTCGGGATCGACATCACCCCATCCATGATCCGCATGACGACGGCGTCCAGCATCCGGTTCATCGGCGCGACGAGGCCGATACACACCCCGATCAGCGACGACAATGCGGCGGCACAAAACCCCACGCCCAAAGAGACCCGGCCGCCATAGAGAAGGCGCGACCATAAATCACGCCCCAGCCCGTCGGTGCCTAGCGTGTGCGCCACAGAGGCTGTCTCCAGCCGCGCCGCCAGATCCAGGGCCCTGGGATCGAACAGGGTAAGCAAGGGCGCCAGCACAGCCAGCGCCACCATGACCAGCAACAGGGCGGAACCCGCGATCAACTCCCAGCGCGACCGCAGGCGAAGGGCAGCACGCGGCAGCCGAACCGGCACCGCCACGACGATCACCCGTGGGGTTGGAATGGCCGCTTCCGCCACACCGTGCTCCCGGGTCAATAGCGGATCCTCGGGTCCAGAGCCGCGTAGGCGACATCCACCGCCAGATTGATCAGAACATAGGCGGCACTGGAGACCAGCACGACACCCTGGATCACCGGATAATCGCGGTGCAGAATGGCATCCACGGTCAAGCGGCCAAGCCCCGGAATGGCGAACACGTCCTCCACGATAACGGCGCCCCCGATCAGGGTCGCAAGGCCGCTGCCGATCATCGTCACGATCGGAACGGCGGCGTTTTTCAGCGCGTGGCGAAACAGAATTCGCACCTGCCCGGCGCCTTTGGCGGCGGCCGTGCGGATATAGTCCTGCGATAGGACTTCCAGCATGGAGGCCCGCGTTACCCCCGCGATGATGGCGGAATAGAGCAAGCTCAGGGTTATGGCGGGAAGCATGAGGCAGGAGACAAAATCTCCCAGGCCCGATCCGATGGGCGAGAAACCCTGAACGGGAAACCACTTCATAGTGCTCGCAAAAATGAAAGCAACGATATAGCCGGCGACAAAAACCGGAACCGAGTAGCTTCCAATGATAAACACTGACAGCAGCGAATCCATGACGCCCGCCGGCCGCCTCGCCGCGAGGATGCCGAACGGAACCCCGACGCTGACGGAGAGAACGACGCTGAAAGACAACAGCGACAGCGTGGGCTCAAGCCGCTGGGCGATCATGTGGCTGACGGTTTGTCCCGTGAAGATGGAGACGCCAAGATCGCCACGAAGTATGTGTGCGAGCCAGCCGAAGAAGCGGATAAACGGCGGCTGGTCCAGGCCCAGGGCTATCCGTACGCGCGCCACGTCGGCCACGCTCGCCTGGTCCCCGGCAATAACCAGCGCCGGATCTCCTGGCGTAAAATAGAGCAGGCTGAACACCACGACGGCGACCACAAACATGACCGGGATGGCCATTAGCAAGCGCCGCGCCACGTAGCCGATCATCAGGCGGACTTGCCGATGTTCCAGTAAACCTGAACCGGCGCGGGGAAAACGCCGGTCACGGTCTTGCGGAATGCGCAGGGCGCGCGAATAGAGCCGAGCGGCAGATAGGGCAAGGTCTGGAACGCCTGCACCTGAATGGCAGTGGCGAGCTTCATGCGATCGGCCGGATCGACCGACGCGGCCCATTGGTGCCTGAGGGCTTCAAGAACGGGGTCCGCTGCCCAGCCTGCATACCCGCGCTCGCCGCCGCCCCGCAGCATCGGATTGACAGCGGGATTGACAATGTCGGCGCCAGTCCAGCCAGTGACAAAGGCGCTCCAGCCGCCTTTGCCGACTGGCGCTTTGTTGAGCCGCCTTTGCGCCATCGTGGCAAAATCCATCACCACGAGCTCGGTGTTGAGTCCAAGGCGGCGGAACAAATCGTCGGCGACCTGGCCCAGGCCGCCCATCATGCCATCCTGCGCCGATAGCAAAACAACCTTCTCGCCCGCATAGCCGGAGCGCTGCAACTGCGCCCGCGCCTTCTGCAAATCCGCTGTCCTGATGATGTCGGCCCCCGCCTCCGATGCATAGGGTGTGCCGCACGCGTAATAACTGTAACACGAGGCCATGTAGGCGGGATCGCTGGTAACGGCCCGCAGGAACTGGCGCTGATCCAGCGCGAGGGCGACTGCCCGGCGGACCTCGACATTGTTGAAGGGCGGCTGAAGATGGTTGAACTGGAGCATGACGTAGCCACCGGTTTTTACCCGCACCTCAACAACAAGGTTGGGGTCGGCCTTCAACGTCGGCACCAGATCCGCCGCGGGCGCATCCCAGTAATCCTGCTCGCCGGCGAGCAGCGACGCCATGGCCGTGGATGGGTCGCCGATGATCGACCATTCCACCCGTTCGACCCGCGCGACCTTTCCACCCGCCAGGCCGCTCACCGGTTCGGCGCGCGGCACATAGCCCTCGAACCGCGCCCACGCCGCATGCGAGCCGGAGACCCACTCGTCCTTAAGGAAGCGGAACGGGCCGCTGCCGATCGCCTCGGTGACCGGCTTCATGGCATCGGTGTTTGCCATATGCTCGGGCATGATGAAGCATTCCGATGGCGTGGATTTCGCCAGGGCGTCGGGCAGCAGGCCAAAGGGCTGCTTCAGCTTTATCTTGAACCGTGCATCGTCGATCACCGCGAAACCGTCGATGAAGCTCATCGCGATCTGGCCAAAGCCGTCGCGAACGCCCCAGCGCTTAATGGATGCGATGCAGTCCTGTGAACGGACAGGCTCTCCGTTGTGAAATTTCAGCCCCGGGCGCAGGCCAAACACATAGCTCAGGCCGTTATCCTCGATCGACCAGCCGGCCGCCATCTGTGGCCTGGCTTGGAAATTTTCGTCCACGGCCAGCAGTTGATCATAGGTCAGGAAGCCGAAATCCTTGGTGGCCGGCTCGGTTGTAAAGATCGGATCGAGGTTGGAGAGGTTCTGGGCATGGATCACCCGCAGCGTGCTGGCTTGGGCGCGGCGCGCGGAACGCTTGCATCCGGCGGCCAGGGCCACGCCGCTCAACGCCAGGCCGGTTAGAACATCGCGGCGCTGCATTGGTGGCTCCCAAGTGTGAAGGAAGGAAGGTCTTGTTTTCTGAAGAAAAGAAGCAAAAGACTCTTGGTCTGCTGTCGCGGCCTCGCCAGAAGCGCACGCAAAGTATCAAACGTTCTTCGGTTCTTTTTTTTCAAGAAAGAACACTCTTCCTTCCGCCACTCCCTGCTGCGTCAAGGCAATACCGCATGGCTTCCTGCGTCAAGCCAAACCGGGCCGCCCTCGGCTGCTGCGCGGATTTATATGGCCGGTTTCGGTTTCCGCGATTGGGGGGCGCTGCCTGGCATGCGCCATAGTATTTCAGGGCGCACAGTCGCAGGTCGGTGGCCCCTTGGGGAAATGTCATGCCCGATTCTGCTCAACTCAACTCAGAACAGGTGGAATACTGGGGTGGTGCCGGGGGTGTGCGGTGGATCGCGCAGCAGCATCGGCGCGATACGATGCTCGGCGACCTGGGCAGCGCGGTTCTCGACGCGGCGGAGGCCCGGCCCGGAGAAACGGTGCTTGATATAGGCTGCGGCTGCGGCGAGACGTCGGCGCGTCTGGCGCAGAGCGTTGGCGCCAGCGGGCGGGTCAGCGCGGTGGACGTGTCCGCCCTCATGATCCAGCAAGCCATGCACCGGCTGGCAGATTTTCCTCAGGCGGAGGCATTGCTGGCTGACGCCGGCAGCCACCCGTTCCCCGAGGCCATGGCGGATCTGATCTTCTCGCGGTTCGGTGTGATGTTCTTTGGCGATCCCACAGGCGCCTTTACCAATATCCGCAAGGCGGTAAAACCAACGGGGAGGCTCGTATTCGCCTGCTGGCGCACCCCGCAGGAAAACCGGTGGATGAGCGCGCCGGCCGAGGCCATAGCGCAGCATTTCCCCTCGGCCGAAAAGCCTGACCCGGAGCTTCCCGGGCCGTTTGCCTTCTGCAACCCCGACCGCGTTACCCGCATTCTGACGGCGGCAGGCTTCACCGCGCCGGAGTTCAAGAAAATCGACAAGATGATGGACCTTGCCAACGGCGAAGGCGTGGAAGGCGCGGTGCGCAGCGCGATGGAGCTTGGCCCGGCAGCCCGGCTGTTGGACGGGCAGGGGGAAGATCTGCGCGCCACGGTTGCCGACACCCTCCGCGCATTCTTCACCCCCCTTTTGCAGGGCGGGCGTCTGGAGCTTCCCGCGGCAATTTGGATTGTCAGCGCCCACCCGGCGTAACCGGGTGCGGGGCACCAGCGCGGCCGGCCAAGCCATTCGTCAAGAGATGGCGAAGGTAAGACCGCAGTCATAAACACGTGATAGACGGCGAAGGGAGCAACTTCGTACCCGCAAACACGTCCCCCGCATCTATGCTCGACAAGAGAGATCATTTCAGCCAGCCTCGCTCCGGCACCGGCTTGGTCCATACGGCGGCTCCCGCAGGGGCAGGCTGCCAGGGCCAAGTAGAGGTAACCCGATGCGTCGCTTCGTCATTCTCGAGGGAAGAGTCATGAATCGTGCTTCTATTCCCAGGCTCACCTTACCTCTGCTGATGCTTGCCTCGCCCGCCTTGGCGGATCCCTCCGCGGCCAATTCCTGCGCCAAATCTCTTTCGCCCATGGCACTGAGAATTTATGACGCCACGGCGCCCGAGATGCACCCGAACAGCGACATGAGACATTTGATCACCCTCAAGGTCATCCCGATGGTGATGGCGGGCGAGTTGAACCGAACGACAGCACGAACCGCCGCAACCGCGGCCAGTTTCTGCCTCCGCGTGCTAGAACAGCCGCAGGCCCCCTCCCCCGAGCGCACCGCCGCCAACACGGTGCAAGCGGTAGCCGACAGCAGCGCCCCCCCGCCCGCCGCCTTCGCCCCCGCTGACTAGGGCATTTTCTGATCATCTTGAGTCGGCAGCGCTGGTCGGGAAATGCTCTGGCGGCCTCTCAGAATTGCGTGTTTAGAGTAGTTTCCAGTCGGAGCCGGCGCCGGCGATTGCGTTGGCAGAGGCAAATTGCCCGTCATAGAGTTGCCAGTCCAACACAAGCCCCGTGTTGATGTTCTGAAACAGGATGCCATCCGTATTGCCGCCGCTGTAGTCGCCAACGCCTGCAAACTTCCAGTCTGGCGTGGCGGACGCTATCGGAATGGCCTGATCGAACTTCCCGTCCGAGAGTTGCCAGTCTAGAAGCAGGCCTGAATTCGTGTTCTGAAAGAGAATGCCATCTGAGTCCCCTCCGGTGAAATCGCCGGTCGCCAGGAATTTCCAATCGGGTGTGGCCGCGGCAATCGGCACGGCGCTGCCAAACTGGCCATCTGAAAGCTGCCAATACAATAGCAGGCCAGACTCTGTGTTCTGAAAAAGTGGGTCCGATACCCCGTTGCCGGTAAAATCACCGGTGCCAAGAAACCGCCAACCGGGTGCCGCCTCGGCCAGAGGGGTGGCACCTGCATACTGGCCGCCGACCAAATTCCAGTAAAGGAACAGATTGGAGTTGTCGTTCTCGAAAAGTATGTCGTCGGTGCCGCTGCCGGTGAAATCCCCGGTGCCAACAACCTGCCAATCTGGCGTCGTTGCCGCGATGGGCACGGCGTTGCTGTAGCCGCCGTCATAGGTTTGCCAATAGAGCAGCAGGCCGGAATTCGTATCGCGGAACAGGATGTCGTCCGATCCCGCGATTTGGAATTGTCCCGTTGCCTGATACTGCCAGTCTGGCGTCGTGCCGGCAACCGGCACACTTTGCACAAAACTGTCGGTTTTGATCGTCCAGTCCAGAAGCAGCCCGGAATTGCTGTTCTGAAAAAGGATGTCGCTGTATCCATTGCCGGTGAAATCGTTGGTGACCAACAGATCGGAGGGCGTAGCAGCTTGTTCCATCCCGTTCCAGATTTCGATCTGCGCCACATCGGCGGTGGTGAGCTGGACAAAATAGCCCGCGCTTCCAGGGCCGCCGACTGCGCTGGAAACGATGCCAACCACCTGTGGTCCATCCGCGCCTTCAATCCAGACCGGCCCGCCGCTGGACCCCTCACCTAACGCCGCGCCATCGAGGAGATCGTAGTCTGGATCTTGCGTGATCGGCTCAGTGACATTGTCTTGCGCGCCGTCGAGATAGGCGGGATAACCGCTCACGTTGGCGGTGCCCCCGCCATAATTGGCGAGCAGCCCAAACGAGCCCAGGCTGAGGGGAGACGACAAATAAAGCACCGCGAAATCGAACTGAGACTGCTGACCGGTGATCTTGTCGCCGGAATCATCCACCGGATAATACCGGTAGGTTTTCACCCCAACGGTGCCGAAGGGCGCATCACCTTCATTATACCCTGGGCTGACCTCTATATCTGAGGCCGCGCCGCCGGTGGTGCTCCAAACGACGTGGGCGGCCGTCAGCACCTCATCAGGGGCAATGAGTACGCCGGAGGCCTGATATTCGATGCCGTCTATCGTGTCGGTAACATAGACGACGGCATCATTAGGGAATTGTGTCGTTTGTGCTGAAAGAGCGGTAGCCTGTACGGTCAAAGCGTCTTGTTCAGCCTGCTGCCTCTGTATATCGTCGGTTGAATAACCCGAGCCAAATCCAAACAATTCAGCCAAGCCCCCTACCCCTCAAATCGTGCCATTCAGCCCGTCAGACGTAATAGATTATCGAAGTTGAGGCAAGCGATAGGGGCAGCCACGGCATATTGAGACACTCAATGAACCGTCTGGCGCCATCGTAAGGAAATTTCACCGGCCAGAACTGCCGGTCCTGCCGGGATCCGCCGGTTAAGCCTTGGCGTGCGGTTCATGTATACGGCTAGGCTACCGGGCCGCCCTTGCAGGACGTGCCTGCATTTCATTCTCCAGATACAGTATCCGCATGCGCGCTTCAATCAACATCATGTGCAATCGTTGTGCAAGCAGCGGATCTTGCTCGGCGGCTTGGGAGGGTGCCGTATCTTGGCTCGAGATCAAGTTGCTCACGACCTGGTCGAAGGGCGCAAGTCTCTGCTCGTGCAATGCGCGATAGATCTGCTCGACGTCGTAAAGCGGATCGGAAAGCTTTGTCGCAGCAATGTTCAAGGATATGGCAACACGATCGCCAGCATCGGTCACCATCCAGCCATTCGACGCATCGGGAAGATCGTGTTTCCACCAGTCGAATTGCCCGAACCCTAGTACGCGGAGCATGCTTAGCATCATTCCTCTCGTATAGCCGTATTGATGCGCCTCCAGCGGTGCTTCGAGACGCCCGACACCAAAGAGCAAGCCAGCAGCCGCCCAGGCATTGCGCCCATCAGCGATTAATTGCGCCAAGGCGCCGAGGTCAGGGATCGCCACGCGCAGCACGCCGCCCGTCTGCAATACGCGCGCCCACTCGCCGAGGGCCTTGAAGGCCAGCGGCCATGCCAGATGCTCCAATATATGGCTCGCACATATCTCGCTCACGGATCCGCTCGTGATCCGCGCCAGCGCGGTCACATCCGCCACGATATCAGGCTTGTGGGTCGGGTCGATATCAACCGTAAGGAACCCTTGCGGCTTATAGTTTCGACTTCCCAAATAGAGTTTCATGGCCATTCTCCTGGCAGATAAGTGGATAGCACCGGCACTTGGATGCATGGTCCGGCCACCGAATTTCGCCCTGGTGCAATTGCAACGTCCGACGCCCATGCGGTTTTAGGACGGCCAAAGCCGTGTGTCTGGGCAGCCAAATCAGTCCACGGCTGCTTCGAAAGCAGCGATGGCCGGCACCGGAGAGGTGGCGCCCAGAGCCGTCAGAATCCGTTCCGCGACACCAAGCGGGTCCTGCTCGGTCATGCATTTAGGGGCCGCATAGCCTTTAGGGCAAATATCCATCCATGTCGTCTTCATCCACCAGCAATTGCCACATACTGGTGGAGCAATGTTTATATTATGCTCATATCCGAAGAAGTCGGCCGGTGTGGGACCAAACACCACCGCCGCGCGCCTGCCTAAGCAGCTCGCCACATGAACCAGGCCACCTTCATTGTCGATATGTAGTTCGGCCCCGGCAATCAGGCCAGCTGCCTCCGGCAACGATGTCTTGTTAACAAGATTGATGTCGCAAGCATCAATGTTCTCACTGGTTTTCGCACCTATCTGTACGAACAACACATCAGGGAGTTCCTCTTTTAACCTCGCCACCACGGCGCCGAAATGCGGGTAGCATTTGGTGGCACGCTTACCTGAGATCAGAAATCCCGTGTCGAAACCATTATGAACTGTAATATAGCGTCTGCCCCCAAGACCGCAACGCTCTATCGCTGCGTCACTGGCATGGAGGGGAAATGCGTCTCCTCCATACGCAATCCCCGACATCACATGCAGAAAGTTCCGCCTGGAAGCGTCGTTGAACGTTGCAACACGCGCCAGATGATTGTCGAGAAACGGATGGTGATTGATAAAGACGTCGATTTCCCGGCGGAACCGGAGCATCTGGTCAAGCGATTCGACCAATGCTGGCTGCTCCCTCAGCCGCGACCATTTCACGTGCTCTTTGTAGACAACGACGAATTGACATGCACGCAGCGCGACATCGAACTGGGGCAAGAGATTATCGAAGAGGAGATCATGGTAGGCGTTTGAAAAACCACGCAGCCCCTTGAACGCCCAAGTCGCCAAAGCAGGGTTTGAGGAAAACACGTCTATTCGGACATCGCCGGCGCCATTGCTGAAATCGCGCAGGAATCTGGCGATAACCAGCATATCACCCAATCCGCCGCTCACCGCAACGCCTAGGTGCAGCGCGCCGGAGTCACTCGTGACGCGTGCATGCTCGAAGGCAGTGACAATCTGAGCGGTTTGCCGCGCCGCCCGGACTTGACGCAGCAGAATGGGTCCGCGATGCAGTAAGGCCCGGAGCAGAAAGACGCCAGCCGCCCAAAGCCCGCGTTGTCGCAGAGTGTTGTCTAGCGTGAAAATAAAGCGACGGAGACGGGCATTCAGAGACAGACTCCTGTTTAACAATGGCGCGTGGGCAAACTGCATGGACACTTTCCAGAAGAACACACGTGTGCCCAGGTATGCATCCTAGCGCACCTGATTGGTGATGTGAAGGCAGGGCGTTCAGCGGATGGCTGGCGGAGAGGTGAATGTCTCGCCCAGAGACCGATCCGGTGCGCGACAGTGCAACCCCGGCCGACCCGATAGCGACAGCCATATGCGGGCCCATGCACTCCACCAGCAGCAAGTCGTTCGCCAGCCAAATCTGTCGATTTCGATCGCAATTCCTCCGGGCAAATTCGTAAATATCTTGGCACCCGGGGCGCCATTCAAATAGGTGAAGAATTGTAACAGTGCTGATTGCGAAACTAGACCCGGCACTCATAAACTTGCCCCGCTGTGAACGCCGAGAGGCAACGCGTGTCGTTCAGGCCGCCCTACGGGCCCCCTAAAGACCCCGCAGCAGCTCGATCCGGTAGTTTTCGTGGCGTTCATGCAGGCCCACCTTGCCGCCGAACGCGGCAGCAAACAGCTCCGCCGCCTCATCACCCGTTGTTGGCGTGTCCGTCTCCCCGGTCCAATTCACCAGCAGGATCACGCCAGCCGGCGCCAATGATGCGGCGGCGCGTTGCGCGGCCAAAATGAGGTCGTCGCGGTCGAGAAAATACAGCACCTCGGAGATCACGATCAGATTGAACGGGCCATCCGGCCAGTCGCGGGGGATAATCGCTTCCCGCACCTCCACCTGCGCCATATCGCGGCTGCGTTCCCGCGCGCGCCGCACCGCTTCGGGCGAGATGTCCAGAGCCAGCAGCCTGTCGCAGCGTGCTGCGAGCAGCACCGTCTGTGCCCCGATGGAACATCCCACTTCCAGAGCGCTTGCAAACCGGCCGGGTGGCAATGCTGCCAACGTGCGGGCGTATTTCGCCCGCTCATAGGCGCTGGTTTGCACCTGCCAGGGGTCGTCCGCCCCGGCGTAGATCCGGTCGAACACGAAGCGGTCCCAGCTCAAGGCGGCAATGGCCGTTGCATGAACCAGGCCGCCCCCTCCGTCAGTGTCTCGTCCGGCGCCGGCTGCCGCAGATAGGTGGCCAGATCGCGCATCAGCGCCTCCGCAGGGTGGCCCTGGGCAAACGCCGCCAGCCCCAGCGAGCGCTGTGCCAGCCGGATCACATCCAGGGCGGCGGTTTCAACCGCGATCCGCGCCAGGTTCACATAAGGCCGCGCCTCGGCCGGCCCGAAGCGATCCGCTTCGGCGATGCCGGCCGCCTTGTGCATCCACAGCGATGCGGTCTCCCGCGCGATCAGCATGCGGCCCGCGCGATCCCGCTGGTGCAGATCGCCATCCCGCCCGCGTGCCACCAGATCGCGGCGGACCACATCCACCAGCGCCTCGATGCCACCCAGCGTCACCGCCGAGGTACGCCAGGCGCCGGCGGAAAATTCCGGCTCCCGCAGATAATCGCCGCCCTCGCCCAGGATGCTCTCCGCCGGCGCCGCCAGCCCGGTGAGGTCCATCGCCCCCGTCACGGCCGCGCGCATGCCCTGCAAGCGCATGGCACTCGGCGCGGCCCGGTCCGCGCCATCCAGTGCCAGCATCACCAGCACCGGATCCCCGTGCGGCGGCTGCGCAGTCGTCACGGCGCGCTGCGCATGGCCGGCACCGGAACAGAAAATCTTGGTGCCTGTCAGAACGCCGTTCTGCAGCCGCACGCCGGGTGGCGCCTCCGTTACCCACAGCGCGAACAGGTGGCCGGCGTGCACATCCGCCGCGGCGCGCGCCAGTTGCGCCGGCGTGCCATAGGCCGCGATCAGCTTCAGCGCGTTCACGTGCCCTTCAAACAGCCGCCCCGTCGCCAGGTGCCCGCGGCCGATGGCGCGCAGCATCTCCAGCAGAATGGGTGCGCCCGCCGCTTCCGTGCCCGCCCCCTGGCCGCCATGGGCGCGCGGCAGAGGCGCCACCAGCGCCCCGATGCCGCGCAGATCCTGGATGTTCTCCGCGGGAAACGCCGGATGTTCATCCAGCGAGCGCGCCCGCCCGCGAAACCGTTCTGTCAACTCATCCCACATGCCCAGGGAGACGCGCGCCAACAGACAAAAGTTTTTTGCTTCTTTTTTTCAAAAAAGAAGAATCTTCTTTTTCTGAAGAAAAAGAAGCACAAAGACTTTTACCCGTTGGGGTGCGTCGCGCGGCGCCGCCTCGTCTTGCGCGGCGGGCGGTGGGTCACTAATTCGCGCGGCAGGAGGATTTGGCTTATGAACACGATTGCACCGGAACGTCATGAATTCGGCGCGGAGGTGGGCCGCCTGCTCGATCTGGTGGTGCACTCCCTGTATTCCGAGCGCGAAATTTTCCTGCGCGAGCTGGTGGCCAACGCCGCCGACGCCACGGACCGCCGGCGCTTCGAGGCACTGACCAACCCCGCCATCGGCGTGCCGGAAAACGCCAGCGTGCGCGTGGTGCCGGACAAGCCCACCCGCACTTTGACCATCGAGGATCAGGGCATCGGCATGACGCGCGAGGAGCTGGTGCAGAATCTCGGCACCATCGCCCGTTCTGGCACGCGCGCCTTCACCGCCACGATGCAGGGCGCCTCCGGCGACGAAAAACCCAATCTGATCGGCCAGTTCGGCGTGGGCTTCTACAGCGCCTTCATGGTGGCGGACCGTGTGGAGGTGACATCCCGCAAAGCCGGCGGCGATGATGGCGAAGCCTGGAAATGGGCCTCAGACGGCCGCGGCGAATTCACCCTCGAACCCGCCACGCGGGATAGTGCCGGCACCACCATCGTGCTCTACATAAAGACCGACGCGGACGAGTATCTGGAGCCCTACCGGCTGGAGACCGCCATCCGCAAATGGGCCGACCACATCGCCCTGCCCATAACCGTGGTGCGCGACGGCAAGGATATGCCGGCCAACGAGGGCACCGCGCTGTGGCGCAAGCCCAAATCCGACGTGACCGAGCAGGCCACCAACGAGCTGTACCGCCATCTCGGCCATTATTTCGATACGCCCTGGGCCACCCTGCAATGGCGCGCCGAGGGGCAGCTCGAATTCTACGCCCTTCTTTTCATCCCCGGCGCCCGCCCCTTCGATCCGGTGGAGGGCGATCGCGTTTCCCATGTGCGGCTGCATGTGAAGCGCATGTTCATCACCGACGATGCCAAGCTGCTGCCGGACTGGCTACGCTTCGTGCAAGGCGTGGTGGATACCGAGGACCTGCCGCTCAATGTGAGCCGCGAGATGCTGCAGGCCACCCCCGTGCTCGCCCGCATCCGCCGTGCCGTGACCAACCGCGTGCTCACCGAGTTGAAAACCCGTGCCAAGGACGCCGAAAGCTACGGCAAGTTCTGGGAGAATTTTGGCCCGACGGTGAAGGAAGGGCTGTGGGACGATACCGAGCACCGCGCCACGCTGAGCGAGTTGATGCGCTTCCGTTCATCCTCCGTGGAGGGCTGGACGTCGTTCGCGGACTACGTCTCGCGCATGAAGCCGGGCCAGGACGCCATCTACATTCTGGTGGGCGAGGATGAGGCGTCGCTGGCCAAATCCCCGCAGCTGGAAGGTTTCCGCGCCCGCGGCCTGGAGGTTCTGCTGCTCTGCGATCCGGTGGACGCGTTCTGGCCCGAGCGCCTCACCGAGCATGACGGCAAGCCGATTCGCAGCGTGACGCAGGGTGCGGCCGACCTCTCCAAGTTCGAGGCGGAGGCACAGACCCGCCCGAAGGCCGATCTGAGCAAGCTGATCCCCGCGCTGAAATCCGCTTTGGGCGACCTGGTGGACGATGTGCGCAGCACCGACCGTCTGGTGCAAAGTGCCGTGGTGCTGGCGGCCAAGGCCCAAGGCCCCGATCTGCAGATGCAGCGCCTGATGCGTCGCACCGGCCGCACGGGGCCCACCAGCGCCCCGCTGCTGGAGATCAATCCGCACCATCCCCTGATCGCCACCCTGGCGGCACGCGCCGATCGCGGGGAGGACCTGAAGGACATGGCCGAAACCCTGCTCGACCTCGCGCGCGTGCAGGATGGCGAAGCCCCGCGGGACCCGGCTGCCTTCGCGCGCCGCATCGCCGCTGCGCTGGCCTGAGGGGCCGCGCGCGCATGGCGGCACCGCACCGGCGAACCCGCACAGCAAACCCGCGTTGCCTGCCACATGCACGGGGAGCGCGGATTATCATGAGACGGACGGTCCTTTTTACGGCAGCGTTTTACCTGGCGGCCAGCCTGGCCGGCGCATCGATCGCCTGGGCCCAGGAGGCCCAGCATGATGAGGACCATCGGACAAACCAGCCCGCCCATGCCGAGCCGGCCCGCCCGGCCGGGGCGGCGCCGCATGAAGCGGCACCTGCGCGCGCCCGCCCTACCGCCGGCCACGGCAATTGGCACTCTGGCGCGCGCTTCACAGGCAGCCGCGTGACCTTCTCGGATTGGGGCCGCTACCACCTGAACCCGCCGCCGCCTGGCTTCGCATGGGTTCAGGACGGCGACGAGCTTGTGCTGATCAACCTATCCACCGGCCTGATCAGCAGCACGTTCTTCATTCCAGTGCCGTAAGTTCTAGGCAGGTAAAGCTTATTTGAAAAAAAGAAGCAAGAAATTCTTGCCTGGCTGTCGCGGCCCCGCCGGCAGCGTAAGCAATAGGTAAAAGTTTTTTGGTTCTTTTTTCAAAAAAGAACACTTACTTTTTCCCTGCTGCCGCCCCCACCAACGAGCACAACGTCCCATTAAGATAAAACTGCGTGGGCGCCGGGTTGCTGCCAATATACAGCGCAAAGAAATTCGGATTGGCCGTGCCGCCAGGCGCGATCGATCCGCCCGATATCGCTGAAACACTCGTCTGTGTCTGCGATCCGCTGGCATTCCAAAGGTTTTCGCTGAACGGCGGCGCCAGCATCTGATTTCCGGGCCAGTTCCACGTCACCACCCAACCATTCACCGTCTGGCTGCCGGTATTGGTGATCAGCACATTGCCGAGGAAGGACGATCCGTAATCGGCGGTATCCGCGAAGGTCGCGGTGCAGGCAACGCCGGCCTGCGGCTGCGGCTGCACGGAGACGGATTTCGTGATGGTGCCGGCCAGGCCCAGTGAATCCCTCACTGTCAGTGTCGCGTTGAAATTGCCGTAGCCGGTATAGCTATGCGTCGGCCGCGTGCCTGTGGCGATGCTGCCATCGCCGAAATCCCAGAACTCACTCACGATCGTGCCGCCATCATGCGCGGCCCCGGCGCCCACGAAATGCACCGGAAAGCTGAATGAACCGCCCGGCGCCGGCGCATAGGTCTGCACGGAATCCACCCGCATCGTCGCCGTCGGCGGCGCCACCGTCTTGGCACCCTTCGCCGGCAACACAAGCAATGTCACGCTCTGCGCAGGCGCCGTCAGCGAGAGGCTGCCCGCGGCCAATTTCAATGCCGGCAGCTTCGCAATCGTGTCCGTTCCCGTCAGCTGATAAACGTCAGCGGAGCCGCCCGCGCTGAAGCCGTCCACGCCGATACTCACCGGCGTATTGCCGCTGAGATCCTTGTTGATCACCATGATCGTGAGCGCGCCATCCAGCGTGCGGATTGCCGCATAGGCGGTCAGATCGTCCGGGCTGCTGGAAAATGTCGCCTGGATGGAGGTATCGCCGAAACCGCTGTTATGGCCATCATAGTTGCGATACATCTGCATCGCCTTGAAGGTGGGCGTGGCACTCTTGGCAAAACTGTTGCCCGACGGCAGGGGCCGGTAAGGCACCGTCCAGCGCGTGCCCAGTTGCACCCCATACGCGCCGAAAATGCCGAAAATATCCGCCTGCGTAGTGGCGCCGTTGATGTTGTCCTCGTCGCCCCAATTATATTCCGTGATCGCAACCGGCGTGTTCGGGTAGTAATAGCTGCTGATCCAACCTTGCAGGCGGGGGATCAGCGCCACCGGCGTGTTCGGATAGCAGGGCGGCGTGTAGGTGGGATCCCATAATTGCCGCGTGGAGGCGTTGCGCAGCAGTTGCAGGTTGTAATCGTCCTCGTCCGCGGTATCGCCGAATTCGCCGCAATCGGGATAAAAATGCACGCTCAGCACATCGATCGGATGGCCCGCCGCCTTCCACTGCGAGAGCAGCCAGGGGATGTAATCCATGCCGCCCATCACATTGGTGCGGTCCGGTGCCGCCAGATTGAAACCGTTCAACTCCAGATATTGCTGATCGTAGCCGCTGTAGAAATACCCGAACCAGCCATACTCTTCCGGCCCCACCACCTGCGCGGCCGGATCGATCGCCTTCACAAACGCGGACATCTTGATCACGTCGTCACGAATTTCAGTCGCATGCGGCCCGATCGGATGCACATCGCGGTGCACGACGAACCAGATGCTCGATTCATTGTCGGTGAGATAATAGGAAGGCCCCGTGCTGGCCGCCCCACCCCATTTGGCCACGAGATGCTTTACCCAGTCCTCTTCGTTGCCTGCGCTGTCACGCACATACGCATCAAAGGGCGAATTGCCCGTGATGAAGGTCTGGCAGTTCGTTTCAACCCCGATGCCGGCATCGGGGAAATACGGATCGGTACCGCTTTGCCCATTGTAGCTCGCACATTCCGGCCCGTATTTGCGGATCGAGAAACTCGGCAGCCTGGCCCGATCCGGCCCCAGCTTCGCCACCCAGCCGATCATCGGCACCGTCACCAGGCTCTTCGCACCGGCCTGCACATTGCCGGCTATAATGCCATCCACATAGGCACCTGCCGTGCCGCCGCCGGTCTGCGGATAACTCTCGAAATAATAATCGGCCGCCAGGTTCAGCGCATTCGCCTTCCAGCTATAGGTGGATGTGGCATCGCCACCCTCCCGGTTCAGCGGCGCATTCAGCAGCACAAGATCGGATGCGGTACCGAACGCCACGCCGTAGATCAACGGGCTGATAACATGGCGGCCCTGGGTGGCATCGATACTGATCGTGACGGCGGGGTTTTGGGCGAAGGCGGGAAAACACAAAAACAAAAGGAAGAAAGGACTTCTTTTTTGAAAAAAAGAAGCAAAAAACTTTTGGGGGGCTGTCGCGGACTTGCCGGAAAGATGCGCGCTCACTTGGCCACCTCGAACACCACGCCCATATCCGCCACGCCGGCATAGGGGGCGGTCCCGAAAAGCTCAGTCCCGTTCAGCAAAAGCGGCGAGACGGGATTGGCGCCAACCCGCCCCCCCTTGAACGTATACAATGTGCTCAGCCGCCAAGCCGCGCCGCCCCTTGCCGGCGGCGCCAGGCGGAACACCGTGCCGCTCCCCTGCAAATCATTGATGTCGGTGCCACCGGTGGAGGTGGTGCCATACAGCGTGCCGCCTGCCCCCAGCACCACACCCGCCTGCGGCATCGCACCATCCGACACACTGAACGCGTGCAACACCTGCTCCGTCCATCCCCCGCCCGCGGCCGACGGCGGGCTCAGCTCGAACACCGTGCCATCCACATCGCTGCCGCAGTAATCCGCGCTGCTGCTGAACACCGATCCCATCGTGGTGCCGTAAAGATTGCCATGCGCATCGAACACCAGGCCGGAGGCCGGATAGGCACCATCGGTGCAGACAAAATTGTTCAGCGTCGTCTGCGTCCACGCCCCACCCACCGTGGCCGGCGGCGTCAGCTCATACACCACGCCCAGATAGTAGGAGCCGCCATACAGCGTGGTGCCGTAAAGATTGCCTTTTTTGTCCCGGATCACACCGCTCCAGGGCAATGCACCGTCAAGCTTGTAGGTGAACCCCCACAGGATCGTTTCCGTCCACGCCGGCTGCCCGGCAGCGGGCGGCGTAAGCTCGAAAACCTCGCCGCCATACGTGGGCGCCCCGCCCTGGTTTGTGGTGCCATAGAGATTGCCCTTGGCATCCATGATCACGCCGGCCAGCGGATAGGCGCCATCGGGGCCACTGAAGGCATAAAGCACATGCTCGCTCCATGCCGCCTGCCCCTGCGCCGGCGGCGTCAGTTCAAACACCACGCCGCAGCCATAGGCAACGCCGCCGGAAGGCGCAGAGCCGCACGAGCCCACATTGCCGCCGATCTCGGTGGTGCCATACAGATTTCCGGCCGCACTCAGCATCAGCCCCGCCGCCGGCGAAGCCCCGTCGCTGCCGTGAAAACTATATAGAACGACCTGGGCCCACGCCGTTTTGCCTGCCACCGGCTTTTGCAATTCGAACACGGTGCCGTAACCACCCGCGCCACCCGTGGCCGTGGTGCCGTAGAGATTGCCTTGCGCATCCGCCACCAGGCCTGCCATCGGGCGCCCGCCTCCCGCGGCGCTGAAGGCGGCCAGCGTCGTTTCGCCGGCGTGTGCCGATGCGCCCCAAAGAGCGATCAGCCCCGCCATCGCCGGACCATGGGTTGCGAAAAACGCCCGCGCATGCAGAGCCATAGGAGAAATATCCCGCGCGGACACACCGCCTGGTTGCGCTCAAATATGTTTCAGCCAGCCAGAAAATCGCCAGCGCAACGATCATGCGGAGAGACGAAGACGAAGGCAAGCGCTTCTTTTTTGAAAAAAAGAAGCAAAAAACTTTTATTCCCTTGCCCTCACCCTCTACCCGACACGTTAGCGCCACGCGTAACCGAACAGACAAAAGTTTTTTGGTTCTTTTTTTCAAAAAAGAACATCTTTCTCACCTCTGATACGGCAACGGCAGCAGATAGCTCAGCTTCACCCGCACCAGCCCGGTCTCTCCCGGCACAATGACAGACGCACCCGGATCGAAATCCGTCAGCATCTCGCGGCACGCGCCGCAGGGCGGCACCACCGCAATCTCCTGCCGCAGTTCCTGTTCCTTAGGGTGGCGCACGGCCACGGCACATTCGATCGTGCCGTCGCCTTCCAGGATCACGCGCCCCACCGCAATCGCCTCCGCGCATACCTGCATCCGTCCCACCGTCGCGCCCAGGTGCAGGCCGGTCCAGATCCGTCCATCGCGGCTGCGTAGGGCTGCGGCGACCATGTGCCAGAACGGGCGGTAATGCCGCGCGATCACCGTGCGGGCGGCTTCCACAAGGTCAAGGTCGTCGGCACTCAAGGCAACTGGGCCGGCGGGCGAGGCGATCGGCCGCGCCAGCGCAATCGCTCCGCCCCCCACACGCTCTATGGAGGCAAGTGCGCTAGTCGGCGGCTTCCGCTTCGTCGTCATCGGCGGGGCCGACCAGCATCTTGTCGGCAACCGCCCCGGCCTGCTCGCGGATGCGCTTCTCGATCGCGTCGGCGGCGTCCTTGTGGTCGCGCAGGAACTGTTTGGCGTTTTCCCGGCCCTGGCCGATGCGCTGACTGTCGAAACTGAACCACGAACCGCTCTTCTCCACGATGCCGGCCTTCACGCCCAGGTCGATCAGCTCGCCCACCTTGCTGATACCCTCCCCGAACATGATGTCGAATTCCACCTCCCGAAAAGGGGGCGCCAGCTTGTTCTTCGCCACCTTCACCCGGGTGGAATTGCCCACCACGTTGTCGCGGTCCTTGATCGAGCCGGTGCGCCGTATCTCCATGCGGACCGAGGCATAGAATTTCAGCGCGTTGCCGCCCGTCGTCGTCTCAGGATTGCCGAACATCACGCCGATCTTCAAGCGGATCTGATTGAGGAAAATCAGCATCGTATGGCTTTTGCTGACCGACCCGGTCAGCTTGCGCAGCGCCTGGCTCATCAGCCGGGCGTGCAGGCCGACATGGGTATCGCCCATCTCGCCTTCCAGCTCCGCGCGCGGCACCAGGGCCGCCACCGAGTCGATCACAAGCACGTCGATCGCGCCGGACCGCACCAGTGTATCGCAAATCTCCAGCGCCTGTTCGCCGGCATCGGGCTGGCTGATCAGCAGGTTATCCACGTCCACGCCCAGTTTGCGCGCGTAGAGCGGGTCCAGCGCGTGCTCCGCATCGATGAAAGCGCAGGTGCCGCCGCGTTTCTGCGCTTCGGCGATCGCGTGCAGGGCCAGCGTGGTCTTGCCCGAGCTTTCCGGCCCGTACACCTCGATGATGCGTCCGCGCGGCAGGCCGCCCACGCCCAGCGCGATATCCAGGCCCAGCGAGCCGGAGGGGATCACGTCGATATGCTCATCGGCCGAACGCGCGCCCATGCGCATAATGGAGCCTTTGCCGAAGGCCCGTTCGATCTGGGTGACCGCCGCTTCCAGCGCCTTGTTCTTGTCTGCCACGATGAAGCTCCCTGCCGCGCCTGATGCCGCCACGCCGAAACCTTGCCGGGCCGACCGCATCCGGGGCGAATTCAACCCAGGGCAGCATTCAGCCGAATCGTTTCGCTTGCGGCGTGCTTGGGCACTCTGTCACAGGTGCGAACAAAGGCGCAACCCCGCGATTAACTATTTGTTTGCTTTTTGTTCACGGGATTGATCGGGTCCCGGGGGGAGCCGAACATTCAAGCGAGTAAGGTCGTCTTTATCTGAAGAAAAGCAGCAAAAGACTTTTGAACTTATGTCACGGTGTCGCGGGCAGCCGTCGCGAACGACCAAACTTAGGCCTCCGCGTCTTCGCGCACGGCCATTACGTCCCCCACCAGGCGGGCCAGTTCCGCCATCGCGAACGGCTTGGCCAGAAAAAGGATATCCGCCGCCGCCAGAGACTCGCGCAGCGCCGCATCCGCGTAGCCGGACATCAGGATCGCCGGCAGCCCTGGAAAACGCTGGCGCAACCCGCGCACCAGGCTCGGCCCATCCACCCCCGGCATGATCACATCCGATACCACGCAGCCAAGCGCCGGCACATCCGCCAGCAGCGCCTCCGCATCCTCGGCACAGCCCGCATCCATCACCTCCCACCCCGCGCGCCTCAGCACACGCGCGGCCAGGCGGCGCACCGGCGCCTCATCATCCACCAGCAGCACCATCCGGCTGGGCGGCGGCACGGTCGGCACCGGCGCCGGTTCGGGCACGCCAGGCGCCACCGCCTCCTCCGCCTCATGGCGCGGCAGCAGGATGGTGAACACGGTGCCGGCACCGGGCTGGCTCTCCACCGCCATGTAGCCGCCCGATTGCCGCACGATGCCGTGCACCATGGAAAGGCCAAGGCCGGTGCCACCGCTCTCCCGCCGCGTGGTGAAGAAGGGCTCGAAAATGCGTGGCAGGATCTCCGCCGGGATACCCGTGCCCGTATCGCGCACGCTGATCAACGCATAGCGGCCGGGCGGCACCAGTTCGCCGCCACGCTGCTCCGCCCGCAGCAGTAATTGCCGCCCGCTGGTGATCGTCAGCGTGCCGCCTTCCGGCATCGCGTGGCCGGCATTCATCGCCAGATTGATCAGCACCTGGTCCAGTTGCGTGGGATCGATCCGCACGCGGCGCCCCGGCTCTTCCAGCACTAGAACCAGCTTCACCCGCCCATCCAGCAGCCGGCCCAGCAGCCCGGCCGCAGTGCGGATCGCCTCGTTCAGCTCCACAACGCGCGGCTGCAAGGTCTGCTGCCGGCTGAACGCCAGTAGCTGCCGCACAAGATCCGCGCCGCGCCGCGCGCTGGCGCAAATCTGCGCCAGATCCTCCCCATCCCCGCCACACGCCGCCCCACGCGCCCGCATATCCTCCGCCGCCCCCAGGATCGCCGTCAGCAGATTGTTGAAATCATGCGCGATGCCGCCCGCCAGCTCGCCCACCGCCCGCAACCGCTGGCCCTGGCCCAGCTGATCCTCCACATCCTGCGCATGCGTGCGATCCACCACACGCAACAGCGCCCCACCGCGCCTGACCGGCAGAAGTGACACACTCAGCACCTGCCGGCCGCGCGCCTGGCCCAGCACCGCCGGCACCGTGGCCATCCGCCCCGCCCGCAAACTCGCCTCAATGGCGGCGCCGGCAGCTTCCGGCAGCCCCGCCCAGGCAAGGCCGCCGGCAACGGCGCCGGTCAACCCGAAAAACTGCGCATTGGCGCGCCGAACGCGCCCGTCCCGGTCCAGCGCCGCCACGCCATCCACCGCGTCGGCAAACAGCGCATCGGCCAACCCGGCGGCCGAAGGCGCACGCGCCCAGCGCCAGCGCGGCATCATCGCCGCGCGGCACGGGCGCGCATGCGCCACACATAGGCAATGATCTCGGCCACGGCCCGGAAATGCTCCGCCGGAATTTCCGTATCGATTTCGATACGGAACAGCGCGCGTGCAAGGGGGGGATTGGCAATGATCGCAATCCGGTGCTCCCGCGCCAGATCGCGGATGCGCTCGGCCACCTCATCGGCCCCCTTGGCCACCAGCATCGGCGCCGACCTGGATCCCCGCTCATACGCCAGCGCCACCGCATAATGCGTTGGATTGGTGATCACCACCGCGGCACGCGGCACCGCCTGCAGCATCCGCCGCCGCGCCCTGGCACGCGCCAGTTGCCGCAGCCGCTGCTTCACTTTGGGATTGCCCTCCGTCTCCTTATGCTCGTCCTTCACCTCCTGGTGGCTCATGCGCAATTGCTGCGCGTGGTGATGCCGCTCCCACGCCACATCGGCGCCGGCAATCACCGCGTGCCCACCCAGCAGCAGCAGCACCAACTGCGCCGATTGCACCAGGATGCGGCGATACAGCGCCCCCGGCTCCACATAGGGCGCCGCCATCAGCGCCGGCAGCATATGCCGCACCGCCATCCAGAAACACGCGCCCAGCACCGCAAGCTTCGCGATCGCCTTAAGCGTCTGCGCCAACGTATGCGGCCCAATCAGGCGCTTGATGCCGGACAATGGGCTGATCCGCGAAAGGTCAGGCTGCACACTCGCCGGATGCAGCAGAAACCCCGTCTGCACCAGCGTGCCCGCCATATACCCCGCCGCCGCCGCCAACGCCGCCGGCGCCATGGAGAAGATCACCGCCTGCCCCGCCTCACGCCACGTCTGCGCGCCCTCATACCGCGTCCGCAACAGCGCCCGCCCCAGCCACGCCACCATGCTGCCGCCGGAGCACTGCGCCGAGAGCGCCAGCATCGCTGCCGACAGCCCCACCAGCATCGACACCTCACGCGACACCGGCGCCCGGCCCTCGTCGCGCGCGCGCTGCAAGCGGCGCGGCGTGGCGGCTTCGGATTTTTCGTCAGCCAACGCACAGACTTAAGAAAGGAAGGTCTTCTTTTTTGAAAAAAAGAAGCAAAAAACCTTTGCCTACGGGCGCGCGACTCCCCGGCAGCGCGCGCAGAGGAATAGACGTTTCTCGCTTCTTTTTTTCAAGAAAGAAGATGTTTCTTCCTTCTACGGCAGCACACCCAAAGCATCCGAGGATGCGCTGAGCCACGCGTGGATCAGCGGCCCCGCCAGAACCACCAGCAGCAACAGCCCGCCCAGCACCTGCCCCGGCAACGCCGCGAAATAGATCTGTATCTGCGGCACCAGCCGGGCCATCAATCCCAGGCCCACATGCCAGATCGTGGAGAGCAGCACGAAGGGTGCGGCAAGCCGCAGCGCCAGGGCGAAACTGGCGGAAACCGCGCGTACAGCCACCTCCGCCAGTTCGCCGGAAGCGATAGCACCGCCGGCGGGCAGCACCGCGTAGCTGCCCGCCAGCGCTCCCAGCGGCAGCGCGTATAGCCCTGTCGCCAGCATCAGCACCGGCGCCAGCAGGCTGAACAGCCGCCCCAGCGCGGCGGATTGCGCACCAAAGGTGGGGTCCGGCTGCAATACGCTGGAAAGCCCGGTCATGAGCGAAATGATTTGCCCCGCCGCCGGCAAGGCCAGGGCCACCAGCCGCGCCAGCCAGCCCAGCATCCCGCCTGCCAGCAACTCCACCGCCACCATCCCGGAAAGCTTCATGAACCCGGCCGGCAAAGCTGGCAGCACCGGCGCCACCACCGGCACCAGCAGCACCGCCAGCGCCCCCGCCACGCCCACGCGCAGCATCACCGGCGGTTCCTCCTCGCCGAAGCCCGGCAACAGCATCACCGCGGCGCCGCACCGGCACATCACCAACACGAACGCAAACGCCAGCGTGCTCAGCTCGCCCGCGAAACCATCCGTCATGGCCGCGCCTATTGGCCACCGATCGCCACGATCCGATCCATCACCATGCGCGTGAAATCCGACAGGTTTTGGAACACGAACGGCCCCGTCAGCCAGGCGGAAACCCCCGTCGCCACCAGCTTCGGCAGGAACGCAAGCCCGGAATCGTTTATCTGCGTCACCGCCTGGAACACCGCCACAACCAACCCGGCCGCCAAGGGCGCCAGCAACAACGGCGCGCATAGCTTCAGCATCACCAGCATCGCCGCATGCAGAACCGCCGACACATCCAGTTCCTGCATCCGCCGGGCCCTATGAAAAACCGCATTTGAACGCGCACGGCCCTTGATGGTGACGCAGCGCGGACAGCCGCGATATCCTGAGCGCCTTCCCATCATAGGGTGGACGCAGTCCAGCCTTGCGCCTGGCCTCAGCCGCTGAAACCAGCGCCACGGCGTGCGGCCCATTATCGTTGCACCATCGGCGGTGATCAGCGTTCATCTGCGGTTCCAGGCTCTGCATGGCTGGTACATCAGATCGGCATCTTAATGATGTCCTGGTACGCCTGAAGCACCCGGTCCCGCACCGCCACCGTGGTTTGCAGCGCGAGTTCCGCCCGCGAAACGGCAGTTACCACCTGCGTCAGGTCGCCATTACCGCCAATGGCCGAGAGTGCCTGGCTTTCAGCCGTGTTACCCGTCGCGATCGCACCCTCAAGCGACTGGCTCAGCAAACTCCCGAAATCCTGTGCGCCCGCCACGGCTGGTTGCCCGCTATCGGTGCTCTGATACGCCGCCAGCGCCTGGGCCGCGCGCAAGGCCGGGATCGTGGTCATTTCAGCAAGTCGATAACGCGGGTCAGCATAGAGCGCGACGCCTGCATCACATTGAGGTTCGCGCTGTAGGACCGCTCGGCCTCACGCATATCCATCATTTCCACAAAACTGTTCACGTTCGGCGTGCTCACATACCCCGCCGGATTTGCCGCGGGATTGGAGGGATCGTATTTCTGCGGGAAAGGGCTTGGATCGGCCACGATCGCCTTCACTTGCACGGTTTCCGTTTGCGATGTGTGATCCAGCACATTTTCGAAAATCGTCGTCTTGCGGCGATACGGGTTCGCCCCCGGATAGGATCCGGTGCTGTCCTGGTTGGCAAGATTTTCGGCGATCACGCGCAAACGCTTGGTCTGCGCGTCCATCCCCGCCGCCGAAATCGTCAGGGCCTGTGACAAATCCACGATGTTTCTCAACCCACCCGAAACGCTGCGCGATCAGCTGCCATGGCCGAGGGCCGTCATGAACATGCCCATGTAACTCTTCCACAAATTGCCGACCAGGGCCTGCGAATTTTCATCATCCGCCACCTTGGTCAGTTGATTTTCCAGGTTCACCGCATTGCCATCCGGCGCATGCTCGGCCACCACCGCATCCGCGTCGGATACGCCTTGCGCAAACCCCGCCAGATGCAGCGGACTGGTGCGCGCCGGCGTTACATGCAGCCTGCGCAAATGGCTCTCGAACGGTGCCACATCGCCCGCCTGGTAATCAGGCGTATCGGCGTTGGCGATGTTCTGCGCCAGAACGCGCTGCCTCTGGTCGATCCAGTCGAGCTTGCGCTCCGCCAGCGCGAAAAGCCCGGCTTGCCCGCCCGCCGCCGCCAAAGCCGCTCCAGACATAAGCGATCCCCGTCATAGTGTTCGGGGCACACACTGGCGGGAAATGGTTGGCAGAATCTTAAGGCCTTCACAGTCAAATTGTTAACCATACCTGGATTATTGTTCCGCATGCTCAATCCATTGGTGACACCTCGGCCGGAGCGACTTTTTCCGCACGACCAGCTGAGTCCCCTGATCGATCTCGCCGGCCGGATATCGCGTACCCTGGCCGTCGCCAACGCGCTGGCGCGGCACGGCCGCAAGCTGGATCTCACCGGCTTTGAGGATGGGATCGGCCGTCTCTGCGCGCAGACGCTCGATCTGCCGCAGCCTGACGGCCGCATGATGCTGCCGGTTCTGGCCGAGGTGCTTTTCCAGGTGGAACAGCTCTATGCCGTTCTGCGCCGCCACCCGGACCAGCACGGGCCACTCTGCTGATGGCGGGCGAAGGGGTTCAGGCGGCGTTCTCGGCCATCGCACTCGCGGCGGTGATCCTGCTGATCCTGCTCGCGGGCCGTGCCGGCCGGCTGTTTCCGGCACTCGGGCCCCGGCCGGGCGCCGGCGCCCTCAAACTGCTGGGATCCCTGCCGCTGGATGGCCGTCGCCGCCTGCACCTCATTGAAGCTGCGGGCCACCAGGCGCTGGTGCTCACCGGCGGCGGCAGCGATGTGGTCGCCCTCATCACGCCACCGCACCACAGCCTCTGATGCGCCACCAGCGGGCCTGCGTGATCGCCGCGGCAGCTTTGTGCCTGCTGCCTGGCCTCGCCTGCGCGCAATCGCTCAACATCGATCTCGGCCAATCCGGCAATCCCGGCGTCACCGGGCGGCTGGTGCAGATCACGGCCCTGTTCACCGTTCTCGCCCTCGCGCCCAGCCTGCTGGTCATGGTGACGGCTTTCACCCGCATAGTCGTGGTGCTCTCCCTGCTGCGAAGTGCGCTGGGCGCCCAGGGCACGCCGCCGAACATCGTGCTGATCGGCTTGGCCCTGTTCCTCACCCTGTTCGTCATGCAGCCAACACTCGATTCCGCCTGGGTGCATGCGATCGATCCCATGATGCAGGGGCGAATCGGCCAGATGGATGGTCTGCGCCTGGCGGCCGAGCCGTTCCGCCATTTCATGGCCGCCAATCTCCGCCCGCCGGATCTCGCTTTGTTCGAGCAGATCGGCCACCTGCCCCCGTCGCCCGATGCGGACCATGCCAGTTGGCGCGCCCTGATCCCGGCCTTCCTGGTGGGCGAATTGCGCCGTGCCTTCGAGATGGGTTTCCTGCTCTATCTGCCGTTCACGATCATCGATCTGGTGGTTTCCAGCGTGTTGATGTCGATGGGCATGATGATGCTGCCGCCCAGCGGCGTGGCGCTGCCGTTCAAACTGATCTTCTTCGTCATGGTGGATGGCTGGCGGCTCGTCGCCGGCAGCCTCACACAAAGCTTTTCGCCCAACTGAGCAACAACGTCTCGTCGCCGCGCTGTCCGCAACCCGAAAGCAAGAGCCGTTATTTCTTGAGAAAAAGAACCAAAAAACGTTTGTCCCTGAGCGGTGCCAGATAACTGACGTGGCGCATGAGGTCGAAAAGCGTGGTGCGCCTAAAGCTTGATCAACTGGTCCAGCGTGATCGGAAACCGGCGCACCCGCACACCCGTCGCATGCCACACGGCGTTCGCAATGGCGCCCACGGTGCCGGTGATCCCGATCTCCCCCACACCCTTGATGCCCAGGGCATTCACGTGCGCATCGCGCTCCTCCACCAGGATCGCCTCGATGCTCGGCACATCCGCATTCACGGGCACATGATACTCGCCCAGATTGGCGTTCATCGCGCGGCCGCTGCGCCTGTCCATATCCGCATGTTCATGCAGCGCGAACGAAACGCCCCAGATCATGCCGCCCAGATACTGGCTGCGAACCATGCGCGGGTTCACCACCGTGCCGGCCGCGAAGGCCCCCACCAGGCGGGTAACCCGAACTTGACCGAAATCCGGATCAACCGTCACTTCCGCGAACACCGCGCCATGCGCCTGCATGGCGTATGCCGCCTGTGCGGCCTGATCGGGCACCGCCGCGCCACGCCCTGCGATCTCGTCCAGCCCTGCCCGCGCCAGGATATCGCCGTAAGCTTCGCTCCGTGCCTCGTCATCACGCCTGTACAGGCGCCCGCCGCGCGCGATCACGCCGGCGTTGCCGGCGCCAAACAGCGGGGAGCGCTCATCGCTTGTCGCCAGCTCCGCCAGTTTGGCAATCACATCAGCTCCGGCAGCATGGATCGCAGTGCCCGCGGAGGCCGTGTGGGCGGACCCACCCGCGATGCCGCCATCCGGCAGCTCGGAGCTGCCGGAGCGGAACTCCAGCCGCTCGCGCTCCAGCCCCAGCGCATCCGCCGCGATCTGCGCCAGGGCCGTCCAGGCGCCCTGGCCCATGTCATGCGCGCCGATCGCCATCCGGCCTGAGCCATCGCGGCGGAGTGCCGCTTCCGCCTGGGCGGGGAACATCAGCGCCGGGAACGCGGCTGTCCCCATGCCCCAGCCCACCAGCATGCCGTTCGCATCGCGCATCTGCCGCGGCGCCAGCGGGCGCGCCGCCCAGCCGAACCGTTCGGCGCCCATGCGGTAGCACTCGCGCAGTGCCTTGGATGAAAACGGCTTGCCCGTCATCGGCTCCGTATCGGCGTAGTTTTTCAACCGGAACGCCAGGGGATCCATGCCGCAGGCCAGCGCCAGCTCATCGATGGCGCTCTCCAGCGCAGCACTCCCCGGCGCCTCGCCGGGCGCGCGCATGAACAGCGGCGTTCCCGTATCGATGCGGACCGCATCGTGCGATGTGCTGATCGCCGGGCTGGCATACAGCGAATGGGAAGCGTTCGCAGCGGGCTCGATGAAATCGTCGAAAGTGCTGGTCGCGGTCCTGGCGTGGTGGCTCAGCGCCGTCAGCTGGCCCTGCCCATCAGCCGCCAGACGCAGAGTCTGCCGCGTCGGGGCACGGTGGCCCACCGGGCCGAACATTTCTTCCCGGCGCAGCACCAGTTTCACCGGCCGGCCCACCAGCTTGGCCGCCATGATGCCCAATATCTGCGGCCCCGCTATCATCCCCTTCGATCCGAAGCCGCCGCCCAGGAAAGGGCTGCGGATATGGATATCGGCCGCTTCAATGCCGAACAACCCGGCAATACGCTGCTGTGCCATCGCCATGCCCTGGCTCGGCGTGTCGATGGCGAGCGTGTTGCCGTCCCAAGCCGCCACGATGGCATGCGGCTCCATCGGGTTATGATATTGCGCCGGCGTATCGTACACCGCCTCTATCCGCACAGCGCCCGCCGAGAGGCCGGCTTCGATATCGCCATGGCTCTCCGCGCCCGGCGCTCCCGCGCCGACGGCAGCCGGGGTGAAAAGCTCCGCCGAGTTCAGACCGGTGCGCGCGGGCTCCGCCGCGTAGCGCGGTGCCAGCAGGGCAGCACCTTCAGTCGCTGCTTCCAGTGTTTCGGCCACCACCACCGCGATCGGCTGGTTGGCATAGCGCACCTGGTCACTCTGCAACAGATCCAGCCGGAACATAAACGGGTGAAACTTGGCGTCCGGATGCAACGCCAGCTTGGGCGCATTGGCCGGGCTCATCACCTCGATCACGCCGGGATGCGCGCGCGCCGCCGCCACATCCAGAAACGTCACGCGCCCCCGCGCGATGCCGCTCACCGCCATGACGGCATAGACCATGCCGGCCGGGTGTTGATCGGCAGCGAAACGCGCGGCCCCGGTCACCTTCAGCACGCCCTCCCATCGCGTCAGCGGCTGGCCGATGCTGGATCCCATGCGGATATGGGCGGGCGCTTGGCTCAAGGGTGTGTCAGGCATCGATGGCAGCTCCTGAAAAGGCGGAGGCGGGAAGGGCCGGCATGCGCGCTGGTGTGCCGAAAGCGGCCAGGCTGAGCGCCCGCGCAATGATCCGCCGGGCGAGTTCGATCTTGAAGTCATTGTCGCCGGATGGCTTGGCATCCTCCAGCGCCGCCTCGGCCGCCCGCCGGAACGAGGCCAGGTCAGGCTGTTTTCCGGCAAGCGCCGCCTCGGCCCCACGCGCCCGCCAGGGTTTTGCCGCAACACCGCCCAGCGCGATCCGGGCCTCGGCCACGATGCCATCCTTGAGAAGCAGGCAGGCGGAGGCGGAGACGACCGCGAAGGCATAAGATGTCCGCTCGCGTATCTTCACATACCGCGCATGCGCGGCGAAACGGGCCGCCTCCGCCGGCAGGCGCACGGCAGTGATCAGCTCGCCCGGCTGCAGCACCGTCTCCCGCTCCGGCGTGGTGCCGGGCAAAAGGTGAAACTCCTCCAGCGGCACCTCCCGCCGCCCATGCAGGCCCTGCAATTCCACCACCGCATCCAGCGCCGCCAGCGGCACACAGAAATCGGAGGGATGCGTGGCAATGCACTGCGTGCTCCAGCCCAGTATGGCATGCAGCCGGTTTTCGCCGCCCTGCGCATCGCAGCCCGACCCAGGATCGCGCTTGTTACAGGCCCTGGCGGTATCGTAAAAATACGCGCAGCGCGTACGTTGCAGCAGATTGCCGCCGGCCGTCGCCGCATTGCGCAACTGCGCCGATGCGCCGGAAAGCAGCGCTTCGGCAACCGCGGGAAACAGCCGCGCGAACCCGGTATCATAGGCCAGGTCGGCATTGCGCACCAGCGCGCCAATCCGCACGCTGCCGTCCTCCAGCGTCTCGATACGGTCCAGCCCCGGCAGCCGGCCGATATCCACGAGCAGACCGGGGCGCACAACGCCGCCCTTCATCAGATCCATCAGGTTGGTGCCCGCCGCCATATAAGCCGCGCCCGGCTGCGCCCCGGCGATCACGGCATCCGCCAGCGTCGCCGGCCGCGCATATTCGAACCGGTTCATGCCGCGTCCCTCTCGCAATCCGCCATCATCGCCCGCTGGGCCTCCAGCACGGCCTCGGTGATGCCGATATAGGCGCCGCAGCGGCAGATATTGCCGCTCATGGCCTCGCGCACCCGCTCCGGGTCATCGCCGGCCTGGCCCTCGCGGATCATGCCGATCGCGCTCATGATCTGGCCGGGCGTGCAAAAGCCGCACTGGAACCCGTCATGCGCGATGAACGCCGCCTGCACCGGATGCAGCCGGTCGCCTTGCGCCACGCCCTCTATGGTCAGGATGTCGGCGCCATCCTGGCTCAGCGCCAGCGCCAGGCAGGAATTGATACGCCGCCCATCCACCAGCACGGTGCAGGCGCCGCACTGCCCACGGTCGCAACCCTTCTTCGTGCCGGTCAGATGCAGCCGCTCGCGCAGCAGATCGAGCAGGGTTATGCGGGGATCGTCCAGCTCGATGGCACGCCTGGCGCCGTTGATCGTGAGCGTGACTGACAGGCTCATACGAGACTCCGATCAGGGGTGGTATAGGCCGGAATTACGGAGGTACCCTCCGTTTTACAAGTGGAGCAAGGCGCGATCCCCCCGGCATGGACGATGCTTTCCCAGCCCAGCCCGCGCGTAAACCCCGGGCGGATAGCATTCGGAACCGCGAGCGCGTGCTCCAGGCCGCAAAGGCCGTATTTGCCGCAGGCGGCCCGCAGGCCAGCCTGGAAGCCGTGGCGCACCGCGCGGGTGTGGGCATCGGAACGCTGTATCGCCATTTCCCCACACGGCAGGCGTTGTTCGAGGCGGTCTACCGGCACGAGATAGACGAACTAGCGGCCTTGGCCAAGAAACTTGAAACCGGCCTGCCGGAAATTGACGCGTTGCGAAACTGGATGCACGCCAACGTGAATTTCCTCGCCACCAAGAAGGGCATGTCCGCCGCCCTCGCCGTCGCGGTCCACGCCTCCTCCGATCTGTCGGCCTACGCCATGGATCGCCTCAGCCGCGCCGTTGATCCCCTGCTGCAACGTGCCGTGGCGGCGGGCGTGGTGCGCGGCGATATCGCTGCGGAGGACATCCTGCGCATGATCGTCGGCCTGTGCTACACGCACGACAAACCTGGCTGGCAACCCCATGTGCTGCGCCTGGTGGACATCTTTGTCGAGGGGATGCGCATAACCAACCCACCAGCTGGCCGCGTGCATGGGCGCTAGGCAGCCACTGGCAGGGTAACCCGCACCACACAGGCATCGCCCGGCAGGAAGGCGGCACTCCCACCGTGGGAGAGCGCGACCTCGCGGACAATGGCCAAGCCCAAACCAGTGCCGGCTGACCCCGGCAAGGCCTTGCGGAAACGTTCGAACACCGCCTCACGCAAGGCGGGTGCCACGCCAACACCGTCATCGGCCACGTCCAGCAGGCCAACGCCACCGGCCGCTTCACCCGAGAGGCGGATCTGGCCAGCCCCATGCACCAGTGCGTTTTCGAGAAGGTTCATCACCAGGTCACGCAGATCGTCCGCCCGGCCGCGCACAGGCAGCCACTCCGGCAGGTCCACCACCAGCGTTCGGCCAGACGCCTCGACCAGCGGCAGAATGCTGGCCGCGGCCTCCCGCGCGATGCGAAAGACATTCACGTCGGGGGCGTCGCCACGGCCACCTTGCTCCTTGCGGGCCAGGTCCAGCAGCTGGCTCACAAGCCGTGTCATCTGCCGCACATCCCCCTCCACGGCCGCCCAGTCCAGCGTTCCGTCGGAGCGGGCGCGCTGCAAGCGCAGGCTCAGCACCGCGAGCGGCGTGCGCAACTCATGGGCGGCATCTGCGGTGAAACGCCGCTGCGCCTCGTAGGCGCTCTCCAGCCGGTCCAGCGCGCCGTTCACGGCGGCCACCAGTGGCCGCATTTCGCTCGGCAGCTGGCCCGCGGTAATCCGCACGCCCGGATGGTTGGGCCCGGCCAGCGCGGCCTCGGCGCTGGCGCGGGCAAGCGGCCGCAGGCTCCAGCCGCTGACCACCCAGATGAGAACCAGCGCCGCGATACCGAAGGATCCGAGAACCAGGCCATCCTGAACAGGCTCGCTATCCAGCGCCTGCGCAAGCCAGGGCGAGAGGCTCATCCGCACCTGATCCACCAGGCCCGCGATGGCCACCGCCAGGATCATGACGATGGTCATGCCCGCGGCCAAACGAAACCGCAGGCTGCCGATACGCTCCTCCAGGCCCTGCCTCATTTGGCCTTGAGGCGGTAGCCAATGCCGCGCATGGATTCGACACGGATCGCCGATCCGGCGGCAGCCAGCTTGCGCCGCAGACGCGATATGATCGCTTCAAGCGCATTGGGGGTGACATCTTCGCCAAATCCGAACAAACGCTCCACCAGCGCATCGCGCACCACGATCCCATCGCCCGTGCGCACGAGTTCCTCGAAAACCGCCGACTCGCGCGGCGTGAGTTCGATCATCGCCGTGTTGTGGCGCGCGGTGCGGGAGGCAGTGTCAAAGCTCAATGCCTCATACTGGTATACCGGTTGCAGCCGCTTGCCGGGACGGCGCAGAACCGCACGCAACCGCGCCTCCAGTTCGGCCAGCTGGAACGGCTTGAGGATGTAATCATCCGCGCCGGCATCAAGCCCAGCCACGCGCTGACCAACCGCATCGCGGGCCGTGAGGATCAGCACGGGAATATCGCCACGCGCGGATGCCCGCAAACCGCGCAGAACTTCCAGGCCATCCATATCAGGCAGGCCGAGATCCAAGATCATGGCATCGAAACTGGCGGCCGATGCGGCCTGCAACGCATCCAGCCCCGATAGGGCGGAATCCACCGTGAAGCCGCGCGCCCGCAAATGCCCGGTAACCAGGTCGCGCAGCGCCGCGTTATCCTCCACCACGAGAACTCTCACGGGATCGTGATGCGGGAAGCCGCGTCCATTGCCGGAGCCGTCTGCTGTGAGCGTGTTCCGAATATCCTGGGCGCGCCAGATTTTGCAACCATCGGCCTGCGCGAAGGCTGACGAAGGGCTGACGCGGGGGTGATATGCTCATGAACTCGAGTCGAAGAAAGTCTTCTTTTTTGAAAAAAAGAAGCAAAAAACTTTTGTCTGTTCGCCGGGACAGCGATGCGACACGGTGATGACCCCACGTAACGCCACGGATAAAAGTTTTTTGCGTCTTTTTTCAAAAAAGACGACCTTCCTTCCTGTCAGTTTCATGACAGTTTCCGTTTGCGATCGGCCACAAACCCGCTAGGAAACCTGACACGAGGCTGTCGGGACATCCTGCATGCGAAACTGGCCACCGCGAACACGTGCCCGCGCGCGCATCGAACTGATCCCCATGATCGATGTGATGCTGTTCCTTCTGGTGTTCTTCGTGCTGATCAGCAGTAACGTTCTACCCGCGCTGGGCCTGCGCGTGACACTGCCGAGATCCGGCGCGCCGGACCATCTCGCGGTGATCAAGCGCGTGACGCTGACGATTGCCGCTGATGCGCAACTGTATATCGATGGCGACGGCGTGCAGCCTGATGCGCTGGCGGCCAGGCTGCGGTCGCTGCAAGCGCCCGGAACCACGCTTTCTGTGATGATCGCCGCCGACAAGGCGGCGAATATGCAGGCGCTCGTTACGGTGCTGGACGCCTTGAAAGCAGCCGACGTGCCGGCTGCCAACATCATCACGCAGAGCAAGTGATGGCGCGCTACATGGGTTCGCCCTTCGATGCCGCCTCCGCCGTGCTGACAGCTTGCGTGCTGGCGATGGCTGCCCTGATGCTGGCCAACCGGCCGCCCGCGCCGCCTGATGTGCATCCGTCGCCACCCAGATTGGAAATCGCCCTGACGGCTGTACAACCTGTGCCGCCGCCGCCACCACCGCCACAAGCACTGCCGGCCGCGCCGCTGCCGCCAGTTGAAGTTGCCGCGCCGCCCGAGGCACAAACACCCTCGCCGGTGCCGGCAGCCCGGCCGCCGCGGCATCATGTGCCGAAAGCGGCCGCGCATATCATCGCGGATACGCCGCCACAAACCTTGCCCGTGCGACAGGCTCTCGCACAAGCCACGGCGCCGCCGCAGCGGTCGTTGCAGGACCCCTCGGCGGATGCGCTCTATACCAGCATGGTTCATGCGACCATTGAGCGCCACAAGCGCAATCCAGAGAGCGCGGCCTACCGCATGATGCGGCCGAGCGGCGTGGTCACTGTCACGTTCGTGCTCACGCGCGCGGGGGCAGCCAGCAATATCCAGGTGACCGGCAGCGCCGGCTCCGCCCTGCTGGACCAGCAGGCGCTGCTGATTGTAGCTGACGGCGGATTTCCGCCGATGCCCGCTTCCGCCTTTGCCGGTGCGCAGACCCATGTTTTCCGCGTGGAGATCACCTTCCCGCCCTTCCGCGGCGCCGACTGACCGGAGACAGAATTGGATTTCGACCGCCTGCATGCGCTGACCTTCGCGGCGCTCTACGTATGTGCCGCGCTGCTCACCTTCATCCTGATCGAGCGCGTGCTTTATTTCGGCTATCTCGGCATCAAGGCGCGCCGCATCGCCGCCGTACTGCGCGAAACCGTGCCGGTAGCCGCCACTGAACGCGACGTGCTCTCGCAATCCGTGGCGGAGTATGTGGCATTCCAGGCACCCGGCACCGAGCCGCGTGCCAGGGTGGACGACTTGTCCAATGCGCTGTTCCTGCGCGTCGATACCAGGCTGCACGCCCGGCTATGGATACTGGATACGATCGTGACCGCCGCACCGCTGCTCGGCCTGCTGGGGACCATCTTCGGAATCATGGAGACTTTCAGTTCGCTCTCGGCAGGAGGAATCTCCGATCCCGCCATGGTCAGCCGCGGCATCGGTCTCGCGTTGCAGGCGACCGCGCTGGGTATCGCCACCGCCTTGTACGGGCTGCTGAGCCATAATGCGCTTCACCGACAGGCAGAGCATCTTGCAGACGAATTCAAGATGTTCCTTCTGCGGACAACCAGGTGATGCGCCCGGCCGTGACCCGCGGGAAGCAAGGTCGTCTTTTCTGAACAAAGAACGGAAGAGACTTTTTATTGTCTGTCGCGAACTCTTCGCCAGCACACACATAACCGCGCCATGTGCAATACGTTCCTGATTCGCAATGTCATCGCCATTTCGTTGAATCGTCAAACCGCTTCTGTCAGGTAGCGGTCAGACCATTTGTTCGGGGAACGCATGTACCTGTCCGGCCGACGCAGCACGTCGCTTCATCACCATGTAAACCTTGCGGCAAGGCTGGCGCTGCTGGCGGCCACTGCACTTTCGTGCAGTCTTGCCCGCGCGGATGCACAGCAGGCACCGACGGATGTCGGCGGCGTCAGCACCAACGCGCAAGCGCAGGAAGCGCCACAATCCTCGCCAGTGACCTATGCGCCGCCGGCGCCGGGCAGTGCGGCGGATCTGGCCCCGAGCCGGGCGCCCCTGGAAGCGGCCGAACCCGTTTCGGTGGTCGGCAAGACATTCATCGACAACAGCACGATCCCCGCGCAGAACTACGACGAACTGATCGAGTTTACGCCGAGTGTCGCCAACCTGCAGCCCTCAGGCCCGGTTAGCCAGCAGAATTACGGCGAAAGCATCCGCGGCTTCCAGTATAACCAGTACAATACGGTATTCGACGGCCTGGTGCTGCCCGGCGGCCCGTCAAATTTCGCTCCGCAGAGCGCCACGTATTTCACCAGCCACGATCTGGGATCCGTAGTGGTGGACCGCGGCCCCGGCACCGCCAGCACCATCGGCTATGCCACGTTCGGCGGCACCGTCAGCCTCAACAGCAAGGACCCGCTCAATACGTTCACCGTAAGCCCGTACGGCACGTACGGCAGTTTCGACCAGCAGCTTTACGGCTTGGAGATCGACAGCGGCGTGGTGCCGGAACTCGGCGGGGGCCGCGGATTTATCGATTATTCGCGCCTGACGACCGATACCTATATCACCGGGCAGTCCACGGACCGCACCAACGTCTTCGGCAAATGGCAGCAGCCACTGGGTGTGAACACCACGCTCACCTTTGTGGGTATGTTGAACTACAGCTACGGCCATACCGCCTATGGCAGCACCATCGCTCAGCTCAACGAATATGGCCCCGATTACGGCTTGAGCACCGGCAACGACAAGAACCAGGATTGGTACGGCTATAATACCGACGTATACAATACCGATTTCGAGTATATCCGCCTTGCCTCGAATCTGGGCGATGGCTGGAACCTGGAAGTGACGCCCTATACCGACTCCTATTTCCGCAAGGGTACTCAGGGCCTGGACGACAACGGAACAACGCCCAATCTGGGCGAGCCGGGCAGCACGAAGGAATACATCAACGGCATCCTGTACCACCCGACCGACGACGTGCAAGGTATCAGTAAACACAACGACTTCCGCGATTGGGGCACCACTATCCGCATCACCAAGGATACCGAGTGGGGCGAGCTCCGCACCGGTGTATGGTATGATTATATCGCCAACGGCGCCTACCGCAGCAGCATCGACTTTACGCTGGGCAACGTGGTCTACACCACCAAGGCAGCTGCCGCGCCACTCAGCCAGGACTATCACGACAATCTGCGAACGATCATGCCGTATATCGAATTTGCCTGGAAGCCGCTGCCTAAGTTGACGATCACCCCCGGCGTGAGGTTCAGCAATATCCAGCGCAATGTCGACAATAACAGCACCTATTTCAACATCGGCTCCCTGCCGCCATTGAGCAAGGCCAATCATACCTGGGATGCTTATCAGCCGAGCGTGGACATACGCTATCTGATCACATCGCATTGGAGCGCCTATGCGCAATGGGCGGTGGGCTTTCTCGCACCGCCGCTGAACACGCTGGAAGTGACCACGCCGGTGGGTGTGACACCGCAAACGACGGAAAATTATCAGATCGGCACGGCCTACCAGGTCAACCGCCTGACGCTTGGCGTAGACGGATACTACATACCTTTCCACAACTACATCGCCAGTAACACGATTGCCGGCCTGACCTATTACCAGAACCTGGGCAACGCGCTCTATAAGGGCGTGGAGGTGGAGGGCACCTACAAGTTCTATGGCCCATTCTCCGCCTTCGCCAATGGCAGCCTGAACGACGCGACGTTCCAGGATGGCGCGCCGGTGTATCAGTCGCCGCAGCACACCGCGGCTGTGGGCTTGCTGTACAACCAGACGCATCAGATCATCGATCGCGACGACCTGTTCGGCTCGCTTCTACTGAAGAATGTCGGCAAGCAGTACGGCGCGAACTATCAGAACGGCACCGACCCGGCAGCTGAATATCCAATCAAATCCTATAACAATGTCGATTTCGCCATTGGCTACAAGATGCCCCTCGGTGGCAGGCGGTCTTTCCGTATCGGCCTCAATCTCTACAATCTTCTGAACACCCACAGCATCATCGGCTTCGCCGAAACCGACAAGGAGAACGTGCCGCAATACTGGACCAACCCCGGCTTCAGCGGCTTCGTCAACCTGTCCGCCTCGCTCTGATGTCCAGGCGAACGGATAAAAGTTTTTTGGTTCTTTTTTTCAAAAAAGAACGCCTTCCTTTTCTTCTTCTTGCTTGCACGTCTTTTGCCTCGGCCCAGGGTATTCCCCTGGGCGCCCCGGCCAAGTGGAAATACCTGACGCTGGTGCCGGCGTCCCACACGATTTATGTGGCGCATGGCAGCGAGGTGACGGTAGTCGACACGGCAGGGCCGGCGATCCGGGGGCGGATTGGTGGCTTTACAGGTGCGAAGGGCGTGGCTGTGGCAGCAAATGGCCATGGTTATGTGACGGACAGCAAGGCTGGCACGGTGAGAGTGTTCGACAGCCGCACGCTGGCGACGCTTGCGACCGTCCCGGCCGCCGCGGATGCTAACGCCATAGTTTATGATGCCCCCACGGGGCGCGTGTTTGCCATGAACGACGACGCAGACACGATCACGGTGATCGACACGGTAACGGACACGCCGGTTGCCACGATAGAGCTCCCCGGTGGCGAAGGGCTGGAATCCGCGGCCTCCGATGGCCAGGGGCATCTCTTTGTGGCGCATTCGGCCGGGCAGGATGTGCTGCGCATCGATACGCGGCGCGCCGTGCTGGATGAACGGTTCCGGCTTTCAGGCTGCCCCAAGCCGCAGGGCCTGGCGCTGAACGTGGCCGCGGGCCGCATCTATGTTTCCTGCGAGAGCGGTCTGCTGGTGATCCTGGATTCGCGCAGCGGGCGGCAGGTTGCCTCGTTGCCGATTGGGCCGGGCAGCGAGACGGTACTCTTCGATGCCGCGCGGCACAGGATCTACGCGCCGAGCGCGGATTCGACGCTGTCCGTCATCGATGTCGGCCCGGCGGATGGGTATCGGCTGGGCAAGCCGGTGCCTACGGCGCCTGGGGCGCGCACGGCGGCGGAGGATCCGGCCACCGGGCGGGTGTATTTTGTGGGTGGGGCGGGGGAGTTGATGAGCGTGGTGCCGTAGAAGAAAGCAAGACTGTTCTTTTTTGAAAAAAAGAACCAAAAAACTTTTGTTCGTTGGTTTGGGTGTTATGCGGTCGAGAAGACTCGAACTTCCACGAGGTTGCCCCCACAAGCACCTCAAGCTTGCGCGTCTACCATTCCGCCACGACCGCACGGCAGGCGGCGGCTATAGCGGATGAGCCGGTTGGTTTCAACTGGCTCGTCTTCATCTCAAACCGAGATCGCGTGGCAAACCTCCACCGGCCTGGTGCCCTATCCGCAAGCCGTGGCGGCCATGCAAGCGCGGGTGGGCGCCATACGCGCCGGCACCGCGCCGGAGCTGGTGTGGATGCTCGAACATCCGCCGCTATATACCGCCGGCACCTCGGCCAGGCCCGAGGATCTTGCCGACCCCGGCCGCTTCGAAACCTTCGATGCCGGCCGCGGCGGCCAATGGACCTATCACGGGCCCGGCCAATTGGTGGCCTATGTGATGCTGGATCTCACCCGCGCGCATGGCGCGGTGCCGCCGCGCGATACGCATGCCTATGTGAGGGCGCTGGAGGATTGGCTGATCCGCACGCTCGCCGGCTTCGGCGTGCAGGGTGAGCGCCGGGCTGGCCGTGTCGGTGTCTGGGTGGCGGATGCGCGCACCGGAACCGACAGCAAGATCGCCGCCCTGGGCGTGCGGATCACACGCTGGGTCACCTGGCACGGCATTTCGCTGAACGTGCGCCCCGATCTGGAGCATTTCTCGGGCATCGTACCCTGCGGCATCCGCGAGCACGGCGTCACCAGCCTGCGCGCCCTGGGTGTCGACGCCCCCTTGTCGGCTGTAGGTGATGCCCTTCACGCGCACTTCGCAGCGGTGTTCGGCACCTAGGTCCTAAAAGTTCTTTGCTTCTTTCTTTCAAGAAAGAAGACCCTTCCTTGTCTTACTGCGGCCTTTGCTTGGTATGCGGCGCGGCCGGCGAATGGGTCGTCACCGCCCCGCCCACGCAAATCAGCCCCAGCGCCGCCGGCAGAAGCCACACCGGCCGCACCAGCACAGGCACCACCACACTCTCCCATATCCCGATGCCGACGCTAGCCAGCACGGCGTGCTGCAACCCCTCCGGCCAGGTTTCGTCCAGCGCGGCCAGGGCCTCCCGCAAGCTCATCTCCGGCGGCAGCAGCGATGCCAGCGCCACCGACCCAACCAGAAGGGCGGCAGCCAGCACCGCGAACACGCGCGGTAGCAGGGGAAGTGCGGAACCGGCAGCGGGCGGCTTGACGATACGGGGCTTTTTCACGACGTCGCTTCGATCATGTGACCCGATGATGTGTTTCAGGTGGAACCCAGGGCAAGATGCCCTGCCGGGCAGCATGCCCCAAAATATTGCGCGATGTCACGGCGCGCCAGCGTGTTGGCCCGTCACATCGTAGGGGGCCGGTCAGCCGAACGCCGCCCGCATCGATCCCACCTCGATGCCGTTCCAATTCTTCAGCACCGGCGCGGCCAGCCTCTCCAGCACGGGCCGGCTGCCGAGGAACCGCAGCAGCAGAGCAGCGGCTGCCACTTCGGCCGCGCGGATCGAGCCATCATCCACCTTCAGAGCGAAACCCAGCCCCTGCCCCGGCAGCGCGCCGCAATACACCCCTTCCGCCCCCACTTTCACGAAGGCCGCATCACCCAGCGCCTCGGCAACCACCGTATCAAACCCGCCCTCGCCCGCAACCATCAACGGGTTTGCCGCCACCGCTTGCCGCAGGCGTGCCGCGGCCGCCGCCAGATCGCCCGGCAGGCCATGGCCTGTGCCGAAACGGGCAAACCCGGCCGCGAGGTCGCGCAGACGGATCTGGTAGGTGGGGATCGAACAGCCATCCACGGCCGGAACCTGACGATCGAGATCCGCGCCCGTCACCCTCGCCACCGCCGACGTCACCGCCTGCATCGTGGGATGATCGGGGCGCACATAGCCGGCGGGATCCTGCCCCAAGGCCACAGCGGTGCACACAAACCCCGCATGCTTGCCGGAACAATTGTTGTGCAGGGCCGAGGGCGCGGCGCCGCAAGCCGCCAGCGCCCGCGCGGCGGACGGGCTTGTGGGCCAATGCGTCCCACATTCCAGACATGCCACCCCCCGCCCCGCCCTCGCCAGCATCGCCGCCGCCATTTCGCTATGCACCGGCGCGCCCTCGTGGCTGGCACAGGCCAGCGCCAGCCCCGCGCTGCTCAGCGCCAGCCTGTCCGCGGCCCCGGAAGCGACCAGCGGCAGCGCCTGCAACCCCTTGATGGCGGACCGCGGAAACACCGCCCGATCGGGGTCGCCTGCGGAAAACACGACGCGGCCGGCGGTGTCGGCCACCACGAAGGCGCCGGTGTGACGGGATTCGACTCGGCCGCCGCGGAGGATTTCGGTGAGGAGGGTCATGAGAAACTCGAAAGAGAAAGAATGTTCTTTTTTGAAAAAAAGAACCAAAAAACTTTTGCCTATTGCGGTACGGCTGGTGCGGGCGTGTCGGATCGTGGTCAGGGCGCAGGGCTAAGAGTTTTTTGGTTCTTTTTTTTAAAAAAGAACATCTTTCTTACTTATGCCCCCCCTCTTCACCATCGGCTACGAAGGCCTCCTCCAGTCCCAGCTTCTGGACCTTCTCCACGCCGCCGGCGCCTCACTCCTGCTCGATGTCCGCGCCGTCGCTCTCTCGCGCAAGGCTGGCTTCTCAAAGTCGGTCCTGTGCGCCTCCGTTACTCAGCGCGGCATTGCCTACCTGCATGACCGCCGGCTCGGCACCCCCAAACCCGGCCGCCAGGCCGCCCGCAGCGGCCGCACCGCCGACATGCAGGCGATCTTCAACGCGCACATGCACACCGAACCCGCGCGCCAGGGCCTGGCCGACGCCATCGCTCTCGCCCGCACCGAAAAGATCTGCCTGCTCTGCTTCGAACGCGAACCGCATGCATGCCACCGCAGCATCATCGCGCACATGATCCGCGCGGAAACCGGCCAGGCCATCCATCACCTGTAGCGCGCGGACGGCCACCGTCTATGCTTCGGCCATGCCCGATTACACCCACGAGTCGCAGCACGGCGGCCGCGTCGCCGGCGTCGATGAAGCCGGCCGCGGGCCGCTCGCCGGCCCCGTTGTGGCGGCGGCCGTCATTTTCACCGCCGGTGTTCCCCCCGCGCTGGCCGCATTGCTGAACGACTCCAAGCAGCTCACGGCCGAGCAGCGCAACCTTGCCTTCACCGCCCTGCAAGGCTGCGGCACGGCAGAAATCGCCGTGGGCGCCGCGTCAGTTGCTGAAATAGCGCGCCTGAACATCCTGCACGCCGCCATGCTCGCCATGGCCCGCGCCGTTCATCGCCTGCCCACCCCCCCCGACATCGCGCTGGTGGATGGCAACACGCGCCCCCCGCTCACCTGCCAGATCCGCTGCATCGTAGGAGGCGACGCGCTGTGCTATTCGATCGCTGCCGCCTCGATCGTCGCCAAGGTGATCCGTGACCGCGCCATGGCCCGCCTCGCCCTGCGGTTTCCGCATTATGGCTGGGATCAGAACGCCGGCTACGCCACCGGCCACCATCGTCGCGCCTTGCACAGCCACGGGCCCACCCGCCACCACCGCGCCGCCTTCGGCACGGTCCGGCAGCTCGCGCTGCAAGGCGTTTAACGACGGCGCCGGGCCGGCAGCTCTACCCTTTTCCGCCCTAAGCCGTGGCAAATTCGCGTTCGATAACACGCCCCACGGGCAGCGCCGTAAAGCTGGTGCCGTACGGCCCCAGAACATGCGGCCCCACGCCAAGCGCCTCCGGCACCGCCATCACATCCGCTGAAAGGTTGAACAGGCAAACCACCTGCTCCTCGCCATACTCCCGCACGAAGCCCAGCAAAGGCTCCGCCAGATCCAGCAGCCGCAGATCTCCCCTCACAAGGGCCGGATGCGCGCGGCGATAGCCCAGCATCCGGCGCCACGCCTGTAGCAGCGATGCCGGATCGCGCTCCTGCCCATCCACGGCCAGGCGCAGATGCGCGTGCGGCAGCGGCAGCCAAGGCGTTCCGGTGGTGAAGCCCCCGCCCTCGGCGGACTGAACCCACGGCATCGGCGTGCGGCTGCCATCGCGCCCACGGAATTCCGGCCAGTAGGCGATGCCGAACGGATCGCGCAACTGGTCGGCGGTGAGCTGCACCTCGGTCAGCCCCAGCTCCTCACCCTGATAGACCACCACGCTGCCGCGAATGCTCAGTTGCAGCGCCATCAGCAACTGCGCGAAGCAGGGATCCGGCGCGTCGTCCGGCTGCGGGTTCCAGCGGCTGATCGCGCGCTCCACATCGTGGTTGCTGAGCGACCAGCATAGCCAGCCGCCTTGCCCGGCCGCTTCCTCCAGCAGGCCGCGCATGCCGGCCCAGGTGAAATCCTGGCGTGTGGCGCGGAGCGAATAGGCCATGTGCAATTTGTCCGTGCCGGAAGAATACCCCCGGCAGCGATCGAACGCCCCATCCTGGCTGGAGACTTCGCCCAGAGCGACGGCGCCGGGGTAGGCATCCGTCAGTTCCCGGATGCGGGCGAGAAATCCGTGAGTCTGCGGCTGCATCATATCATGCAGATGCACCTGCTGGCCGAACAGCTTGGCGGGCGCGGGGCGGCCCGGCGGCACCGCGGGGTTGGACCGCAAGGCGGGATCGTGGGTGAAGAAATCGATGGCATCGAGCCGGAACCCGTCTACGCCGCGGTCCAGCCAGAAGCGCCCGGTCTCCAGCAGGGCATCCTGCACCTCCGCATTGTGCAGGTTCAGTTGCGGCTGATGCGACAGGAAATGGTGCAGGTAATATTGCCGGCGGCGTGGCTCCCAGGTCCAGGCTGCGCCGCCGAAAACGGAAAGCCAGTTGTTGGGGGGCGTGCCATCCGCGCTCGCATCCGCCCACACATACCAGTCCGCCGCCGGATTGGTGCGGGAGACACGGCTCTGCGTGAACCAGCTATGCTTGTCCGAGGTATGGCTCCAAACCTGATCGATCAGCACGCGCAGGCCCAGCGCATGGGCGCGCGCGATCATCGCGTCGAAATCGTCCATGGTGCCGAAAATCGGATCGATCGCGGTATGGTCGGACACGTCGTAGCCGAAATCGCGCTGCGGCGAGGTGAAGACCGGGCACAGCCAGATCGCATCCACGCCCAGGCGGGCGACGTGATCCAGATGCGCGGTGACACCTGGCAGATCGCCCACGCCGTCGCCATTGCTGTCGGCAAAGCTGCGCGGATAGATCTGGTAGATCACCGCGCCCCGCCACCACTCGTTAGCTATTCCGCACCGATCAAGCATGGCGTCGTCTCCGTCACGACAGCGTGAGGTCAAACATGGGCTGCCGCAATCGGAAACTGGCTGCGCCCCGCACACGGCTGATCTGTGTCCAAATTTGGCTTTTGAGACTTCAGGACAGGTAAACGCGCGGAAGATCGCGCCATACGCTGCGCGGTCGGGGGCGAATCGCCCCTGTAGAGGGAAACTAATCCGCCGCTGCGCGCAAGGCGGCCCCGGCGGCAACCGGGCAAAGCGGCAGGCATGCGGCCAGGTAGGCCCCCAGCAGCAGCAGATGCGGACGCACCGGCAGGCCGGCGGAGGCCGCATCGGCCGCGGCCGCGCCGAAGATCAGCACCGGCGTGGTCAGCGGCAGCACCAGCACCGGCAGTAACACCCCGCCCCGCCGCGCGCCCAGCACGATCGCCGCGCAGGCCGTGCCGAGCAGCGACAGCACCGCCGTGCCCATCGCCAGCCCGCCCACCAGCGCCGGAAGGGCGGGCGCGGGCAATTGCAGCATCACCGCCAAGGGAAATGCCGCCAGCAGCAGCGGCACGCCGGTCACCAGCCAGTGCGAAACCGCCTTGGCCAGCGCCACCAGGCTGGCCGGCAAGCCGGACAGCAGCACCTGGTCCAGCGATCCATCCTCGTAATCCGCGCCGAACAGCCGATCCAGCGGCAGCAAGGCGGCCAGCAGCGCGCACACCCACACGATGCCTGGCGCGATCCGCGCCAGTGTGGCCGGTGCCGGGCCTATGGCCAGGGGAAACAGCGCGCCGGCGACGAAAAAGAACAGCAGCGCGCCGAAACTGTCGCCGCCATGGCGCAGCGCCAGCCGCAGCTCCCTTCCCAGGAGTGCCAAAAACGCGGTCAAGGTGCTGCCTCGCCCAGGGCAAGCTCGGCCGCGTCCGGCAGCGGCAGCGGCAGATGGGTGGCGGCGACGACCGCGCCGCCCTCTGCCCGGTGTGCCGCCAGGATTTGCCCAAAGGCGTGCACCGATGCGGCATCCACGCCCAGCGTGGGTTCATCCAGCAGCCACAAGGGCGCGCCGCTCACCACCAGCCGCGCCAACGCCAGCCGGCGCTTCTGGCCGGCGGACAGCATGCGGGCCGGCAAATCGGCCAGGCGGCTCAAATCCAGCGCGGCCAGGCCAGCTTTGGCTGGCCGGCCTGAAATGCGGGCGATGAAGGCCAGGTTCTCGGCCGCCGTCAGCCCCGGCTTGATCGCATCCTGGTGCCCAAGATAGGCAGCGCGGCCGGCGAAGTCGGTTTCCCCATCGAACCGTATCTCGCCCGCATCCAGCCGTTTCAGCCCCGCCAGCGCCCGCAGCAGCGTGGATTTCCCTGCCCCGTTCGGCCCCAGCAGCAGCAGCGCCCCCCCTGCCGGCACCGCAAACGAGATCCGGTCCAGGACCAGGCGATCCCCGCGAAAGGCACTGACCGACGACACCGTAAGACGCATGCCCCCGCCCCTACCCCAGCCAGCCACCGGCGCGAAGCCACCAGCCGAAACCGAAGCCCAAACGCTGTTGTCCGTTTGATCGTGGCGATAGGTCAGCAGCGTGGGCCGCACCCTTATGAGGGATCTTGGCCACAAACCATAATGAGCTGCCCGACCGCACGGCCATGTGAGGGTTTTTTGTGACGTGGGCACGCCATGGACGGCGGCGTGCCGGGATAAGGCCGGCTAGTTCAACTCTTCGATCTTGGCCCATACCCTCTTGAAAAGCGCCTCGCGGAGCGTGCGTTCGGCCTCGTTCTCGCCAGCCAGGTCCGGGTGAAGCTCACGCGCCAGAAAGCGCCGCAGCTGATCGAAACGCTTGTCCCCGCCCTTGGTCACCGATGGCAAATCCAGCTCCGCCTGAACCACCTTCAGCCGGTCCTCCGCCGCGGCCGCCGCCAATTGCCAGATGTCGCGCTGCTTCACCGCCTCCGCCGACACATCCCCCAACCGCGAGACCTCCGCCTCAAGCTCCGCGCAACGCTCCTCCAGCTTCTTCTTTTCATAAAGGAGCATGTGCGTGGTCCGCCGCTCCTCGGCCACACGGTCCTGCTCCAGCCGTAGCTCGGCAAGCCGCTGCTCCACCGCGCTCAGCTCCGGCCGGCGCTCCGGCATCACGGCCGGCCGGGCTATCCCCTGTACCGTTGGCGGGGTCTCGAATGGCGACGGCGTGAATCTGCCAGAGAGGTCCGAGCGGTTATCCCCGTACCGGTCCGCTGCCTCATAGGCGGCCTCGGTTGCCGCCACGCCCTGCCGCTCGGCAAATTCCAAAAATTCCCGCGCACTGCCCACGATCCGCGGCAGCCGGCCTTCCTTATCGATGATGATCGAACGCTGCTGAACCCGAAGCCGAAACCCCCGGCGCTCAAGCCCGGTTCTAGCTGCTTCGAACCAGCTCTCGTCTTCGATCCCAAATCGCTGCATGTCGCTCCTTGAGTGATCGGCGTTACTGCGGCTAACCGAGCGAGGCTCGTTCCGCAAGCATCACTCATAAGACAAGGGAGATGTTCTCTTTTGAAAAAAAGAACCAAAAAACTTTCTGCACTTCAAGTCTGTGGCCGGGCAACGTGCCGGATCGGCAGGCCAGCAGCGCGGCAAAACGGTTGTGGCCCCGCGAAGCCAGCGTATAACCGGCCTAGTACGCAATCTGGACTGTAGCACGATGAAGCCGACCGGCCAGGACACCCTCAAGACCCGCCGCACCCTGACCATCCAGGGCAAGGAGTACGTTTATTTCTCCATTCCGGCCGCACAAGCCGCCATTGGCGATGTCAGCCGCCTGCCCATCAGCCTGAAGATCCTGCTGGAAAACGTGCTCCGCTTCGAGGATGGCAGCAGCTACACGGTGGAAGACGCGCACAAGGTCGCCGCCTGGCTGAAGCAAGGCCGCAGCACCGAAGAGGTGCCCTTCAAGCCCGCCCGTATCCTGATGCAGGATTTCACCGGTGTGCCAGCCGTGGTCGACCTCGCCGCCATGCGCGACGGCATCCTGGCGCTGGACGGCAACCCGCAGCGCGTGAACCCGCTGGTGCCCGTGGACCTGGTGATCGATCACTCCGTCATGGTCGACTTCTCCGGCAGCAAGGACGCGCTGCAGAAGAACGTGGAAGTGGAGTTCGAACGTAACGGCGAGCGCTATGCCTTCCTCCGCTGGGGCCAGGAAGCCTTTCAGAATTTCCGTGTGGTGCCGCCCGGCGCCGGCATCTGCCACCAGGTGAACCTGGAATACCTTTCTCAAGCTGTCTGGACCGCCGAGGTGGGTGGTGAAACGATCGCCTATCCGGACACGCTCTATGGCACCGACAGCCATACCACGATGGTGAACGGTGCCGGTGTGCTCGGCTGGGGCGTGGGTGGCATCGAGGCTGAGGCCGCCATGCTCGGCCAGCCCATCGCCATGCTCATCCCCGACGTGATCGGCTTCCGCCTCACCGGCCAGATGCCGGAAGGGGCGACTGCCACCGACCTGGTGCTGACCGTCACGCAGATCCTCCGCCGCAAGGGCGTCGTCGGCAAGTTCGTCGAATTCTTTGGCCCGGCGCTGGATAACCTCACCGTCGCCGACCGCGCCACCATCGCCAACATGGCCCCCGAATATGGCGCCACCTGCGGCTTCTTCCCCGTCGACCAGAAGACGCTCGACTATTTTCATCTGACCGGCCGAGACGAGGCGCGCATCGAACTGGTAAAGGCTTACCTCACCGCACAGGGCATGTTCCGTGACAGCACCTCGCCCGAGCCGGTGTTTACCGACCTGGTGGAGCTCGACATGTCCACCGTGGTGCCAAGCCTGGCCGGCCCCAAGCGCCCGCAGGACCGCGTCTCGCTGACCAATGCCGCCAGCGCCTTCCTCGACGACCTGACAAAGAACCAGGGCGTGCCGGCCAACGATATCGGCAAGCGCTTCCCCGCGACGGGGAAAAATTTCGATATCGGCCATGGTGACGTGGTGATCGCCGCCATCACCAGTTGCACCAACACCTCCAATCCCTACGTGCTCGTCGCCGCGGGACTCGTCGCGCGCAAGGCGCGCGCGAAGGGCCTGCACCCAAAGCCGTGGGTAAAAACCAGCCTCGCGCCCGGCAGCCAGGTCGTCACCGAATATCTCGACAAATCCGGCCTCTCCGCCGATCTGGATGCGCTCGGCTTCCAGACCACCGGGTATGGCTGCACCACCTGCATCGGCAATTCCGGCCCGCTGGACGATGCGATCGTGGACGCGATCGAGGATAACAAGCTCATCGCTGTCAGCGTGCTCTCAGGCAACCGCAATTTCGAGGGCCGCGTGCATGCGAACGTACGCGCCAACTACCTTGCCAGCCCGCCGCTGGTGGTGGCCTACGCGCTGCTCGGCAATATCCGTGAGGATATCACCACCGTGCCGCTCGGCACCGGCAGTGATGGCCAACCCGTCTATCTGCGCGATGTGTGGCCGAGCAATTCGGAGATCGACCTGCTGGTCTCCGCCAGCGTCACCCGCGCGCAGTTCCTGGACCGCTATAGCGTGGTCACCGAAGGCACCAAGGAATGGCAGGCCCTGCGGGTGGAAACCGGCAGCGAAACCTACCGCTGGAACGATGGCTCAACCTACGTGAAGAACCCGCCCTATTTCGAGGGCATCACGATGGAGCCTGCCGTGCGCGGTGACATCACCGGCGCCCGCGTGCTCGCCCTGCTCGGCGACAACATCACCACCGATCACATCAGCCCCGCCGGCAACATCAAGAAATCATCCCCCGCCGGCGAGTATCTTGGCCAGCACCAGGTGCTGGCCAAGGATTTCAACAGCTACGGCAGCCGGCGCGGCAACCACGAGGTGATGATGCGCGGCACTTTCGCCAATATCCGCATCCGCAACGAAATGGTCGCCGGCATCGAGGGCGGCATGACGCGCCACTATCCCGGCGGCGACATCATGCCGATCTACGACGCCGCCATGCTCTACAAGACCGAATCCGTGCCCCTGGTGGCCTTCGGCGGCAAGGAATACGGTATGGGCAGCTCACGCGACTGGGCCGCGAAGGGCACGATGCTGCTGGGCATCAAGGCGGTCATCGCCGAAAGCTTCGAACGCATTCACCGCTCCAACCTCGTGGGCATGGGCGTGCTGCCCCTGCTGTTCCCCGAAGGCGTCACCCGCCACACGCTGGCGCTGACCGGCGAGGAAACGATCGACATCCTGGGCCTGGACAATTTGCACCCGCGCATGGACCTGACGCTCAATATCCATCGCCCGGGCGGCGGCACGGATTCGCTCAGCGTCATCTGCCGCGTGGATACGCTGGACGAGGTGAATTACTACCGCCATGGGGGCATCCTGCACTACGTGCTGCGCGGGATGGCCAAAGCCGCTTAACGCCCCGGCATCGACGGACAATCCCGCCCGGCGCACCTCATTAATTGTTCGAAATGATGGCGGAAACGCCGTGTAACCAGCGCGTATCCACCGCGAGTTGCACGGTGTCGGCCAAATATACGATTTCGTTACCAGTTCAAGACAAGGTCATGAATAATACGCAATTAATACGAATTCCACATTGACCTGCCGCCGGCCATCTTTGTATGGGTTGCGTTATCGACTCTGACGCTATTTCAGATTGTGGTCGCCTCAGCGGTTGCTTTGTCTGATTGCGATCGGGACAGCGTACAGATCGATACCAAGCCCGAAATCCAATCCGATAGGGGTCACATGACACGATTTCGTAATGAACAGCGCGCGTTGCTGGCGGATCGCCGTGCCGTAACCGCGTTGGAGTATGGCATTATCGCCGGCGTTCTCGGCCTTGTCCTGATCGGAATATTCACCAGCTTCGGCAGTTCACTGACGACGCTGTTCACCGGCATCGGCGCTTCGATCTGAGTCGGCCTGCACGGAACAGCGGTCAGAAACTGTTCTTTTTTGAAAAAAAGAACCAAAAAACTTTTAACCCTTTGCGCGCGCTGCCGGCGCGTTACGCGCCAACAGGCAAAAGTTTTTTGCTTCTTTTTTTCAAAAAAGAAGACCTTCCTTACTGATGCGGCTGATGAGCCTGCTTCTTCGCCTTCACCGCGGCCTCATGGTGCCCGATCGCGCATCCGGCCGCGGCGCCCAGTACCGCGTGGTGCCCCGCCACATGGCCCGCGACACCGCCCACGGCGGCACCGGTGGCGCATCCCGCCTGTGCCGCCATCGGCGCGGCGGCCAGCGCGCACGCCACCGCAAGTATCCTGACCCGACCTACGATAGTCGACATCTGACTTGTCCTTCCCAAGAAAACTGTCAGGAGGGGGAAGGCGAACCCGCTCCGCCAGAACCCGCCCCCACCGTTCCTGGCGAACGCACCAACCCGGTTTGCGTTGCGACTGGCCTGCAAGTGACATCTGAGGGCGCCTGTGCTGAAGCCCTGAATCATGACCACCACGGCCATCATCGGTGCCGGCCCGGCCGGCCTCATTGCCGCCGAATACCTCGCCCGCCTCGGGCACGGTGTCGCGGTCTACGACCGCATGCCAAACCCCGGCCGCAAATTCCTCCTGGCCGGCCGCGGCGGCCTCAACCTCACCCATAGCGAGGCGCTCGACCGGTTCATCCCGCGCTATGGCGATGCGGCAAGCTGGCTTGCCCCCGCGATTGCCGCCTTCCCTCCCGCCGCCCTCTGCGTCTGGGCGGAGCATCTTGGCCAGCCCCTATTTGTGGGCAGCTCCGGCCGGATCTTCCCGCACCGCCTGAAGGCCGCCCCGCTGCTGCGCGCCTGGCTGAAACGCCTGGCCTCCGCGGGCGTCACGTTCCACCCCCATCACACATGGCACGGCTGGACCGAACGCGGGGCGTTGCGCTTCACCACCCTAGGCGGTGAGGTCACCATCGCGCCGGCGGCGACGCTGCTGGCCTTGGGCGGCGCATCCTGGCCCCGGCTCGGCGCCGATGGCGGCTGGGTGCCGGTGCTGCGCGCCCGTGGCGTCGCCGTTGCCGATCTCCAGCCGGCCAATTGCGGCGTCTGCCTTGCATGGTCGCCCATCTTCATCGCCAAACATGCCGGCGCGCCGCTCAACCGCATTGCCATCACCTGCGGCGGCCACAGCGTGCACGGCGAAGCGGTTGTGACCCAGGCCGGCCTGGAAGGCGGGGCGGTCTATCCCTTGATCCCCCGCATCCGCGCGGCCCTGCAAGCCCAAGGGCATGCGGATATGACGATCGATCTCAAGCCCGGCCTCACGATCGACACTCTGGCCGCCCGGCTCGATCGCCCGCGCCAGGCCCGATCTCTGTCCAACGTCCTGCGGGTCCAGGCCAACCTCTCCCCGGCCGCCATCGGCCTGGTGCAGGAAGCCCTGCACGCGACATCTGGCGCTGCAAAGCTGAGCGCGCTGATCAAGGCTGTCCCCCTGCGCGTCACCGCGCTGCCGGGAATCGCCCGCGCCATCTCCACGGCCGGCGGCATTGCCCGCTGCGAACTCACGGCCGATTTCATGCTCTCGCGCGTGCCTGGGGTATTTGCCGCCGGGGAAATGCTCGATTGGGAAGCGCCGACCGGCGGGTATCTGCTGCAGGCCTGCTTCAGCACCGGCCTGTACGCCGCCCGCGGCATGGCTGCCTACCTGGCGCGGGGCCACAACGCCGCGCTGGGCCAAAACGATATTATATCGTAACGGAATGCCTGAAATGGGATGTCCGTGCGGATCGATCTCCCGCCATCATCCCGCCGGACTTGCCAGAAGATAACAGAATTGTGAAGTTTCGGTAACTTATTGCGGCAGCACTGCCACAATCGCCCGCAATCTTGCGGGCAATACGAAAATCCACCTCGCAAACGGTAAAATATTTTTTAATGTCCGGCCGCGACATACCCGGAACGAGTGGTCGTCCAGTCACCAACGGAGACAAGAATGATTTCCCGCCTATCACGGCCGGCGCTTCTGATGGCGACAGCGCTGTCGATGACCGGCTTGGGCGCCGGCCACGCCGCCGCGCAAGCCACCGACTCCCAGCTCAGCTCCATCGAAAAGCAGATCAAGGCCCTGCAGGCCGAACTCCATCGCATGAAGGTGGAGGCCGCCGAACGCGACCGCGAACTGAAATCTGCCCAGGCCCATGCGTATGCGCCGCCGGCCCCCACATCCGTGGCGCCGGTGATGCCGCAGATCCCCGCCGGCTATGCGCTGGTGCCGGCTTCCCCCGGCTCGGCCCCTGGCTCCGTGGTGCTGGCGAAGGCCGAGGCCCCGCCCGAGAAGAAGCTGCCCAAAGGCTCATTCCAACTCGGCGGCGTCACCGTCACGCTGGGCGGATACCTCGAAGGCGCGGGTATATTTCGTTCACGCAACGAACAGACGGACCTGACCTCCAGCTTCACCTCCGGCATCGCGGAGCGCCAAAGCCCACTCTACCACGAACCGGAAACCGTGCTGACCGCACGCGGCTCCCGCATCCAGGCTGGGTTCAGCGCCGCGCCGGATGAGGTAACCAAGCTGCAAGGCTTCTTCGCCAGCGACTTCCTGGGCGCCGCGCCGACGGCAAACGCTAATGAAAGCAATAGCTGGACACCGCGTCTGCGCGAGGCCTTCATTACCTATTCGCGAAGCGACTGGGCGCCTATTTCCTGGCCGGGCAGACCTACACGCTGCTCACAGCCAACAAGGTTGGGGTGAACCCGCTGCTGGTGGATCTGCCGTTGCAGATTGACCCGCAATTCGTGGTCGGCATGGATTGGGCGCGTCAGGCGCAGTTCCGCGTTGCCAAGAACCTGGGATCGGACCAGTTCTGGCTCGCTGCGTCGATCGAAAACTCCGCTACCGTCTATAGCGGCACAGCGCCCACGGCCGGCAACCCCGGCTTTAAGACCGGCAGCACGATCAACTACCAGAACGCCGGCGCTGGCGTGGATGCAAACACGCTCAGCTACACCACCAATTTCGCCCCCGACGTTATCGTGAAGGCGACGGCCGATTTCGACATGGCGCATTTCGAGGCCTACGGGCTGGGCCGCGTGTTCAACGACCGGATCAGCACCGTCGGCAGCGGCACCAACTACACGGTGCTTGGCGGTGGGGTCGGCGGGGATGCGCTGATCCATGTGATCCCGAAATACGTGGATTTCCACATCAGCGGCCTTGTGGGTGACGGTGTGGGCCGCTACGGCACATCCCAGCTGCCGGATGCCACCTTCAACGCGGCCGGCCATCCCGTGGCACTGCCGGGCTATAGCGGCTATGCGGGCGTTGTTGGCCACCCGGACGCCGATAACGACCTGTACGCGTATTTCGGCGTCGAACACGTGGACGACCGCTACGATCTCGGCCTCGTCAAGGGCAAGCTGACCACACTCGCCGGCTACGGCAGCGAGCTGATCAACAACATCTCTTGCGCCACCGAAGACGCGACAGAGCCGGCCGCCTGCAGCCCAACCACCTCGGGCGATGCGGAAATAACGGTCGGCAACTGGTACAAATTCGTCCAGGGGCCCGTCGGGACGATGCAGGTGGGCCTGCAATATTCCTACGTCCGCCGCTTCGTGTTTCAGGGCATCGGCCCCACGCCGAAGACCGACGATAATTTTCTGTTCCTCAGCTTCCGCTGGTATCCGTTCAGCTGACCACGTGACCAAAGGTGATGGGCCGCGCCGCAGCCCATCACCTTTCACCACCAGCCGCGCTGGTCACCCACCGAATCGGAGACCAACGAACAAAAGTTTTTTGGTGCTTTTTTTCAAGAAACGCTCTTGCTGCCTTGACTTGCTTTCCAACACCACCCTTGCCGTATCATTCTGGCATCATTTCCCTCGGCACATGATCAAGAGCCAGACATGACAGACGTTTCGGACGACGTCGCGACAGCCCTGAGCAGCACCCCGGATGCTGCTTGCGCCTTTTCCGCGCTGCCACCATCTCACCGGGCCGAATACCTCACCTGGATCGCGGAGGCGAAAAAACCGGACACGCGTGCGCGTCGCATAGCCCGGATGCTTGCGCGCCTCTCGGATAAGTCGTAGTCTATTCGCAACAAGTAACCGTCTCACGTATCAGCCGGACGAAGACTGGGAAAGGCAACCATAACGTCCAGCCGCTTCCGCAATATTATTGGAATGTTTCATACCCAACAAGTCACGCAGGTGAGTGCCCGGTTTAGTCTTACGACCTCAAGAAATTGTGATCAGCCGTTGCGGCAACACTGCAACACACGATGGCAATGTTCCTGCCTGTCACAAAAGCTTAATAACACTTGGCGTTTTTGTACTTATAGGTCCCGCCGCGGCACGCCTGGAACCGGCCGATCGCGCAATGAAACCATGGAGACATAAATGCTACCCCGCCTCTCCCGCCCGGCGCTGATGATGGCGTCAGCCCTCACGCTCACGGCGTTCGGCGCCACAGCGGCCGCCGCGCAGGAAACCGACACGCAGCTCAGCTCCATCGAAAAGCAGATCAAGGCCCTGCAGGCCGAACTGCACCGCATGAAGGTGGAAGCCGCGGAGCGCGACCGCGAACTCAAGGCGGCCCAGGCACATGCCTATGCACCGCCGCCCGCAACCAACGTGGCGCCCGTCATGCCGCAGATCCCCGCCGGCTACGCTCTGGTGCCAGCTTCCCCCGGATCTGCCCCCGGCTCTGTCGTGTTGGCAAAGGCCGAGCAGCCCAAAGAGAAGCCGATGCCCAAGGGCAGCTTCCAGCTCGGCGCCGTCACCGTCACGCTGGGCGGGTTCTTCGAAGCCGCCGGCGTGTTCCGTTCACGCAACGAGCAGACCGACCTTGCCTCCAGCTTCACCTCCGGCATCCCGGAGCGTGAAAGCCCGCTCTACCACGAGCCCGAAACCGTCCTGAGCGCGCGGCAGTCCCGCATCCAGGCAGCCTTCAGCGCCACGCCGGACGAGGTGACCAAGCTGCAAGGCTTCTTCGCCGGCGACTTCCTCGGCGGCGCACCAACCGCCAACTATAACGAAAGCAACAGCTGGAACCCCCGCCTGCGCGAGGCCTGGATCAGCTACGCCCGCAGCGACTGGGGCGGCTACATCCTGGGCGGCCAGACCTGGACGCTGCTCACCGCCAACAAGGTGGGGGTGAACCCGCTGCTGATCGACCTGCCGCTACAGATCGATCCGCAATACGTGGTGGGCCTGAACTGGGCGCGCCAGGCACAGTTCCGCGTCGCCAAGAACCTGGGGTCCGACCAGTTCTGGCTCGCCGCCTCGATCGAAAACTCCGCCACCGTGGTCAGCGGCACGGCGCCCACCGCCGGCAACCCGGGCTTCAAAACCGGCAGCACGATCAACTACCTCAATGCCGGCAGCGGCGTGGACGGCACCACCGGCAGCTTCACCACCAACTTCGCCCCCGACGTGATCGTCAAAGGCACCGCCGATTTCGACATGGCCCACTTCGAGGCCTACGGGCTCGGCCGCGTCTTCAACGACCGGATCAGCACGGTCGGCGCCGGCACCAACTACACCGTGCTCGGCGGCGGCTTCGGCGGCGATGCGCTGATCCACATCATCCCGAAAATGCTCGATTTCCATGCCAGCGGCCTGTTCGGGGATGGCGTGGGCCGCTACGGCACCTCGCAGTTGCCAGATGCCACCTTCAACTCGCAAGGCCGCATGGTGGCGCTTCCCGGCTATAGCGGCTACGCCGGCCTTGTCGGCCACCCGGATGCGGATAACGACATCTACGCCTATTTCGGCGTGGAACACGTGGATGACCGCTACGATCTCGGCCTGGTCAAGGGCAAGCTCACCACCCTGGCCGGCTATGGCAGCGAGCTGATCAACAACATCTCTTGCGCGACCGAAGACGCGACAGAGCCGGCCGCTTGCAGCCCAACCACCTCGGGCGATGCGGAACTCACGATCGGCAACTGGTACAAATTCGTGCAGGGGCCCTACGGTACAATGCAGGTAGGGGCCCAATATTCTTACGTGCGCCGCTTCGTCTTCCAGGGCATCGGCACCACGCCGAAGACCGACGAAAACATGGTGTTCGTCAGCTTCAGGTGGTATCCGTTTAGCTGATAGTAAAGAAAGTTCTTCTTTTTTGAGAAAAAGAAGCAAAAAACTTTTGTTCGTTCAGGCGCGCGGTGGATGAGCGTGTCGGGTACAAACGGATAAAAGTTTTTTGGTTCTTTTTTTCAAAAAAGAACAACTTCCTTAAACAACGCCGCATATCGCTTCCCTGGCGCCGCCCAGCTGACATCAAACGCCATCCCCTGCGCCTGCATCCGCGTCCACGCCAGGCGGTTCGCCCATAGCACCGCCACCCGCGCGATCGCGGCCCGCAAGCCCGCCGCCGTCACCGGCCAGAACTGCACCCCCGTCGCCACGCCGGCCGCCACCGCCGCCTCGTTGGCATCGATCACCGAATCCGCCAGCCCACCCACCCGGCTGACCACCGGCACCGCCCCGTAGCGCAGCGCGCAAAGCTGCGTCAGCCCGCACGGCTCGAAGCGGGAGGGCACCAGGATCGCATCGCACCCCGCCTGCAGCCGGTGCGCCAAGCCCTCGTCATACCCAAGCCGAACACCTACCCGCCCCGGATACCGGTCCGCCGCCAGCAGGAATGCCTCCTGGAACGCCACATCGCCGGAGCCCAGCACCGCCAACTGCGCGCCGGCCTCCAGCAAGCTTTCCAGCGCCTCCAGCAGCAGATCCATCCCCTTCTGGTGCGTCAGGCGACTGACCACACCGAACAGCAACGCCGCGCTATCCGCCTTCAGCCCGAACTGCGCCTGCACCGCGGACTTGCTCAGATCCCGACCCACGAGGTCCCCGGCGCTAAATGGCGCCGGCAGCAGCGCATCCTGCCCGGGATCCCAAACCTGCGTATCGATCCCGTTGAGGATGCCACAAAGCCGATGTGCCCTGGCCCGCAGCAGCCCATCCATCCCCATGCCCCCCTCCGGCGTGCAGATCTCGGCCGCATAGCTGGGCGAGACGGTGGTGAGGCGATCCGCATAGCGTAGCCCGGCCTTCAGCATCCCGATCGCCCCGTAATACTCCAGCCCATCCGGGGTGTAAGCGGAGGCCGGCAACCGCAGCGTCGCCAGCAGGGAGGCCGGTACCTGCCCCTGAAACGCCAAATTATGCACCGTCATGACGGTAGCCGGCCGCCGCCCCTCGGAAAACGCGATATAGGCCGGCGCCAGACCCGCCTGCCAATCATGCGCATGCACAATATCCGGCACGAATCCGGCCACCATCCCGCCGCCGATCACCGCACCGGCCAGCGCCAGCGCCGCGAAGCGCTGCGGATTATCCGGCCAGTCCCGCCCCTGCCCATCCACATACGGGTTGCCCGGTCGCGCATAGAGATGCGGCGCATCCAGAACGAACACCTCAAGCCCCGCGGCAGTCCCCGCCAGCAGCCGCGCCGCGCCGCCGAAGAAATTCGGATCCTCCAGCACCCGCTCCGCACTGCCCAGTTGGGCCAATACCGCCGGATACCCTGGCACCAGCGTTCGCATGGTGATGCCGTGCGGCCGCAACGCCGCGGGCAGCGCGCCCGTCACATCGGCCAGCCCGCCGGTTTTGATCAGAGGAAAAACCTCCGAGCACACCGACAACGCGAGAATCTGTCTCATGCCCAAGCCAAAGAAGGGTCTTCTTTTTTGAAAAAAAGAAGCAAAAAACTTTTACCTGGCTGTCGCGGTCTCGCCGGCAGCACACGCAAAGGCACAAAAGTTTTTTGGTTCTTTTTTTTAAAAAAGAACAGTTTCTTCGTTTTGTTCATGCCCGCAATTTGTCAATCATCGGTTGGGTGATCAGACAGATCCCTCGCGGCGTGCGCCTGAAGCGCGCGGCATCCAGCTCCGGATCCTCGCCCACCACCAGCCCATCCGGGATCACCACCCCGCGGTCGATCACCACCCGCCTCAGCCGCGCACGCCGCCCGACCTGCACATAGGGCAGCACCACCGCCTGGTCGATCAGCCCGTAGGAATGCGCGTGCACGCCGGTGAACAGCAGCGATTGCCGCACCTCCGTGCCCGAGACGATGCAGGCGCCGGAAACCATCGAGCTGATCGCCTGGCCCCGCCTGCCATCCTCATCGTGCACGAATTTTGCGGGCGGAACGATTTCGCCATAGGTCCAGATGGGCCAGTTTTGATCGTAGAGATCGAGCCCAGGGACGAAATCCGTCAGATCGATATTGGCTTCCCAATAGGCATCCACGGTGCCCACGTCCCGCCAATAGATCGGGCTGCCCGGCGTGGACCGCACGCAGGATTTCTCGAAGCTATGCGCCACGGCTTTCCCGTTCTTCACCAGATACGGGATCAAGTCGTGACCAAAATCATGGCTGGAATTGGGATCGGCGGCATCGCGCTTGAGAATATCGATCAGGAAACTGGTTTCAAACACATAGATGCCCATGCTCGCCAGGCACCGCCCCGGCCTATCCGGCATTTCCGGAGGGTTTTTCGGCTTTTCCAAAAAGGAGAGGATGAGGCCGCTGGCATCGGTCGCCATCACACCGAAGCCGCTGGCCTCGGCAAGGGAAACCTCGATGCAGCCGACCGTCACGTCCGCGCCCTGTTCAACATGCTGTTGCAGCATGGGCTCGTAGTCCATCTTGTACACGTGATCGCCGGCTAAAAGCACGATGTAGCGCGGCGCATAGCCCTCGATGATGTCGATATTCTGATAAACCGCGTCGGCTGTGCCGGCATACCAGCCGGTTTCGGTCACGCGCTGGCTGGCCGGCAGGATATCGAAGGTTTCGTTGCGTTCGGGGCGGAAGAAGTTCCAGCCGCGTTGCAGGTGGCGGATCAGGCTGTGGGCCTTGTACTGGGTAGCCACACCAATGCGGCGTATGCCCGAGTTCAGCGCGTTGGAAAGGGCGAAATCGATGATGCGCGACTTGCCGCCGAAATACACGGCCGGCTTGGCGCGGATATCGGTGAGTTCCATCAGGCGGCTGCCGCGGCCGCCGGCGAGGACGTAGGCCATGGCGTGGCGGGCGAGGGGGGCGGCGGTGTCCATTGGTTCTCCCAAAGAGGCCAGGGGCTCTGCCCCTGGACCAAGCTGGGGCCTAGGCCCCAGACCCCGGCTTCGCCTTGCGATCCCTGACGGTTGGGGATCGAACAGGATGGGGGTCTGGGGCCTCTAGGCCACAGCTTGGTCCAGGGGCAGAGCCCCTGGCCTTACTTCTTCCTTACGTTCCAGATCTCATCAGCATATTCCGCAATCGTCCGATCCGACGAAAACCACGCCATATTCGCAATATTCACGATACTGCTCCGCCACCACCGCGAGGGCGCCTGCCACAACGCATCTACATCGTTTTGCCGTTCGCAATAGCTGTCGAAGTCTGCCGTGACCATGAACCGGTCGTATCTCAGTAGCCCCTCGATCAGTTCCCGGTACCGGCTCGGATCATCGGGCGAGAACACGCCCGAGGTAATCGCGGCCAGTGCCTGTTGCAGCGCCGGCGAGGCCGCAACCGCCGCATGGCCCGACATATCGCCCGCGCGCCGTGCCGCCACCTGTTCCGCCGTCAACCCAAAGATGAAGATGTTCTCCGCCCCCACATGCTGGCTGATCTCCACATTCGCCCCGTCCATCGTGCCGATCGTCAGCGCGCCATTCAGCGCCAGCTTCATGTTGCCGGTGCCCGATGCTTCCATCCCCGCCGTGGAGATCTGTTCCGACAAATCCGCCGCCGGCACCATCTGTTCCGCGAGGCTGACATTGTAGTTCGGCAGGAACACCAGCTTCAGCTTGTCTCCGACCGCCGGATCGTGATTGATCGTGTGTCCAACATCATGCGCCAGCCGGATGATCTGCTTGGCCACCCGATATCCCGGCGCCGCCTTGCCCGCGAAGATCTTTACCCGCGGTACCCATTCCTTCATCGGCTGGGCGCGGATGGAATCGTAGCGGGCGACGGTTTGCAGGATGTTCAGCAACTGCCGCTTATACTCATGCATGCGCTTGATGTGCACATCGAACAGCGCATCCGGGCTGATCGCAATGCCCAGCCGCTCCTCCACCACGCGCGCCAATGTCTCCTTCGCCAGGCGCCGCTCCGCCATGATCGCACGCTGCAGGCCAGGATCGCCGGCGAGTGCAATGAGCCCCAAGAGCCGCTCCGGATCGGTTAGCACCTCGGGCCCGAGACGTTCCACCAGCAGCCGCGTCAGCCCCGGATTGGCGCGGTGCAGCCAGCGCCGGAAGGTGATTCCGTTCGTCTTGTTGGTGATTCGCCCGCCATACAGCCCATGCAGATCGGCAAACACCGTCTGCCGCATCAGATCCGTATGCAGAGCAGAGACGCCATTGACCTTATGGCTGCCGATGAACGCCAGATGCCCCATGCGCAGCCGCCGCCCATGACGCTCGTCAATCATCGAGACAGCGGCCAGAAGCTGGTCGCTCGCGTGATGCTCCCGCCGCGCCCGTTCCAGATGCTGCGCGTTGAGCATGTAGATGATCTGCATGTGCCGCGGCAGCAGCCGCTCCAGCAGCGGCACCGGCCAGGTTTCCAGCGCCTCGGGCAGCAGCGTGTGGTTGGTGTAGCTGAAGATCGCCACCGTGATCCGCCAGGCCTCCGCCCAGTCGAGCCCATGCACATCCAGCAGCAGCCGCATCATCTCGGCCACCGCGATCGCCGGATGAGTATCGTTGAGCTGGATCGCCGCATGGTCGGGCAGGCTGGCGAGCGCGCCATATTGCGTGATGTGCCGGGCCACCAGGTCCTGAAGCGACGCGGAGGCAAAGAAAAACTCCTGCCGCAGCCGCAATTCCTGCCCGGCATCGGAATCGTCGCCCGGATACAGCACGCGCGAGACAGCCTCGGTGCGCACCCGGTCGCGCAGCGCGCCCACATGGTCGCCGCGGTTGAACTCATCAAGATAGAGCGGCTGCGTCGCGCGCGCCGACCATAGCCGCAGCGTGTTGGCATGATCGCCGCCGCCACCCACCACCGGCGTATCGTAGGCCACGGCGGAGATCACTTCCGCCGGCTGCCACGTGTAGGCGGGGCGGCCGGACGCATCCATCGCCTGGCGACCATGGGCGTCCATCCGCGCCACCACCGCGCCACCGAATCCCACCATGTATTTCACCAGCGGCCGCTCGAACTCCCAGGGGTTGCCGACCGAGAGCCAATCCTCCGGCAGCTCGCGCTGCACGCCGGCGGCAATTTCCTGCCTGAACAGGCCATGCTCGTAGCGGATGCCATAGCCGAAGGCCGGGATGCGCAGCGTGGCCATACTTTCCATGAAGCACGCCGCCAGCCGGCCCAGGCCGCCATTGCCAAGCGCCGCATCCGGCTCCTGCTCACGCAGAACGCCCAAATCCACGCCCAGCGAGGCCAGCGCTTGCCGCATCGGCTCCAGCAGGCCCAGATTGCCCGCCGCATCGAACAGCAGCCGGCCGATCAGGAATTCCAGCGACAGATAATAGACCCGCTTGCCATCCGCCGGCTCCGGCCGCCCGGCGGTATCCAGCCAGCATTGCACGACAAAATCGCGGATCGCATGCGCGGTGGCCATGAACCAGTCACGCGCGTTCGCCTCGGCCGGTGTGCGCCCCACCTGAAAGGTGAGTTTTTCCACGATACGCGCCCGCAACGCAGCCGGCTCGCGCGCCGCATCCGGTAGCCGCGCCGTGCCGGTGTCTGCGCCCACCCCGGAGAATGGTGTAAGATCATCCACGCGCGCGTGCTCCGTTGCCCGGCGGAACCATACCCCGGCTCACGCCTCGGCCGCCACCGCGGGGGCGGGAGTGGATTGGGTGGCGGCGCCGCTGGCGGGACGATCCTCGTCTGACGGCTTGCACAGGCGCAGCGCCACCAATGCCATCCCGATCGGCACCAGCGCCCACCAGCTGCCTTTCAACGCCTGCCATGTCGCGATCGACCATGCCGAGCTGAAGAAGAACCCGGCCACGTTCACCAGCCCGCCCCAGCCCTTGTGGTTGCGCCGCAAATCGGAGCGCCGGATCGGCGCCGGCCGCCACAGCCCGAGCAGCAGGTTGCAGCCGACATTGCCCCCCAGCCCCATCATCATCGCCGGAATCGCCGACGGGATGCTCACGCCCAGCCCCAGCACCGGCAGCCCCAGGATCGCGAACACCCCAAGGCTCGCCGCCGCCAGCTTCGCCCAATGCACCGAGGCGAGCCGCACCGGCGCCGTGCGCACCAGTTCCGCCGCATCGTCCCCCATGATGGTCACGGAGACGAACAGCCGCGCCAGTTCGCCCGCGCTGAGCACTGGCGCCGCCCCGAGCAGACGCCCATCGCCTGCCGCCCCGTGCGCATGCCCGGCACTATGCCAGATCGTTGTCACGGCCGGCACAAGGTAAATCAGGTAGTAGGCGGCCAACCCCGTCAGGCCCGGATACCGCCGCAGCAGCTTGATCTCCTTCACCAGTAGCGCCATGCCCACCCCGGCGCGGAATGGCCGCCGGTCCGCCCGCGTCAGCGCCGAGGCAGCCACGTTGCCCGCCACCACCGCCTGCGCCCCGGCCGCGAACCACATCTGCAGGCTCCAGCTCGTGGCCAGCGCCGCCGCCAGCGCGATAACCACCAGCAGCAGCATCGGCACCGGCGCGCCGAGCAAGGCGCGCGCCGGCATCCAGAACACGCTGTGCAGCGCGGCATCCGGCGTCGGCGTGAAGGAGTGCCAGAACCTGTCGCTCACCTCGGGGGTGAAAACGGTGCGCGACTGCCCGCCCAGGAACACCATGCCGCCGATGATGGCCGCGAAGGCATTGGCCAGCGCCCGGGTGCGCCGCAGCCCCGTGACCCGCAGCAATGCGAAGGTCAACCCGAACCCGGCCGAGGTGACCAGCAACGCCAGCGCCACGAGCATGGGCGTGATGCCCAGCAAATCCCGCCGGCCCAGCATCGCCATGCCATCGGCCAGCGGCACCAGCAGCAGCAGCCAGTAGAGCGACACCGCGCCCGCCACCGCCATCAGCCGAACGGTGAGGATGTGGCGCGGCGGCACGGGCGTGGAGAGCAGCCACCCCAGATCAGTGCGGTCATCCAGCAGTTCGGTGGCCCGCTGCACGGCCTGGCTGAGCATCAGCCCGCCCACGAACAGCAGCGCCAATGTGGCGCCCAGCACCTGGTCGGCCTGCGGCAGCTTCATCTTGGTGAAGCCGAGCGCCACGCCATAGCCGATGGCGTGCAGCAGCAGCCCGATCCCGATCATCAGCGCCCAGCCCCACTTGCCGCCGAACAGGCTGCCGCGCCAGATCAGCCGCGCCTCGTGCCGCAGCAGCAGCACGAGCTGGTTCACCGGCCGGCCGGCCGGCATTCCCGCCGGCTCCGCCAGCAGAAGCGCGGCGGCCGGCCTGGGTGCGCCCGCTAGATCCTGCGGCGCCATCGCTACACGCCGCCTTCCGCCCAGGCGCCAGCCACCGGCGAAGCGGCCTCGCCGAGCAGCGTCGTACGAGCCGATCGCCCCACCAGCCGCAGGAACACATCCTCCAGCGTCTCGCCGGACAAACCGGCCCCACCGGTTGCCCGCAAATCCGCCAGCGACCCAAGCGCGCGCAGCCGCCCATCGGCGATAATCCCGATCCGATCCGCCAGGCGTTCCGCCACCTCCAGGATATGCGTCGTCAGCACTATGCTGGCGCCGGCCGCCACCCGCGCCGACAGCAGATCCTTCACATCGCGCGCCGCCGCCGCATCCAGCCCGGTCAGCGGTTCATCCAGGATCAGCAATTTCGGATCGTGGATCAGCGCACCGGCCAGCACCGTTTTTTGCCGCATCCCGCGGGAGAACCCGCCGCAGCGATCGGTACGGAACGGCCACAGCCCCAGCCATTCCAGCAATTCCTGCGCGCGCTTCTTGGCCAGCACCGGCGGCACGCCCCACAGCCCGGCGACGAATTCCAGATATTCCAGCGGCGTCAGCAATTCGTACAGCAACGGCTCCTCCGGCAGCCACGCCACCAGTCGCTTGGCGGCGATCTTGTCGGCCAAAGCATCGATGCCGAAGATTTCGATGCTGCCCGCATCGGGCCGCAGCAGCCCTGCCACCATGCGCAGCGTGGTGGTCTTGCCCGCCCCGTTCGGCCCGAGCAGCGCAAAGAACTCGCCCGGCGCCACGCTCAGATCCAGCCCATCCACGGCTGGACGGGCGAAATTTTTGCGAAGGCCGGTGATTCGCAGGGCGGGGGTCGTCATGAGGGGAGCATCGCATTGTCTGGGGGATCGCGGAAGGCGGGCGTGCAGAAGGTAAGGATGTTCTTTTTTGAAAAAAAGAACCAAAAAACTTTTACTTATTGAGATGCGCGCCGGCATCGCCGTGTCGGATCCTCCGCGAGACCAAGGAATAAAAGTTTTTTGGTTCTTTTTTTCAAAAAAGAACCGCTTTCTTTTTCTTGCTTCGCCATCCCGACAGTGTCGGCGATCGCCTATTGCACGTGTCATCCCTGGCCAAATCACGTGATCTTGTGAGTTATCTGAAAAAAGAGAGCAGACAGAATATCTTTTTTGGTGTATCACCATTCTGCTCTCGCGCGTGGAGGGTAATGTCGCCACGCCGGAGTAATGTATATGCTAAAAGCCATTTTTGCCGGGCTTCTCATACTCGCTGCCGGACACATGAACAATGCGATGGCGGCACCAATCGCTCTCAATTCCGCCGGCGATTTCGCCGTGCTGGCGGGTTCCACGGTAACCAGTACGGGTGCCACCCTCATCGACGGCAACCTGGGGCTGTGGCCGGGCACCGCGGTAACCGGGTTTCCGCCGGGACAGGTCACCGACGGCTCGATCCATGCGGCCGATGCCCTGGCGCAGTCTGGCAACACCGACCTGGTGTCAGCATACAACGCCATCGCCGGGCAAACCGGAGCCGTGGCGCTGACCGGTGATCTTGGCGGCCTTATCCTCACGCCCGGCCTCTACAGCTTCGCCTCGTCGGCCCAGTTGACCGGAACATTGACACTGAACGCGCAGGGCAATGCCGATGCCCAGTTCGCATTCCAGATCGGCAGCGCGCTGACCACCGCCAGCACTTCGCTGGTGCAGATGATCGACGGCGGCAGTGGCGACGATGTGTTCTGGCAAGTGGGAAGCTCGGCGACGCTTGGTACCCAATCGGATTTCCTGGGTAACGTCCTCGCCCGCAACAGCATCACCCTGGATACCGGCGCCGCGCTCACCTGCGGCCGTGCCCTGGCCGAAACCGGCGCCGTCACACTGAACGACAGCACCATTTCCGATGCTGCCTCGGCCTGCAACGCCGAGGTCCCGACCATCGCCGAACCGCCTTCGCTTCTCGTGCTCGCCGGGGCGCTGGCTGGTCTTGGCCTGCTCGCGAGAAGGACACGCCGATCGGCCATGCCCGACCAGGCGGCTTAGAACGCAAGCAATTGCCGGCTGATCCGTCCACACCCCGGTTTGACATACGTCCCCCTCATCCCCTACACACCGGCGCTTCGGATTGCCGGGAACGTGGACAGGCCTTCGGGGCCTGATCCCGCCACACGCGCTTGGCGGTGGCCTACCGGTGCAACAAGCCAGAACGGGTCACCCGTCGGCACATAAGCACAGGAGTACTCCGCGTGACCAAGCGGACTGAGAGCAAATTCAAGATCGACCGCCGGCTAGGCGTCAATCTCTGGGGCCGGGCCAAAAGCCCGATCAACAAGCGCGAATACGGCCCCGGCCAGCACGGCCAGCGCCGCAAGAACAAGCCCAGCGACTTCAACATCCAGTTGAAGGCCAAGCAGCGCCTGAAGGGTTACTACGGCAATATCGGCGAAAAGCAGTTCCGCAAATACTACGAGGAAGCCGTCCGCCGCCGCGGCGACACATCGGAGAACCTGATCGAGTTGCTGGAGCGCCGGCTGGATGCGGTGATCTACCGCCTGAAATTCGCCATCACCCCCTTCGCCTCGCGCCAGTTCGTCAACCACGGCCATGTGCTGGTGAACGGGCGCCGCGTGAACATCTCCAGCTACCAGGTGCGCGATGGCGACGTGATCGAGGTGAAGGAAAAATCCAAGCAGATGGCCGTGGTGCTGGACGCGACGCAAAGCAACGAGCGCGACGTGCCGGAATACCTGGAAGTGGATCACCGCGCCATGAAGGGCCGCTTCGCCCGCGCCCCGAAGCTGACCGACGTGCCCTACCCTGTGACCATGGAACCGAACCTCGTCGTCGAATTCTATTCGCGCTAAGAGACAATCGGGTTCATCTCGCGGTAAAAGCCGCTCTCCCGACGCGCATCGCCGGCACCCCGGCACGCGTCTTCACAGCCTGCCTCCCCGGCGACACCGGGCCGGGCTGTGAAGAGTCGTGCCGTTCCGCTGGCCGGGCATCGTGACGAGACAGGCATTGAACGATCAGGATACCGCCGAGCCAGGGCACGCACCGAAAGTGCAAACGCAAAAGGCCGCGCTCTACACCCGCCTGCGCGACGGCCTGCTGCGACGCCGTCGCCCAGAGGCCACCGTGCAACGCGCGTTCCCGGGCTGGATGAAAACCGAACGGCGCACGTCGCACGTCACCAGCGGCCAGCTGATCAGCGTGATCATGCCAGCCTACCGCACGCCGCATGATCTTCTGCTCGCCGCCATCACCAGTGTGCGCACCCAGTCATACCGCAGCTGGGAACTCTGCGTCGCCCATGACGGCTCGGCCAGCATGCAGGTGCTTGCCGTGAATGCCGCCATGGACCGTCGGATCAGGCCTATCCGCCAGACCGCCAATGGCGGCATCGCCGCCGCCACGAACGACGCGCTGTCCATCGCCACCGGTGAGTTCGTGGCCTTCCTGGACCACGACGACCAATTGGCCCCCCAAGCCCTCGCCCGCATCGCCGCCGAACTCGCGGCCTATCCGCAGACCGACCTGATCTTCTCCGACGAGGACCAGCTTCTGCACAAGGAGGAGGACCTGCTCACCGACGACGGCACGCCGGAAGACGGCAGCCGGAGCATGCCCTATTTCAAGCCCGGCTGGAATCCGGACCTGATGCTGGGGCAAAACCTCATCTGCCACCTCGCCGTCTACCGGCGATCCCTGATCCAGACCCTGGGCGGCTTCCGCCCGGATTTCGACGGCAGCCAGGATTACGATCTCGCCCTGCGCGCCATCGCACATGGCGCCCGCATCCGCCATATCCCCGAAATCCTCTATCACTGGCGCAAGACGGATTTCTCCTTCTCGCTGCATCGCGCCGAGGCGTGCGAACATGCCGCACGGCGCGCTTTGGCCGAGCATCTGGGGCAAGCCGGCACGCCAGTACCGCACCAGGCCGCCCCCCAATGGACCCGCGTCGCCTTTCCCCTGCCCCCCGATCGGCCGAAACTCTCCCTGATCCTGCCACCGGGCAGCACTGCGCCAGACGACCCCGATTATCCCGGCGTCGAAATCCTCCACGGCGAGCCCAACGCCATGGCGGATGCCGCCACCGGACACATCCTGGTCTTCCTCGGGCGCGGCCTCGGGCCCGCCACGCCCGGCTGGCTCGCTGAACTTGCCGCCCAGGCGCTGCGCCCCGAAATCGCCTGCGTCGGCGGCCGTATCGACTCGCCGAACGGCCGCATCCTCCAATCCGGGCTGACGCTACACCCCGAACACATCGCGCTGACCCTGCATCCCGGATCGGACGCAGCCGACCCCGGCTATCGCGGCCAGTTCCTGCTCCCGCGCACCGTCTCCGCCGTCTCCGCGCAGTGCCTGGCGATACGGCGCGATCACTTTCTCGCCGCCGGCGGCCTCACGGCCGAGCTTGGCCCATACGCGGATGTGGATCTCTGCCTGCGCATGGCCCAGAAAAATTTGCGCTGCGTATGGACTCCCCACGCCCGCCTGCAAGGCCGCATCGCGCCCATCAAACCCGCCCCCGGCGCCGCCGCCCTGATGCGCGCCCGCTGGGGTGCCCTGCTTGCCGCGGATCCCTACTTCAACCCCAACCTCGCCATCACCGCGGGCACCCTCACGCTGGCCACACGCCCGCCTTAAATAGGTAAAAGTTCTTTGCTTCTTTCTTTCAAGAAAGAAGCCCGCCGCGGAGCGGCAAAAAGCAAGGACCCTTCTTTTTCTGAAGAAAAAGAAGCAAAAAGACTTTTATTACTTTAGGCGCGCTGCCGGAGAGACCCACCATGAGTGCCATACAGGAAATCGCGCGGCGCCGCACGTTCGCGATCATCTCGCATCCGGATGCGGGTAAGACCACGCTCACCGAAAGGCTTCTCAGGGCAGGCGGCGCCATCCAGCTCGCCGGTAACGTACGCGCTAAAGGCGAACGCCGCCGCACGCGATCGGACTGGATGGGCATCGAACGCGAACGCGGCATCTCCGTCGTCACTTCCGTGATGACCTTCGAATATGCCGGCTGCATCTATAATCTTCTCGATACCCCCGGCCACGAGGATTTTTCTGAAGATACCTACCGAACCCTCACCGCGGTCGATTCCGCCGTCATGGTGATCGACGCGGCGAAAGGCATAGAAGCGCGTACCCGCAAGCTTTTTGAAATCTGCCGCCTGCGCGACATCCCCATCATCACCTTCGTCAACAAGATGGATCGTGAAAGCCGCGATCCCTTCGAATTGCTCGATGAAGTTGCCAGCACACTCGCACTCGACACATCCCCCGCCACATGGCCCGTCGGGCGCGCCGCCGATTTCGTCGGCACCTACGATCTGCACACGCGCGACCTGCGCCTCACCCAGGACCTCGCCCAATCCGATCCGCGGCTGCAGGCGCTGGGCGACGAACTCGATCTGGTGCGTGCGGCCCTGCCGGAATGGGACCGCGAAAGTTTCGCCGCCGGGCATCTCACGCCGGTGTATTTCGGCAGTGCGATGCGCGAGATCGGCGTGCTCGATCTGCTCGATGCGCTCGCCCGCTTCGGCCCCCCGCCACGCGCGCAGATTGCCGATACCCGCATCGTGGAGGCCGACGAGCCGCGCCTGACCGCGCTGGTGTTCAAGATACAGGCGAACATGGATCCCAACCACCGCGACCGCATGGCCTTCGCGCGCATCTGCTCCGGCCGGCTGGAACGCGGCATGAAGCTGAAACAGGTGCGCACCGGCAAGCTGATCCCGCTGAACGCACCGCAATTTTTCTTCGCGCGGGACAGGCAACTTGCCGAGGAAGCCTTCGCCGGCGACGTCGTCGGCATCCCCAACCACGGCACGCTGCGCATCGGCGATACCCTCACCGAGGATGAGGATCTGCAATTTCTCGGCGTCCCCGCCTTCGCCCCCGAAATCCTCCGCCGCGTGCGGCTGGACGATGCGATGAAAGCCAAAAAACTGAGGCAGGCCCTCCAGGAACTCGCCGAGGAAGGGGTTGTGCAACTGTTCCGCCCGCATGACGGCAGCCAGCCCATCGTCGGCGTTGTCGGCACGCTACAGTTGGATGTGCTGCAGGCACGCCTTGCCGGCGAATACGGCGTTGGCATCGGCTTCGAGCCCACGCCCTACAACCTTGCCCGCTGGCTCACCGGCGACCGCCTGCAAATCGCCAAGTTCGCCGCCGACCAGCGCACCGCCATGGCCGACGACGTGGACGGCGATCCTGTATACCTCGCCACCAGCGCCTTCATCCTCCGCCGCACCACCGAGCAGAACGCCGGCCTGGTCTTCAAGGACATCAAGGACCACAAACAAGCCGTCTGACGCGGAATCACCTTGCCCGGCTAAACCTCGTCATTGCGGGCACTTGCGCAGCAATCCAGGGCAACACGGCAGGCGTTCGGCGCCTGATCCTGGATTGCTTCGCCGCGGCTCGCAACAACCATGATGGATCACAAGGCAAAAAAAGACCGGGGCCTCGCGGCCCCGGCCTTTCTCGCACCCCGGTTTCAAACGGCCTCGCCGCGCCCGCGCCGATCCGCCATGAACTGATCGAATTCGGCCTTGTCCTTCGCCTGGCGCAGCTTCTCCAGATACTCCATGAATTCCTTCTGCTCTTCCTCAAGGCGCTTGATCGTCTCGGCCCGGTATTCATCGAAGGCGGCATTGCCGCTCGATGGCGCCGCGCCGAAACTCCACCCGCGCCCCCGGCAGCCGGTATTGTACCACTGCCCGCGGCGCTGCATCTTCCAGGCCCGGGTGCGGCCGCTGAACACCACGAACATCAGCGCCACCAGCCCGATCGGCCAGAACGTCCAGAACCCCAGCACGATCAGCGCGATCCACGCGCCTTTGCCATACTCATCCAGTTTTTCGACGATCGGCACAGCAAGTCTCCCGCGTGAATGTTAAACACATTTACATAGATGGACGACGCATATCCCAAGTCAACCCCCGTGGGATGGGCTGCAAGCGGCCCATCCCGCGCGATTTGGCGAATTGCGCGAGGTAAATGAGTGATCCAGCCACATTTTGGCTCAGCTCGCCAATAGCAAGAGGACACCGCGATCAGCAAATAAAATAACCGTTCAAAATCAATAGCTTAACGTCTGGCACGCCGGATGCAAAACCATCTTCAGGTGGCCATTTGCACACATAGCGGTGCCGGTGAGCTGCCGAACGGACCAACATCATCCGAAGGAGCAGCCCACATGTCACGCTTTATCCGCATCACAGCCGCCGTCGCCGCCATCTGCCTCACTGCCGCCGCCGCCCCCGCCATCGCCGCGGAAGCCGATGTGCCAGCCGTCGCCGTCCCCACGACCGACCTGGATCTCACCACCCAGGCCGGAGTCACCACGCTCCACAAGCGCATTCTGGCCGCCGCCAACCACGTCTGCGGCAAAATCTATGCCGACACGCATGATTTCGAAGCCTGCAAGGCCGAGACGCTCGACCAGGGCCTCCGCGCCATGCGTCAGGTCATCGCCGAGAATGACGATCATATGCGCCTGGCCCGCACCACCCAGATGATGACCGCCGCGATCAAGCCGTAATCCGCCGGTGCCGTCCCAGGCGACTAGACGATGCTAGGGACGAGCGATTTTTCCAGTTTTTTGCACGAAAGTTTAACCACCGCCCAACAGGATCGGGGTCGGTTGCGGGACATCCCCTGCGTGCACGCCAGCGTGCCGCAGGGGGCCGCGAACCACCGACACGATCCCAAGGAGCAGTTCCCATGTCACGCTTCAGCCGCCTTCCCGCAGCACTCGCCTTGCTGTGCCTTGCCGCAACAGCCGCTCCGGCCTTCGCCGACGAGACCGATACATCGGCCATGACAGTGAACACGTCCGACCTCGACCTCACCACATCCGCCGGCGTCACTGCCCTGCACAAGCGTATCTATGCCGCTGCCAGCCACGTGTGCCGCGCCACCAGTTTTGGCGATAATTTCGCTTTTGAGGCTTGCCGCACCGAAACCCTTCAGGATGCGCTGCCGCGCATGCGGCAGCTGGTGGCAGCGGAGAACGAGCGTATTCGCATGGCCCGCGCGAGCCAGACGGTCACCGCCGCAAACCAGCCGTAACCGCAACCGATACAAGCCGCCCCAGGAGCATCGCTCCCGGGGCGGATTTTCCTACTTCGACGTCAGGCGGCCGATCAGGTAGCCCAAGCCCAAGGCGCCCAACACGGCCAGCAGCGGCGTCTCGTGAATCCGGTCCGTCAGTTCCTCGCTAAGGCCGCGGATCTGGTCGGCTGCGGCGCCATAGGCTTCCTGTGCCTGGCCAGTGGCCTGGCGGATACGCCCTTCCGCGGAGGTCTTGCTGTCGCCGAGCAGATCACCGGCGGTGCTCTGGGCCTTGCCGGCAAATTCCTTCATGGTGCCGTCGACGCGATCTTCGTTCATGTGCGTGTTCTCCTGCTGGAACTGCACGCAAAACAAATTTTCGTCCGGCGGGTTGCACGCACGCCTTCACGATGTTGGCGCGGCGGCGCGGGCAAGCCGGTCATTGATTGCCAAACCCAGGCCGTCCATCGGCACCGCCATGACAGCTATGCCGGCAAGCCCCAGTTCCAGCGCTGCCGCATCCAGCCAGCGCAGCCCAGCAAAAAGTCGCGCCGCCGCCTCGGTCACATCGCCGCGTTCACTCAAGTTCCACACCAGCCGCGCTGGCGGCGGATGCGCGCCGAACGCCAGCAGCGCCTCATTTTTCTCCGCGTCCACCGCACCCAGCCGAACGGGCAGGCGCGGCGCGTAATGGGAAACCAGCAGCCCCGGCGAGCGCAAACCCCGCGCTGCCCCCGCCTGCGCCGGGATGATCCCCCGACCCACCACCCCGATCGCGGCCTCGATCGCCTCTACCGGCAGCCCGCCCGGTCGCAGAAGGCGCGGCCTCTCGCCGCTCATATCCAGCACCGTACTCTCGATCCCCAGGGAGCTTGGCCCGCAATCCAGCACCGCGGCAATCCTGCCGCCGAGATCCGCCATCACATGCGCCGCCGCCGTGGGGCTTACCCCGCCCGACCGGTTGGCCGAGGGGGCCGCGATCGCTTCGCCCGCCGCTGCGATCAGCGCGCGCGCCACCGCATGCGCCGGCACCCGCACGGCCAGCGTATCCAGCCCCGCCCCGGCCAACAGATCCACCCGGCTGTTGGCCCCCCGCCGCAGCACCATCGTCAGCGGTCCCGGCCAGAACTGCTCCGCCAGCCGCACCGCCACCGCGCTTGCCTGCACCTCGGCAAAGGCGGCCTCCGCCTGGGAAAAATGGCAGATCAGCGGGTTGAAATGCGGCCTGCCCTTGGCGGCGAACACTGCCGCCACCGCCCGCCCTTGGCGGGCATCGGCCCCCAGCCCGTAGACCGTCTCCGTGGCGAAGGCCACAAGCCCACCGCCACGCAGCAACCCGGCCGCCTCGGCAATCCCGCCCGCATCCGGCCGCAGAAGTCGTGTCATGTACCGCCGCGGCAGATGAAGGGCGGGTTCACCCAGCCCGGCTTGCCGTAGCCCAGGCTCCCGCCATCCAGTCGCCGGAGCGAACCTCCAGCCGCCGTCAGGATCGCTTCACCCGCCGCCGTATCCCATTCCATCGTACGGCCCAACCGCACATACGCATCGGCTGCGCCCTCCGCGATACGGCAGAATTTCAGCGCCGATCCCAGCACGCGCAAGCTTGCCACATGCGCGCCCTGCAGGGCCGCCAGCAGTTGCGGATTTTCAGCCCCCAGCCGCGACGCGAGCACCGCCAGCCCCGCCACCGGCGGCGGCCTGACGGTAATCGGGTGACGCCCCGCGCCATCTTGCTTCCAGGCGCCCTGCCCCACGATGCCGCCATACATCTGCGCGCAATCCGGCACGGCCACCACGCCCAGGATCGGGCGCCCGTCCCGCACCAGGCCGATATTCACGGTGAACCCATCGCGCAGCGCCACGAATTCGCGTGTGCCGTCCAACGGGTCGATCAGCCACACATCGCGGCTATGGGCGGGCAGATAGCCGGCGCCGATCTCCTCTTCGGCGACGATCTCGATATGCGGCGTGGCCGCGCGCAGGCCGCGCAGGATCACCGCCTCGGACTGGCGGTCCGCTTCGGTGATGGGCGAGAGGTCCGGCTTGGCCTCGGTGGCGCAGCCGCGGGCACGCAAAGCGAGGATGATCTCGGCGGCGGACCAGGCCAGATTGGAGGCGAGGGTCAGGAGGTCGTCGAGCACGTATACTCCAAGGCCAGGGGCGCTGCCCCCTGGACCAAAGCTGGGGCCTAGTCCCCACACCCCGGCTTCGCCCTGCGATCCCAAACCGTGCCAGGTCGAAACGAATTTGGGTCTGGGGCCTCCGGGCCCCAGCGGGTCAAGGGGCAGAGGCCCCTGGCCTTACCCCAACTCCCCCGTCTGGCAAACCTCCGCCCAACTGCTACATGTAGCTGTCTACCCTCCCCAAGGATTCCCGCATGCTCGAGGTCACCTTCGCCGACGCCGCCCTCCCCAAATCCGGCGCGCTCGGTCTTCTGGTGGCTGAATCGGCCGGCGCCTCCGGCCTCTGGCATGACGCCGACGAAGCCACCGGCGGCGCCATCACCCGTGCCTTCGCCGCCGCGGAATTCACCGGCAAGGATGGGCAGACCTGCACCATCCTCGCCCCCGGCGCCGGCCTCTCACGCGTCGTTGCCATCGGTCTGGGCAAGGAAGCCGATCTCACCGCACGCAAGTTTGAGAATGCCGGCGGCACCCTGGCAGCCGCCCTTGCCCGCGAACCCACCGCCGCCCTGGCCGCTGACGGTCTTCCTGGCCCCCACGCCGCCGCCGCCGCACTCGGTGCCGCGCTCCGCACCTATCGCTTCGATCTCTACCGCACCAAGCAAAAGCCTGAGGACAAGCCAAAATTCGCCGCCCTCACCGTGCTGACAACAGCCCGCGACGAGGCAGAGGCCGCCTGGCCCGCCCTGCAAGCCATCGCCACCGGCGTGTTCACCACCCGCGATCTGGTCAGCGAACCCGCCAACGTCCTCACCCCCGCCGAATTCGCCACCCGCATCGAAAAGCTTGGCGAATTAGGCCTCAAGATCGAGGTGCACGGGCAGGAGCAGCTGCAAGCCCTGGGCTTCGGCTCGCTGCTGGGCGTGAGCCAGGGCAGCATCAACCCGCCACGCATGGTGGTGATGCAATGGCATGGCGGTGGCGACGAAAAACCCGTCGCCTTCATCGGCAAGGGCGTCACCTTCGATACCGGCGGCATCAGCATCAAGCCCGCCGCCGGCATGGAGGACATGAAATGGGATATGGCCGGCGCCGGCGCCGTGGTCGGCCTGATGGCAGCACTCGCCGGGCGCCGCGCGCGCGTCAACGCCGTGGGCCTGGTCGGCCTGGTTGAGAACATGCCCTCCGGCACCGCCCAGCGCCCCGGCGACGTGGTGAAAAGCTATTCCGGCCAAACCATCGAAGTGCTGAACACCGATGCCGAAGGCCGTCTCGTGCTGGCCGATGTGCTCTGGTATGCGCAGGAAAAATTCGATCCGCGCTTCATGGTGGATCTCGCCACTCTCACCGGCGCCATCATCGTTGCCCTCGGCCATGAACATGCCGGCCTGTTCAGCAACGACGATGATCTGGCAGGCAAGCTGCTCGCCGCCGGCGAGGCCACGGGGGAAAAACTCTGGCGCATGCCGATGGGCCGCGACTACGACAAGCAGCTGAAATCCGACATCGCCGACATGAAAAACATCACCGGCCGCCCCGGCAGTTCCATCACCGCGGCGCAGTTCATCGCGCGTTTCGTCAACGAAAAACCCTGGGCGCATCTGGATATCGCCGGCACCGCTTGGGCGAGCAAGGATGCGCCGATCACGCCCAAGGGGGCGACGGCGTTCGGGGTACGGCTGCTCGACAGGCTGGTGGCGGATTATTTCGAAGGCAAAGAGTAAGTAAGAGTTCTTTTTTGAAAAAAAGAACCAAAAAACTTTTGCCTCTTTGGCCTACGCTGCCGGCGAGACGCGCACTAACAGACAAAAGTTTTTTGCTTCTTTTTTTCAAAAAAGAAGACCTCCTTCCTTGATACCTTCGATCACTCTTACCCGATCGACCACAGCGCCCGCGCTGGTGGTGCCTGTGTTGGCCGGCCAAATCCCTCCCGCCTACGCGCAGGCCGCGTCCGCCGACGCTTTTACTGGCGCGCCCGACACCACCTGCGAGATCTTCGCTCCGCCCGGCCGCATCCTGCTCACAGGGATGGACGAAGCCGCCGGCGCCCGTGCCGCCGCGCGCCTTCTCCGCACCTCCCACATTGCCATTGATGCAAGCGGCTTTCCCGCCCGCGTCGCCGCCGCGCTGGCCACCGGCGCCGCCTTGCGTGCCTGGCGCTTCACCGCCCTTCGCACCACGGAAGACGAGGACGCCCCGCGCCTCGCTGCCATCGACCTGCTCAGCGACGATCCCGCCTTGCCCGCGTTATGGCCGGCTGCACAGGCCGCCATCGAGGGCACCTTTCTGGCGCGCGACCTCGTCACCGAACCCGCCAACCGCCTCACCCCCACCAGCTTCGCCGCCCACCTGGCCCCACTCGCCGAGGCCGGCATCACCGTCGAAATCCTCGGCCACTCTGCCCTCGCCACCCTTGGCTGCGGCGGCCTGCTCGCCGTTGGCCGCGCCTCCGCCCACCCGCCGTGCCTGGCCATCCTGCGCTGGCCCGGGCACGGCGGCAGCCCGATCGCCTTCGTCGGCAAAGGCATCACCTTCGATACCGGCGGCATCTCCATCAAACCCGCAGATGCCATGTGGGACATGCGCGCCGACATGGCGGGTGCCGCCGCCTGTGCCGGCGCCATGCTGGCGCTCGCCCGCCGCCGCAGCCCGGCCGCCGCCATCGCCATCCTGCCGCTCGCCGAAAATGCCACGGGTGCAGCCGCCTACCGCCCCGGCGACGTGCTCCACATGCTCAATGGCACCACCGTGCAGGTGGTCGATACCGACGCCGAAGGCCGCCTCGTTCTGGCCGATGGCCTGGAATACGCGCGCCGCCAAACCCCCCGCGCCATCATCGATCTCGCCACCCTCACCGGCAGCATCGTCACCGCGCTGGGCCACCACATGGCCGGCGCTTTCACCAACAATCCTACCCTGCTTGCCCAAGCGCAGGCCGCCGGGGCCGCCGTCGGCGAACCCATCTGGCCCATGCCGATCGCCGAAAGCCACCGAACCGCGCTGGACAGCGACATCGCCGACATCAAGCATTGCGTCGATGGCTCCGGCCACCCGGACGCCTGCCAAGCCGCCGCCTTCCTGCAAGGCTTCACCGGCGACACGCCGTGGCTGCATCTCGACATCGCCGGCATGGAACAGCGTGCCGACGCCACGGACCAGCATCCCAAAGGCGCCACCGGGTTCGGCGTGCGCCTGCTCGATCGCCTGGTCGCCGAAAACTTCGAGTCACAGAATGGCTGACATCGGCTTCTACCACCTCACCCGCACCGGCGCGGACGCCGCCCTGCCATCGTTGCTCGGCCGCACCCTCAAAGCCGGCCAGCGCGCGGTGGTGTTCTGCGGCAGCGAAGCCCGCGTCACCGCGCTGGACGCCGCCCTCTGGGCCAGCAGCGACCCGGACTGGCTGCCCCACGGCACCGCCGCCACCGGCGAGGCCGACCTCCAGCCCATCTGGCTCACACACACCGACGACATCCCCAACGGCGCCCGCTACCTCTTCCTCACCGACGGGACCGACGGTGGCGACCTCACCCGCTTCGACCGCGTCTTCGACCTCTTCGACGGACGCGACGAAGCCGCCGTCGCCGCCGCCCGCACCCGCTACAAAGCCTGCAAAGCGGCGGGACATACCCTTACCTACTGGCAGCAAACCCCCCGCGGCTGGGAAAAGAAGTAGCCGGCATCGCTCTCGGGCGATGCGGGCACGGGTGAGCTAGGGAAGGAAGACTCTTCTTTTTTGAAAAAAAGAAGCAAAAAACTTTTACCCATAGGCTTGGGTGCCACAGGCCTGACCGCCGATGAAATCGCCGTCAATGCGGCTGACACAGCAGTGCCAGAAGCTCGTCGGGAACATCGTCCAGCAGGTCGCCGTAGCGCGCCGCCAAGCCCAGCCGCAGCCAGGTTTCGAAGGCGGCCGCCTCGGCCCCGGCGCGGCTAAAATCCTGGCACCCTGTCCCCTGGCTGATGCCCTTCATCGTGGTGCGCTCCCGGTCCATGCCCACCTGAATGCGCGGCTGGCACGCAGGTTGCTAAAGTTTTACCGCGGATCAGGCTTGTGCTCAGCACGCTTCTGTGCCGGCCCAATTACTCCGCCGCGCCCGCAACACCCGCGACCAGGGCCCGCGCCATTTCTGCGCCCAGGCAGGCATGCAGATGCGCTGACACATGCGGCCGCTCCACCGGCGCCGTATTTTCCAGATCGATCAGCCCCGCATCCACCCAGTCGCGCATCATCTCGTAGCGATGGAACAGCACCACCCCCGGCGTGGCACTCTGCGCCTGCATCGCGGAGAGATAGGGCGAGAGGTTGGCGTTCGCCTCCAGGAACCGGCTGTACTGCGGCTCCAGCAGCACCAGATCCGAGCCGCCGTCGGTGATCGCCGCCACGCCATCGGACAGAGCCTGGTAGAAATCCTCGACCGGCTCGTCGTTCACCGCCTCCAGCGTGCCGGTCTGCCACAGCACCAACTGGTAGTGATGTGCCTTCATCGCGTTTGTGATGATCTGCAATTGCGCTTGCGCCAGCTTCCCGCTGCCGCCAAGCTGCGTCACCGTCACATGCAGCCCATGCACCGCCGCTTCCAGAGCGCGCGCCATGCCCTGGGCGATGCCGCTGGGGTGCACGGGCGCGCCGGAGGCCGGCGCGGCCGCGCCCGCAGGCCCGAGCCCCACGGCCAGCACATCCAGCGCCCCGCCTGCCTTCAGCACCGGGGCCACGTGGATCAGTGCGCCATCCTGCGTCTCCGTCTCGCTCGACGGCGGGCATCCTGCCTCCGGCGCCACCACCGCCGGCCGCGGTGCGGTGGCCGGCGCCGGCTGCGAGGCGGCCATGTGCCCCATCGCCAGCAGCGCAACACATGCCAAGACCCCCGACTTCCTACGGCTGCTCACGGCACGGTTTCGCCCACCGGCTGCACCGAAGGCGGCCGCGCCGCCACCGGCGGCTGCACCGGGACCGGCGGCTTCCTGCCTTTGTTCGAATACCATGCGGCAACCGCCCCTACCGCCCACAGCGATACGCCCCCCGCCAAGTTCACGCCGGTTTGCGAGAGTAGGCCGTCATTCGCTTCCGTCGCCAATCGTCCCAGGAACGAAAGGAAGATACTCGCACAGAACACCGGAAGCGAGTGCTGCCCTGCGATGATGAACGGGGAAGCGATCCATCCACGCAGCCACCGCGCATCCTTGCTGATCAGCCGCGCCACCAGCCAGGTCAGCGCCAGGATGGAGATCAGCCGGAACGGATGCAGCCCCGCTTTGTCGACCGACATCAGGGCCCGCACCACCGACCCCGGCAGGCGCCCGATCAATTCAGGGTGAACCCACACACCCCATTGCATGAACAGCCCAAAGATCACCACCAGGATCGCTGCCGCATCGATACTCCGCGCGTGGCGGCGCGGCGCGTCGCCCGGCGCGAAGGACAGGATCGCCCCCATGATGAACAGCAATTGCCAGGTGAACGGGTTGAAGAACCACCCCCCGCCCGTCCAGCTCGGCAAATTCAGCGAAAATAGCCGTGCCGCCACATAGACCGTGAGCGACAGCGCCGCGAGCACCGGCGGCCAGCGCAGCAGGGGCATCACCACCGCGAACATCAGCAGGATCACGACATAGAGCGGCAGGATATTCAGGTAAGCCGGCTGAAAATGCAGTTTCAGCGCTTCCAGCAACGCCCGGTAAGGTGCCTCGCCCAGCACATCAAGGTGGATCTCGTCGAGATAATCCGCCCGGTCCAAGGCGGTTGCCGATACACCCACCTGGGCCGCGAAGATCACGAACAAAAAGATATGGGCGATATACAGCGTCCACGCCCTGCGTACGACGTCGGCAGCCGCATACAGCCAGCCCTGCTTGCGCATGGTACCGCCATACGCAATTCCGCCCGCATACCCCGCCAGCAGCACGAACACCTCGGTGGCATCGCACAGCGCGAAATTGCGGATGGAGAGGTTACCCATCCAATCCGCCGGAATATGGTCGGTAAAAATCCACCACAGCGCCAGCCCACGGAAGAAATCGATCCGCAGATCCCGGTTTGTCTTGATCAGCGTCATCGCACCCCCAGGCGGAGGAATCCTGCCTTCTGGCGCGGTCGCCGAAATACTGCGGGATCGGACACGCGCCAGTAAAGAGAGCGCCCCCTGCCCTCGGTCAAGTGGGCCTTGCCTCTTCGCTGGTATCAATCTGTAAGCAGCTTCCAACGGCCAGCCTAACCACTTTGATCCGCGACAGCCGAGTAAAAATCTTTTGCTTACATTCTTCAGAAAAGACGATTTTTGTCGTGCCTATCAACAATCCCCGCGATCACCCGCTCGATCAAATGGTCTGTATCCACCTGTGCCTTCTCGGCGAACGGGATTACCCGCCCGTCGATGAGGAGCGTCGCCAATCCGTGCACCAGCGACCAGCGTGACATGGCGACAACCAATGTTGCGGCAGGGGCGGATCCCCCCGGTTCATTCTCAGTCAGCAGCGCGAATGTGGAGTCCCCGGCGGCCACCAGCTCGGGCGACGACCAATCCAGCCGCTCGGAGCGGAACATCAATTGGAAAAGTCCGGGGTAAGTGCGCGCGAACCCGACATAGACATGGCCAAGCGCGATGAGCTGCGCATCCGCATCGGGCCCGGCGGCATCGATCCCCGCTTGAAGGCGCGCGCGCAGCCTGGCGAAGCCGGCGGCGGCCAGCGCGGTCAGCAGACCAGTGAGGTCGCCGAAATGATGCGCCGGCGCGGCGTGCGACACGCCTGCCTCGCGGGCCGCGGCACGCAGCGTCAAGGCGCCCACGCCATCCCGGTCGAGGATGGCCTCCGCCGACTGGAGCAGGGCCTCGCGCAGCGCGCCGTGATGGTAGGCGGGAGTCATGGCCGATCTTTACACTGGAAAGATTTGCGTTGACAGGCCGGTTTTCCCTCTGCCAGTAAACTTGACACCGTAAAGATGGAGTAAGGATGATGGCAAACCATGTGGCTGAGTTGCCGGAAACGGCGCCTGCTGCCAGCCAGCCGGCGCACGCCCCCGCCAACCAGGCTGTCTGGCTCACCGCCAAGCGCGGCCGGCTCGTGCTGGGGCCCGCGCCATACACCACCCCGCGTGACACGGAGATCGTCATCAGGAACGGCGCCATCGCGATCAATCCCGTCGATTGGATGGTCTTGCCGATGGGTGACTTCATCTACCCCTGGCTCACCTACCCGGCCATCATCGGCACGGACGTTGCGGGCGAGGTGACGGCCATCGGGCGCGCCGTAACCCGCTTCAAGGTCGGGGACCGTGTTCTGGGCCACGCGGTTGGCTGCGAAAAAACGCGCAAACGCCCGGCCGAGGGCGCTTTCCAGGCATACACGGTGCTGCAGCAGCACATGGCTTGCCCGATCCCCGATGCGATGGCCTTTGAAAACGCCGCCGTTCTGCCGCTGGGCCTGTCCACCGCCGCCTGCGGCCTGTTCCAGAAGGATTACCTCGCGCTGGACTATCCCTCGGCCAACGCAAAACCCACCGGCAAGACGCTCCTCGTCTGGGGCGGGTCCACCAGCGTCGGCAGCAACGCCATCCAGCTCGCCGTGGCCGCCGGCTACGAGGTGATCGCCACCGCATCGCCGAAGAATTTTGATTACCTCAAATCGCTTGGCGCCAGCATGGTGTTTGACTATGCGAGCAAAACCGTGGTGCCCGATATCATCAAGGCCTTCAATGGCCGCACCGGTGCCGGCGCGATCGCCATCGGCGCCGGCTCCGCCAGCAAGTGTCTCGATATCGTTGGCGCCTGCACCGGCGACAAATTCATCGCCACGGCAAGCACGCCCGTCTCGCTGCAAAAAGCACCCGCCGGCGCCGGCCGCGCGCTATGGCTGATCCCCACCATGGCGCGGATGATCGCGGCCACCGCCTCGAACACCCTGAAGGCCCGCACGCGCCAGATCCGCACCAAGTTCATCTGGGGCGGCGCGCTGATGCACAACGAGGTGAGCCGCGTCATCTACACCGACTTCCTGCCCCAGGCCCTGGCCGATGGCCGCTACCGCGCCGCCCCCGCGCCCCTCCTGACGGGAAGCGGGCTGGGCAACATCCCAGCTGCGATGGATATTCAGAAACAGGGCGTGTCCGCGCGGAAGGTGGTGGTAACGCTGTGAGCCGCGATCCGCGCCGCGTCTACCGCAGCCCCTCCGCGATTCGCCGCACATCCTGCGCCGCCATGCAGCCCGGGTGCCGGGTTAGCAGCGGCGTCTGCCGCCGTATCGCATCACGCACATGGTCATCCCGCCGCACCACGCCCGCCAGCGCCGGCGCGCGGCCGAGAAACTGCGTGCAGGCACGGGCCAGCGTGGCAAAGGTGCGCTGCCCCGCTGCCACGCTTGTCGCCTGGTTGATCACCACACGCGCATCCGACGGCGCGCCGGCACGATCGCCCGCAAGCAGCTTCAGCACCGCGTAGGCATCGGTGAGCGAGGTTGGCTCGTCCGTGGCCAACACCAGCACCATATCCGCCCACGCCGCCATGCGCCGTGTATGCGTATCCAGACCAGCGCCCAGATCCAGCAGCAGCACATCCTGGGAAATCTGGGCAAGCTCCGCCATCAGCCCATCCATCCGTGCCGGCGCCAGCGCTGCCAGCGCACCGGAGCCGGAGCGGCCAGGCAGGATGGCGAACCCGCCGGCCGCGAAGTGCTGTGCTGCCTCAGCAATGCTCGCCCGCCCCGCCAGCACCGCGCCCAGATCCAGCGCCGGCATCAGCCCCAGCTGGATGTCGATATTCGCCAGCCCGAGATCGCCATCGAACAGCAGCACCCGCTGCCCGACTTGCGCCAGCGCCTGGGCGAGCGTGATGGCAAACCACGTCTTGCCGACTCCGCCCTTGCCGGAGGCCACCGCGATCCGCAGTGCCCGCCCGGCCCCCGGCATGCGTGACAGCAGATCAGTTTCTGAGTCCATCATCCCCATACCTCTCGGCGCTCCACAGCTCGGCGGCCTTCGAACGCGCTGTCGGAAACACCGGGCGCCGTGGCGGCGGCGGCGGCCCGGACGGCGCGGCCAAACGCGCGGCCAGAAATTCGGGTGTCAGGGCCGCCAATCCGTCAGTGGCTCCGGTACCGATGCCGCAATCCGTCAGCACCAGGTCCGCGGCCACCGCGGCCGCGATCACGCTGCCCAGCCTGCGCGCCACATCCAGCCTTGTGGGCAGCAGGTGATGGATCCCCAGCGCCGCGAAGGCGCGGGCCTGCTCGGCTGCTTCCTCCGGGTGCTGGCCCGCCGGGATCACCAGCACTGGGCATGCCTCAGCCGCCTGCATCAGGGCCGCGATCTGATCAATCTGGTCGGGCGTAAATGGATTGATGCCCGTGGTATCGATCAGCACCGGCGCGCCCGCATCTCGCTGCCGCAGCGCACGCGCCACCGTGGCGGGCGTGCCGGCCACCAGCAGAGTCAGCCCCAGCAGCCGCGTATAGGCCGCCAGTTCCTCTGCCGCCCCCGCACGCCGACCATCCGCGGTAATCACCAGCGGCTTGGTGCCCGCCAGAACCAGCCGGGTGGCCAGCCGCGCCACCGACAATGTTTTCCCAGCACCTGGGCCGCCCACCAGCAGCAGCGGGTGCACGCCATCCATCGGCAGAACGCCGAACCGCAGCACCGCCCGCAGCGCCTTCGCCAGGCTACCACCCCCCGCCAACCTGGCCGCGATCGCCGCCGGAATGCCGTGATAGAAAAAATCCGCGGCCGGCTCGGGTGGCGCTTCCGCCGCCTGGTCCAGCGCCGCGGTCAGTTCCACGCCCTGTGCGATGCGCCGGGTGGAAAGGATCAGCGCGTCCGGCCCCAATTCCGATCGCAGCTGCGCCATCGCTTCCGCCACGCTCGCCGCACGATAAAGTTTGAGGCGCATACACGCCTATGTAGAATCTCCCCCTTTCCAACCCGTTACACCGCGCCGCGTAAAACCGAAGGTCGGCAGACAAAAGTCTTTCGCGTCTTTTCTTCAGAAAACTTCGACACCAGCCTGCCGCAGATCCAATTTCAATGAACAGGCTGGCAAGATCGTATGGCCGGCCCGGCTGAAAGCAAGAAATCCAACCACGAGGGCACAAAGACGCGAAGCTGACACAAAGAAGACAGCAGGTAACTTTTTCTTCGTGAATCCTTCCTGCCTTGGTGCCTTCGTGGTGAGTTCTTTCTTGGGAACCGGCATCGGCTGCTTTGTCGCCAGGCGTAACTTTTGCCTATGTCTTGCGCGCGAGAACGGCATCGAGTTTGGCCATCAGGGCGGGGTCGCGGGCATCAGGTGCCGTGATCAGGGCGTGATCAAGCGCGTGGTCGCAGCCTTGCGGGCACACGGCAGCCCGCCCCAGCAGCGGCACCGCCCGGCGCACTAAGGCTCGCGCGTTATCCGCGTTCGCGTGCATCACCGCCACCACCGCATCCACGGTCACATGCGCATGCGTCTCGTGCCAGCAATCATAGTCGGTTACCATCGCCACGGTCGCGTAATGCAGCTCCGCCTCGCGCGCCAGCTTGGCTTCCGGCATGTTGGTCATGCCGATCACGCTGCAGCCCCAGCTGCGATAGAGCTCGCTCTCCGCCTTGGTGGAAAATTGCGGCCCTTCCATCACCAGATAGGTGCCACCGCGCGTGACCGGCAGTTCCAACTCCCGCGCCGCCTGTTCCAGCACATCGCCGATCAGCGGGCACACCGGATGCGCCATGGAGACATGCGCCACGCAGCCCTGCCCGAAGAAGGATTTCTCGCGCGCGAAACTGCGGTCGATGAACTGGTCCACGATCACGAAGCGGCCCGGCGGCAGATGCGCCTGAAGGCTGCCCACCGCGGAAAGCGAGATAACATGGGTCACCCCGGCCCGCTTCAGCGCATCGATATTCGCGCGATAGTTCAGATGCGTGGGCGAGAGCCTATGCCCCCGCCCATGCCGCGGCAGGAACACGCAATCCACGCTGTCAAGCGTGCCGCACAACAGCTCGTCGGAAGGCTCGCCCCATGGCGTCTCGATCCGCCGCCATTCCCGGCCCGTCAGGCCCTCGATATCATACAGCCCGGAGCCACCGATGATCCCGACAACAGTCATCAGGTGTCAGCCCTCAGTCATCAGACGATCGCTTCTCATCTGATGACTGACGGCCGCCACCCGATCGCTGTTCAATGCACGTCAGCCCATATCTTGCGCTTCACGCCATAGGTCACGCCGCACATCAGGGCCAGGAAGCCCACGATGCGCACGCCCATGTGCTTGCGCTCCTCCATATGCGGGTTGGAGGCGAAATACAGGAACGTCGCCACATCCTTCGCTTCCTGCTTCAGGGTCGCCTTCGTGCCGTCAGCATAGGTGACGGACCCGTCGGAGAGTGGCGGCGGCATGTGGATCAGGTTGCCCGGGAACCAGGTGTTCCAGTACAGCCCATCCGGCACCTTCTTGTCCTTCGGCGGATCCGCATAGCCGATCATCAGCGCGTAGACGTAGCTGGCGCCGCCCTCGCGGGCATTCACGATCAGCGAGTGGTCGGGCGGCAGCGCACCGTTATTGGCCGCCCTCGCCGCCTTGTCGTTCGGGTAGGGCAGCGCGAATGTGTCCGATGGCTGCCCTGGCCGCGTCGTCGGCTCGCCCTGGTCGTTCGGCTCGCCCGGCACGGTCTTGGTGGCGGCGATCGCCTTGATCTGCTCGGGGCTAAGCCCGATGCCTTCAAGATTGCGATACGACATCAGCTTCATCGAATGGCAGGCGGAGCACACCTCGTTCCATACCTGGAAGCCGCGCTGCGCGGAGGCGCGGTCGAACGTGCCGAACGGGCCGGAAAAGCTCCATTTCACAGCCGGCAACTTCGGCATCGCCTCTTCCTGCGCCCGCGCCGCGCCACCAGCCGCCAGCAGCACACCCAGCGCCAACGCCGCTGCCTGGAATCCTAAACGCAGCATTCAGATCTTCTCCATCGGCTTGGCCGCGGCACCCGAGGGCAGCGGGCCGCCGCCGCCACCGGTGGGGAATTTCGCCTTCAGCACCGGGCTGCTGATGCTCTCCGGCAGCGGCAACGGCTTCTCGATGAAGCCGAAGGCCGGCACCAGAACCAGGAAATGCAGGAAGTAGTAGATCGTCGCGATCCGCCCCAGCGACACATACGGCTCAACCGGGTGATGCGCGCCCACCACGCCGAGCACGAACATCGCCACCACCAGCCCGATCAGCGAAATCCGGTACATCGGCCGGAACCGCGCGCTGCGCACCGGCGAGGTATCCAGCCAGGGCAGCACGAACCACACCAGGATGGATCCGAACATGCACAGCACGCCGGCCAGCTTATCGGGCACCGAGCGCAGGATCGCGTAGTAGGGCAGGAAATACCATTCGGGCACGATGGCGTTCGGCGTCTGCAGCGGGTTGGCCTGAATGTAGTTATCCGGCTCACCGAAGAAATTCGGCGCGTAGAAAACCAGGATCGCGAACACCAGGAAATACACCGCCATGCCGACGCTATCCTTGGCCGTGTAATACGGATGGAAGGGCAGCGTATCCTGTTCGCTCTTCACATCGATGCCGAGCGGGTTGTTGGAACCGGTGATATGCAGCGCCACCACGTGCAGGAACACCACCCCGGTGATCACGAAGGGCAGCAGATAGTGCAGGCTGAAGAACCGGTTCAGTGTCGGGTTGGCCACCGAGAACCCGCCCCACAGCAGCGTCACGATCCAGTTGCCCACCAGCGGTATGGCGGAGAACAGGTTGGTGATCACCGTCGCACCCCAGTAGCTCATCTGGCCCCAGGGCAGCACGTAGCCCATGAAGGCGGTGGCCATCACCAGCAGGAACAGCGCAACACCCGTCATCCACAGCAGCTCGCGCGGCGCCTTATAGCTGCCGTAATACATGCCGCGGAAAATATGGATGTAGAGGATGATGAAGAACATCGACGCGCCGTTCATGTGCGCGTAGCGCAGCAGCCAGCCGTAATTCACGTCCCGCATGATGCGTTCCACGCTGTCGAACGCGCCGGCGGTGGTGGCATTGTAGTTCATCGAGAGGAAGATGCCGGTGGCGATCATCACCAGCAGGTTGATCGTGGCTAGCGCGCCGAAATTCCAGAAGTAGTTGAAATTCTTCGGCGTCGGGAAGCTGCCGTATTCCTTCGTCATCAGCGTCAGGATCGGCAGGCGGCTATCCACCCAGTTCAGCACCGGGTTCTGGAACGTACTCTTATGCAGGCCGGACATGAGTTTTCGGTCCTCGAAGCCATCGTTGACGCCGCGGCGCCGGCAGGGCGCCCGCGACTGCGCAGGGTGGAAGCCTACCCAGCACATGTCGCCAACCTAATAAGGGGGGAGTTTGCGGGCTGCAATCCACGGGGGGTGAAAAGATGACGCGGTGCGGCACGTTTTCGTCCCTACGCAAACCCCGGCCGCGCGAGCTAGGATCATGCCATGGATACCGATCTGGCCCCCACGGCCCCGCCCCACACAGCGCTGAAACAACCCGCGCGCGCCTGGTTCGAGCAATTGCGCGACCGGATCTGCGCCGCCTTTGAGGCCATCGAGGATGCCCAGACCCAGGGCCCGCTCAGCGACCGCGCCCCCGGCCGCTTCGTGCGCCGGGCCTGGTCTCGCCCCACCGAGGATGGCTCCGATGGCGGCGGCGGCGTGATCAGCCTGATGCATGGCCGCGTGTTCGAGAAGGTGGGGGTGAACGTCTCCACCGTCGCCGGCGAATTCAGCCCCGAGTTCCGCGCCCAGATCCCCGGCGCGGCGCAGGATCCGCGATTTTTCGCAACCGGCATCAGCCTGGTCGCACACTTGCAGAACCCCTTCGTGCCGGCGGTACACATGAACACGCGCATGCTGGTGACGACCAAGGGCTGGTTCGGCGGCGGCGGCGACCTCACGCCCATGTTCTGGGACACGGCTGAGACCGCCGAGGACGGCGCCTTCTTCCACGCCGCCTTTCAGGCCGCCTGTGACCGGCACGACCCCGCCTACTACCCCAAATTCAAGGAATGGTGCGACCGCTACTTCTACCTGCCGCATCGTGGCGAGCCGCGCGGTGTGGGCGGCATCTTCTACGACCACCATTTTACCGGCGATGCCGAGGCGGACTTTGCCTTCACCCGCGATGTCGGCGAGGCGTTCCTCGCCGCCTACCCCGCCATCGTCCGCCGCCGCATGGCCACCCCCTGGACCGAGGCAGACCGCGAGCACCAGTTGATCCGCCGCGGCCGCTACGTGGAGTTCAACCTGCTGCACGACCGCGGCACCACTTTCGGCCTGAAGACCGGCGGCAACGTGGAGGCCATCCTGATGAGCCTGCCGCCGGAGGCGCGCTGGCCCTAGCCCGCCCCCCGACACGCCAGAGATAAAAGTTTTTTGCTTCTTTTTTTCAAAAAAGAAGAGTCTTGCTGTCTGGCCGCTCCGCGGCTGGCGTCTTTTCTAAAAAAAGAAGCCAAAGACTTTTATTCATTTAGACCCAGGCTGGAATGACCACCGCGCTCCTTATCCTTGTCATCGTGCTGCTCGCCTTGCTGAACGGCGTGTTCGCGATGGGGGAGATGGCGCTCGTCTCCGCGCGGCGGGCGCGCCTGGCGGTGCTGGAGACTAAGAAAGTGCGCGGCGCGCGTATTGCCCGCGAACTGGCCGATGATCCGCAGCGGTTTCTGCCCACCGTGCAGGTGGGCGTCACGCTGGTGGGCATCCTCTCCGGCACGTTCGGGGGCGCGCGGATCGCCGCGGCCTTGCAACCCACGATCGCCCGCATCCCCTATATCGGGCCGGGCGCGGTCGGCGTCTCCCTCGCCCTGGTGGTGATCGGCATCACCTATCTCACCCTTGTGCTGGGCGAGCTCGTCCCCAAGCGCCTCGCGCTTCGCTCGCCCGAACTCATCGCCACGCGCCTGGCCCCCTTGGTTGCCGGCCTCGCCCGCTTCACCGCCCCCGTCGTGTGGCTGCTCGGCCGCTCCTCGGATCTCGTGCTGCGCGCCATCGGCTACAGCGAGGCCGCGCGCCAGGCGGTGACGGAAGACGAGCTGAAGGCCCTCCTCGCCGAGGGCACCCAGGCCGGCGTGCTGGAACTCGGCGAGCGCGACATGATCGAGCGCGTGTTGCGCCTGGCGGACAAGCCCGTGCGCGCCATCATGACGCCGCGCACGGAGCTGGTGTGGATCGACCGCACGGATCCCATGCGGGAAATCGCCGATACGCTGAAGGCTGCGCCCCACAGCCGCTTCGTGGTGTGTGACGGCTCGATCGATAACGTGGTGGGCGTGGTGCAGGCCAAGGACATCCTGGACAGAATCCTGGACGGCAAGGACCTTTCGATTGCCGCCGCCCTGCGCCAGCCGATGGTGGTGCCCGATACGGTCAGCGCGCTGGATGCGCTGGAGCGCCTCAAGAGCGACTCTCTGGGCCTGGCCCTGGTGATGGATGAGTACGGCAGTTTCGAAGGCGTGGTCACCGCCGCCGATGTGTTGGAGGCCATTATCGGCGACCTTGCCGAGCCCGGATACGGCACCCCCGCCCAGGCCGCCGAGCAGATCGGCGGCGAGATGATGATGGATGGCATGACCCCGGTGGACGAGTTGAAGGCGCGCCTTCTTCTGCCGGACCTGCCCGCCGAGGGCAGCTACCACACGCTCGGCGGGCTGATCCTCGCTTTGCTGCGGCGTGTGCCGCAGGCCGGCGACCGCATCGTGTTTGGCGGCTGGCTTTTCGAGGTTCTGGAGATGGACGGCAGGCGTGTGGTGAAGGTGCGGGCGAGCCGCGAGAAGCTGGCCGAGGCGTGAACCGTCGCACGCTATGGATCGTCGCGCACAGTCGCGCGTTGCAATGGACCACTGTTTGGACCATAAAGATGCGACCGTCGCACATGGTTCATGGAACATGCAGGTCTCGGTCACCGACGCCAAGGCGCAACTCACTGAACTCGTCCGCCGCGCGCAAGCCGGCGATGAGGTCATCCTGACCCGCCACGGCCAGGCGGCCGTCCGCCTCGTCCCCGTTGTCCAAATCCCTGACCGCGAAACCAAGCGGGTTGTGTTGAACGAGATACGGGCGTCGGGCGCTGCCCGCGTGAGCCCTGGGCCTTGCGCCGCACGAAGCCAGGATTTCCTCTACGATGAGGACGGTCTACCCGCGTGAAAAGCGCGCTCAAAGGGTAAGGAAGGAAGTGTTCTTTTTTGAAAAAAAGAACCAAAAAACTTTTACCCGGACGCTTTCACCAACAACCCGATACCTTGGCGCCACGCATACGTGAACGAACGTAAGTTTTGGTTCTTTTTTTCAAAAAAATTTCCCTACGCCACCGTCTGAAACCGCCTCCGTCCCAGCGCCGGCAGCAACGGTAACAACACATTCAAATCCCGCTCCGCCACGCAGCACAAATATTTGCGCGGCGCGCCCCCCTGCACCTGACCCTCAGGCACCGGCAAACCATCCTGCCCCAGCGGCAGCGCCGTCAGGCCCAAATCGCCATATACCTTCAGCAGCTCGCTCCCCGCCCGCCAGATGGCCGCGTCACACCCGTCCTGCTGCGCCAGATCACGCAGGCGCCAGATCGCCGAAATACGGTCGCTCTCGGCCCCCGCCGGATCGCCCAACCCCAGCAACACGCGGCCCACCCGCCGGAACGGAATGCCCGAGCGCCCGGCCTCACCCATCACCAACCCATCCGCCTCCGCCGGCGGCAGCGCGCCCAGTGCGGCGTAGCGGAGCCGCGCCTCCGCGTTCCACGGCATCGGCCGCACACGTCCCGGGCGGATCACGCCCCACAAAGCCGCCAGCCCCAGCAGCACCGCCAGCAGCACGGCCGCCCGGATCGGCGCCGGCGCGTTGCGGCTCAACACCACCGCCCACCAGCTCGTATGGGCCAAAATCCGCACCTTCGGTTCGAAACTCGCCAGCCACAGCACGCTGCCCAGCAGCGCCAGCAACGGCACCACCGTGCCCGCCCGCAACGGATGGCTCAGCAGCCGCGCATGCCGGTAATACGCATCGCGGAACGGCCCGATGCTCAGCGCGGCCAGCACCAGAATCGCCGGCACCACCGCCGGCTCCCCCTGCAACGCCGTCAGCCCCGCCCCAGCCAGCAGCGCCACGATCGTCGCCCCCCACGCCAACGTCACCCGCTGCGACAATCCCACGGCCAGCACCATCAGCGCCGCCCCGATCAAGGAAGGAACATACTGCCCCGCATCCGCCGCGAACGACCCGAAATCGGCATCGATCCACGAGTAATCCGGATGCGTATCCAGCACGCCAATCGAAAGCAGCATCGCCCCGCACACAGCAACCCCGCCCGTGCTTGCCGCCACCGCGAAATCCGGCTCGCTCCACCTCGCCTGGCCCGCGGCCGAGGCCCCCGCCAGCCGGCAACGCCCCACCAGCACCTCGTTGCCGGCAAACATCGCGCCAGCCAGGAACAGCGGGATAACGTAATAATACAAGCGGAATACCGCCAGCGCCCCCAGCACCACCGGCCGCGGCAGCGATGTGCCCTGTAGCCCCAGCAGGATCGCCGTATCGAACACCCCCAAGCCCCCTGGTACGTTCGAAACCAGGCCCACCGCATACGAACCCAGATACACCGCCAAAAACCGCATCCAGGTCAGCCCATGCGCCTGCGGCAGCAATGCGTAAAAGATCGAGGCAGTCAGCGAAACATCGGCCGTGGCCAGCGCTACCTGCGCCAGCGCCATCTTCCAGCCCGGCAACTCAATCACCCGGCCGCGCACATGCAGCACCGGAAACAAGCTGGCCAGCAGCACGTAAAAACTCACCACGGCCCACATCGCGCCGCCTGCCAGATACAGCGTCCAATGCGGCAACACCGCGCCCAGCCAAGGCACCGAACCAGGCTCGGTAAACAGGATCGCACCCCCCAGCGACATCCCGCCCAACCCGAACGTCAGGCTGCTGAATGCCACCACCTTGGCGATCTGCACCGGCGTAAGCCCCCAATGCGCATATAGCCGGTAGCGCACCGCAGCACCCGAAACCGCGGCAAATCCCAGATTATGCGCCAGCGCGGACGCACAAAACGAGGCCAGGGCGGTGCGCAAATAACTCAGATTATGGCCGGCATAAATAACCGCCAGCTTGTCGTAAAAGGTCAGCAAACCATAGCCCAGCAACGTCAGCACAGCGGAAAGCACAAGTGCCCGCCGCGGAATGGCCTCCAGCGCATGCCCCACATCGCGAACATTCAGATGCCGGAATTCCCGCTGCACCACATAGATGGCGCCAAACAGCAGCACCACACCCAGCACCGCCGGCAAATGCCGAACCGCGCGCTTGAGGAATTCAACCAAAACCGTAGCCCGCATGAAATTCGGGACCACCCAAAAGGAAGAAAGAATGTTCTTTTTTGAAAAAAAGAACCAAAAAACTTTTGATCCTAAGCATCACCAAAACCAACGAGCCGCCCCTCGATCAGCGCAATAGTCTCGCTCACGCCATATAAGGCGACAAAACCACCAAAACGCGGCCCCTCCGTCTGGCCAAGCAACACCTGATACAGGCAGCCAAACCAGGCCTTCAACGCGCCAAAGGGATGCCGCTTGCCGACTTCATATACCATCGTCTGAATCGCCTCGGCATCCGCCCCAGGGGCCATCCCGCGCAAAGTCTCCGCCAAATCCGACAGCGCCGCCCGCTCCACCGCATCAGGCGCCCGGAACCGCTTCTCCGGCCGCACAAAATCCTGGTAGTACAGCACCGCGTGCTCCACCAGCCGCGCCAGAAACGGCGCCGTCTGCGGGGAAGCCGCCGGCAAATAGCGCCGGATGAAGCCCCATAATATCTCCGGCCTCTCCGCGTTTATCACACTGGCCAGATTCAGAAGCATGCCAAACGAAATCGGGCTGCCCGCGCCCGGGGGAATTCGCCCCAGATGCGCATGCCACGCCGGATTGGCCTGGACGGTAACCCCATCCTCGCCACGAGCCCGCTCCACATTGGCGATATACTCATCCACCGCGCGGGGGATCACATCGAAGAACAGCTTCTTCGCCCGATGCGGCTGGTTATACATGAACTGGCTCAAACTCTCCGGCGGCGCATAGCGCAGCCATTCCTCCACCGAGAGCCCGTTACCCTTGCTCTTGCTGATCTTCTGGCCGCGCTCGTCCAGGAACAGCTCATAGGTATAGCCTATGGGCGGCTTGGCCCCCAGCACCTCGCAAATCCGGCCCGAAAGCTTCACGCTGTCGATCAGATCCTTGCCGGACATCTCATAATCCACCCCCAGCGCGAACCAGCGCATCGCCCAGTCCGCCTTCCACTGGCACTTCGCCCCCCCGCCGAGCACGCTGGTTTCGAACCGGCGGCCCTGCCCATCCGTCCAGAACACGGTGGCCGCATCCACGTCGATCTTGTCGATCCGCACCTGCTCCACCACCCCCGTTTCCGGATGGATCGGCAAGATCGGCGAGTAAGTCTCCCGACGCTCCGGGCCCAGCGTGGGCAGGATCACCGCCACAATCTCGTCGAACGCCTCCAGCACCCGCCGCAACGCCGCATCGAACCGCCCGCTGGCATAATACTCGGTGGCCGAGGCGAACTCGTACTCGAACCCGAAACTGTCCAGAAACCCCCGCAGCCGGGCGTTATTATGGTGGCCAAAACTCTCATGGGTGCCGAACGGATCCGGTATCCGCGTCAGCGGCCGCCCCAGGAAAGGCCGCAGCGCATCCCGGTTCGGGATATTGTCCGGAACCTTCCGCAGCCCATCCATATCGTCGGAGAACGCCAGCAGCCGGCTCGGCTTGCCCGTGAGCACCGTATAGGCGTTCCGCACCCAGGAGGTACGCGCCACCTCCCCGAACGTGCCGATATGCGGCAGCCCGCTCGGCCCGTACCCGGTCTCGAACAGAACCCCCGGCTTGGCCAGCTCCTCCGCCCGTACGGCAAGCTTCTGCGCCTCTTCAAACGGCCAGGCCTTCGGGCGCGATATGTCGGCAGCATCCATGCCGGCAAACTACCGTGTCGAAGCGTTACACGCAAAATCCTGCACCACAGGGGCCCGCGTCCGGTGCAAACCGTTGCGCACGCCGGCGGCCCAGTTAACGTCTTTTTGCTTCTCTTTCTTCAGAAAAAGAAGACCTTTCCTTCCTTCCCCGCGCCGCCGGCTGCCTACCCCGCCTGGTGAACACACCGGGCCGGCACGATCTGCCGCGCAAGAAAGGCCTCGATCTGCGTCGCCGGCATCGGTTTGCCGAAAAGATAGCCCTGACCATGGGTTGCCTGTTCCCGACGCAGAACCGAGAGCTGCTCCTGGGTTTCCACCCCCTCCACAGTCGTTGGGATGTGCAGGTCCCGGCACAGTCCGATCACGGCGCGCACGATGAACCGCGCCTCCCGCCGATCCAGCATGTTGGCCACGAAAGACCGGTCCAGCTTGAGCCGGTCGAACGCAAAGCAGTGCAGATAGCTCAGCGATGAATACCCAACGCCGAAATCATCCATGGCGATGGTCACACCCAGCCCACGCAGACGATGCAGGGTCGCCACGTTCACGTCGCTGCTCGCCAGAAGCACGGTTTCGGTGATCTCCAGCTCCAGCCGCCGCGGCGCCAGGCCTGATTCGGCAAGCGCGCTGGCCACCGTTTCCACCAGATCGCCGGGGCTGAACTGAACGGGCGAGAGATTCACCGCGACGCGGATGTGCTCCGGCCACTGCGTGGCCTGAACACACGCCTGCCGCAGCACCCATGCCCCGATGGGGCCGATAAGCCCGCACTCCTCGGCGATTGGGATGAAGGACGCGGGCCGCAACTGGCCGTGGGCGGGATGGTTCCAGCGGATCAGCGCTTCGAAGGCACACACGTCGCCGGAGACGATATCCACCGAGGGCTGATAATACAGCTCGAACTGCGCCTCCGCGATGGCCGTGCGCAGATCCCGTTCGGTCGACAGGCGGCGCATGAATTTGGCGTCCATTTCCGGCTCGAAGAAACGGAACGTGCCTCGGCCTTCGGATTTGGCGAGATACAGCGCCAGATCGGCGTTCTTCAACAGCGCCTCGCTCGTTGATCCGTCATCGGGCGCCATGGCGATGCCGATGCTCACGCCGATCTTGGCCTGCCTTCCGTCCAGCATGTACGGGCGGCACAGCACATCCACGATGCGTTGGGCGAGCCCGATCGTGTCGGCCGGCGTGTCCAGGCCACGCTGCAGGATCACGAACTCATCCCCGCCAAACCTGGCGATCGTGTCGATCTCGCGCGTGGTCGCGCGCAGGCGCCCGGCTACGGTCTTCAGCACATCATCGCCCGCCTTGTGGCCGAGCGTATCGTTGACCCCCTTGAACCCGTCCAGATCGAGAAACAGGATGGCGAATTTGCGTCCGCGGGCCGCTTCGGGCAGGGCTTGCTGGATCAGCTCGTGGAACACCGATCGGTTGGCCAGGCCCGTCAGTTGATCATGGGTGGCCAGGAACGAGGCCTCGGCTTCTGCGCGCCGGCGTTCGGTAATATCTTCATGGGTCGCAACCCACCCCCCATCAGGCATCAGGCGTTGCTGCATGGCGAGAATGCGGCCATCTTGCAGTTCAACCTCGAACAGTCGGTCGCCGGCCTGGAGCATCTGCTCCAGGCATGCGGTGGTGCCCCCTTCGGGCACCTCCACCGGCGCAGTTCCTGCCGCGCGGCAGAGCTCCACAATGTCGGCCAGTTTCATGCCGGGCTGTATCGCGTCAGGATCCAGGCAATAAACCTCGGCATAGCGGCGGTTGCTGACCACCAGTGTCTGATCCCCCGCAAAAAAGCAGACGCCCTGGGAAATATTGGCCAGCGTGGCTTCAAGCTGGCCCTGCGCCGCCTCCAGCCTGCGCCTTGCCTGCTCAACCCCAGCGAGATGATACAGAACCATGGGCCAAAGGCAGAGCAGCCCGAGGCCGGCAAACAGGCCGATGGCCATGATCCACGGAAATCTGCTGCGCTCCAGTCCCATAAAGATCCAGCCGCCCAGGCTGAGCACCACCATGAGAAGCGTGGCCACCCCCGCCAACCGGCCGAACGCCGAACGCCACCCCACGCGCAGCAGCACGCCCAGGTTAGCCAAGAGTCTCGACACAGGTGCCTTAGGGTGCATGGTTATGGAGCGTGCGGAGTCCGAGCCTGCGGGAAGCGTAGGCAGGGGGGCTTAATGGGCAATTGAGAAAGACAGTTCTTTTTTGAAAAAAAGAACCAAAAAACTTCCACTCTTTTGCGTAAGCTAACGGTTCGGTCCGCGACAGCACACAGGAAAACAAGCCCATCTTTTTTTGGTCAGATACGCGTTGAACCTGCCGTGCCGGGTTGTGGACAAGGCGCAAAGGACCAAAAGTTTTTTGGTTCTTTTTTTCAAAAAAGAACGCCTTTCTTCCTTGGCCCCATAATTCCACCCGCTTGGCATATATTCTCCACTATGACCTCCTCCCCCGCCCTCGTGGCCGGCTATGGCCGCGCGGCGCTGCTCACCGAAGATGGCGAACTGCTCACCCTGCCCATGGCGGAGGCCGCAGCCGCCATCCGCCGCATGCGGCCGCCTCTGCTCGTGCACGCACCCGCAACGCTGCGCCGCGCCGGCCTGCGCGGCGGCGCCCCGGCGCTGGACTTGCTGGAGCTCTATGCCTTCGTCCTCCCCGCCCGCCCGGTCGCGCCCACGCCCCGCGGCATGGCCCTGGCGCTGGATATGGATTCCCCCGCCACGCTGGAGGATGCGGCAGCCCTGCTGCCCCGCATGGCGGATATCCTGCTGCATCGCCTGCACCTCGCGCGTGCGCTGCCCCTGCACACCCACGCCGCCGGCATCGCCGCGCGCATGGGCCGCGCCGGCTGGCTATGGGCGCCCGCCGTGCTGCAAGCCCTGGGAAGCATCGGCGACAACCTCGACGGTTTTCGTGTCTGGCGCCGTCTGCCGGAATGGGAGGAACAAGCCCCGCCACCACCCGCCTCCGCCCACCCCATCCCCCCCGCGGACGCCCGCACGCGCCTCGCCAGCCTGCTCGGCCCCGCCGCCGAGCAGCGCCCCGGCCAGGCCGATTACGCCCACGCCGCCGCCGCCGCCTTCGCCCCCCGCGAGGCCCGCGGCGACCCCCACGTGGTGCTGGCCGAAGCCGGCACCGGCACCGGCAAAACCCTGGGCTACATCGCGCCCGCCAGCCTGTGGGCCGAACGCAACCACGGCACCGTATGGATCAGCACCTACACCAAATTGCTCCAGCGCCAGATCGACGCCGAACTCGCCCGCCTCCACCCCGATCCGGCCGCCCGCCGCGCCAAGATCGTGGTGCGCAAGGGGCGCGAAAACTACCTCTGCCTGCTGAACCTGGAGGATAGCATCTCCCAGGTACTCTCCGGTGCCGGCGGCACCAGCGTGATCCCGCTGGGCCTCATCGCCCGCTGGGCCCAGGCCACCGCCGATGGTGATCTGCAGGGCGGCGACCTGCCCGGCTGGTTCCCCGAACTGTTCGGCCCCCTCATCGCCGCCACCCTGGCCGACCGCCGCGGCGAATGCATCCACGGCGCCTGCGGCCATTACAAAAAATGCTTCATCGAACACACCATCCGTCGCGCCCGCACCGCCGACCTGGTGGTCGCCAACCACGCCCTGGTGATGACGCAAGCCGCCTGGCAGGGCCTGGACGACGACACCGTTCCCACCCGCTACGTGTTCGATGAGGGCCACCACGTGTTCGAAGCGGCCGACGCCGCCTTCGCCTCGGAACTCTCCGGCATCGAGGGCGGCGATCTCCGCCGCTGGCTGCTGGGTTCGGAAGGCGGCCGGTCTCGCGCGCGGGGGTTAAAACGCCGCGTGGATGAACTCGTCGTCGGCAACCCAGCACTGGAAGCCCCGCTGGAAGCGCTTCTGCATGCCGCCCGTGCCTTGCCCGCCCCCGGCTGGTCCATCCGCCTGACCGATGATGCGGGGCCCGAGCTCGGCGGCGTGGCTCCGGGCCAGGGCAATCCGTTCGAGGCTTTCCTGCGCGCTGCCCGTTCCCAGATCCTGGCGCGCATCCCCGGCGATGCCGCCCCCGCCGCCTCCGCCACGCTGGAGTGCGAAATGTTCCCGCCCACCCCGGACGTGCAGGAAGCCGCCCCAGCGTTGGAGCGTGCGCTCGCCCGCCTGGCCGAACCTACCCGCACCCTCCTCACCCGCCTGGAAGAACGCCTGGAAGCCGAAGCCGATGAGCTGGACAGCGTCAGCCGCGGCCGTATCGAGGCCGCATGCCGCTCGCTCCGCCGCCGCTGCCTGGATCGCCTCACCATCTGGCGCGCCATGCTACGGGCCCTGTCCGAGCCGCGGCCGGAGCCGGGCGAGCGCCCCGCCCACATCTATTTTCTCCGCACGGACCGGCGGGAGGGTATCGATCGGGATGTGGCGTTCTGCCGCCACCATCTCGATCCCACGCAGCCATTCGCCCTGACCCTGGTGGCGCCGGCCCATGGGTTGCTGATCACCTCGGCCACCTTGCGCGATGCGGGGCAGGACGATGCGGAGGCGGATTGGGAGGCGGCGGAGGCGCGCGTCGGCGCCGCGCACCTACCATCGCCCGCCATCCGCGCCGCCGTCGGAAGCCCGTTCGATTATGCGCGCCAGACCCGCGCCTTCGTGGTGAACGATGTGGGCACGGATATCGCATCGCTCGCCGGCGCCTATCGCGCGCTGTTCCTGGCCGCCGGCGGGGGCGGGCTTGGCCTGTTCACCGCCATCACCCGCCTGCGCGCCGTGCACGCCCGCATCGCCGGCGATCTGGAGGATGCCGGCATCCCGCTATTCGCCCAGCACGTGGACGCGATGGACAACACCACGCTGATCGACGTGTTCCGCACCGAGGAGGAGAGTTGCCTTCTGGGCACCGATGCGATGCGCGATGGTGTGGACGTGCCCGGCCGCGCGCTACGCCTGGTGGTGTTCGAGCGTGTTCCCTGGCCGCGCCCGGATATTCTGCACCGCGAGCGCCGCGTGCATCTCTCCGGCGGCGACACCGCCGGCTACGACGACCGCATCGCGCGCCTGCGCCTGCGCCAGGCGTTCGGCCGCCTGATCCGCACCGCCACCGACCGCGGCGTTTTTGTGCTTCTGGACCGCCGCACGCCCACGCGGCTGCTATCGGCGATGCCCCCCGGCGTCGACATGCAGCGCACCGGCCTCGCCGACGCCGTTCACCAAACGCGCACGTTCCTCCAGAGCGCGCCCCACGAATAAAAGTCTTTTTGCTTCTTTTTCTTCAGAAAAAGAAGAAAGACTCTTCTTTCTTGAAAGAAAGAAGCAAAGAACTTTTACTCATTTTGGCTTCGCTGTCGGCACCGCCCGGGTTAAAACAGGCCATGACGATAGAACAACGATTCACCCTCGCCCTTCTCCTGGCAGCACCGCACGCTGCCTTCGCCGCCCCCACCCTGCCCGGACCGGACCAGGCGCTGTTCAACGCGCCCTATTACAGCTGCCTCAAAACCGCCTATGTCGCCACCACGGGCAGCGACACCAACACGGGCACCACGCCCGCCACCGCCTGGGCCACGTTGCAGCACGCCAACGACGCCATTGCCGCCATCGGCCCCACCGCGGGCGCCGGCACCTGCATCACCGTGCTGCCCGGCACCTATAAAGCCGGCGTGCACATCACCGCCGGCGGCAACGCCGCCACCCCCACCGGCTATCTCGTCTATCGCTGCCAGAAGCTGGACACATGCACCATCACCGGCCCTACCGAAGCCGGCGCGGATGGCGGCCAATTCGCCTGGACAGCGCCAAACGGCCCCGGCAGCTATGTGTTCATCGACGCCTTCATCCTCAAAGCCGCCACGCCCACAGCCGGCGGCATCTACGGCACCGCGCTCTACGGCCAGGGCATCCAGCTATGGGACGGTAATGATACCGTGGCCGGCGCGCCGTTCTCCGTGCACCACATCTGGGTCATCAACAGCATCATCTCCGCCTACGGCCAGGCCGGCATCAACATCAACGATGGCGAATATTTCTTCGCCGTGCACAACACGGTGTTCAACAACGCCAACACGGGCTGCTCGGCCCAAGGGTCAGGCATCGGCTTCGTGGAACTGAAATCCATACCCGGCACCTACATCCGCACGCCCAGCGACAGCAACAACCGCATCCTCGGCCACATCGGCAGCTTCAACAACGCAATCGCCTGGAACGTCGTCTACAACAACGCCACCACCCAATGCGGCAGCGCCGCCAATCCCTACGATACCGACGGCAACAACATCATTCTCGATACGCTGAACAACGGCCAGATCGGCGGCAGCGTCATCACCGGCCCCACGTACCCCGGCTCCGTGCTCGTGGCCTTCAACATCACCTACAACGCCGGCGGGCGGGGCATTCACCTGTTCCGCTCAGAAAACATCACGGTTGCCAACAACTCCTGCTACAACAGCGATCTCGATCCCTACGACAACGGCGCCTACCGTCCCTGCATCGGCGACAACATCGGTTACAACAACACATTCTTCAACAACATCGCCTACGCGATCCCGCAGCCCGCGCTCGGCATGCCCAATTGCGCGGGCACCGGCCAGGGATGCCTGGGCTTCAACGCCGCCTTCACCGGCGGGCTGGCGGCCGGCGGCGGCGCCGAAGATCGTTTCACCAACAACATCGCCTATTGCACCTCGCTCAATCAGCCTTTCGGCTACGGCTGCAACCCGATGTTCAGCAACAGCGCCATGCTCACCAGCGCCGGCTTCTACGCCGCGGCGACCACGGGCGATGCCGTGAAACTGTCCGGCGCCCTGCCCGCACCGCTCTCAGCCGGAACCACCTATTACGCAATCAAAGTTGGCGGCAACCAGATCCAGTTCGCCAACACGCGCGCCGAGGCCACCGCCAACCCGCCCTCTATCCTCGGTTTCTACAACATCATCGCCGGCGCGATCAGAATCCGCGACATCACCGCGAACATCGCCACTGCCGGCATCATCCAGACCGACTCCTTCCCCACCACCAACTTCCTCCAAACCGACCCCGCTTGGGTCAACGTCGGCACCACCGCCATCGGCACGGAAACCACCCAGCCCATCGGCGCCAACTTTGCCCTCACCCCAGGCAGCCCCGCCATTGGCCGCGGCCTGCGCGCCAGCTACCTCAGCCCCCAATCGATCGATCTCGGTGCCTGCCCCAGCACCGTGACCCAATGCCCTTAGAAGGAAAAGAAGAGTCTTCTTTCTTGAAAGAAAGAAGCAAAGAACTTTTAACTGTGCTGTCGCGCACTTGCCGGCAGCGCGCGCCATAGGTCAAAAGTTTTTTGGTTCTTTTTTTCAAAAAAGAACACTCTTCCTTACTGACTCACCCCAGCCCGCAACTGAATCCCCCTTGCCCCGGCAATCTCCCACCGCAGCCAATAAAAGCATACGGCCGCAGCCGCCACGCACGCAACCAGGTCACCCGCCAACGGAAGCCGCGGCAATGCACCATGCGAAAATCCGCCAGGGCCAAGCGGGAAGCTGACAACCAATACGACGTTGAGTACTGCGATCAGCCATAGAAGCTCAAACCGCAAGGCAATTGGCATGAAGAACAGGCTCAATACCGCCGCCGGCATGATCCAGCTCGCATACGTCAACGCCGTGCCGCCGGCGGCGGCAGCCAAATACAGGCAAGTTGCACACGGCCCGATTGCCACGGCGGCCATCAGGACAATGGCGACCGTGGTGGCGGAAATCGGCAGCAGGCGGATGACGCGCAACCCGCGCATCAAAAACATCGGCGCGGTGTATGAAACCATGAACGGGGCCATCATCATGATCGGATGGAGGTCGGCCAAGCCCTTTTTCGACAGGATGAGCGCGGCTGGCACCAACACCGCGCCGACGACGTTAATGAATATCCAGGGAAGCAAAACCGGCATAAAGGCCAGCCAACCGCGCGCACGCCCTGGCGCGGTGGCAGCACCCTTGGCCGGCGCCATATGGCGCTTCAGCAAAATATCGCGGCGCACACACACGAACAGCGCGGCTGGCAACCCGGCGGCCATTGCCAGCGCCAAGGCGCCAGAAGCGTCGTGCCGTGGCAGGAACTCGGCCATGACAACCAAGACCATGCCGGCCACGTAAAGCGCGCCGCTCAGACACGTGGCGGTTCTTCGGGTCCAGCCAGACCAGCCGATACGCCCTGAAGCGTCTGGCCAGAAGCTCCAGGCGATCACGAAGATGCCCTGCAGCCCCGCGGCGTCCAACGTCATGGGCAGGGCTGGCCAGATGCGGCGCCCGTGCCAGCCGAACCATGCGGCCGCACTGCCCAACACGACGGCGACAAAAAGCACCGGCAGCGCAAAGCCTATCGCCCAGATCGTCGCTTCGGCTTGCTGGCGCGTCTGCGGCAGGGTCATCAGCAGGCGGTTGGACGGCAGCCGGTTGACCACAAACGATCCAAACACCAGCACTTGAATCACCAGGCCCATGCGAAAACACGCCTGCCACCCGAGTTGTGTGATTTCAAAGACCGTAATCGGACCCATCGGAACGGCCAGAACCACAATCCATGAGCGCAGAACCTCCGCCGCGATATCGCGGGTGGCGTGCGCGGCCCCGCCGGCCCTCATGCCGCCAGCTCACGCACTGGCGGCGTACTCTCCAGCGCCAGATAGAGCTCTTCCAGCGCCAGCGCCTTCCGCTCGACAATCTCGCCCGCGAGCGTGCTTTCCCAGCCCGGCGCCAGCGCCTCCCGGTCGCCCAGATAGCGCGCCCGTGCGCCCAGATGCGCGAGCAATGTCAGGCCCGGCACCACGGGCGCATCCGCGCCGGCGGCAAGGGCCACATCGATCTGGACGTAGCGCTCGCTTATCGTTGCCATATCGCCTGCCAGGCGAACGCTGCCTTGATGGATCAGGGCGATCCTGTCCGCGAAGCGTTCCAGATCCGCCAGAATATGCGTGGCGATCAGGATGGTTCTGTTCGGGCGTTGCATGCGATTCAAAAGCTCGGCGTACAGCACCCGGCGCGCCACCGGGTCCAGCCCGGTTGTGGGTTCATCCAGCACGATCAAATGCGGATCACGCGACAGGGCCAGCACCAGGCCGAGCTTGCTGGCGCCACCAAACGAGAGCGCCGGGATGAATTGGCTACGCTGCAGGCCGAAGGCTTCGAGGAGGGATTCGCATTTCACATCGTCCCAGTCGGGATAGAACCCGCTGACGAAATCGATCAGCCGGCCCACGCGGCCCCAGGGCAGGTAGCTGGTTTCGGGGCCCGCATAGGCGATGCGCTGCTTGATCGCCACCTCGTCGCGCGCGATGTCCATGCCCATTACCGTGATCGTGCCGCTCTGCGCGCGCCCGACGCCGCAGATCAGATCGAGCAGCGTGGTTTTGCCGGCGCCGTTCGGGCCGATCAGGCCGAAGATGCACCCCGCCGGAATTGTCAGCGAGAGCGGCCCAAGCTGGAACCGCCCTTGGCGGCGAACCACATCACGCACGTCCACCGCATTCTGCATCAGGTTTCTCCTGTCCGAAACGCGTCCCGCAGCCAACTCACCAGCTTTGCCTCGCTCAGGCGCGCGGTTTTGGCTATGGCCGTCACGTCATGAAACGCCCGGCGGATGGCGATTTCCGCCTGCGCCCGTGCACGCTCATGTCCCTGCATCGAAACAAATGTGCCGAGCCCCTGGCGCGTGCTCAGCAGCCCCTCGCGCTCCAGCTCCTCGTAGGCGCGTTTCACCGTAATCACGCTCACCATCAGCCCCTCCGCCAAGGCCCGCACCGACGGCAACATCATCCCCGCCTCCAGCCGCCCCGCCCCGATCTCCCGCCGCAGGGCAGCCACGATCTGGCCATAGAGCGGGCCTTCGCCAGACGCCGAAACAGGCCCCAGCTGCAGGCAGATCTGAGCGATGTCCACATAGTTAGTATAGTCGGTATGTACACAGAGTCAACAGCCAACCTAGGATGCGGTGCGGCATAACCCAATGTAGGGTGCAATGCGCTTTGGCATTGCACCAACTTGCCCCCAAAACGCACCCGCAATAATATGTTGCGTTACCGAACTGGAGCCTCGCACCCCAATGCCCGAATATAGGCGGCACCGCACCCCGGGTGGCACCTATTTCTTCACCGTCAATCTACGCGACCGCCGCTCCAACCTTCTCGTTACACAGATCGGATTACTCCGCGCGTCTGTGGCCCGAATCCGCCACCTCATGCCCTTTCATATCGATGCCTGGGTGGTACTCCCCGATCACATGGCCGCCAAATCCGCGGCGAACGCGGCGTCTGGCAACGCCGCTTCTGGGAACACAGCATTCGCGACGGGCAGGACTACGCTGCCCATCTCGACTACATCCATGTCAACCCCGTCAAACACGGCCTCGCCCCCTCAGCCGCCGCCTGGCCTTACTCCACCTTCCACCGCGCCGTCGCCCAGGGCCATTATCCGGTCACTTGGGCGGCAGCAGATATGGACGACAGCTTCAAGGGCGAACGATCAGATTGACGGGCGAGGTGGAGCTGAGAGGTAGAAAACACCAGCCGGAGGGGCCTCGCCACATTGGTGCAATGCCAAAGCGCATTGCACCCTACGGTCTCTATGCCGGCACCATCATGTCCCAGCGCGCCGCCCCCTGCCACCACCCCACCCCGCTTGATTCCCACGCCCCGCCCGGGCAGGGTCCGGCCCAAGCTACCCCCGCGCAAAGGACCCCACACCATGCTCGCCCGCACCGATCTGGATCCGCAGGAAGCGCTCGTGTGCACCATGGTGCTGGTCGCCGCGGCCGAAACCGGCGGCATCACCGATCGGGAAATCGGCGTGATGGCCACCCTGGTGCAAACCCTGCCCGCCTTCGAAGGCTTCTCCGCCGATCAACTGCAACACGCCATCGACGCCACCATCAACCTGCTGCGCGAGGAAGACGGCCTGGCCCACGCCGGCCGCCTGATCCGCGAGGCGCTGGAACCCCGCTTGCGCGAAACCGCCTACACCCTGGCCTGCGAGGTCGTCGCCGCCGACCGAATCCACGGTCAACCCATCCTGCGCATGCTGGAACACATCGGCGCGGAACTGAAACTCGATAGCCTGGTGGTCGCCGCCATCGAACGCGGCACACGCGCGCGGTACCAGCGGGTCGATCCCGGGTAGAAAGGAAGACTGTTCTTTTTTGAAAAAAAGAACCAGAAAACTCTTAGCCTGTGCGTACGCTGCCGGCAACTCCGCGACAGCACAGACAAAAGTCTTTTGCTTCTTTTCTTCAGAAAAGAAGAATCTTCTTTCTTGAAAGAAAGAAGCAAAGAACTTTTACCTCTTTGATCCCCAAAGGCTTCCCTCAAGAACCACACGGCCGTCTGCAGCCAGTTTCAGCAGATGGGCGAGCACGGTGCCGGAAGCGGCGCGAACCAGGTGAGGCGCCAGGCCGGCGTAAAGCTGCGCCACCACGGCATCAACCGCCATCGGCCCGTCCCGCAACGCCGCCAGGATGGAAGCCTCCCGCCCCGCGCGATGCGACAGCATCCCCCGCACCAGCGGCAACGGATTGGGTAGCGGCGCCCCATGCCCGCAGAGATACAATTCATCATCGCGCGCCAGCAGCCTCCGCAAACCCGCCATATACGCGCCCATATCCCCATCCGGCGGAGCGACGACGCTGGTGTTCCACGACATCACATGATCCCCCGAAAACAGGATTTTGGTGCCGGCCAGCGCAAAGCACAGATGATCCGACGCATGCCCCGGCGTATGCAGCGCCGTGAGCGGCCCAACGCTCTCCCCCTCCGCAATCGCCACATCGGGCCTAAAATCCTGTGCCCAGGGGCGCCCCCAGGCATAAATCGGTGCCCCCGTCGCCCTCCGCAGCGCCGGCGCGCCCGCCATGTGATCCGGATGTGTATGGGTGAGCACAATGCGCGCAACCGGGCCGGCGGTGGCGATGCAAGCGATATGCTCGGGGTGATCAGGGCCTGGATCGATGACGGTGAGGCCGTGCTCGCCCTCGATCAGCCAGGTATTGGTGCCGTGATACGTCATCGGCCCCGGATTGGGCGCCACAATGCGGGTCACGCCGGGGGCTGTCGGCAACGGCGTGAAGCGGGCGGGCTCGGTTTCGCTCAAGAAAGCCATGGGTGTCGCTGGCATGGATGGGGGAAGCGTCCAGCAGCGGACATCATACGGCTTTCATAACGCGTGACAGGGGGGTCGAACCAGGCTTCGCGGTGGGCTCCTGCTTACGCGATCGCACATATCGGTGAACAACCCGCCACACCAGCCAAGAGACGATGATGCCGGTCGCGGCCGGTCCCGGCGTGATCAGCAGCCGGGGTTGCGCCAGCGCCAAGCCCGCGGCAAGAATGAGAAAAACGGCCAGCCTGACCGCGGCCCAGCACCAGGCGTGCCGCTCCAGCGGAAAGCCATCAAAATGCGCGGCACCCGGCGACAATGACGGTGCCGCCTCCCGCTTCGCGGCATCAATCTCGTGCCGCGACCCGCTCAAAACACACCATCTGCTGGTTGCGCGGATGCGACCAGCTGCCCGCGCCCGCCATCCGCCAGCCCGCGCTGCGCGCGGCCACCGCCTGCAACGCCGGCATTGTCGTGTGAAACGGATCGCGGTCGGGCGAGGTGACCACGCCGCCCGGCATCTGCTTCACCGGGCGCCCCGCGGCACCCACGCCCGCCAGGAATACGGTGAAGAAGAACATCCCGCCCCCCCGCAGGAACGGGGCCAGCGCCGCCAGGCAATCCTCCAGCCGCAGCAACGGCATATGCGTGAAAACCGACTGCGCCAGCGCATAATCGAACACACGCCCGAAGCCTGACACATCGAAGGCGAAATTCGCCGCAAAATTGCCCTGCGGAAACCGCGGCGCCAGCCCTTGGGGCACGATCTCCTTCTCATATCCGGCCTGCAACAACACCATCTGCGAATCGATCGCGTAATAATGCCCAGGATCAAGATAGGGCACCAGCTTCACCCCGGCCCGAAAACTCCCCGCACCGATATCCACCAGAAAATGCTCCGGACGCAGCCCGCGCGAAATCAGAAAATCCCGCTGCAAAAACCCCAGTTCATCCCACAACCCGCCAATCACGTCCCGATGCTGCCCCGCCTCCACCTGCCGGCGCATCTGCTCGGTATTATCATAGGCGCTGAACGCGGGCAGGGGTTGGGGCGGCATGGTGCGATACTCCTGGGCAGTTCATCTGAAAGGAGTATGGCCCGCGGTGCAATGCCCTCGCACACGCCCTGAAAGCCTGTACCACCCGCCGGCGCCGGCACGCGGGTTGGCGAACGCCCGATGCTAACGTATACGTAAACCAAGCCCGAAAACGGGCATGACCCATGACGGGAGGTCGCGTGAAAGCCATTATCTGCCACGAATTCGGCCCCATCGAGGCGTTGCGGCTGGAGGATCGCCCCGATCCGGTGCCGGGCGCCGGCGAAGTGCTGATCGACGTGCATGCGGCGGGGGTGAATTTTCCCGATGGGCTGATGGTGCGCGGCGAATACCAGGTGAAGCCGCCACGGCCGTTTACCCCGGGCAACGAGGTGGCGGGCTTTGTTGCCGCCGTTGGCGCCGGGGTTTCAGGCCTGGCGCCTGGCCAGCGTGTGGTGGCGGTGTGCGGGATTGGGGGGTTCGCGGAAAAGGTGGTGGCGCAGGCGGAGCGGGTGCTGCCGTTGCCGGATGGGATGGATTTCGAAACCGCGGCCGGATTCATGCTGGTTTATGGCACGTCGCTGCACGGGTTGGCGGATTGCGGCCGGTTGCGGGCGGGGGAGACGTTGCTGGTGCTGGGGGCGGCCGGCGGGGTTGGCCTGGCCGCCGTGGAGATTGGGCATGCGATAGGGGCGCGGGTGATTGCGGCGGCTTCCACAGATGAGAAGCTGGCGTTGGCGCGGGAGCATGGCGCGGAGCTGGGGATCAACTATGCGACGGCCGATTTGAAGGCGGAGTTGAAGCGCCTGGTGCCGGGTGGTGTCGACGTGGTGTACGATCCTGTCGGCGGCGCGCTGACGGAAGCGGCGGTGCGTGGGTTGGCCTGGGGCGGGCGGTTGCTGGTGGTGGGGTTTGCGGCCGGGGAGATTCCGCGCTTGCCCTTGAACCTGCTGCTGTTGCGCGAGGGTGAGGTGAAGGGCGTGTTCTGGGGCACATGGACGGCCCGGGAGCCTGCGGCGCATGCGCTGAATGTATCGCGATTGTTTGGGTGGTTTGGTGCCGGCGCGTTGCGCCCGCATGTCGGCGCGGTATTTAGTTTAGCTGAAACGGGCCTGGCGCTTTCGTGCGTCATGTCCCGTAAAGCGCACGGCAAAGTCATCGTGTGCCCCAACAAGTAAAAGTTTTTTGCTTCTTTTTTTCAAAAAAGAAGACTCTTTCTTCCTCGGAGATTGCTCATGGATTTCTCATTTAGTCCGCGCACTGCGGAGTATCAGGAGCGCGTATCGGCATTCATGGATGCGCATATCTATCCGAACGAGGCTGAGTTTCACAGGCAGGTTGCTGATGGTGACCGCTGGGCGCCGGTGCAGTTGATCGAGGATCTCAAGCCCCGCGCACGGGATGCCGGGTTGTGGAATTTGTTTTTGCCGAATTCTGATCGTGGCGCGGGTTTGAAGAACATCGAATACGCGCCGTTGGCGGAAATCATGGGCCGGGTGGAGTTCGCCTCCGAGGTGTTCAATTGTTCCGCGCCGGATACGGGGAACATGGAGACCATTGAGCGGTATGGCAGCGAGGCGCAGAAGCAGGAATGGCTGGAGCCGTTGCTGGAGGGCAAGATCCGGTCCGCGTTTGCGATGACGGAGCCTGGTGTTGCGTCCTCGGATGCGACGAATATCGAGAGCACGATCGAGCGGCAGGGCGATGAATATGTGATCAACGGCCGCAAATGGTGGACGAGCGGCGGCGGCGATCCGCGCTGCAAGATCTTCATTTTCATGGGCAAGACGGATCCTCGCGCGCCGAGGCATGCGCAGCAATCGATGATTTTGATCCCCCGCGATACGCCGGGCATCGACATCATGCGGCCGCTGACCGTGTTCGGCTATGATGACGCGCCGCACGGGCACATGGAGGTGGATTTTCATAACGTACGCGTGCCGGTCAGCAATATTCTGCTGGGCGAGGGTCGCGGGTTCGAGATCGCGCAAGGCCGGCTCGGGCCGGGCCGAATCCATCATTGCATGCGGCTGATCGGCAAGGCGGAGCGTGCGCTGGAAGCGATGTGCAAGCGCGCGAAAGCCCGCGTGGCGTTTGGAAAACCTATTTCGGAACAGACCGTCACGCTGGAGCGCATTGCCGAGGCCCGCTGCATGATCGAGCAGGCGCGTCTGCTGACGCTGAAAGCCGCGTATATGATGGACACGGTGGGCAACAAGGCGGCACGCGCGGAAATCGCGATGATCAAGGTGGTGGCGCCGTCGATGGCCTGCCAGGTGATCGATTGGGCGATGCAGGTGCATGGCGGCGGCGGCGTGAGCCAGGATTTTCATCTGGCGTATCACTATGCCAGTTCGCGCACCCTGCGCTTTGCGGACGGGCCGGATGAGGTGCACCGCAACCAGATCGGGCGGTTGGAGCTGGGGAAATATAATTAAGAAAGGGAAGGTCTTCTTTTTTGAAAAAAAGAAGCAAAAAACTTTTGGTGCGCTGTCGCGGAGTCCCAGGAAACGCGCGCGTTAGCCGAGGTGGCGTGCGATATAGGGCGGCAGGTGGAAACTCCCCACATGGATCTCCGGCGTCCAGAACAGGGATTCAGCGCCGATCCCCTGGGCCGCCGCCCGCGCGCGGATGGTTTCCACATCCTGCGTGCCCACGGCCGCATCTTTCGCGGCAATCCCCAGCGTCATCAGCCCGCCCACATAGGTCGGCACCGCAACCGCATAAGCTGAAACATGCGGAAAGAATTTGCGCCGGCGCGCGCTGGTTTCCGCCAGTTCCTCGGCCTGCATGAAGGGCACGCCGCACTGGTTCACCACCAGGCCGCGCGGCGTGAGAATGCGGGCGCAGTTGCGATAGAAATCGTCGGTGAACAACACTTCGCCCACGCCGATCGGATCGGTGCTGTCCACGATGATCACGTCGAAACTCGCATCCGCCGCCTGCTGAACATAGGCGATTCCGTCACCGGTGATCACCTGCGCGCGCGGATCGGTCCACGCATCGCCGCCGATGCCGGGCAGAAATTCGCGCGCCAGCCGCATCACCTCGCCATCGATCTCCACCATCACGGCCTGGCGCAAATTGCGGTGCATCAGCACACGACGCAGCACCCCACCGTCGCCGGCGCCGATGATCAGCACGCGCTGCGCGTCGCCATGGGCCAGCAAAGGCACATGCGCGAGCATCTCCTGATAGACGAACTCGTCCCGCTCAGTGATCTGTACGCAGCCGTCCAGAACCATCACGCGGCCGTGGGAAAAGCTTTCGAAAACCAAAATGTCCTGGAATTCGCTTTGCACGCGGGCAAGCTCGCGCTTGATGCGGAAGCGCTGGCCCCAGTCCGGATACAACGTCTCGCTAAACCAGATGTCAGAGGACATGCCAAAATCCTTAAGGCCAGGGGGCTCTGCCCCCTGGACCCCCGCTGGGGCCTAGAGGCCCCAGACCCCCATCCTGCTCCATCCCCAACCGTGGAAGATCACAGGGCAGAGCTGTAGGCTGAACCAGGGGGGCAGCGCCCCCCGGTTCAGCCTACGCGCCCACGCCTCTGCTCATCCACATCCGTCCGCTCCGGATGGAACGCCGCCTGAATCACCGGGATAGCCTTCCGCGGATCGCAGGCGCCACACATGAAAATATCGATCGCGGCAAAATCCCGCTCCGGCCACGTGTGGATCGAGATGTGACTCTCCGCCAGCACCACCACGCCCGACACGCCGCCATTCGGCGTGAAGTGGTGGAAGTGGCTATGCAAGATGGTCGCACCCGCAACTATGGCACCCTGACGCAGCGCACGATCAATCAGATCGGGCTGATCAAGATTCCGAGCACCCCATAGATCGATGAGAAGATGCGTGCCGGCGAATTTCTCGCCGTCCTTCTCAACGAAATAGTCCGTTCGCTCCTCGCCCGCATCGTGAACGGGAAAAGAGACAACTTCATTCTGGCAATCGCTCGGGAAATCCGAGACCATCCCCAGCTGAGCAAGTGCGTTCATCACGTACCCCCAAACCAGCAGATGACCTGTTGGGCTTTCGCCCCCTTGGGCCGGGACGCGTGAAATAGGGTCCCCACCCCCCCCTGGCAAGAAAAATATTTAAGTCAAAGCGCTTTTTTGCACGTAACCGGTCTAATTCCCATGCAACGCAGCCGGCAAAGCCCGCACCGTGGCAAGCTCCTGCCCAGCACGCGGAAGATCGGAAACCGCTGAAACTGGCTCGGCCGTCAGAACGGCGAAGAGTTCGGCGCCCGATCCGGCGGCGAATCGAGCGCCATAGGTCGCGCGCAGCCGCCGCAACCCAGCCATGTCCCCGGCCTCGCTCTCGTCACGCACCGCACGCAGGATCAGCGCCCGCTGATCGTCATCCGGCAAAGCTGCAAAGGCTGGGGTTGCGAGAAATCCTGTCACCGCCGCCGCCGCCGCCGCCCAGTCGTGGCGCTGCTCCAGGATGCCGGCTCGCTCGTCCATGGCGTCCCGCCCAGGCACGCCCGAGAGCGCGGAAGCGGCATCCGCACCCTGGCCCTCTTGCGCCATCAGCCGCGCCCGCAGCAGCCTTCTCTCCCCGGCCAGGTCCGGCGCCACATCCGCATCGTCCGATCCGCCCAGTATCTTCAGCCCGCCCGCCGCATCCCCGTCATCGGCGAGCAGCCGCGCCAGGCGCAGCCCAAGCGCCGCACGCGCGGCCGGCTGCGCCGACTGATCGAACAGCCGGCGCAGTATGGGCTCCGCACGTTCCGGCAAGTCCAGCGCCATCAGCCGATCCACCAGCAAGGGCGCCAGGGTGCTGTCGGCATCGGCCGCGCTCAGCAATGGGGAGGCCTCGCCGGCCAGCGCCACCAGATCCAATGGACCCAGCCGCGCGGCATGGTCCCCGCGCAGCAGATCGGCGATCACCGCCGTTTGCGCCTCATGCACCCGCGCATGCGCCTCGGGGAAGGCGGCATCGGTCTCCCGCAGCAGCGCCAAGGCGAGCCGCCATGCGCCGGATTGCGCCCGCAATTGCGCCACAAGCAACCGCAGGCGCAGCTCGCGGGCCGGATCGCGCCAGGTGTAGAACTGGCGCCCGAGCTGGTCGGCCGCCGTCGCTTCGTCAATCCGGTGCGTGGCCAGACGCAGTTCCACCGCTTCCTCAAGCGCCTTGGATCGCGCCAGCCGGTCGGGCCGGGCCGCCACTTGGTCCAGCAGCGCCAGGCTCGCCTCAATCTTGCCCTGGCGCTGCATCTCACCAGCCCGCACCAAGTCCAGGGAAGGGTCGGAAAAACTCGCCAGCAGCGCGCCCAGCGCCTGCGTCTGTCCGCCACGCGCCAGAATGGCGGCCGCTTCCGGCAACATCAGCCGCCGCAACCCGGACGGCATGTCCAGCAACAGCGGCCATACGGAGGCCAGGCTCGCCGCCGCCGGCGCCGCATCCGGCTGATCGCCCTGCCACAACGCCCGCCACAGCAGCGCCTCATCGCTATTGCCCAGGCTGGCCGGGTCAAAGGTCAGCGGCGGCGCCGCCTCGCCCCCCGCCTTGGCGCTCATCCAGGCCGCAATGGCCGTCAATGCACACACATCGGGGTCGTCGCGGTGTACGGGATCGTCGGCCACCGCCGTCTGCACCACCGCGGCGGCCTCCACATCCAGCCCCTCCGCCAGCATCGCCTGCGCCACGCGCATCCGCGCGCCGAACCTGCCCAGCAGCGGGGTCGCCGCGGCGTCCAGCATGGCCTGGCTGAGCCGGCGGCGCAGATCAGCCGGCGGCATATCGACAAAATCGAACCGCCGCGTCATCACCCGCCCCTCCGAGACATGGCCGGAGGCCGCTTCGGGCCAGGAGAGCGAAAGTGCCGGCGGCTCCGCCGCCTTCAGCTCGAAGCCAGCCGGAACCGGCTGCAAAAGCACACGATCGGAGAGCGGCGCCACCAACACCCCCTGCAAGGTGGGGTAAAGATCGAACTCTGCCGCCCGGTGTGGCGAAGCGACACGCTGGCCAGGCACGCGCTGCGTGCCCACCAGCAATCGCGCGCCGGTCGCCTCATCCTCCACCACCACCACGCGCCCCGGCGATGCCGCCGGCAACACAAGCACCCCACCCTTCGCGCGGCCAGCGATCGCCGACACTTTCTCCGGCACCCCCGGCACCGAAATCTCCCATCCGGCCTCGACCCGCCTCAGGCGGAGCCGGGCATCGGCAGGCGCGGGCAGCCGCAACTGCATCCCGTCGGGCAGCAGCCGCTCGGTCAGGCCGCCGAACACCGGATCGTCCTTCAGCGCGCCAAGGTCCAGCGCGCGCGGCACATCGAACACCACATGGATCTCACCGCCACGGCGGAACGCGGCCGCGCCGGCATCACGCGGCAACGGCACCAGGATCGCCGGCACGTCCTGCGGCAGCAGCGTCACCGCCACGCTCGCCGGTGGCGCCGCGGGGCTTGATGCCGCCGCTTGGGCTGCGTCGCCCAGCGGCGGAGGCGGTGCAACCGCCTCCGATGGGCTCTGCAGCACTGCCAATTGTGGGGGCGGCTGCGACGGCAGCTTGCTAGGCCCCAGCGAGCCCTGCATCACCCGCGTGATGTCCGGCGCCACCGGCATCAGCCGCACCGCCGCCCGGCTGCCCGCCCCCAGCGCCGGCGCCGCCTCCTCCGCCGGCGGAGGCGGCGGCGTTGCCGGCGCGGCCGCCACCGCCGGTGCTGGCACCGGCGCCGCAGGCGGCGCGGCCGCCGCCTTCATTTGCGTTTTCCCGTTCGTCGTCGGCTTCGGCGGCGATGCCGCCGGCGCCTGGCCCGCAACCGCCGCGGCTGCCGGCGGCACGCCGCCGCCGCCGGAAACATCGATGATCAGACGCGCACCCAGTTGCCACACCCGCGCGCTGGCACCCGGCGCCAGCGTGATGCTCGCCTCGCCGATGCCGCCCGAGAGTGAAACCGCGCGGCGCCCCGCCACACTGCCAAAGACCTGGCCCACGCCACGCAGGCGAAGATGCAGCACGCTGCCGGCCCGGGAGGGCAGAAAGCTCGCATCCCGCGGCAGGTCCAGCACGATCCTGTCAAAGCCGTCGTGCGCCGCGAACCGCGCATGCACCGCCGGCAGACTGCGCCGGCCAGGCTCCGCCCGGGCAGGGCCGGCACCCATGGCCAGATACGCCATCCACACAGCCCCAAGCAGACACGCCGCTATTCGGATCAGGCGCATCAGGGTGGCTTCATTGCCGGCTCAGTCGAAACTTGCCAGCAGCGCATCGATATCGGACTGGTCCATCGCCGCGGCCGGCAGTTGCGGGCCGTTCAGCAGGCCCGCGTTTATGTCCACCGGCCCCGCAGCCGCGGCCGGCAGCGTCTTCGGCGCCGGGCGCTGATCCCGATCCTGCTGGAACACGTCTATGATATGGCCGACTTTCGATTCAATCGCCTTGAGCGTCGCCACCACCTTGGTGATGCGCTGGCCCGTAATATCCTGGAAACTGCATGCCTCATAGATGCGCGTCACCACATTCTGCACCACCTGCGAATCGCTGCCGGTTAGCCGCGGCATCACCTCATCCAATGCCTCGCAGCATTCCAGGATGCTGTTGGTGGCCGTGGCCGTATGCGCCACAATGGCATCCAGTTCGTCGGTCGCCGACGGGATATGGCTTTCGGTGATGTCGTCGGCCCCTATCGCCGCAATCTCGGCGCGCGCATTGGCCACCGTCTGCGCCAGTTCCTCGATCTCACCCAGAAGCGCCGTCTCGGTGGCGCTGAGATCGCCACGCATCGTGCCAAGCACCGCGTGCACCATCTCGGCCACCAGATCGGGGTTGCTCGCCGGGTAACGCTGGCGGAACTGATCCAGCCGGGCTGCGAATTTGCCGGCATCCTCGACCCACGGGTTATGCATTTCCCAGCACTTTCTCGATCTTTTCCTTCAGCGTCTCGGCATTGAATGGCTTGACGATATAGTTGGAAACACCCGCCTGTTTTGCCGCCACAACGTTCTCGGTCTTGCTCTCGGCGGTGATCATGATGAACGGCAGGGTTTTCAGCTTGGAATCCTGCCGCACCTCCTGCAACAACTCCAGGCCGGTCATCGGCTGCATGTTCCAGTCGCTGATCACCAGCCCGAAATGCCCCGTGCGCAGCTTGCCCAGCGCCTCGGCACCGTCGGATGCCTCCTCCACATTGTTGAAATCAATCTGCTTGAGCAGGTTGCGGATGATTCGCAGCATCGTCTTGTAGTCGTCCACAATCAAAACATTCATGGATTTGTCGATTGCCATGGGCCTGCCTCAATCTTTCGGGGCTTGGGATGGGGTGGTTCCGCCGCCCGGGGGCGCCGGGGTGGTCGCGCGGGTGCGCATCTCTGCCAGCAGCTGGGTGGCCAGCCGCGCGCGATCGGGTTGCATGGCGGCCAGAACCGGGGCCACACGCCGCGCCTGCATGCGGTCCAGCACCTGCAGCAATACCTGCATATCCAGCGCATCAAAGATGACCGCTGCATCGCGCGGCTTCATGGCCTCATAGATTTTCACAAGACCGGACCAATTCTCTTCGCTGTGGCTCTGGCGCCCGGCCTCCAGCGCCTCAAGCCGGGCCTGAAGGGCCGAAAGCTCCCGCACCCGCTCGCTCAGCCGCTGGTCGGCGGCGGCGAGTTCCGCGTCGCGCTGATCCTGTGCCCGGGCACGCTCGTCCAGCATCTCGCGCCGGTGCCGCAGATCGAGCAGCAATTGCCGCTCAGCCGGGCTGATCGGCGCCTCCGCCGGCGCCGGCGGCGTCTGCCGCGGCTGTTGCTGCACGGCTTGCGGCGCCGCCGCGGCGGCCGGGGGCGCAACAGCCGCATCCTGGCGGGCGGGTTCAACCTCGGCGGCCACCGCCTGCAGCAGCGAGACGGATTTTACCGCCAGCAGCGCCGACATTGCCGCAATCGTCGCCGGCAGCAGGCGGGGGCGCACCAGCAACGGCCGCAGCTGCATCCCTCAGCGCCCCGCCCGCAAGGCACGCAGCAGGTCGCGCTCCGCCTGGCTGCGTAGCCGCGGCGGTTCGGCTTCGTCCGGCTCGTCCGCCCGGTCCGGCTGCCGGAACGCCGCCACCTGGCGCGGGTGGTCTTGCGGCAGCGGGGCCGCGGCCGGCGCGGCGAGCGCCGCGCTGTCGGCACATATCCGCGCCGACCGTACCGCCGCCTCAAGCCGCTCCGCCAGGCGTTCGCCCCGGTCCGTCAGGAATGTCATATCGTCCCTCAGGCGCTGTGCCGACTCGATCTGCCGCGCCATTTGCCGCCCCGCCCCGTCCGCCGCCGTGCGCAGACGCTCGATCCCGGTTTCGGCCTGGCGCGTACTGTTGTTGAATCCGTCCACCAACGCCTCCAGCACCGCGCGATCCCGCTTCAACACGCCAAGCGCACGCTCCAGCCGCAGGGCGTGGAACAGGGTGGCTGCCAGCAGCAGCAGCAGCACCAGTTCCAGAAGCCATTGCGCGCCCGCCATCCTGCGCCCCCAAAGTTAGCGAAACGTTTGAAACCGCCGTCAGCCGTCAGCTTTCAGTCATCGGACGAGCATCGACTCTGATGACTGACGGCAGAGGGCTGATCACTGGCCAGGGCTCGGCAGGGGCGGTCGCTCGAGCGCGCCGTCGATGCGCACAGCGACGTGGTTCTTCCGTCGCCCCACCTGCGCCTGGAACAGCCGTACCGCCCCGCAGCGCACCTGAACCATGGCCCCCGTAGACGTGTTCAGCAGGATCCGGTCGCCCGGCTTCAACGCCACCACATCCGCCAGACGCATCACCTGCTCATCCAGCACCACATCCAGCGAAATCTCCGTGCTCCACAGCTCCTCGGCCAGATGCGTCTCCCAGATCGAATCGCGGCCGAATTTCTCGCCCATGAATTGCTGCAGCAGCAGCTCGCGCACCGGCTCCAGCGTCGCATACGGCAGCAGCAGCTCCATCCGGCCGCCGCGATCCTCCATATCGATCCGCAGGCGTCCCAGCACGGCGGCGTTGGAAAGGCGGGAAATCGCCGCGAACCGCGGGTTCACCTCCAGCCGCTCGAACCGGAAGGTCACGGGGCAAAGCGGATCGAAACTGGCGGAAAGATCGGCCAGCACCACGGTGATCAGCCGCTCCACCAGCGTGCGCTCGATCGTGGTATAGGGCCGCCCTTCGATCCGCATCGCCGCGGTGCCGCGCCGGCCACCCAGCAGCACATCCACGATCGAGTAGATCATGGCGCTGTCGATCACCATCAGCCCGTAATTGTCCCATTCCTCAGCCTTGAACACCGCCAGCATCGCCGGCAGGGGAATGGAATTGAGATAGTCGCCGAACCGCTGCGAAACGATGTTGTCGATCGAGACTTCCACATTGTCGCTGGTGAAGTTGCGCAGGCTGGTGGACATGATCCGCACCAGCCGGTCGAACACGATCTCCAGCATCGGCAGGCGTTCGTAGCTGATCAGCCCGGCACTGATGATCCGCTGCATGCCGCTGACGGTCTCGCCGCCATCGGGCCCGTTATCGAAGCCGAGCAGAGAATCGATCTCCGCCTGGTTCAGAACCCGCGCCGGTTCCACCTTCGCCGTGAGACCACCGCCGTCACCATCCTCGCCATCGAGATCCGCACCCCAGGCGGCCGCGAGATCGTCCTCCTCGGAATTCATTCGATGATCATCTCGACGAAGAGAACATCATTGATCCGCGCCGGCGCCGCCGCCAGGCAAGCCCGCGCGATCAATTCCTCCCGCAACCGGTAGCTGCCCTCGGATCCGCGCAATTCCTCTGGCCGCATGTCCCGCAGATAGGTCTGGAACAGGTCCTGGATACGCGGCATCGCGGCGGTAATGGCCGCAATGTCCGACTCGCGGGCCAGTTCCAGCTTCGCATGCAGCTTCATGTAGCTCGGCCGCTTGGTCGTGACATTGAGGTTGCTGATGATCTCCGGGATATCCACGTAGACAGGCGGTGCCGGATCAACCACCGGCACTTTGGCCACGCCCGCCGATTTGGCCGGCGCCGCGCCATGTCCGAGCAACCCAGGTAGGATGCCGCTGAACCATAGCCCGCCGCCGACCGCCGCCAGCAGAACCGGCACGGCAATCAGCAGCAGCTTGCCCTTCTTTTTCGGCGGAGGTCCGTCCTCGGTGGATGGGGCGCCATGCTCTGCCATGGCGCGGATGTTACGAGGCCAGGGTTAACAGATCGTCAGTGACCGGAGGGGTGAGGTGCCGCGCAGCCTTCACCAAAAAAGACAGATCTTCCTTTCTGAAGAAAAGACGCAAAAGACTTTTGCTCCCTCCGGTCTCCGGCACCACCGCGCTAAATGATAAAGCTCCAGCTCGGGGCGTCCTGGTGCAGGCGGGCCACAACGCTGGCCGCGGCATGCGCCGCCTGAACGCGGATGTCGGGCACCGCCACACATTCCCAGAACACGCCCCGCACGATCGGACCCAACGCCCAGATACGCTCGGCGACACTCTCGTCGGCGCGCACCACGTTCAACCCGTCCGTCACATCGATCCCCAACCCCTGCCGGTCCATCCGCACCAGGCCGCGATCCAGCAGGCGCTGCATCAGCCTGTCGCGGGTGCGCGACATATGCTCCAGGCCCGAGGCCATGATCACCCGCTGCACATCCACCGAAACCTCCGCGCCCTCCTGCCCGCCGAGCCGTGGACTGTACCGCACACTCACCCCGTCAGCGCCAGGCTCGATGGCGCGTATCCTTCCGGCCGCCACCGTCAGCGTGCCCTCCGCGATCATCGATTCGATCATATCGGCATGCGGTGGCGCCATCCGGTGCCGGTGAATATCCCAGGCGCGACGCGCATGGCGCAGAAAACGCTGGCGCTCCGCAAGGCTCCAACGGCCCCAGATACCGGCGGTGACAGGCCGCATGCTGTCGATCACCGCACGCCAGTCGATCCCCTGAGCGGCCGCTTCCAACACCTCATGGCGGATCCGCGCCATCATCAGGCGCACCGAGTTCTCTTCGGCAATGGTGAAGTGCGGCGTCGGCCACGCCGCCGACCTCGCATGCCGCGTGGGTAAAAGCCCACCGCGGGAGAGCGCCACGATGCCGCCGGTAAACCCGCGCTGGCGCATCGCCACCGCCAGATCCACCATCGTCAGCCCAGTGCCGACGATCATCACCTGTCGGCCCGGGTCCAGCGGACCCCACGCCTTCTCGCCCCAGGGATTGCCGCAAACGCGCGGGTCTTCGCTCTCCTCCGGTGGCAGATTGCCCACCGCCAGCACCACGCCGGCCACGCCCAGGCGCTGCCCGCCGGCGCAGACCAGGTCGTAGCCGCCCTGCTCGCCGCCCACGATGTCCAGCACCTCGTCCGGCAACAGGCGCAACTGCGCGTGCCCCGCCGTCTCGCGCATCGCGTGATCCAGGATCGAGCGCAAATACTGCCCATACAGGCCGCGCGAGGCGAACAACCCGGCCGGCGTCTCGAACAACCCCGCAACCCGCCTGCCATCGGCCGCGCGCCGGCGCAGCCAGTCCTCAAAATGCCGCGGCTCGTCGTGCAGGGCGCTCATATTCGCGGCGCGAACGTTCAGCAGATGATCGTTATCCCCGGTGGCATACGCCACGCCGCGGGCGAAATCCTCGGAGCGCTCGCAGAGCAGCACAGGCTGATCCGGCGGAAGCCGCCGCAGCAATTGCAAGGTCGCGATGGTGCCCGAAAATCCGGCCCCGATCACCGCAATCGGCCGCTTGCCGACCGGCGGCGCACCCCGCGAAGCCTCGGGGAACAACTCCATGGCCATCAGCCCATCATCCACCATCGCGGGTCCCGGCGAGCAAGGCTGCGAAACCAGCCTGCGTGGTTGTCATGTCCACGGCCTCCCGGCGCTGCCAGCCTCCCCAACCCGCCGTGGAGAGGCTGCAATCCTACCCTCGTGCTACCACCCTGCCGGCGTATTTCATAGCAAATAAGTATGAAAAGACTCCTCGCACAAACATCGTCGGTGGGATAGCCGGTTCACCTCAGGACATTACCTGCCATCATGGTGCCGAGTCTGGTGGCTTGGCGCCCGCCTGTCACGCCTATATCGAGCACTCGCGAGGGAATACCCGATTTGCTCACCAGCCGCGCCAAATACGCCCTCCGCGCCTGCACGGTGATGGCCGAACTCAAACCCACCAATGTGTGGACCAGTGCCGCCGATCTGGCCGAGGCCGCCGATGTGCCGCGAAAGTTCCTCGAAGCGATCCTGACCCAGCTGCGCGACGCCGGGCTTGTGGAAAGCCGCCGCGGCCCGGCCGGCGGGCACCGGCTGTTCGCCCCGCCCGAGACGGTGTCGGCCGCCGACGTGATCCGCGCCATCGACGGCCCCCTGGCCATGACCCCCTGCGCCAGCGCCACCGCGTTCCGCGCCTGCGACGATTGCGAGGCGGTGGAAACCTGCCGGCTGCGGCATTTGATGCGTCGGGCGCGGGATGCGGTGGCGGGGGTGTTGGAGAATTGCTCGTTGAAGGAATTAAGCAAGGAAGGTCTTCTTTTTTGAAAAAAAGAAGCAAAAAACTTTTATCTATGGTGCGCGCCTCGCCGGCAGCGCGCGCAAACAGGCAAAAGTTTTTTGGTTCTTTTTTTCAAAAAAGAACACTTTCTTAACTCTCCAGCTCCGAATCCCAATACAGATAGTCTCGCCAGCTCGCATGCAGATAATTCGGCGGAAACGCCCGCCCATTATCCTGAAGCTCCCAGGTCGAGGGCTGGCAGGGCCGCAGCCGCGGGTGCATGTGGCATTCGCGCGGCAGTTTGCTGCCCTTGCGCAGGTTGCAGCTGGCGCAGGCGGTGACGACGTTTTCCCATGTGGTGCGGCCGCCGCGGCTGCGGGGGATCACGTGGTCGAAGGTCAGTTCGTGGGTCGGGAACCGTTCGCCGCAGTACTGGCAACTGAAGGCATCGCGCAGGAACACGTTGAACCGGGTGAAGGCCGGCTTGCGCGCGCTCGGGATATAATCCTTCAGCGCGATCACGCTGGGCAGGCGGATCGCCTGGCTGGGCGAGTGCACCTCGAAATCATATTCCGACAACACGGATACGCGATCGAGAAACACCGCCTTGATCGCATCCTGCCAGGACCACACGGAGAGTGGAAAATAGGAGAGCGGACGGAAATCCGCGTTCAACACAAGGGCAGGGTAATGCAGGCCGCCGTCCGGCAAAATGCGCTCCTTACAGGAGGTGCATCATCACTGCTTACGCGCCCGCAGACGAGTCGCAGAGAGTATGCGCCGCCAAGAACGGGCCGGTTATGACAAAGCAAGCGGTTAGCCGCAAGGCTGGGGCGGCTTTTTCATACGCCTGTCATGATCGCCCCGCCCCCGCCACCACGCGCTTCGCCCCCAGCCCCACCGGCCATCTGCATCTTGGCCACGTGTTTTCCGCCCATTTCGCCTGGCGGCGCGCCCAGCAGACCGGCGGCCATTTCCTCCTCCGCCTTGAGGATATCGACCCCGACCGCTGCCGCCCGGCCTATGCCGAGGCGATCGAGGCCGACCTGCGCTGGCTCGGCCTGAACTGGCACGGCCCTGTGCTGCGGCAATCCGGGCGCCTGCCGCTCTACCGCGCCTGCCTCGATGATCTATCCCGGCGCGGCCTGCTCTATCCCTGTTTCTGTAGCCGCGCCGACATCCGGCGCGAGATCGCCGAGGCCGCGAACGCGCCTCACGGGCCGGATGGCGCGCCGTTGTATCCCGGCACCTGCCGTGCGCTCTCGCCCGCCGAGCGGGCGTCGCGCATGGCGGACGGTGCCCCCCATGCCTGGCGGCTGGACATGGCGCAGGCGCTCGCGCAGGCGCCGAAGCTGACCTTCATCGAGGAGGAGGAGGGCGAGATCCGCGCACGCCCCGAGGCGTTCGGCGACGTGGTTCTGGGCCGCCGCGACGCGCCCGCCAGCTACCATCTCTGCGTGACGCATGATGACGCGGCCACAGGCATTACCCTCATCACCCGCGCGCGGGACCTCAAGCCCGCCACCCACCTGCATCGTCTTTTGCAGCACCTGATGGCCTGGCCCACGCCCCGCTATGCCCACCACCGCCTGCTCACCGATGCCGCCGGTGCCCGCCTCTCCAAACGCAGCGGCGCCCCCACGGTGCGCGCCCTGCGCGAGGCGGGCGCGACCCCGGGCGATGTCCTCTCCCGCGTGCAGTCCGGGCACACGGCCGACGCGCCGTAGCGCGCCTCACTCGTGTTACGAAAAAAGATTGAACCACGACGGCACGAGGGTTTCACGAAGACGGGCGCAAGGCGGCAAAACGTGGCCACCGGCGGCGGCGCAAAACTCAAGATCCTCTGAAAGAGCGAAACGCTCGCTGGGATTTTTCTTCGTGCGCGCTCGCCGCGGAGCACGGCTCAGTTCCGATACCCCGGATCGATCCGGTCCAACTTCCGCAACAACGCCGGCCAAACCAGGTGATTCGCCACACTCTGCATGCCCGCACCCTGGCTCAGCGCCGCGTTCTTTTCGATCACCGAGGTCTGCGTCGGATAATCGTCGTGTCCCAAAATGCGGGTCCGAACCTGCATCGTGCACGCACGCTCCAGAAAATACATGCGCAGGAAAGCCTCCGCCACGCTGCGCCCCACCGTCAGCGTGCCATGATTGCGCAGCAGCATCAGATTATGCCCGCCCAGATCCTGCTGCAGCCGCGGCCGCTCGTCATGATCCAAGGCCACCCCTTCATACTCATGATACGCCAGATCGGCGATCACCAGTTGCGCCGTCTGGTTCAGCGGCTGCAAACCCTCCCGGCTCGTCGCCACCGCCGTGCCATCCGGCGTGTGCAGATGCATCACGCAGCCGGCATCCTCCCGCGCCTCATGCACCGCCGAATGGATCGTGAACCCCGCCGGATTGACCAGCGCATCGCCGCCATCCACGGGAAAACCGTCCATCCCCACCTTCACCAGGCTCGAGGCGGTGATCTCATCGAACATGTATCCATAGGGATTGATCAGGAAATGGTGCTCCGGCCCGGGCACCCGCGCCGAAATATGCGTGAAGATCAAATCATCCCACCCATGCAGCGCCACCAGCCGGTAGGCCGCCGCCAGATCCCGCCGGATCGCCTGCTCGGCCGAGATAGTGGTCATCTCGTTCATGTCGACCTCCCTGATGTTATTCGCTCAAGTCTACCGACATTGCCTTGATCAGCGCCAGCACCTGGCGCCCGGGCGCCAGGCGCAGCCGCTCGGCGGCATCGATCGTCACCCGCGCCAGCAAAGGCCCACCCCCCAGCTCCAGGCTGACAAGCGCCGCGTGTCCCGCCGCATCCTCCGCCATCGCCACCACATGCGCCGGCAGAATGTTGGTAACACTGATCCCGCGCGGGTTCTCCACCGCCAGAATCACCTCCCGCGCCGGCACGCGCAACCGCACCACCGCCCCCGGCGGCGCCGCGATCTGCGGCACCCAGATGAAATCCGCCCCACACGAAATCGCCGTCAGCCCACGCTCCGGCATATGCGAATTCACCACCCCGCGCAGCACACCGCCAGCATCGTCCCGCAGCGCCAACGGCAGATCCACACGCGCCGCCATCTCCGTCAGCAATCCGGCCGCCACCACCCGCCCCGCCTGCATCAGCACCAGCGTATCGGCCAGCCGCGTCACCTCATCCAGCGAATGGCTTGCATAGACGATCGGGATAGAGAGCACGCTGCGCAGCCGCGCCAGATACGGCAAAATCTCGTCGCGCCGCGCCTGATCCAGCGCCGAGAGCGGTTCATCCATCAGCAACAGGCGCGGATTGCTCAACAACGCCCGCCCGATCGCCACCCTCTGCCGCTCCCCGCCCGACAAATGCCGCGGCCGCCTGCCCAGCAGCGTCCCAATCCCCAGCAACTCCACCGCCTCGCCAAACCCAACCGGCCCCACCCCGCCGCGCCGCAACCCGTACCGCAAATTGTCCCGCACACTCATATGCGGAAACAAACGCCCATCCTGGAACACGTAGCCAATACCCCGGTATTCCGGGTGGCGGCGCTCCAGCGCCACCCCGTCCAGCTCCATGCGAAACCGGTCCGGCCGCAGCAACCCCGCCATCGCGTTCATCACGCTCGACTTGCCGGCGCCGGAGGGGCCGAACAGCGCAATCACACCCGGCGTCGGCGCCTCGAACGCCACGCAGAGCGATGCGCCGGCAAACCGGTGCTCGAGACTTACCCGCAGCATGGAAAGGCCAGGGGCGCTGCCCCCGATACTTCAAGCACGGGACCAAGCTGGGGCCGAGAAGCCCCAGACCCCATTACTTGAGCCGCCGAGGGGACAAACATTCCGCCAAAACCAAGCCGCCCAAGGCGAGACACACCGACACCAAGGCGAGCCGGCCTGCAACAACCTCGCCGCCAGGCGTCTCCAGCGCGGAGAAGATCGCCAGCGGCAAGGTCTGCGTCTGCCCCGGAATATTGGCGGCAAACGTGATCACGGCGCCAAACTCCCCCAGCGACGCCGTATATCCCATCACCGCCGCCGCCAGCACACCCGGCCCCGCCAACGGCAAGGTGATGGTCAAGAACCGATCGATCCAATGCGCCCCCAATGTCCGCGCCGCCTGCTCCAAACGCGGATCCACCGCCTCCACCGACAAGCTGATCGCCCGCACCATCAGCGGAAAAATCATCACCCCGCACGCCAGTGCCGCCCCGGCTTCGGTAAACGCCAGCCGCACGCCAAACCGCGCCGCCAGCCACGCCCCCACCGGACCCTCCACCCCGAACACCAGCAGCAACAGCCACCCCGTCACCACCGGCGGCAACATCAGCGGCAAATGCACCAGCGCGTTCACCACAAACCGCCCCGGAAACCGCCCGCGCGCCAATACCACCGCCACGATCACCGCCAGCGGCAAGCCCACGCCCACGGCCCGCGCGGCCACGCGCAGTGACAGCACAACCGCCTCCTGCTCGTCCGGCGAAAGCGGAAAAGGCCAGGTCAAGGCGTGGTAAAGCCCCAGTGCGAGAAAACGTCCTGCGCCGGCTGCGTGTGCAGGAAGGCCACGAAGGCCCGCGCCGCGGCCGTGTTGCCCGCCCTGATCACCGCCACCGGATAGCGGATGGGATCATGCGTACCGGCCGGAAACGTGCCGGCAATCGCCAGCTTCGGCGTCACCTTCACGTCTGTGCCATACACGATCCCCGCCGGTGCCTCGCCCACCTCCACCAGGCGCAAGGCCGCGCGCACTGAGTCCGCCGGCGCCAGCCGCGGCGCCGCCGCCTGCCAAAGCCCCAGCTTCTCCAGCGCCTGCTTGGCATAAATCCCCGCCGGCACATGCGCCGGATCGCCCACCGCCAGGCGGCCATCCGGGCCCAGCACCGCCAGCAGATTGCTGCCTGGCCCCAGCGTCACCGGCTTCAGCCCCGCCTTCGCCTCCACCACCACCAGGCTGTTGCCGACCAGGTCGCTCCGCGACGCGGCCACCAGCATCCGCCGCTTGGCCAGCTCATCCATCCACTTCTCATCGGCCGACACGAATACATTCGCCGGCGCCCCATGCTCGATCTGCTGCGCCAGCGTGCCGCTCGATTCGAAACTGAACACCACCTTGGGATGCCCGCCCGCCATCCACAGCGTGGCAATATCCTGCATCGCGTTCGTCAGGCTGGCCGCGGCAAACACCGTGATCGTATCGGCGGCACGCGCACCGAACGGGAGCAGCAGCAGACAAGCAAGAAAGACTCGGAAGATCATCGGAGACATCTCGGAACCTCTTGTTCTTTTTTGAAAAAAAGAACCAAAAAACTTTTAGCCATTGGCACCCGTGTAGCCCGACATCTCCGCACCTGCCCCGCGGGGCAGCAACAAGGATGCCGGCGCCGCCAGCGCGCTTATCCCGGCCACGGCCAGGAACGCCAGCCCAAAATCATGATCGGTGGGCATGCCATGATGCCCGGCCACCCGCGCCAGTTGCAGCACCCCGGCACTCACGGGGATCCCGATGGTGAGCGACACCTGCTGAAGCGCGGAATAGAACGTCGTCGCCGCACTCATCCGCGCCCTGGGCACCTCCGCGTAGGCCACCGAGTTATACGCGGTGAATTGCAGCGAGCGCATCATCCCGCTGCCCACCAGCACGGCATAGATCGCCGCCAGCGGCCAACTGGGCCGAAAAAACGCGCAAGCCCCCAGCGCCACCGAACATGCCAGCGCATTGACCGCCAGCGTGGTGCGGAACCCGAACCGCCGCAGCACCCATTGCGTTGCCGGCTTCATCCCGATCGCCCCGGCGGCACTGGCAAAGGTGATCATCCCGCTCTGCGCCGGGCTGCGCCCAAACCCCACCTGGATCATCATCGGCAACAGAAACGGCGTCGCCCCGATCCCGATCCGGAACAGCGACCCCGCGCACACCGAAACCGCGAATGTCGGCAGCCGCAACAGCGACAAATCGAGCAAATTCCGCGTCTGCCGCCGGCACCGGCGCACATACAGCGTGCTCGCCACCGCACACACCAGCGCCAGCCCCGCCACCACCCAAGGCGCCACCAGCCCGCGCCCCGCCAGTTCCAGCACCCCCATGAACCCCGCCAGCGCGGCCCCCGTCAGCGCCAGTCCGCCGAAATCGAACCGGCCTGGATCGGGCTCGCGCACATCGATGATGAACAGGCTCACCAGGGTGAACCCCAGCACGCCGATCGGCACGTTGATGTCGAAAATCCAGTTCCAGGAGAAATACGTAACGATAAGCCCGCCGATCGGCGGCCCGATCACCGGTCCCACCAGCGCCGGGATCGTCACCCACGCCATCGCGGCGATCAGCCTGTCCTTGGGCACCGAACGCAGCAGAACCAGCCGCCCCACCGGCAGCATCATCGCCCCCCCCAGGCCCTGGATCACCCGGCTGACCACCAGGAACCACAGCGCATCCGCCCGGCCGCACAGCACCGAGCCCAGCGTGAACACCGCGATGGCGATGCGGAACACATTCCGCGTGCCGAACTTATCCGCCATCCAGCCGCTGGCCGGGATGAACACCGCCACCGCGAACAGATACGCCGTCAGCGCCACGTTCATGTGCACCGGGTCTTCGTGGAAGGCGCGCGCCATGGCCGGCAGCGCGGTGGCGATCACCGTGCCGTCCAGGTTCTGCATGAACAGGGCGCTTGCCACGATCACCGCCACCAGCCGCTGCCGCCCCGGCGTCAGAAGCGGCGGGCTGGGCTGGGCAAGGCCGGCAGGTGGCGCCGCATCGGGGGCGAGGGTGGTGCTCAATACTGTTTGTAGGGCAGGAATTTGCCGCTCATGGTGATGGCAACGCGGTCCCCGGCCGGATTCGGCTCGCGCTTGAGATCCATGCGGAAGTCGATCGCGCTCATGATGCCGTCGCCGAATTCCTCGTGGATCAGCGCCTTGAACGTGGTGCCATACACGCTGACGAGTTCATAAAACCGGTAGATCAGCGGATCCGTCGGCACCGCGGTGGGCAGCGATCCGCGATAGGGCGGCTGTTGCAGCAGCTTTATCTCGAACGCGCTGAGGCCCAGCTCGCCGCCGATCGCCTCGGCCGCTGGCTTAGGCAATGGCATCTGCCCCAGCAGCGCGGCCGTGACGTATTCCTTCGACAGGCCGGGGGCCAATTCGGCCAGCCCCGCCCAGGAGAGATCGCGTTCGATCTTGATGCGGACAATCTTCTCGGTCAGTTCGTGGCGCATGGATTTCCTGGCGTGCGGGGTTCGGTGTCAGGCATCGAGGCTGGCTGAGAACCTAAGCCGGACGTAATCGGCAATCCAGTCTCCTGCTGTGGTGCGAAGCGCGCGGGATAGCAGCCATTCCACCTCGGCCAGCACATCGGGGTGTTGTGCCGCCGGCACGCCGATGAGGAACGGACCGGCGAAGGTGGCGAGCCAGCCTTTGATGCCGGTTGGCAGGTGGGTTGGGCGCGGGATGAGGGTGGCCTGGCGCACCGTGAAGCCGTGTGCCGTGAGCAACGCGGCATATGCCTCGGCGGTGGGGAAGAACCAGCCGAAGCCGTCGTCCGGGTTATGTCCGCGCGCGTGCAGCGCGGCGCGTAGCGCGGTGACGATGGCGGCAACGTTGGCATGCCCGCCCATTTCGCCCACGAACCGGCCGCCGGGTTTCAGCGCCTGTGCCACGCCGGCCACGACAGCGTCGGCGTTGGGCATCCAGTGCAGCGCCGCGTTGCTGAACACGGCGTCGAATTCGCGGTCGAAGCTGAGGTTTTGACCATCCATGACGCGCGCATCCAGGCCGCGGGCGCGGCAAGCGGCGACCATGTCCGCCGAGCCATCGATGCCGATGACGTGTGCGCCCATCGCCGCGAGTTTTTCCGTCAGCGCGCCATCCCCGCATCCAAGATCGAGAATTCTCTCGCCTGCCTGGGGCTGCAACAACTCGAGCACCGGCACCCCAAGATCCGCCACGAACCTGGCATTTCTTCCATACGTGCTTGCCGACCAATCCTGCTTATCCACGTCTCTCTCCGGCTATCGTCATGTCAAAAGTTTTTTGCTTCTTTTTTTCAAAAAAGAAGTGCTTTCTTTCTTCTCTAAGAATGCCGTGACCGGCGTCCCCGTGATCCCATGCGCCACCACGGACGCCGCCGCCGCCAGGCTGACGATCGGCCACAGCGTTTCCAGCCCCGTCGAATCCTGCGCCGTCAGCGCATAGAACAGTGCGGCGGCGCCGATCGGGCCGAACCAGCCGGCGAACAGGTTGGCGGAAAGACGCTGTGCCCAGGTCATGCCGTGCCGGAGCAACAGCCACGCCGGCATGCGGCGGAGAAGCAGAATGCCGGCCACGAACGCCACCGCATGCCAACCCATGGCCGCCCAGGCGCCCCACGGTGCCGCCACGCCGAGCAGGATCATAATCGGCAGATCAAAAAACCGGGTGATCGCTTCGTTGAAATGCTCCTGGTGCTCCTGGTTGGCCGAGTCGTAGCCATCATTGATCACGGCGCCGGCCACGAACGCGCCGAGCACGCCGTTGCCGCCGACCGCCTGCAACCCGCACATCACGGCGAGCGCCAGCGCCAGCGCGATGGTCAACAGCGAGGATCGTTCGGCATCTTCCTGCCGCGCGGCCCATTGCATCAGCCGCCGCGCCACATATCCCGCGGCGCCGCCGAGCAGCAGCGCGGTGCCGACATCCCACAGCACCGCGTGCAGCAGCCAGCGCAGCCCGATCGCGTGCCAGGTGCCACCAGTGCTGAGCGCTATCACGGGCAGCATCACGATCGGGCCGGCCAGCCCGTCATTGATGCCGCTCTCCGCCGTGATCGCGTGCCGTAGCTCGGCCGGAACCGCGCGGCGCGCCAGTTCCCCGCCCACCACCGGCGCGGAGAGCACAGGATCGGTGGGCGCGATGATCGCACCCACCAGCGCACACACGCGCCACGGCAGCGCGAAACTTGCCGCCGTCACCAGGGCACCCGCCGCCCACATCAGCACCATCCCGGGCCCCAATGCCACGCCCAGGCCCCGCCAGTTCCGCCTGAGCCACCCCTGCGGCAGCCGGATCGCCGCCGCCAGCACGGCGATCGCCAGCGTGATCCGCGCGGCTTCGCGCAGAAAAACATGCGCCTGCGGGTTGTGCACCGGGTCCAGCGCCAGCAGCCCCAGCCCCAGCGGCCCGACCGCCACGCCGAACGCGGCGCAGACCAGCGGCTCCGAAACCCAGAGCTTGGAATTCACCAGGCCCGAGGTGGCGCCCAAAACCAACAGCAGAGCAGTGACACCGAATCCCACAAGCCAGGCGTGATCTATGACCATGACAGGGAAGATGTTCTTTCTTGAAAAAAAGACCCAAGAAACTTTTGACTATCGGGCGCGCCTTGCCGGCAGCGCGCGGCAACGGGTCACCGCCGCATGGCCTCCACCAGCCGCACCAACGCGGCCCGAACCCCGGCGGCATCCGCAACCCGGGCATCGAACGCCACGCGCAGCACACGATCGTCCTGCCTCAGGTCGAACCCATCCGGATCAACCCCCAGCATCAGCCACGGGCCGGAGGCACCCTGAGCCCGGGCCAGCAAGCTTAAAGCCTCACCGTGGTCAGCATTGCAGTGGCCAATGATACGATCCGCTGCCTCTGTCAGGGCACGAACGGAGTCCTCCGGCGGCACCAAGTCCGCACCGGAAACAACATGCGCCTGCGCGAACCCACCCACGTAATGCGCGGCCTCCGGCTGTATCCGCCACAGGGCAAAATCCGTGAAGTCCGCGTAAAACCTCGCGTAAGGATGCCGCGCCACCCAGAACCGCTTGGAAGCCGGATCATCAATCCGCACGGCCCGTCCCATCACCGTCACCCGCGGCGCGGTCTGGGGATTGGCACCATCGGGCACGCCAATAACCATCACCGCGCAGCGCGGTTCCGCCTCCAGATGCCGCGTATGCATCGACAGACCCGAGAGCAGCATCAGCACCGCACCGCCCGGCGCGATCGCCGGCGTCACCAGCGAGGCGAAGGGTTGGCCGCCGCTCTGCGTGGCCAGCGTGGCCATCCGGGCGGCGCGCAGAAGACATGCGGCCGAGAAGGCGGGGTCGGTCATTGGAAGAAGAAAGAAAGATGTTCTTTTTTGAAAAAAAGAACCAAAAAACTTTTAGCCGTAAGGTGTCGGGTCGCCGGCATCTGCGTTTCCCTATAACAAGCGGGATCGGACACGATCCCCCCCTAAGCGAGCGCCATGAAGCACACCATCGCCCTGGTCGACGACGACCGCAACATCCTCACCAGCGTGGCGATGACGCTCGAACAGGAAGGCTACGCCGTACGCACCTATACCGACGGTGAAAGCGCTCTACAGGCCCTGACCGCCAAGCCGGTGGACCTGGCGGTGCTGGATATCAAGATGCCGCGCATGGACGGCATGGAGCTGCTCCAGCGCCTGCGCCAGCGCACGCAAATGCCCGTGATCTTCCTCACCAGCAAGGATGAGGAGGTGGACGAGCTGATGGGCCTGCGCCTCGGCGCGGACGATTACATCACCAAGCCCTTCAGCCAGCGCCTGCTCATCGAACGCATCCGCGCCCTGCTCCGCCGCAACGACAGCAGCCGCGCCGAAGCCTCCGGCACCCCCGCCGGCGGCATCCTGACCCGCGGCGACCTGGTGCTGGACGAAACCAAGCATCAATGCCTGTGGAAAGGCACCGACATCCAACTGACCGTGACGGAATTCCTGCTGGTGAAAACGCTCGCCACCCGCCCCGGCATGGTGAAAAGCCGCGACCAGCTCATCGACGCCGCCTACGGCGAGAATATCTACGTGGACGACCGCACGATCGACAGCCACATCAAGCGCGTGCGCAAGAAGTTCCGGCAGGTGGATGGGGAGTTCAACGCCTTCGAAACGCTGTACGGGATCGGGTATCGATACAAGACATAGGCCCATGATGGAACACCGCCCGTTCGGCCCCGCCACACACCCTGTGTCCGTCATCGGCCAAGGCACGTGGCAGATCCACCAAACCGACCGCCGCGCCGCCATCGCGGCACTCCAGCGCGGTATCGATCTCGGCATGACGCATATCGACACCGCCGAGTTATACGGCGAGTCCGAAACCCTCGCCGGGCAAGCCATCGCCGGCCGCCGCGATCAGGTGTTCCTCGTCTCCAAGGTGATGCCCAGCAACGCCTCGCGCGCCGGCACCATCGCCGCGTGCGAGAAATCCCTCGCCCGCCTGAAAACCGACCACCTCGACTGCTACCTGCTCCACTGGCCTGGCCGCCACCGCCTGGAGGATACCATCGCCGGGTTCGAAACCCTTGCCGAACAAGGAAAAATCCGCTCATGGGGCCTGAGCAACTTCGATGTGGATGGCCTACAAGCCGCCTGGGCCGCCGGCGGCGCCAACCGCATCGCCTGTAACCAGGTGCTTTACCACCTTCAGGAACGCGCCATCGAACACGCAGTACTGCCCTGGTGCGCCGGGCACAAAATCAGCGTCACAGCCTACAGCCCCTTCGGCAGCGGCGACTTCCCCACCCCCACATCACCCGGTGGCAAAGTGCTCCAACACATCGCCGCGGCACACGGCGCCACCCCCCGCCAGGTTGCCCTGCGCTTTCTGGTGCGCCACCCATCCGTGTTCACCATCCCCAAAGCCAGCAACGCCGACCACGCGGCGGAGAACGCGGCCGCCGGCCGGCTCGAACTCTCGGCATCCGACATCGATGCGATCGATGCGGCTTTTCCGCGGGGGAAGAAGCCGCGGGCGCTGCCGATGTTGTAGAAGAAAGCAAGAACGGTCTTTTTTGCAAAAAAGAACCAAAAAACTTTCGGCCGTGGCGTACGCTGCCGGCGAGTCCGCGACAGCATAATCAAAAGTTTTTTGCTTCTTTTTTTCAAAAAAGAAGATCTTCCTTACTCCGACGCCACCGCAGCCAGCCTCTCACGCGCCGGCTCCGCCACACGCCGCCGCGCCAGCACCAGATAAAACGCCGGCACCACAAACAGCGTGAACAGCGTGCCGATCGAAAGCCCCGACGCAATCACCAACCCCATCGAAAACCGCGCCGCCGCCCCCGAGCCGGTCGCCAATACCAGCGGCGCCACGCCCAGCACCATCGCCGCCGTCGTCATCAGGATCGGCCGCAAGCGCAGCAGCGCCGCATGCTCGATCGCCTCACGCCGGCTGCGCCCAAGCGCCTGCTGCTCATTGGCCACTTCCACCATCAGGATGCCGTGCTTGCTGATCAGCCCCATCAGCGTCACCAGCCCCACTTCGGAATAGATGTTCAGCGTTGCCCCATGCACGCCGAAATAGATGAACACCAGCGCGCCGGCCAACGACATCGGCACCGATATCAGAATGATCAGCGGATCGATGAAACTGCCGAACAACGCCGCCAGCGACAGATAAATCACCACCGCCGCGAAACCGAACGTGGCCAGGAACCCCGATGACTCCTGCACGAATTGCCGCAGCGGCCCCGCCGTGTCGGTGGCATAATCCGGCGGCAGCACGCGCGCCGCGATCGCGTTCAGCGCCGCCAGCGCATCGCCCTGGCTCACCCCCGGCATCGGCACGCCGCTGATCGTGGCCGAATTCATCTGCTGGAAATGGCTGATCTGCTCAGGCACCGTCGTCGTCTCGATATGCGCCACAGCCGAGAGCGGAACCGCAACACCATTGATGCTCGCGATCGTGTAGCTGTTCAACTGATCCGCATTCAGCCGCCAGCGCCGCGCCACCTCCGGCATCACCTTGTAGGATCGCCCGGCGAGATCGAAGTAATTCACATACCCGCCGCTCAGCAGCGTGTTCAGCACATTGCCGATCTGCGACATGTCCAGCCCCAGCGCGGCCACCTTGTCGCGATCGATCACCACCGTGGATTGCGGCACATCGATCTTCAGATCCCGGTCCACATAGGCAAACAAACCTGTCTTCTGAACCGCCGCAAGGAACCGCTCCGATACCTCATCAAGCTCCCGGAACGGCCGCGTGGTCTTGATCACATACCCGATCGGCAATGCGCCATAGCTGCCCGGCAGCGGTGAATCCAAAAACACCGCCAGATTCACCCCGGCGACATCGGCGAATTTACCCTGCAGCTCGCTCAGAACCTCCTTGGAGGAGCGTTTGCGATGCGCGAAATCCTTCAGTTCCATGCCGGCATTCATATGCCCCGGCTGCGCGAAGCTCCACGAGCTGTCATATTCCGGCAGAGACTCCTCGATTGTCTGAATCTGCCTCTCATAGAGCCTCAGCATATCCACCGTGGAGATCGGCGGCGCGGCCCCCCCGATCTCGATGATGCCGTCATCCTCCTGCGGCGCCAGTTCGGCGGTGGATCCGCGATACAGCAAGAAGCTCGCCGCCAGAACAAGAATGCCGAACGCCACGAGCGCAAATCGCATCGCCAAAGCCGACCTCAACATCGGGCGGTAGGCGCGCTGCATCGGCTGCAATGAAGCCGCCCGTGCCCGCACTCTATCCGCCGGCGGGGGCAGCAGGAACCGGCACATCATCGGCGAAAGGGTCAGCGCCAGGATCGCCGACACCGTCACGCTGCCCACAAGCGTCATCGCGAACTCGGTGAACAGCGCGCCCGTCAACCCGGTGCGCAGCGCGATCGGCACATACACCGCAATCAGCACCACCGTCATCGCCACGATCGGGCTGGCCAGGCTGCGGGCGGACCGCAATGCCGCCTCCAGCGGGCTCGACCCTGCCGCCATTTCGCGCGTTACATTCTCCACCACGATGATCGCGTCATCCACCACCAGCCCTGTCGCCAGCACCAGCGCCAGCAGCGTCAGCAGGTTGATCGAAAACCCCAGTATCCACAGCACGGCAAAGGTGCCGATCAAGGAGAGGGGAATCGTGATCACGGGAATCACCGATGCCCGCAAGGACCGAAGAAAGGCAAACACCACCACCGCCACGATGGCCAAACTCTCCAGCAGGGTGGTCACCACATCGGCGATCGATTGCCGCACATCGGCGGTCACGTCATACACCACGGCACTGCTCAGCCCCTGCGGCAGGTCGGCAGTGATGTCGGCGAACTTGGCCTTTACGGCGCTCACAACATCCAGCACGTTGGCGTTCGGCGCAGGCTCTATATCCAACAGCACCGACGGCTTGCCCCCATCCAGGCTGGATTGCTGGTAGTTGTCCGAGCCCAGTTCCACCTCTGCCACATCGCCCAGCCGCGTGATCTGCCCGTCCTTCTGCTTCACCACCAGGTCGCGGAACTGCGCCAGCGTGTGCAGGCCGCTGGTAATGCCCAACGGCACACCCACCATCTGCCCGGTCGTACTGCCCGCGGCGCTGGTAAAATTATTGGCGGTCATTGCCTGCGACACATCGGCCGCGGTCAATCCGCGCGCGGCCAGCTTCATCGGGTCGAGCCAGGCCCGCAGCGCGAAACTCTGCTTTCCCCACACCCTCACCGCCTGCACACCGCGCGTCGCCTGCAACTCCGGCTGCACGACCCGCGTGAGGTAGTCGGTGATCTGCGGCTTGGACATCACTGTGCTGGTGAAGGCGAAAAACAGCGTGCTGCCCTCGCCGCCCGTCATCAGGTGCAAGCGCGGCGTTTGTGATTGCGGCGGCAACTGATCGTGAACCGAGCTGATCTGCGCCTGAATTTCCGTCAGGACCCGATCCGGATCCTGGTTCAGGCGCAAATAGGCATCGATCGTGCTCGCGCCGGTCTGGCTGGAGCTATCCAGATAGTCGATGCCGTTCACCTGCGCGATCGCATTCTCCAGCGGTGTGGTGATAAACCCCGCGACTGTCGCCGCATCGGCACCGTAATAGCTGGTTTCGATTTGAATGAGCGCGTTCACTGTCCTGGGGTATTCCCGCAGCGGCAATGCCTGCTCGGCGCGCAGGCCGAGCAGCAGGATGAACACGCTGACGACGATGGCGAGCACGGGGCGCAGGATGAATATATCGGTCAGGCGCATGATCATCGATCCAAGGAAGGAAGATGTTCTTTTTTGAAAAAAAGAACCAAAAAACTTTTGTCCGTTCAGTACGCGTGTTGCCGGCGTGTCGGGTCCAAAGGTAAAAGTTTTTTGCTTCTTTTTTTCAAAAAAGAAGACGCGGCCTTACTCCTCCTGAGGAAGCGGCGCCGGATCATCCGCCGGCTCGATCGTATTATTCACCGCGACCTGCGACCCCTGATGCAGCTTGATCTGCCCTGCGGTCACAACGACGTCGCCTTCGGAAAGTCCCTGCACAACGGCCACCTGGTCGCCACGCGTGGGCCCGGTTTTCACCACGACCTGCCGCACCCGATGCGTGGCCGGCGAAACCACATACACCAGGCTGCCATAGGGATTATACACGATCGCCGCGTTGGGCAGCGTGATGTAGTGCTGCACCTGTCCGGTCTTCAGGTGCACCGTCACGAACATGCCCGGCAGCAGAGCATGATCCGGGTTCGCCAATTCCGCGCGCAATTGCGCCATGCGGCTGGCGGGATCCACCTTCGGGCTGATGGCGCTTACCCGCGCGGTGAATATGCGGCCGGCATAGGCATCCACGCTCAGCGCCGCGGCATCGCCGGTGTGCACATCCGCCAGCGCCTGTTGCGGCAGGTAGAAATCCACGAACAGCGGATCCAGCGCCTGCAGCGTCACGATCGTGGCGCCGGCCGCAAGGTATTGCCCCTCATCGACCATACGCAGCCCCAGCCGCCCGGCGAACGGCGCGCGCACGATTTTTTCCGCCATCAGCGCCTGTTGCTGGGCCACCAGCGCGCGGGCGGAGCGCATATGGCTGGTATCCGCATCCACGCTCGCCTGGCTCACCGCCTGCGCGCGGTATTGTTTTTCATCACGGGCCAGGTTGCTCGCCGCCAGATCGGCCGCTGCCTGCAGATCCGCCAGCTTGGCTTCGTCATCATCCGGCCGCAGCCGCAGCAGCACCGTTCCGGCCGCCACGTCGCGCCCGGACTGAAAGCCCACGCTATCCACCACGCCCGCAATTTCGGCCGCCAGGTCCGCCCCGCGCACCGCACGCACGGTGCCCACGGCCTCCAGCGTATTTTGCCAGGCGCTGGTATGCGCCACGATCGTCGAGACCGTCGCCACTGGCTCCTGCGCCCCCGCAGGCAGACCGCACGTTAATACAGCGACCAGAACACAAGTTCTTTGCGTCTTTCTTTCAAGAAAGAAGGCCTTCCTTTCCTTGATTGCGTCCCGCGACATCATGGCAGCAACGACCTCAGCAAGTTTTCAGGGGGTGCCGGCAAATCCGCCCGGTTCCACCAGCCGCCCCCCAGGGCAACATACAGGGCGACCGTGTCCGTGTAGCGCGCGGCTTCGGCCCGGATCAGGCCGAGCACGGCGTTCTGATACTGTGTTTGTGCGGTCAGCACAGTCAGGTAGGCAACACCGCCGGCGCGATACTGCACTTGCGCCAGGTTCAGGCTGCGCGCCGCCGCCCCTGCCGCCATCTGGTTGGCCGACAGCGCGCGCGCATCGCCTTGCAGCGCGGTCAGCACATCGGCCACGTTCTGGAATGCGGTGATCACCGTATTCTGGTAGGCGAACGCCGCCTGCCGCGCCGCTTGCACTGCCTGGCGCTGCTGGTGCAGCAGCGTGCCGCCGGAAAACACCGGCGCCAGCGCCTGCGTCAGCAGATACAATTCCCCATTCCCAGGGGTGAACAGCCCGGCCACTTGCGCGGGCTGGCTGCCGATACTGCCTTGCAGCGTCAATTGCGGCAGCCGGTTGGCGATCGCGATCCCGATCTTCGCCGTCGCTTCATGCAACTGCGCCGCGGCATTGCGGATATCCGGCCGCTGCTCCACCAGGCGCGAGGGAACGCTCACCGGCAATTCCCCCGGCAGCGTCAGATCCTCCAGCGTGATCGCCGGGATGGCCGCCTGTGCCGGCACCTGCCCCACATAGGCGGCCAACTGGTCGCGTGTCTGCGCCAGTTGCGTTTGCAGCGGCACCAGCAGCGCCTGGGTTTGCCCCAGCTGCGCTTCCTGGGTTGCCACATCGCTGCCGGTGGCGCCGCCGAGTTCGAACTGGCTGCGCACCGTCTTCAGCACCTGCTGTTCCGCCGCCACCAGCGCCTCTTCCGCCCTGATCTGCGCTGCCAGTGAGGCCGCCGTGATCGCCGCCGTTGCGGTGTTGGCGGCGAGCATGTTCACCGCCCCTTCCAGCGTAAAGCGCTGCGCCTGTGCCGCGGCCCGGTCCGCCTCCACGCTGCGCGCGTTCTGTCCCCATACATCGAAGGTGTAGGAAACGTTCACCTGCGCATCGTAGATCGAATAGGTCGCCGGCAGCCCCACCATAGCCTGGCTCACGCCAACCTCACCCAGGCCCTCCTCCTCGCGTTGGCGGTTCGCCTGGGCGGAAATGCTGGGAAGCCAGTTCCCCATTTGCGCCAGCGTGCCCTCCTGCGCCACGCGCAGCGCCGCGGCCGCCGATTGCAGCGATGGATTATGCCGCAGCGCCTGCGCTACCAGCCGCGTCAGTGCCGGGTTGCGAAACAGCTCCCACCATTTGCCTGGCACGTCCGCCCCGGCCACGAACACCTGGTTGGCGGCGGAGGCATGGTGTGCGCCATCGTCGGCGGCGCCGGTGGATTGCGGCAGGTTTGTCTCGGTGAAGCGGTCCACAGCCGGTGGTGCCGGGCGTGTATAGGTCGGGCCCACGGCGCAGGCAGCCGGCAACAACGGCAGAACGGCGCACAGCGCGCGGCGAACGCCCGGCCTGATGTCAGCGTTTTGGATGATGCTATCCCCTCCGGCGGGCGAACCGCGCCCACCTCATACCGGTGGGATGTCTGCCCGGCCAGACAGCCCGGTTCTCCGCGCACGCCACGCACAATCCCTCCCTCAGATGGCCTGTTAGCCAGGCGCGCCAGCATCTGCACCCTGCGTGCCAGACATTGCCCCGTGCCCAGTTTCAGCCACAACCCTTTCATATACAACGCTTTCCACCATTCGGGCTGCCATTGCCCCGGCCCAGGGGGGGCAAGCAGCGTCATAACCTGGCGAAAAACACCAGCTTGCCGCTGCTTGCGGGCCGGGGGATATCGGCGCAATGAGAGTGCCACTCCGAAAAGCCGATCTGACCCCCGCCCGCATCGATGCCGGCGCCAGCGCCGCAGCCTTCGCCTGCTGCCTCGCCCTTCCCATCGCCCTGCTGCACGCCCGCGCCTTGGCCGAAATCCTGATCGCGGCAATCGATTGTCTTTTTCTGGTGCATGTCTGGGCAGCGCGCGACCGCGCCTGGCTTGCCCGCCCATTCGCCCGCGCCAGCCTGGCCTGGTGGGCGTGGCTCAGCCTGTGCTCGGCCATCGATCATGGCGGCTTGCTGTTGGCGTTGCTCGCCATCCGCCTGCCCCTGCTCGCCCTGTCGCTGGGCAACTGGCTGCTTGCCTCGGATGCCGGGGCGCGGCGCCGGCATCAGGTCTGGCTGATGATTGCCGCCTCGGCCGCTTGGATCGCCATCGAATCCTGGCAGCAATACCTCACCGGCACCAACATCTTCGGTCATGGCCGCTTCAGGGACGGCGCCCTTACCGGCCCGTTCAACAAGCCCCGTGCCGGGCCGGGCTTCATCCTGGTTTTCTTCCCGTCTGTGGTGCCGGCGGTGCTGTCCTTGCTCGCCCGGCCTGGGCGCTGGGCACGTGCCGGCGGCCTGGCCCTCGCCACCGCAAGCGTGCTCACCATGGTGCTGATCGGCCAGCGGATGCCAACGGTGCTGATGCTGTTCGGCCTATGCGTCACCGCGCTTTTGCTGCCTCGCCTGCGCCTGGCGGTGGCCTGTGCCGCCGCGTGCGGGCTGCTCGCGGTCGCGGCCACCCCGATCGTCTCGCCGGCCACCTACAATAAGCTGGTGCTCCGTTTCTCCCATCAGATGGCGCATTTCCCAACCACCGATTACGGCCTGATCTATCAGCGCGCCGGCGTGCTGGCGGCGGAACATCCGGTGTTCGGCCTCGGCTTCGATGGGTTCCGCCGCCACTGCGGCGACGCCGCGGCGCAAGACCTGCCGCTGGTCGGGCGGCCACCGGCGCCCGCGGAGGGCGGCATCGCCGGCTGCAACATCCACCCCCACAACTACTATCTGGAAGCGGCCGATAACGCCGGGCTGCCGGGGCTTGCCACCTTCGTGGCCATGGTGCTCACCGCCCTGATCGCACTCGGGCGCGGCCTCTGGCGGCGGCCGGAGGGCTTGCGCACCGGTCTGTTCGTGGGCGCTCTGGTGGCACTTTGGCCGTTGGCGTCCACCTCGGCCTTCACCTCCATGCCTAATGCCGGATGGGTGTTCCTGGTGCTGGGCCTCGGCCTCGCCGCCGATCAGGCCTCGGGGGGGCGTGTCACCAATTTGTAGAAGCGGCTGAGATGGCCGGAGGATTCACGAAATTCCAGCGCCAGCCTGTCGGCCTCGAAGATGGCGAAGAATTCGTCCCAGGCGATCTCGGTCAGCCCCGGCTCCGGCGTGCCAAAATCGAAGCGCAACAGCGGCGATCCGCTGCCGGAGAGCCGGCCTTCAATCATGCCCGGCCGGCCATCGCGGGCTTCGGCCCAAGCCCGGATAAACCCATGATCCGTGGTTGTTTCGTCGCTCATGTCGATCGGTTCCAGGGTGTAACCGCCTTGAAACGACGCGGACCGGTGGATGTTCCCGGCCGCCGCTATCAATAGAAAGGAAGAAAGGGTTCTTTTTTGAAAAAAAGAACCAAAAAACTTTTGACACTTGCGTACTCTGCCGGCGAGTCCGCGACAGCACGATTAAAAGTCTTTTGCTTCTTTTCTTCAGAAAAGAAGACTTCCTTCCTTCACGCTTGCGTCAACACCGCCGCCCGGGGGTGTCTTGCGCAAAGCCGGGTCGTGCTACAAGGCGCCTGCGCGGCCGGATCAGCCGCAATTCGTCAACGGATCGAGGATGCGATGCACATAGAAACGGTGGAGTACCAGGCCGATGGGCTTGCCATGCAGGGGCACCTGGCCTTCGACCCCGGGCATACCGGCAAGCGCCCCGGCGTGCTGGTTTTCCCGGAGGTATTCGGCCTGGGTGAGCACGCCAAATCCCGCGCCGAGCGCCTGGCCGGCCTGGGCTATGTGGCCATGGGCTGCGACCTGTGGGGGGGCCAGACCATCCTTTCTGGCCTGGAGCAGGCCATGAGCATGATGGGCCCGTTGCGTGAGAGCCCCGCCAAGATCCGCGCCCGCACGGATCCCGCGCTGGCCGCCCTACTCGCCCGCCCCGAGGTGGATCCCACAAAAATCGCGGCCATCGGCTATTGTTTTGGCGGCACCATGGCGCTGGAACTCGCCCGCGGCGGTGCCGATGTCGGGGCTGTCGTGGGCTTCCACAGCGGCCTGGGCACCAAGGCGCCCGAGGACGCCAAGAACATCAAGGGCAAGGTTCTCGTGTGCATCGGTGCGGACGACCCCGGCATCGACCCTGCCCAGCGTGCCGCCTTCGAGGAGGAGATGCGCCAAGGCGGCGTCAACTGGCAAATGTCGCTCTACGGCGGCGTCGTGCACAGCTTTACCAACCCGGACGCCTACAAGCTGGGCCGCCCGCAATTCGCGGCGTATAGCCCGCAGGCGGATGCGCGGTCGTGGAGCGAGATGATTTCCTTGTTTAATGAAGTGTTTGGCTAACAGAAAAAAGGAAGGCCTTCTTTTCTGAAGAAAAGAAGCAAAAGACTTTTCACTGGCTGTCGCGGAGTCGCCGGAAGCGCGCACAATCAGTTCAAAGTTCTTTGCTTCTTTCTTTCAAGAAAGAAGGCCTTTCTTCTTACGCCAGATCGAACCGATCGAGGTTCATCACCTTGGTCCAGGCCCGCACGAAGTCATGTACGAACGCCGCCTGGCTGTCGTCGCACGCATAGACTTCCGACAGCGCGCGAAGCTGGGAGTTGGACCCGAACACCAGATCGACGCTGCTCGCGGTCCATTTGATTTCGCCGGTCGCGCGGTCGCGCCCTTCGAAAATCCCTTGCGCGCTGGAGGAGGCCTGCCACGTCGTCTTCATGTCGAGCAGGTTGACGAAGAAATCGTTCGTCAGCGTCTCGGGCCGTGAGGTGAACACACCGAGCGTGGTGCCAGGTGCGGTCACATTCAGGGCGCGCAGGCCGCCGAGCAGAACGGTCATCTCCGGCGCGGTCAGCGTCATCAGATGCGCCTTGTCCACCAGCAGTTTTTCCGCGGGGCGGTGGTAGCCGTCCCGCAGATAGTTGCGGAACCCGTCGGCGAAGGGCTCCAGCACGGCGAAGGACGCGACGTCGGTCTGCTCCTGGCTCGCATCCGTGCGGCCTGGTGCGAAGGGCACTTCAACCGCGACACCTGCCTTATGCGCCGCTGCCTCAACCGCTGCGGTGCCGCCGAGCACGATGATATCGGCGAGCGACACCTTCTTGCCGCCGGTTTGCGAGGCATTGAACTCCGTCTGGATGCCCACCAGCACCGGCAGGATCTTTGCCAGTTCCGCGGGCTGGTTGGCTTCCCAATTGGCCTGTGGGGCCAGCCGGATCCGGGCCCCGTTTGCCCCGCCGCGCTTGTCGGTGCCGCGGAAGGTGGAGGCCGAGGCCCAGGCCGTGGTGACGAGCTGCGCGATGGTCAGGCCGGAGGCCAGGATCTTGGCTTTCAGCGCGGCCACGTCTTCCTGGCCGATCAGGTCATGATCCACATCGGGCACGGGATCCTGCCAGATCAGCTGCTCCGAGGGCACCAGCGGCCCGAGATAGAGCGGGCGCGGCCCCATGTCGCGATGCGTCAGCTTGAACCAGGCGCGCGCGAAGGCGTCCGCGAATTCTTCCGGATTTTCGTGGAAGCGCTTGGAGATTTTCGCATAGGCCGGGTCCAGCCTCAGGGCGAGGTCGGAGGTCAGCATCATCGGCTTGTGGCGCTTGTTGGGATCATGCGCATCGGGCACGGTGCCGTCGGCCGCTGCATCCTTGGGGGTCCATTGGTTCGCGCCACCGGGGCTTTTCGTCAGTTCCCACTCATAGCCGAACAGATTGTCGAAATAATTGTTGTCCCACTTCACCGGATTGGTGGTCCATGCGCCCTCCAGCCCGCTGGTGATCGTATAGTCGGCGTTGCCGGTACCAAAACTGTTCTTCCAGCCGAGGCCCTGCTCCAGCGTGCTGGCGCCTTCCGGTTCCGGGCCGACATATTTGGCCGGATCGCCGGCGCCATGGGTTTTGCCGAAGGTATGGCCGCCGGCGATCAGCGCCACCGTCTCCTCGTCATTCATCGCCATGCGGGCGAAGGTCTCGCGAATGTCACGCGCCGAGCCCAGCGGGTCCGGGTTGCCGTTCGGGCCTTCGGGGTTGACGTAGATCAGGCCCAGCTGCACGGCGGCCAGCGGGTATTCCAGTTGCCTATCGCCGCTGTAGCGCTTGTCGCCGAGCCAGGTGTCCTCGCTGCCCCAGTAGATGTCCTCTTCCGGCTCCCAGATATCCGCCCGGCCGCCGCCGAACCCGAAGGTCTTCAGGCCCATGGACTCCAGCGCGCAGTTGCCGGCCAGGATCATCAGATCGGCCCAGGAGAGTTTGCGGCCGTATTTCTGCTTGATCGGCCACAGCAGCCGCCGCGCCTTGTCCAGGTTCGCGTTGTCGGGCCAGCTATTGAGCGGCGCGAAACGCTGCGTGCCGGATCCGGCGCCGCCGCGGCCATCGGCGATGCGGTAGGTGCCGGCGCTATGCCACGCCATGCGGATGAAGAACGGCCCGTAATGGCCATAATCCGCCGGCCACCAGGGCTGCGAATCGGTCATCAGCGCATACAGATCCTGCCGCACCGCCTCCAGATCGAGGCTCTTGAATTCTTCGGCGTAATTAAACGACTCGCCCATCGGATCGCACTGGGGCGGGTTCTGATGGAGGATTTTCAGGTTGAGCTGGTTTGGCCACCAGAGATGATTGGTCATCTCCAAAACGGTCGCGTTCTTTTCGGTGGCCCCGTGCATCACCGGGCACTTGCTTTCGCCGTCCATATTTGTCTCCGATCGTAGGTCGATTTCGTCCCGCCGCCTCTTTTACGCTTCGAGTTGGATAACTCTAATCGATTTTATGAGCACGTTTGATAGGCTGGACCTATGAAGCGTGACTTGGCGGCCGACAGGCCAGGGCGGCCGTTTTCCGGCCGGCATCGCCAGCGTGAACCGTGCGCCACTGTCGGTTGCAGCGCAAGCGCCCCTGCGCGTCCTCAACCCGTTTGTCGCCGACCAATCCTGCGCCCACGCGCCGCCCCAATTCGGCGCCGGCGGCGGTCCGGTCGTAGCTCGCCATTGTCCGAGCCGGCAGTAGAGCATTCGGCCTGTTCGATGGATGAGAGGTGGAATTCACCGCCAAGACGCCAAGAACGCCAAGAGTGCCGAGCTAACCGGCGCCAACCAAAGACGTCTCACCACCAAGGCGCCAATAGGCGAATGTCCTTCACATCGTCTTCGTGAATCCTTTGTGGCTTGCTGCCGTCGTGGTTAGCTTTCTTTTTTCCAGCATCTGCCGATCGCAGGATCGCACCGTCATGAACAAAGAAAAGAGACTCTTCTTTCTTGAAAGAAAGAAGCAAAGAACTTTTACCTGTTACGGCACCCACCGCCCGCTCGTCGGCACCCCGGGTGAAACCTCCGGCCGCGGATTGAAATCGGCAGGCGGCGGATCGATCTCGCCGCCAGCCACCAGCCCATATGGATAATCCGTCGGCACAATCTTCAACACACGGCACCCAGCCCCGCCATCATGCGGCAGGCTGCGCACGCCATCGATCTTCGCCAGATCCGCCGCCAGCACCGGCGCGCGGCCCAATAAACGATCATTATCGAACGCCTCGCTCAAATCCCCCATCGGCACCAGATCATCCGCCGGCCCCAGATCGCGCTGCGCACCACCCCCCGGTGCGGCCAGATCCGGATCATGCGTGGGATTGGCCGCCCCCAGCGCCCGCGCACGCTTCTCATCTGGCAAATCAGCCAAAGGCGTCAGCGAAAACAGCATATTGATGAACTTGATCACCGAACTATGCTCGCTATACACATGCGAAACCGCATGCGCCGCCCCATACGCCGAAATCACAATCGCGGGAATCCGCGGCCCGCCCGTCAGCGGTAATCCATCAGGCCCCCAGGCCCGCACCCGCTCCGGCACGTGATCGTACAGCCCATCCGTCTCGTCATACGTAATGATGATCGCACTGTGCGGCCAATATCGGCTCGCGGCAATCGCATTCACACAATCCGCAATCAAAGCCTCGGAAATCTGCGAATCCGAGTAGCTTGGATGATCGTCATTGCCACCAAAAGTCGCGCGCACGTTCGGATCGGGATCCAGCGTCTGCAACCCATCATTGTTGTAATACCCGCCGCGCACATAAAACACGCCGCCACCCGCCGGCAGCCGCTCCGCCGCCACATCGGCATAAAAATCCGCCAGGCTGTGCATGCGCGCCAACTCGGCCGGATTATCCCCAAGATAGCCGAAATATTGCGGCCCGTTGTGATGCACGATGTAGCTCGGATGCGCCGTGCTTGCCGGATTCAAATCCACCGTCGCCTTCCCATCGAACGGCTCCGGCCCAAATCCCTGCTGATACCAACCCCATTCCACCGGCGCGTCGGCCGCCCCGATCGCCGCGATATCCCCCCGCACATCCGCCAGATCCACGGCCGGAGTCTCATCCTGCTTCACAATCCCGCCGATCGCATGACCCATGAACGAGAGCGGTAGCGACGCGAATGTCAGCGGCGGATCAGCCTGCCCCCGCGGCCCCACATTATAGGCGCCCGGCGCACCATGCAGAGTCACGGTTGTCAGCGTCGCCCCCGCGATCGGCGCCAGCGGCGCCGGCGCCGTGCCCGCCGGCCCAAACGCCTGCACATCCGGCCCCAACGGCGGCTTCACGCCAGGGCTGGTATCACCCGGGCTCCCGGGGAACGGCCCCGCATCGTTCACCACGGGGATCTGCCGTCCGCCGCCCACATGCCGCCCCGTGGCCGCCGGATGCAGCGCCCACTGCGTCTCCCCCGTCTGCCCTGCGATCATCGCAATCGCGTTCGGCGTGGATGGCCCGATCGTCGTCTGATGAAAATTGTCGAACAGCGTAAACCGGTCAGCCAACTGCCACAGGAACGGGATCGTGTCGCAATCCACATGCGCCAGCATCAGCTCCCCCGCCTGCCGCAGCAGCAGTGAGGGCTTCATCGTCGGCGGCGCCCCAGCCTTCCCCACCAGCGTCTCCGGCGCCGAGGAATCGCCGGGGAACATCAGCCCCTGCATCGTCGCCACATACGCATCGTTCTTCCCGTGGCTGCGCGTCGCGAGGTCGAAATGCATCGAACGGTCCATGCCCGCATGGCTATGGTCCACGCTGGTCATGTCCTCGGGATACAAATCAACCAGGCGCCCATCCGCCGCCTTAACCTGGCGGGGGATCAAGAACGGCGTCAGCACCCCGAACCGGCCATCCGGATTCAGGATCGCCTGGCGGAAACTGCCGCCATCGCGCGCGGCCTGCTGCATCGGATCAGCCGGGTCGGCGCCCGGATAGCTCGCAAACAAACCATTCGCACCCGGATAGGTGCCGAAATAATGGTCAAACGAACGATTCTCCTGGAACAGCACAAACACGTAGCGGATGCGCTGCCGCAGCAGCGCCCACTTGGCCGAAGGGGTCAAAACCGTCATCCGCGCCGGATCGCGCGCGGCCGCCACGCCAGCACTTGAACCACTCAGAACGACAGTCAGCGGGGCGGCCGAAGCCTGGGTGAAGAGCAGCAAGGAGAGGGCGGTGGCGATACGCATGCCGCACGCCTAGCATAAGCAAGGCCAGGGGCGCTGCCCCTGAACCCCGTCACCCCAGAGCGTGCTACGCCCGTCACGCGAGCGCGTGCTACGCACGTCACGCACGAGGGGGCCGAAGGGCCCCAGACCCCATGTCTTGAGGCGCGACGGTTGCAGCATCACGTCCCCCAACGAACAAAGGTTGCGGCCGCCACCCAGGGGCAAAGCCCCTGGCCCGCGCGGCCTCGCCATCGCGCCCGCTGGGTCTCCCCCCTCATGCGGCGCGTCCTCCTCGTCAACTTCATCCCCCTGCTGCTCCTCCTCGGCGCCGTCCTTTACCTCGACGAATACCAGGACGGCCTTCTCGAAGCCGAAGTCGCCGCCCTGCGCGAACAAGCCCGCATCTACGCCGGCGCGCTCGGCGAAAGCGCCGTCCGCGTCACCGACCCCAACAACCCCGTCCTCGTCCCCGATCTCGCCCGCCCCCTGCTGCGCCGCCTCACCGACCCCACCCCCACCGCCAGCGCGAAAATCTATGCCCCGGACGGCACCCTGATCGCCGATAGCCGCGTCCGCCTCGGCGCCGGCGGCGCCGTCACCACCGAACCCCTGCCGCCAGATGCCGACCGCGGCCCCCTCACCGGCTTCGTCGGCCGAATCTACGATGCCGTCCTCGCCTGGCTGCCCCACACCCACGCCACCACCGTGGAACTCAACACCGACGCCCCAGGGGCGGACTGGCAACCCGACGTGCGCGAGGAACTGCGCCTGACCAGCTCCAACGACAGCCACGAAATGCCGCCCTATATCCGCCGGACCCGCGAGAACCAGCTCCTCGTCACCGTCACCGAACCGGTGGAACGCGACCGCCACACCGTCGGCATCGTGCTCCTCACGCGCGACGCGGTGGAGGTGGATAACAGTCTCTTCCAGGTCCGCATCTCCATCCTCGGCCTGTTCTTCGGCGCGCTGATCCTCACCGTGCTGCTCTCCTGGTATCTCTCCCTCACCCTCGCCCGCCCCATCCTGCTGCTCGCCGATGCCGCCGGCGACATGCGGGAGGGCCACGGCCGCACGGGTGCGGTGCCCGCGCGCCTGCTCCGCCGGCGCGATGAAATCGGCCAGCTCGGCCAGGCGCTCTCCGCCTCCGCCACCGCGCTATGGGGCCGCATGGATGCGATCGAACGCTTCGCCGCCGACGTCGCCCACGAAATCAAGAACCCGCTCAGCTCCATCCGCAGCGCCATCGACACCTTCAAGCGGATCGGCGACGCGCAGCTTCAGGCCCGCCTGCTCACCATCATCCAGGAAGATGTCGTCCGCCTCGATCGCCTGATCACCGACATCAGCGACGCCAGCCGCGTCGACGCGGAACTTTCCCGCAGCATCACCGAACGCGTGGACGTGGTGCCGATGATCACCGCCCTGGGTGAGATCGCCGATGCCACGCGCGGCGAAAACGATCCGCGCCTGGTGGTGGATGCGCCCACCGGCAGCCTGGTGGTGCTCGCCGTGGAAGGGCGCCTCGTTCAGGTGCTGCGCAATCTGATCGCCAACGCCGAGAGTTTTTCTCCCGCCCGCGGCACCATCCTGCTGCGCGCGCGCGAAACCGGCGCCATGGTGGAACTTTCAGTCGAGGATGAAGGCCCGGGCATTCCGGACGGCAACCTGGAAAACGTGTTCGACCGCTTCTATTCCGAACGCCCGGCCGGCGAGAGTTTCGGCAAGCATTCCGGCCTCGGCCTGTCGATCAGCCGCCAGATCGTGGAGGCCCTGCACGGCCGCATCAGCGCCGAAAACCGCCGCGACGAAACCGGCCGCGTCCTCGGCGCCCGGTTTGTGGTGCGTCTGCCGAAAGCGTGACGCAAGCTTCCAGCGACTCCGCGACAGCATGCGCAAAAGTTTTTTGCTTCTTTTTTTCAAAAAAGAAGACCTTCTCTTACCCGGAAAGCCCCCATGGACCAGGAAGACACCGTCACCCGCGAAACCCGCCAGGCGCAGGCCGCCATGCGCGATGCGAAATTCACCGTCCGGGATGTCTGCCTCGTCATCCTCACCGCGTTGGCCGTGCTCTATACGCTGTATTTCGCGGCCGGCATCATCCTGCCCTTCGTGCTGGCGCTCGTGCTCGGCCTGCTGCTCAGCCCGATCGCGCGCTTTCTCAGCGACCGGCTGCACCTGCCGCGCATGCTGGCGGCCGCCTTGCTCATTGCGGCTCTGTTCTCCGCCATCGGCGGCATCGCCTATGCCGTATCGGTGCCGGCCGCCGGCTGGATCGCCCGCGCGCCGCAAAGCCTGCCCACGCTGCAAAAGAAGCTCGGCTTCCTGCGCCGCCCGATCGACATGTTCGAAGGCGGCATGCAGCAGATGCAGAAGCTGATGCAGGATACGGGGCGCGCGCAGGATACCGGCGCATCGCACGCCGCCAGCCTGGATTTCGGCAGCGTCACCGCTGATGGCATCGCCGCTGCACCCAAGCCCGCACCACAAACTGTCACCGTCAGCCAAGGGTCCGGCATCGGCATGAGCGTGCTCGCGGGCACGCGATCCATCCTCGGCCAGGCCTTTACCCTGCTCGTGGTTCTGTTTTTCCTGCTCGCCGATGGCGATACGCTGCTGCGGCGCTTCGTGGAAATCCTGCCGGGGTTTGCCGAGAAAAAGCGGGCCGTGCAGATCGCCACCGAGGTCTCGCACAATATCTCGGGCTATCTCGCCACCATCACCATGATGAACCTGTTCGTGGGTGTGGCGAACGGCATCTCGGTATGGGCGTTCGGCCTGCCCGACCCGCTGCTATGGGGCACGGCGGCCTTCCTGCTGAACTACATCCCCATCCTCGGCGCGCTCACCGGCATGACAATGTTTTTTTTCGTCGGCCTGTTCACCTTTTCCAACGTGTTCTGGGCCTTCGCCCCCAGCGGCGTCTATCTGCTGATCCACATCATCGAAGGCGAAACCATCACGCCCATGCTGCTCGCCCGCCGCTTCACCCTCAACCCGCTTCTGGTGATCGCCTCGCTGATGTTCTGGGACTGGCTCTGGGGCGTTGCCGGCGCCCTTCTGGCGGTGCCGCTGCTCGCGGTGTTCAAGATTTTGTGCGACAATATCGAAGGCCTCACGCCGATCGGCCACGTGCTGGGGGCTGAACCCACCAAGAAGAAAGTATAAAGGCTGTTCTTTTTTGAAAAAAAGAACCAAAAAACGTTCGACTATGTGCGCCCGCTGCCGGAGAGGCCGCGACAGCGAACCCAAGGTTTTTTGCTTCTTTTTTTCAAAAAACAAGACCTTCCTTCCTTGACCCTCCTCCACGCCAGTTGCGCCGCCCGCGGCCCCGCCGGGGTTCTGCTCATCGGCCCCCCAGGCGCTGGCAAATCCGATCTGCTGCTCCGGCTCATCGATCGCGGTTTCGTCCTGGTCGCCGATGACCAGGTGAGCGTCGATGGCCTGACAGCCAGCCCACCCCCTTCGCTGGCTGGCCTGCTGGAGGTCCGGGGCCTGGGCATTCTCCGCCTGCCCCATCTGCCGGCCTGCACACTCGCGCTCGTTGTCCTGCTGCAAAAGCCCCCCAGGCTTCCGGTGCCGGCGCGTTACGAAGTTCTTGACCTGCCCGTGATTTCAGTGGACCCGTTCACCGCCGCCGCCCCGATCGTCGTCGGCTTGGCGCTGGATGCCCTACAGGGAAAGGTGTCGTTCGTGACGGGAGCCTTCAGGTGAATACGCCGGCCGCCCCCGATCCGGCGACGGAACCGGGTCTGGCCCGCCGGCTCGTTCTGGTCACCGGCCTCTCCGGCGCCGGCAAGGCCTCCATCCTGCGCGTGCTCGAGGATCTCTCCTACGAGGCGGTGGATAATCCGCCCCTCCAGCTGATGGAGGAGCTCGCTCTGCGCGGCGAGCGCCCGATGGCCATCGGCGTGGACACGCGCAGCCGCGGCTTCGATGCCGCGGCCATCCTCGCCATTCTCGCTCGCCTAAAATGCAACCCAGCCCTGCGCCCGGAGCTGGTGTTTGCCCATGCCGACGAGGCTTCGCTGCTGCGGCGCTTCACTGAAACCCGCCGCCGCCATCCGCTGGCCCCCAGCGGCCGCGTTGTCGACGGCATCGGCGCTGAAAACGAGATCACCGCCCCTCTGCGTGCGCAGGCGGACATGCTGCTGGATACCTCCGACCTCCCGCTGCCCATGCTGCGGCGCATGATCGAGCAAAGGTTTAGCACAAGCGGTGAAACCAATCCCGCAATGATGCTGTCGCTGATTTCCTTCGCCTACCCCGCCGGCCTGCCGCGGGAAGCAGAGCTGGTCTTCGACGCACGCTTCCTGCGAAACCCCCATTACGACCCCACATTGCGGCAGAAGACAGGGCTGGATGCCGATGTCGCCGCCTATGTGGAGGCAGATCCGGACTTCGCGCCGTTCATCGAAAAAGTGACTGATCTCTTAGCCATGCTCTTGCCCCGCTTCGTCCAGGAGGGCAAGAAGTACGCAAGCGTCGCCATAGGGTGCACGGGGGGCCAGCATCGCTCGGTCCATGTCGTGCAAACCTTGGCGGCCCGGCTGCGGCGGCTGCAGCCGGACCCGAGCCAAAATGGCAGCCAGGGGGGCGGAAACTGGCGGGTTGGGGTGATGCACCGGGAATTGATGCGCGGCGTGGCGGGAGACGCGGCTCGAAAGCGCGCGATGGAGAGTTTGTGCGAAGATGACCGGATGAGTGAGCCGACCAGGTTTGTCGAAATGCCGCAGGAACCAGGCGCAGGAGGCCTGAAAAACACCCCATGATCGGATTGATTCTGGTCACCCACGGCCGCCTGGCCGAGGAAATGCGTGCGGCCATGGAGCACGTGGTCGGCCCGCAGCGCCGCGTTGCCACGATATGCATCGGCGTGGATGACGACATCGAGCGCCGCAGGCGCGACATCCAGCAGTGTATCGAGGAGGTTGATGCCGGTGACGGCGTCATTGTGCTCACCGACATGTTCGGCGGCACGCCCAGCAACCTGGCGATCTCCATGATGGGCCGCGGCGGTGTGGAGGTGATCGCCGGTATGAACCTGCCGATGCTCGTCAAGCTCGCCAAGGTCCGATCGCGACAAACACTGACCGAATGCACCGACATTGCCGAACTCGCCGGCAAGAAATACATCGCCGCCGCCAGCCACGTTCTGGCCACCTGCAAATCGCCCAATCTCTGCATGTCGCTCGATCCGCGGCAGCCCAACGGGCATCACCCGGATCCGCGCGGCGACCATGCGCATATCTGCGCGGTCCCGGAAAAAGCCGCCCATTGACGGCGCAAGCCGCCCCGCCCTTCATACCGTAACGAGCCGGGCCGGTCCTGCGCCGTACCGAGTGAAGCGAGGCGGGGCGATGAGCGAAGCGGGTGGCGGGGAGGCGGTGGTAACCCGTGTGGTTCCGATCGTGAACCGCCGCGGCCTGCATGCCCGCGCCGCCGCCAAGCTGGTGAACATGGCCGAACAATTCTCCGCCAATGTCGATGTGGTGCGTGATGGCCAGGTGGTCTCCGCGCGATCCATCATGGGGCTGATGATGCTGGGCGCCGGCATGGGCAGCACGGTGGAGCTGCGCGCGGAAGGTTTTGACGCGCACGAGGCCTTGGGAGCGATCGCGGGCCTGATCGAGGCCGGCTTCCATGAGCAGGACTGAGGACGCCAAGCCAAAGCCAGCCGGGCGCCGCGCACCGGCCGCGGCCGAGCTGGAGAAGAGCCTCACCGGCATTCCCGTCAGCGCCGGCATCGCCATCGGCGCGATCTTCGCCGCCAGCGAACCCAAGCTGGAATTCAAGCGCGGCAAGATCCGGCCTGACTCGGCGGAAGCCGAACTCACCCGCCTCGATGGCGCGGTTCAGACCTCCCGCCGTCAGCTCGGCAAGCTCCGCGCCCGGCTCTCCGTGCTGCCCGAGGACAGCCAGCACGAAATCGCCCCCCTGATCGATGCCTACCTTCAGATGCTCGGCCCCTCGCGCCTGCTGCGCGCCGCCCGCCGGCGCATCACCGATACGCACGTGACCGCCGAGACCGCAGTGATGGACGAAGTGGACGCCCTGGCCGAGGCCATCATCGGCGTGCCGGACGATCCCGCGCGCACGCGCAAGATGGAAGCCGACGACACCGACTCCCGCCAGCGCCGCGCCGACGAAATCCGCGAAACCGGCCGCCGCCTGCTGCGCAACCTCACCGAGGCCGCCTTCCGCAGTTTCGCCGCCGTGCCGCAGGGCGCCATCCTGGTCGCCGAAACGCTCCGCCCGGCCGATGCCGCGCTGATCGATCCCGCGCGGATCGCCGGCCTGGCCGCCGAGGAAGGCGGCACGGATGGCCACACTGCCATCATGCTTCGCGCCCTGGGTGTGCCCGCGGTGCTCGGCGTTCAGGGCCTTCTCAATCTTGCCAAAACCGGCACGATCGCCGTGCTGGACGGGGCCAGTGGCCGGATCACGTTCAATCCCTCCGCCCCGACGCTCGCCGACGCCAAGCAGGCCGTGGCCGGCTACGCGCGCGAACGCCAGCGCCTCGCCCGCTTCCGCCGCCTGCGCTCGGAAACCACCGACCACGAGCCGGTGGAGCTTCAGGGCAACCTCGAGCTGCTCGCCGAATTGCCGCTGATCGCCCAATCCGGCGCCTCCGGCATCGGCCTGTTCAGGACAGAGTTTCTGTTCATGAACCGCGATACGCTGCCCGATGAAGCGGCGCAGGCGGAAACCTACCGCACCGTGGTGGAGGCCATGGACGGCGACACGGTGACGATCCGCGTGCTCGATTGGGGCGGCGAGAAGGATATCGATGCGCTGGTCGCCCGCGGCCTGGTGCCGGACACGCTGGACCACAACCCCGCCCTTGGCGTGCGCGGCCTGCGTCTTCTGCTGCGCCAGCCGGATCTGTTCGAAACCCAGCTCGCCGCCATCCTGCGCGCCTCTCGCGCCGGCCCGGTGCGCGTTCTGCTGCCGATGGTGACCAACACCGGCGAAGTGCGCGCCGCGCGCGAGGTGTATGAACGCGTGGCCCGCCGCCTGCGCCGCCGTGGCGACAAATTCTCCGATCCCCTGCCGCCGCTGGGCATCATGATCGAAACCCCCGGTGCCGCGCTGGCCGCCGACGCGCTTGCGCTGGAGGTGGATTTCTTCGCCATCGGCACCAATGACCTGGCGATGTATACGCTTGCGGTCGATCGTGCCGCGACCGAAGTGGCCGATCTCTACGACCCCCTGCACCCGGCGGTGCTGCGCCTCATCCAGTTCACCACGGAAGCCGCGTTGCGCATGCGCAAGCCGGTTTCCGTATGCGGCGAGATGGCCGCCAACCCGCAATTCACCCCCCTGCTGATGGGCCTGGGCCTGCGCAGCTTCAGCATGAGCGCGTCTTCCGTGCCGCGCGTGAAGCAGGCGGTGCGCGCCGTTTCGATCGATTCCTGCGTGCGCTTCGCCCGGCGGGTGATGGAGCAGTCGGATGCGGAGCGGATAAGGGAGCTGGTCCGCGCGTTTTCAGAGTAAGAAAGAGTCTTCTTTTTTGAAAAAAAGAAGCAAAAAACTTTTGGCCGTTGATGCGCGCCTCGCCGGCAGCGCGCGCCAAGGGATGAAAGTTTTTTGGTTCTTTTTTTCAAAAAAGAACACTTTCTTTCTTTTTTATTCACGTGTCTGAATCGGAGTGCCTCCCCCCACCACCCTCGCGCAACTTGCTCATCCCCACGAGGAGCAGCACAATGATTACGCAGGAGAAAGGGATGCGCAGCGATGCCCAGATGCGCCGCGCGGTGCGCGATCGCGATGCCACCGCCGACAGCGAGTTTTTCTATGCCGTTCTCAGCACTGGCGTGTTCTGCTTTCCCAGTTGCGCCGCCCGCCCCGCCCGCCCGGAAAACCTGCGCTTCTTCGCGACACGCGAGGCGGCCGAGCGGGCTGGCTACCGCGCGTGCCGCCGCTGCCGGCCGGACCTGCCGCCCAGGCCGGATCGCGAGGCGGCCATGGTCGACTCCGCCTGCCGCGCGATTGATTCCGGCTGTTTTCATCTCGCCGCCAGTGCCGAGGCCGCCTGTATCAGCCAGGCGCAATTCGCCCGCATCTTCCGCCGCCGCACCGGCGCCACCTTGGCCGCCTATGACGCCGCCTATCGCCGTCGCCTCGTGCAGGCCGGCCTGCGCGGCACTGCCACGATCACCGACATCATGTATGAAGCCGGCTTCTCCTCCTCCGGCCGGTTTTACGAAGCCGCCCCCGCCATGCTGGGCATGACCCCCACCGCCTTCCGCCGCGGCGGCGCCGGCGTTGCCATGATGCATGCCTGCGCCGGCAGCAGCCTCGGCCGCGTGCTCGTCGCCGCCACCGAGCGTGGTATCTGCGCCATCCTGATCGGCGATTCCGACGATGCACTGGCCGCCGATCTCGCCCGACGCTTCCCCAAAGCCGCCCTCACCCCGGCCTGGCCCGCCTTCGAACAGCACATCGCGAACGTGATTGCCTTGATCGACGCCCCCAAATCCGGGCACGCCCTGCCGCTGGATATCCGTGGCACCACCTTCCAGCTTCTCGTCTGGAACGCCCTACGCGCCATCCCGCCCGGCACCACGCTCAGCTACGGTGCCATCGCCGCCCAACTCGGCAAGCCCCGCGCCGCCCGCGCGGTCGCCGCCGCCTGCGCCGCCAACCGTCTGGCCGTGGCGATCCCGTGCCACCGCGCGGTGAACGCCCACGGGGAGCTGGCGGGATACCGGTGGGGGATTGAGCGGAAGAAAGTCCTGCTCGAAACAGAAAAGGAAGGCGCGCAGTTACCAAACAACGTTTAACTGGCCCGCGCAAGCGGCACCGCTTCGGTAAACCTCAAGCCGGGGTTGCCGGTGAAATCATGGGAGCCGGTGTGGACGAGTGATCCTTGCGTATCCAGCCAGATCTGGCCGCCGATATCGCGCCAGCGGCGGCAGAACGTGTAGTCCTCGCTCAGATAATGCCGCGTTTCGGGATCGATCATGCAGTCGAACAGCGCATACTGGTGCGGGCTGGGGTTCTGTGACGCGCGATCATGCGCGGCGGCGAATTTCAGCTCCGGATAGGCCGCCATCATCCGCTGCAGCGCGCCCCGGCGAATCATCATGAACCCGGTGCCGGCGTACTCCCCGGTGACAAACCCTTGCGCGGCCAACCGACCCGGCCCCTCGCACGCCACCCCCACATAGCGCAGCGGCGCCGTCTCCAGCCCCTCCCCGCCGCGCACCCGCGTGATCGCCTCAACCGACCAGTCCCGCAGCTTCAGCGGATACATGCCCGCCACCACATCCTGCCCGAACGCCGCCATCCGCAGCACCTGCGCCGGCTGGAAAGTGATGTCCGCATCCACGAACATCAGATGCGTCGCATCCTCCCGATCCATGAATTTTGCGACGAGCGAGTTGCGGCTGCGGGTGATCAGCGAATCATAGCCGAGCAGTTCTACACTGACGCCGAAGCCCATCTGCGTGCCCAGCATCAGCAGGTTCGTCGTCGCCAGCATATACCCCTGGTGCACCAGCCCGCCGAAACACGGCGTGCACACCACCACATGAAAGTTATCGGGCAACTGCACGGGGAACCGCCATCGGGCAAACTATCCACAAGCCCTACCACCGCCCACGTAAACGAACCGTAAGTCACGGGCTTACCCTCGCCTCGGCTCCAACCAGATCAGCTCGCCGTACTGCTCCAGGGCGGCGTCGCACGTGAGCAGCCGCGCCGGCATTGCCTGCGCCTGCGCCACCAGCACGCGGTCGAATGGATCACCGTGGTGCTGGGGCAAAAGAGCCACGCGGGCCGCAACCTCCGGCGTCAGTGACAGCGCTTCAAAGCCGGTCATCCTAGCCGCCTCGGCCAGACGTTCCGGTTTCACCCTCAAATCCATGCGGGGCAAACTGGCCTTGATCGCCAGTTCCCATATGCTCACCGCGCTAAAGAAAACGTCATTGCCGGGATCCTGTATAGCCTTGATAAAGCTTGCGTTGAGCCTCTCCGGCTCATCCAGTGCCCACAACAGAACATGCGTATCCAGCAGGAGCCGCACTATTGGCCGTAAAACAGGGCCAGCACATCATCCGGCAGCGGATCGTCAAAATTATCCGGAATATTGATCTGCCCGCGCAGCATCCCCAGCACGCGCTTCGGCCGCTCCGGCGCCAGCGGAACCAGGCGCGCCACCGGCTTGCCCGCCCGCGCGATCACCACCTCCTCGCCCGCCGCCACCTGGTCGATCAGCCGGGAGAGATGGGTCTTCGCCGCATGGATATTCACCACCTCCACGCACCGCCCCCTAAACTAAGCTTAGTCCATTCTATCGCCGGGCGGCCGCGAACGCCACAACTTTGACCGCAACCCCGCCCAACCCTATATCTCACCCCACGATCCTCGCCGGGACACACACATGAACTACCGCCCCTACCAGCAGATCGACCGCCGCAAATCCCGCCAGATCCATGTCGGCCGCGTGCCCGTGGGCGGCGATGCGCCGATCAGCGTGCAGACCATGACCAACACGCTCACCTCGGATGCCGCGGCCACCATCGCCCAGATCCGCCTGGCGGAGATCGCCGGCGTCGACATCGTGCGCGTCTCCTGCCCGGATGTGGAAAGCACCGCAGCACTGGCCGAAATCGTGCGCGAAGTGAACGTGCCGATCGTCGCCGACATCCATTTCCACTACAAACGCGCCATCGAAGCCGCCAAGGCCGGTGCGGCCTGCCTGCGCATCAATCCCGGCAATATCGGCAGCCCCGAACGCGTGCGCGACGTCATCAAGGCGGCGCGCGACTACAATTGCTCCATGCGAATCGGCGTCAATGCCGGCAGCCTGGAACGCCATTTGCTGGAAAAATACGGCGAACCGAACCCCGACGCGCTGGTCGAATCCGCGCTCGAGCACGCGAAAATCCTCCAGGACCACGATTTCCACGAGTTCAAGATCAGCGTGAAGGCCTCCGACGTGTTCCTCGCGGTGGCCGCCTACCAGCAGCTTGCCGAGGTCTGTGACCACCCGCTGCATATCGGCATCACCGAAGCCGGCGGCAAACGCACCGGCACGGTGAAGAGCGCGATCGGCCTGGGCAGCCTGCTCTGGGCGGGCATCGGCGACACGCTGCGCGTCAGCCTCTCCGCCGAACCCGCCGAGGAAGTGCATGTCGGCTGGGAGATTTTGAAATCCCTCGGCATCCGCCACCGCGGCGTAAAGATCATCTCCTGCCCCTCCTGCGCGCGCCAGGGCTTCGATGTGATCCGCACGGTGGCCGCCCTGGAGGATCGCCTCGCCCATATCGAGACGCCCGTCACGCTGAGCATCATCGGCTGCGTGGTGAACGGCCCCGGCGAGGCGCTGATGACCGATATTGGCCTCACCGGCGGCGGCAACAACCGCCACATGGTCTACGCCGCCGGCCGCACCGACCACACGATCGACGGCGGCACGATGATCGACCACATTGTCGAGCTGGTCGAACGCCGCGTGGAAGCCATCAAGAGCGAGACCAAGCAGGCCGCCTGAAGCCGGCGCGGCAGCAGAAATTGAAGAACCGGGCCACCCGCCGCATGCGCATTCCAGAAGGTTGCCTTTACGATACGTCTAGTCTTTTCCGAGCCTATTGCGCATTCGGATACAAGACCTAGAAGCCCTGCGATGTCAGCGCGCAGACATATGTTTCGGTCCGGGTTTCTGGCTGCCATCCTGGCGGCAACACTTCAGTTCGTCATGTTTGCCGGCGTCATGCCGCAAACCGACAACCAGAGGGCGGCACACGCACTCTCGGCATTCAATCCGCCGATCTGTACCCTGCACGCATCAACCGGCGATCACGGCAAGCACGACGCCGCCTGCCTGCTCTGCCCGATCTGCCTGGCATTCTCGCTTCCCGCCATGCCGGCCCCGCCACCGCCCAGGATCGCGCCGCCGCGCCTGCTCGGCCTCGTCGTCCTGCCGGAAACGGAGTCCCATTTTCCCGCACCGCCGCCAAAACGCGCCGCCGCCTACCCGCGCGGCCCACCCCTGATCTGAGACGACCGCACCCACACCGCGTTCACCGTCACAGCCCATCAAGGGACATGCTCACATGACCAATCCAACGTCCGCAGCGCAGGGCGCGCCCGCGCGCCTGTCCGCATCCATCATCGCCGCCGCCATCCTGTTCGCCCCTGCCATCGCCGCCGCCTGCGCCTGCGGTTGCGGCATCTTCGATGTCGGCGGCGCCAGCGGCATCATGCCCGACGAGTCCGCCGGCGATTATTCGCTCTATTTCCGCTACGATTACATGAACCAGGGCACCAACTGGGAAGGCGACCACAAAGCCCCGGCCAGCGACAACCAGGACAAGAACATCAACACCAGCTTCTACTTCACCGGCGCCCAATGGCGCATCAACCCGGACTGGACGCTGATGGCGGAAGTGCCGGTCTACGCCCGCCATCTCACCACCACCGACGACGGCACCGTCGCGGGGCCCGCCGGCACCGTCTACACCGGCAAGATGGTCTCCCTCGGCGATGCCCAGATCATGGCCAACTACACCGGCATCACACCCGACCGCACCACAGGCCTCGTGTTCGGCCTCAAACTCCCCACCGGTGACTTCTCCGGCCCCAAAGGCCTGCTCGGCGGCTATGAATTCGATCGCGACAGCCTGCCCGGCACAGGCAGCACCGATGCCATCCTCGGCGCCTATCACATCGGCAGCCTCAGCCAGAACGGGCTGCTGGGCTACTTTGCCCAGATCCGCGCCAATATTCCGTTCGCCACCCAAGGCGGCTACCGCCCCGGCAACGAATTCGATACCGCCGGCGGCGTGGACTACACGTTCGACCAGGTGAAACCCTTCAAGAGCATTTCACCCGTGCTCTCGATCCTCGCCAGCTATCGCCAGCGCGATACCGGCCCGGCCGCGGATTTTTTCAACTCCGGCTACTTCCGAACCCTGGCCGCGCCAGGGTTGGAACTCCACTTCGCCAATCTGCGCCTCTACGCGGACGTGGAAATACCGCTCTACCAACACACCAATGCCGCCGGCTCGCTCGCCATCAACGGCAGCTCGGGGCAACTCGTGGCGTCCACACTGTATAAGATGCAGCTCAATTACGACTTCTGAAGAAGGAAGATCTCTCTGAGAAGCTCATCGGCGGCCGGATCAATGTGGCGTTGATCCGGCCCACGGGTCTGAAATCCTGCGCATCATCGCGTTCATCCGCACCGGTACCGTGGCGCTCGATGATCATGCGCCAGCTTGCATCCTATCAGCGGCAGAATGGCGTCTCGGCCGCTCTGCGCGATGCGGTGTGCGTCGTCCGCCTCGATCGGCTCGGCCGTTCACTCAAGGTGTTGCCGGCGACGGTCGAGCACTTCAAAGCGCGGGGACCGCTCGCTCGAGGAGCGCCTCGACACGTCCTCCGCCGCCGGCGAACTGGTCTTGCATGTCTTCGGCGCAATCGCCCACGTCGAGCGGCGGCTTATCGTCGAACGCACCCGGAACGGGATTGCAGCCGCCCGTGCACGCGGCAAACGGCCCGGACGACCACCGCTCGACGAGGCGAAGTTACAGGCAGCGCTAACTTTGGTCCGAAGCGGTCTGTCGCCTGGCAGCGCCGCCCACCAGCTCGGCCTCGGTCGATCAACGCTTCATCGCGAACTCGCTCTCATCGCGAACCAGCCGCCGCAGCTGGCTTAGCGTACACCGTGGGAGAGAGTCCCACCTGACCCCCACCGGCGCGATGTTGAGGGACGGCGGCATGAACGGCCGGGCGGACCACCGTGAGGAGAGGTGCGTCTCGATGTCGGCCGGGAGTGCGGGATTCGCGTCGAAACGAAGACCACATCGCTGCTCACGTGGTGAACAGCGGGATCACTGGCCCCCAGGTATTGACCGCCGCCGGGAACCGGGGCTATTACCAAATCGCATCGATCAGATGGATGAGGCGTATGGGAAGTGTCGGCTCAAACCGAACAGCCTCCGGCAAACCCGGAGTGGTTCAGTTCAGCCTGCTTGTCCGATTGGCGTTTTTTGTCCTCGCATCGCATCGCACAGCAACCCCTACGTCAGGATATCACCGATGAAGCTTCGACTGCCGCTGGCCGCCATTTTCGTGGCGGCTTTTTTCTCTTACGCTCATGCAGCCCCCATTACCTATGCGCTGAATGATGTCACGTTTCTAGACGGTGCCAGCGCGGTGGGTTCTTTCAGCTTCAACACGACGACAGATGCTGTGACCGCCGTCGAAATCGCCTTGAACAATACATCATCCGGAACGATCGACCTCACCTCCGGATCATGGTTGACAACCCAGCAGGCCCTCGACGGTTTGCAGGCGATCGACTTCACGGACCCGCCGACCAGCGCGTCGTTGACGATTTACGTGGCGAATTTTCCGTCCACTGGCAGCGCACCGCTGATCATCGGGCCCTATGATAGTTATGGCACGGGGACGTACTACTGCCCCGCCAGCGGTTGCGGCTCCCTCTCGCATCTGATCGGCTATGGGAGTGCGACGACCGGCGCCGCCTCGATCGCGGTCGCGGTGCCGGAACCCGCCAGTGTCGCGATCCTCTTTACCGGTGCGCTCATGGGACTGATGGCGCGCCGACGGGGCTCGGCATAATTAGCTCGGAACACCGCCTGGACGCACGGCTTCGCCCGGCGTCCCCGGCGGGTCCACCGACAAGCGAGAAACGGGACACAAAACTGCCGCCATCAACCCGCATGGGCCATGACGTGGGTGCGGTTATCGCAAAGGCGCGCAGAGCAATCCGACATGGTTTGCTTCTTTTTTGAAAAAAAGAAGCAAAAAACTTTTGTCCCTTGGCGCGCGCTGCCGGCGAGGCGCGCGCCATAGGTAAAAGTTTTTTGCTTCTTTTTTTCAAAAAAGAAGACCTTAACCTTTCCCCCATGGACGCCCAACCCCGCCGATCCCGCGCACGCCACATCGCCGACATCCTGCTCGGCCGGCTCGTCACCCTCGCCTTGGCCGCCATGGCCGCGTTCCTCGGCATCGGCAGCTTCGTCATCATGTCCAGCGGCGCGCCGCTGGCCATACGTCCCAACCTCGTCACCGCGCTGGTCATCTCCAACCTCTCGGTGCTGCTGCTGTTGTTTGCCTCGCTGGCCGGCCGCCTCACCCGCGTGTGGGTGGAGCGCCGGCGCGGCTCCGCCGGCTCCCGCCTTCACGTGCGCCTTGTGCTGCTGTTCAGTGTCGTGGCCGTCATCCCGACCATCCTGGTCGGCGTCTTCGCCACCGCCTGGTTCTCGCTCGGAATCCAGTTCTGGTTCAACGACCGGATCCGCACCGCCCTGCAGGAGGGCCTCCAGGCCAGCCAGGGCTACCTCGCCGAACACCGCGACAACATCAAGGCCGACGCGCTGGGCATGAAGGCGGAGCTGGAAAGCGCCGGCCGCGCCATGATGGACCAGCCCGACGCCTTCCGTGAGGTGCTGGAAACCCAGACCAACCTGCGCGACCTCGACGAAACCGTCATTTTCGTCCCCACAACAGGCCAGGTGCTCGCCAGCGCCGGCTTCATGGCCGGCATCGGCCTCGGCAAAATCCCCCCCGGCGCGGTGGAAGCCGCGCGCACCGGCGAAGTGCCCGTGCTCAGCAACGGCGTGGATACCGAAGTCCGCGCCCTGGTCCAGCTCGATTCAACGCCGCCGCTGATGATGATGATCGAACGCCCGGTCGATCCCCGCATCCTCGCCCATATGCACCTCACCGAGGATGCCGTCGCCCAGTATGAGCGGCTGGACCAGAACCGCGCCGGCCTACAGGTAACCTTCGCGTTGATCTTCGCACTCGTCGCCCTGCTGGTGCTCGCCGCCGCCATCTCCATCGGCCTGGTGCTCGCCAACCAGATCGCCCGTCCGGTCGGCTGGCTGATGCAGGCGGCCGAACGGGTGCGCGGCGGCGACCTCGCCGTGCGGGTGCCCGAGATCGCCAGCGAGGACGAACTCGCCGGCCTCAGCCGCGCCTTCAACCGCATGACCAACCAGCTCAGTGCCCAGCGGGCCGAGCTGATGGACGCCTACAGCCAGATCGACGAACGCCGCCGCTTCACCGAAACCGTCCTCTCCGGCGTCTCCGCCGGCGTGATCGGGCTAGACGGCAATGGCCGGATCGAACTGCCGAACCGTGCCGCCGGTGCGCTGCTTGGCCTCGATCTGCTCGGCCTGATCGGCCAGAAACTCAGCGACTTGGTGCCGGAAATCGGCCCGCTGCTCGCCGACTGCATGGCCGGCCCGGAGCGCCCGGTGGTGGGCGAGATCCAAACCGGCAATTCGCGCAGCCGCCGCGTTCTGCTCGTGCGCATCGCGCCGGAGATCAAGGGCGGCCGCGCCCACGGCTTCGTGGTCACCTTCGATGACATCACCGAGCTGCAATCCGCCCAGCGCAAGGCCGCCTGGGCCGATGTCGCCCGCCGCATCGCCCACGAGATCAAGAATCCCCTCACCCCCATCCAACTCTCCGCCGAACGCCTCAAGCGACGTTTTGCCCGCGAGATCACGTCCGATCCCGAAACCTTCATCCAGTGCGCCGATACCATCGTACGCCATGTCGGCGATATCGGCCGCATGGTGGATGAGTTTTCCGCCTTCGCCCGCATGCCGGTGCCGGTGATGAAGCGCGAGGATATCGGCCGCGTGGTCCGCGAAGCCCTTGTGCTGCAACGCAGCGCCCACCCCGAGATCACCTGGACCACCGACATTGCGGATCGCGGCCCGATCGGGCGCGTGGACCGGCGCCTGCTGGGCCAGGCGCTGACCAATCTGCTTGTCAACGCCGCCGATGCGGTCGCGATGCGCAAACGCCCCGAAGGGGAAAACGGCCACATCAGCGTGAGCGTGCAGCAGGCCGACGGCGCCATCCGCATCGCCATTACCGACAACGGCATAGGCCTGCCGCAGGCCGACCGCGCGCGCCTGACGGAGCCCTACGTGACCCACAAGCCCAAGGGAACGGGGTTGGGGCTTGCCATTGTCAAAAAGATCATGGAGGACCATGGCGGATCGGTCACACTTGATGACCTTCCGGGCACAGTTGGTGCCACGAATGGAGCGGTCGCGACGTTGATTTTGCCCGAGGTTCCGTCCGAAGCCGGGACGCTGGAAGTAAAGGCTGCCGATGGCGCATGAGATTCTGATTGTAGACGACGAGCCGGACATAAGACTGCTGATCGAGGGCCTGCTGCGGGACGAAGGCTACGACACCCGCCAGGCCGCCGACTCGGACGCCGCCATAGCCGCCTTCCGGGCGCGCCGCCCGGCGCTGATACTGCTGGATGTGTGGCTGCAAGGGTCTCGCCTGGATGGGCTGGGCATCCTGAAGGCCCTGCACCGGGAGGAGCCGGCCGTGCCCGCGGTGATGATCTCCGGCCACGGCACGATCGAAACCGCGGTCGCCGCCATCCAGCACGGCGCCTATGATTTCATCGAAAAACCGTTCCAGTCAGACCGGCTGCTGCTGGTGATCCGCCGCGCGCTGGAAGCCGCCCGCCTGGCCGCGGAAAACGCCGAGCTGCGTCTGCGCGCCGGCGCGGAGGCCAGCATCACCGGCGCCAGCCCCGCCATCAACGCGGTGCGCAGCCAGATCGAGCGCGTGGCCCCCACGGGATCGCGCGTGCTGATCACCGGTGCGGCCGGCAGCGGCAAGGAGGTGGTCGCCAGGATGATCCACGCCCGGTCCCGCCGCGCGCAGGGCCCGTTCGTGGCGCTGAACTGCGCCACGCTGAATCCCGGGCGCTTCGAGGCGGAATTGTTCGGCACGGAGGCCGGCAACGATCCCGGCGCCCTGCCGCGCCGCGCCGGCGTGCTGGAACGCGCCCATGGCGGCACGCTGCTGCTGGACGAAGTCTCCGACATGCCGATCGAAACCCAGGGCAAGATCGTGCGCGCCTTGCAGGACCAGACCTTCGAGCGCGTCGGCGGATCGAGCCGGGTGAAGGTGGATGTGCGCGTGCTCGCCACCACCAACCGCGACCTTCAGGCCGAAATCGCCGGCGGAAGGTTCCGCGAGGATCTGTATTACCGGCTCGCGGTCGTGCCACTGAGGCTGCCGGCGTTGCGCGAGCGGCGGGAGGATATCCCCGAACTCGCCCGCTACTTTCTCGCCCGCTCGGCGGAAATCTCCGGCATGCCCGGCCGCGAGCTCTCCGCCGATACCATCACCGCGCTACAGGCCTATGACTGGCCAGGCAATGTCCGCCAGTTGCGCAACCTGATGGACTGGCTGCTCATCATGGCGCCGGGCGGTCCGGCAGAAGCCATACGGGCCGAGATGCTGCCGCCGGAAATCGGCCAAGGCGCCCCCGCCCTGCTCAACTTCGACCCCACCGCCGATGTCATGGCCCTGCCGTTGCGCGAAGCGCGCGACATGTTCGAAACGCAGTACCTGCAAGCGCAATTGTTGCGGTTCGGCGGGAATATCTCGCGCACGGCGGGATTTGTCGGCATGGAGCGCAGCGCGCTGCACCGGAAACTGAAGCAGTTGGGGGTCAATTCGGAGGATCGGGCGGCATCCTAAGAAAGACTCTTCTTTTTTGAAAAAAAGAAGCAAAAAACTTTTCGCGGTGGTGCGCGCCTCGCCGGCAGCGCACGCCAAAGTAGCAAAAGGTTTTTGGTTCTTTTTTTCAAAAAAGAACTGCTTTCTTCTCGCTGTTCACGGGCCCGCATCACGCGCCATCGAAACAACTCAAGCACACAACACCTGCGAAATATTTCATTTTTTTGGCGGCGCGGGGTTGCCGCGGATTGAAAACGCGGTTTAGCGTATGGCCCTCGCAACGACCCAAGTGGTTGCGACAGAAAACTGTCTGAAGGTTTTGGGCTCTGTCATGAGCCGTCCCGACAAGCCACAATAATCCGATAAATACAGTACAGGCATACAACCTGCACGTTTTTTCCATACGCAATGTTCAGGAGACACATCGTTGAAGATCGACAACCATATCGCGACGCTGAAAACCGCCTTGCTCTCCGCCGCCGTCTTCACCGGCCTGGCGAACGCCGCCCTCGCCGCCCCGCTCGTCACCGGGCCGGTTGACCCGAGCGTCACGGTCGCCGTCACCGGCGAAAAATCGATCTACCTGCCTTATGTGACCGATAACGGGGCGATGAAGGCATCCGAGACCCTGGCCCACGTGCAGGTCGTTCTGAAGCGGCCGCCGGCGATGCAGGCAAAGCTGGACAAGCTGGCCATCGACCAGCTCGACAAAACCTCGCCGGACTACCACAAATGGCTGCAACCCTCCGATCTGCGGGCCTACGGCCCCGATCCGGCCGACATCGACGCGGTGAAAACCTGGCTGAAAAGTTACGGCATCACGGTCAAAAGCGTCTCGCCCAGCGGCATGACGATGGTGATCGCCGGCTCGCCCACCGCTATCGGTGCTGCCTTCCACACCTCGCTGCATCACGTCACCTCGCCCAGCGGCGTGCAGCACATCGCGGCAATGACCGACCTCGCCATCCCGGCCGCGCTGCAACCCGTTCTGGGCGGCGCTGTGCTATCCAACTTCTTCCCCCGGCCGAACTCCCACAAGGTCATCGCCCCGCTCGACGACATCGCCTTCAAAACCCCATTTTACGCGCTGGCGCCGATCGACTTCACCACGATCTACAACATCAATGCCGCCAATAGCGGCTTAAATCTCTACTATTTTCCCTTCACCGGCGCCGGCGTCACCATCGCCCTTGTCGAACAGACCGACATTCTGCCCGCGGACTGGACCAAGTTCCGCACCCAGTTCGGCCTCAGCAAATACAAGGGCACGCTCAGCCTGATCCATCCGGGCGGCTGCAGCGATCCCGGCTTCATCGGCGACGAATCGGAGGCCGCGATCGACGTGGAATGGGCGAGTGTCCCCGCGCCGGACGCTGCCATCCTGGAAGCCTCCTGCGGCGCCACCTCGCCGCTCGAATTCGGCGTCGCGACAACCTTGCAAAATCTGGTGGAAGTCGCCACCCCGGCCACCGTCCTCAGCATCAGCTATGGCGGCGCCGAGGATGGCGATGGTTTCCTCTTCATCAAAGCCTGGGAAAACCTGGTGGAGGAAGGTGCGCTCGAGGGCAAGTCGATCATGATCTCCGCGGGCGACAGCGGCGTGGGCGCCGATGAGGGCATCAACATCTCCGGCCTGGCGGTGAACGGCCTCTCCACCAACCCTTACAACACCACCCTGGGCGGCACCGATTTCGCAGATACGTCACTGGGGCAGAACGCCACCTACTGGTCGCCCACCAACGCCGCACATTTCGGCTCGGCGCTCTCCTACATTCCTGAAATCCCCTGGGACAATTCCTGCGCCAGCTCCGTGGTCTGGCAGTATCTCGCGTTCAGCGATTCGCTCACCGCCTGCAACACGCTCATCAACAAGAAGGGCATCACGGCCACACGCGCCACGCCGCCGTTCCTGCAGGAAGGCATCGGCGGCACTGGCGGCCAGAGCATCATCTATGCGAAGCCCGGCTGGCAGTCCGCCCCCGGCGTGCCGAAGGACGGCGTGCGCGACCAGCCGGACCTTTCGCTCTTTGCCTCCAACGGCAGTTGGGACCACGCCTACGTGATCTGCATGTCCGATTCGAAGGAAGGCGGCAAGCCATGCGACTTCAAGAACCCCAAGGCGGCCAATCTCTATGGCGGCACTTCCTTCGCGGCACCTGATTTCGCCGGCATCATGGCACTGGTCGTTCAGGACGCCGGAGGTCCCGTCGGCAACCCGGCGCCCAACCTTTATGCCATCGCCAAGGCGCAATTCACCAATCCGCTATTGGCAAAAGAATGTAATTCCTCGCTCGGCACCAAGGAATCCACCGCCTGCGTGTTCAACGTCGTCACTGTCGGCAACAACGCCGAACCGTGCCTGATCGATACGCCGAACTGCTACGCCACGGCGGCCAGCGTTCATGGCTGGGGCGTGCTCAGCGCCGACTTCACCGACGAAGTGGATGCGTTCCCAACCGGCCCCGGCTACAGCCTGGCCACCGGCCTCGGGTCAGTGAACGTCCTCAATCTGCTCTACAACTACTTCGAGTAAACACCATACCCGCATCGCTGTGGGGCGATGCGGGTACCAAACGCGAAGGAAGACTGTTCTTTTTTGAAAAAAAGAACCAAAAAACTTTTATCCCTTTGCGCGCGCTGCCGGTGAGCCGCGCACCAAGTGTCAAAAGTTTTTTGCTTCTTTTTTTCAAAAAAGAAGACCTTCCTTACTCCTCCTTCAACGTCGCCCAGCTATGCCCATCCCGCGCCAGCAGCGCCTCCGCGCCTGCCGGCCCGGCGCTTCCCGCCGCGTAAAGCTCCGGCTGCTCGCCCGCCTGCTTGATCGCCGGGTCCACCACCGCCCAGCTCGCCTCGATCATGTCGGCGCGCTGGAACAACGTCGAATCCCCGATCAGACAGTCATAAATCAGCGTCTCGTAGCCCACATTCGGCTCCAGTCGGAACGCATCTTTGTACTGGAAGCGCAACTGCACCGGTGCGAGCAGCATCTGCGGGCCGGGATGCTTGGCGCTGATCGAGAGCGTCAGCCCCTCGAAGGGCTGGATGTCCAGCGTCAGCACATTCGCGGCCAGGGCATCCACCTCGGTTTCGCGGAACAGGGCAAAGGGCGGCTTGCGGAAATGCACCACCACCTCCGTCTGCCGCCCATGCAGGCTTTTCCCCGTGCGCAGATAGAACGGCACGCCCGCCCAGCGCCAATTGTCGATTTCCAGCCGCAGGGCCACGTAGGTTTCGGTGGTGCTGTCATGCGCCACATTCGGCTCGTCGCGGTAGGCGGCCACGGGATGCCCCTGCACCGTGCCGGCGGCGTACTGGCCGCGCACCACATCCTCGTGCCGCACCGGATGGATGGCCTCCAGCAGCTTGGCCTTTTCATTGCGCACCGCTTCCGCATCGAAGGAATTCGGCGGCTCCATGGCAACCATGGAGAGCAACTGGAACAAATGGTTCGGCACCATGTCGCGCAGCGCGCCGGTGGGTTCGTAGAAGGCGCCGCGCTGTTCCACGCCGATCGTCTCGGCCGCGGTGATTTCCACGTAATCGATATGATCGCGTTTCCACAGCGGCTCGAAGATGCCGTTGGCGAAGCGCAGCGCCATGATGTTCTGCACCGTTTCCTTGCCGAGGAAATGGTCGATCCGGAAAATCTGGCTTTCGTCGGCCTGCGCCAGCACGCGCGCATTGAGTTTCTCGGCCGACGCCAGATCCTCGCCGTATGGCTTCTCGATCACCACCCGGCGGAATGCGCCCTCTTCCTGCTTCAGCAGCCCGGCCTGGCCCAATTGCTCCACCACATCCCCGAAGAACCGGGCGGCCACGGCCAGGTAGAACACGGCGTTGCCCTGCACGTGCTGCGCGAGCCTGGCCATATCCTCTTTCTTGGTGAAATCCGCCTGCACGTAGGAAAGGCGCTGGGTCACCCAGCCCCAGTTCGTCTCATCCACCTTCTCCACGTAGAACTCGGCCGTCTTGTCGTGGGTGAATTCCTGCATCGTGGCGGTCAGCTCCTCGCGCCACTTGGCATCGTCGGTGGGCACGCGATCGACGCCGATGATCTTGAACCCGTCATCCAGCAGCGCGCCCCCGGCCAGGTTGTAGAGCGAGGGCATCAGCAGGCGCTTGGTGAGATCGCCATGCGCGCCGAAGATCACCAAGGTCGCCGGCGGCGCCTTGTGCGCACCGGCCGCGGCGGCATTGGCGTTGGGGCTGGTCGGGCGTGCGGTGACGGAGCGGAAGGCCATAACATGATCCCCTCGATGCAAATCAGGCGTCGGGCGCCCCGGCGTCCTGTTTGGCCGCACCTAACCATAGATCGCAGCGCCGGCACAGAACGGAGCCGCGCCGGCCGGGTTTCGGCCAGTCTCTATGGGGCGGAGGAGGCTTGCGGAAGCAACAAGAGCCGGAAGCTACCGGCTCACGGTAACCTCCTCTGCATCACGAGGAAGTCGCGGACCGAGATGATTTTGGCCGCAAGAGTTACCCGGCTTTGGGCCCGAAAGCCTCGCGGGTTTCGGCAACGGCCTTGCCGAGCAAAATCTCCAGCTCGTCCGGCGCCATGTCGACGAACTTGCTCCGCGCCTCGGCCACTATTTGGTCCAGGACCCGCCAGCGCACGGCATCCTCGATGAATTTTGCCATGGGACCTCCTCAGATAGGCGCTTAGCTGCTTATACTGTTAACACGCTCACATGATGGTCGGCTATCACTGCCATCAACCTTCAGCGGTGGCGTCAATGCTGATCGGAGTGCTCGTCGCTTGTAGTCGCTTGCCGTCTCTGCCACTTCCCCGTGGTTGACGGTCGGGAAGGCGCGTGTGCCATGGGGTATCGGGTTGCGGTTGTAGGCGCTACCGGCGCGGTCGGGCGCGAGATGCTGAAAACGCTCGCCGAGCGCGCCTTCCCCGTGGACGACATCGTGGCCCTGGCCTCGCCCCGCTCGGCCGGCCAGAAGGTGAGCTTCGGCGAAAAGACGGTACTCACGGTCAAGAATACCGAGAGCTTCGACTTCGCCGGCTGGGACCTCGGCCTGTTCAGCCCCGGTGCGGCCGTCTCCGCCATCCACGCCCCGCGCGCGGCGGCGGCCGGCTGCATCGTGATCGACAACACCAGCCATTTCCGCATGGAGCCGGACGTGCCGCTGGTGGTGCCGGAGGTGAACCCCCAGGCGCTGTCCCGCTACCGCAAGCGCGGCATCATCGCCAACCCCAATTGCAGCACCATCCAGATGGTGGTGGCGCTCAAACCGCTGCACGACCGGTTCCGCGCCAAACGCGTGGTCGTCTCCACCTACCAGTCGGTCTCCGGCGCCGGCAAGGAAGGGATGGACGAGCTGTTCACCAGCAGCAAGGCGTTCTTTGTGAACGACCCGGCCCAGCCGCAGGTATTCCCCAAGAACATCGCCTATAACTGCATCCCCCAGATCGACCGCTTCCTCGAAGACGGCTCCACCAAGGAAGAGTGGAAGATGGCGGTGGAAACCCGCAAAATCCTCGATCCGGACATCGCCGTTTTCGCCACCTGCGTGCGCGTGCCGGTGTTCATCGGCCACGCCGAGGCGATCACGGTGGAATTCGAGCAGCCGGTGAACGTGGGCGAAGCCCGCGATCTGCTCCGACGCGCCCCCGGCGTTGTGGTCATGGATGGCCACGACGACGGCGGCTATATCACGCCCGCCGACTGCCAGGGCGAGGACGCCGTCTATGTCAGCCGCATCCGGCGCGATCCCACGGTGCCCAACGGCCTCGGCTTTTGGTGCGTCTCCGACAATCTGCGCAAGGGCGCCGCCCTGAACGCCGTCCAGATCGCCGAAACCCTCGTCGCCCAGGGCCTGCTGCGCAAACTCGCCGCATAGGACGACACCCAAAAGGGAAAAGTTTTTTGGTTCTTTTTTTCAAAAAAGAACACTCTTTTCTCCTTATGCCCGAGTGCGATCAGGCCCCCGTTGTGTTCTGACCAGTTTTCCCAAATATAGTCAGGCCGCGTTGAGGATCGAATGATGAGCGTCTGGCCGGTGCAAGATGCAAAAGCCCGCCTGAGCGAAGTGATCGACCGCGCGCGCAACGAGGGGCCGCAGACCATTACGCGGCATGGCCGTGAACATGCCGTGGTTGTCTCGATGGAGACCTACCGGTCGCTCACGGAGCAACGCCCGGACTTCGTGGCGTATTTGCTGGGCGGGCCGAAATGCGACGAGTTCATGGTCGAACGGGAGCCCGATTTCGGACGCGCGGTGGAACCCGCAACGCCCGCGACATTCAGGATTCGGGAGTGACAGTCCTCAACCCGTGGCATGTATAGGGCGAAGCCGGGATTGCCCACTTTGTACTTTTTTTAAATAAATAAAGAAAAAAATTCCTTCTTTTTTGAAAAAAAGAAGCAAAAAACTTTTACCTGTTTGCGTGTCAGAACGCGGCGCAGATCTCGGTGCTGGTAACGCCGACGGAAATCTGATGAAATTCAGTGCGGTAAGCGGCACTCACCTGGTCCACACGCGCCGCCGAAATCGCCCCGTCCACCTCAACCACAAAACTCTTCTCCCGCGTAACCTGCCCATCCACCGGATTGCGCCATTGGCCCAGCCCTTCCACCACCGTAAACCCGTCGGGAAACGCCGGCGTCAGCACCCGGGCGGCAAAATCAGCCCATGTTGCATCATCAACCATCCCGCCACCGGGAATATCCCGCCCAAAAAACAATCTTACCTGCATCATCCGCTGCTGCCGCGGCAGCAGGCAGCCAGGCGCGCACGCGCCCAGCAGCACCACAACCAGCCCCAGCACGGCTGCACTGCGCGCACCCATCCACACCCCCCAATCGTTGACCACCTGGTGCTTTGGACCTAATTCACGCTGCACCGCACAGCCGATGCCACGCACGGAGATCGCCCGCGAATGTCCGCCCGCCGATGAATGATATCCGCGACGCCCTCCTGGTGGCCAGAGACTCCCAGCACGGCCTGATCCGCCGCCCCGTCTCCCCGCATATCGGCATCTATCGCTGGCCGATCACCATGGTGGCATCCATCCTGAACCGCGCCACCGGGATCGCCCTATGCGCCGGGTCCCTGCTTCTGGTCTGGTGGCTGGTCGCTGCTGCCTCCGGCCCGCAGGACTTCGCAATCGTTGAGGGCTTCATCGCCTCTCCGCTCGGCCTGCTGCTCCTGCTGGGCTGGACCGCCTCGCTCTTCTACCATCTCCTCAGCGGCATCCGGCACCTGCTGTGGGATGCCGGCACGGGCCTGGAAAAACCGAGCCTGAACCCCGTCACCTGGCTGGTCCTGGCGCTGACATTCGTGGCCACCGTGCTCGTCTGGTTCGCCGGCTACATGGCCCTGGGCGTCTGACCGCATGGCCAAGCAATCCGAAAAAATCACCGTCATGCGCAGCCAGCTCGGCCGCGTGCGCGGCACCGGCGCGGCGCATGCCGGCGCGCATCACTGGAAGGCGGAGCGGGTCACCGCCGTGGCCCTTGTTCCACTCACCGTGTGGTTCGTCATCGCTGTCCTCTCCCATCTGGGCACGGATCAGCCCGCCATCGCCGCCTGGGCCGGCCGCCCCTGGAACGCAGCCCTGCTGCTGGCGCTGATCGTCCTGACGTTCCACCACATGCAGCTAGGCTTGCAGGTGGTGTGGGAGGACTACATTCACGTAATCAAGCGGCGCAATGCCGTGATCCTTGCCACCAAGGGCGCCTGCCTGCTGCTCGGCCTGGCAGCCGGGATCGCGGTGCTGAAACTCGCCGCCGTGGCGCATTGAACGAGGCGGGCCGAACCATATGAACGCCATCTCCAAACCCTCGATCGGCGCCTACACGGTGATCGACCACACCTATGATGTGGTCGTCGTCGGCGCCGGCGGCTCCGGCCTGCGCGCCACGCTCGGCACCGGTGCAGCCGGCCTGAAAACCGCCTGCCTCACCAAGGTGTTCCCCACCCGCAGCCACACCGTGGCGGCCCAGGGCGGCATTGGCGCCGCCCTGGGCAACATGGGCGAGGATGACTGGCGCTGGCACATGTATGATACCGTCAAAGGATCGGACTGGCTCGGCGACCAGGACGCCATCGAATACATGTGCCGCGAGGCGGTGCCGGCCATTTACGAGCTGGAACATTTCGGCATGCCGTTCAGCCGCACGGAGGACGGCAAAATCTACCAGCGCCCCTTCGGCGGCCATATGAAGGAATATGGCAAGGAGCCGGCCATGCGCGCCTGCGCGGCCGCCGACCGCACCGGCCACGCCATGCTGCACACGCTGTATCAGCAATGCCTCAAGCACGATGTTGAGTTCTTCATCGAGTACATCGCGCTGGATCTGATGATGGACGATGAGGGTGCCTGCCGGGGCGTCACGGCCTGGTGCCTGGAGGATGGCACGATCCATCGCTTCCGTGCCCAGCAGGTGATCCTGGCCACCGGCGGCTACGGCCGCGCCTATCTCAGCTGCACCTCCGCCCACACCTGCACCGGCGATGGCGGCGGCATGGTGATGCGCGCCGGCCTGCCGACGCAGGACATGGAATTCGTGCAGTTCCACCCCACCGGCATCTTCCCCGCCGGCTGCCTGATCACCGAAGGCGCCCGCGGCGAGGGCGGCTACCTCACCAACAGCGAAGGCGAGCGCTTCATGGAGCGCTACGCCCCCACCGCCAAGGACCTGGCCAGCCGCGACGTCGTCAGCCGCTCCATGACCATCGAAATCAACGAAGGCCGCGGCGTCGGCCCCAGCAAGGACCACATCCTCCTTCACCTGGAGCACCTCGGCGCCGACCTGCTGCATGAACGCCTGCCCGGCATCTCCGAGACCGCGCGCGTCTTCGCCGGCGTGGACGTCACAAAACAGCCGATCCCCGTTCTGCCGACCGTGCATTACAACATGGGCGGCATCCCCACGAACTACCGCGGCGAGGTGCTGAACCCCACCCGCCACGATCCGGACGCCGTGGTGCCCGGCCTGATGGCCGTGGGCGAAGCCGCCTGCGTCTCCGTGCACGGCGCCAACCGGCTCGGCACCAATTCGCTGCTCGATCTGGTGGTGTTCGGCCGGGCCGCCGCCCATCGCGCGGCCGAAATCGTCACCGCGGGCGCCAGCCAGGCGCCGCTGCCGCCGCGCGCCGGCGAAGTCAGCCTGGATCGGTTCGACTGGACCCGCCACGCCAAGGGCGGCACCGGCGTCGCCCAGTTGCGCGAGACCTTGCAGCGCACCATGCAGGCCCACGCCGCCGTGTTCCGCAGCAGCGCCAGCCTCACCGAAGGTGTGGCGAAGATGAACCACCTGTGGTCCGGCCTCACCGACATGTCAGTGACCGACCGCAGCCTGATCTGGAATTCCGATCTGGTGGAAGCTCTGGAATTGCAGAACCTGGTGCGCAACGCCTCGGCCACCATGGTGAGTGCCGAAGCCCGCCACGAGAGCCGCGGCGCCCAAGCGCATGACGATTATCCCGACCGCGACGACCAGAACTGGATGAAGCACAGCCTCTCCTGGGTCGGCGACAGCGGCGAGGTCGCGCTGGATTACCGCCCGGTGCGCATGCAGACCCTGACCAACGAGGTTCAGGTCTTCCCCCCCAAAAAGCGCGTCTACTAGGCCGCGCTGAAAACTGGAAACTGACCAATGGTCGAGTTGACGCTCCCGAAGAACAGCAAAGTCGGCAAAGGACGCCTGTTCAAGGCGCCCGCGGGGGCCAAGCGGGTCCGCGAGTTCCGCATCTACCGGTGGAATCCCGACGACGGCAAAAACCCCGTGCTGGACACCTACCAGCTCGATCTGGATCGCGTCGGCCCGATGGTTCTGGACGCGCTGATCTATATCAAGAACGAGATCGACCCGACGCTCACCTTCCGGCGCTCCTGCCGCGAGGGCATCTGCGGCAGCTGTGCCATGAACATCGATGGCGGCAACACGCTCGCCTGCCTCAAGCCCACCGCCGAGGTGAAGGGCGCGGTTGCCATCTACCCGCTGCCGCACATGCCGGTGATCAAGGATCTGGTGCCAGACCTGTCCACCGCCTACGCCCAGTTACAGAGCGTGGAACCCTGGCTGAAAGCCGATAGCCCCGCCCCGCCGGACGGCGAGCGCCGCCAGAGCGTGGAGGAGCGCGCCAAGCTGGATGGCATGTGGGAATGCATCCTGTGCTATTGCTGCACCACCGCCTGCCCCAGCTATTGGTGGAACGGCGACAAATATCTCGGCCCCGCCACCCTGCTCGCTGCCTATCGATGGATTGCCGATAGCCGCGACGAAGCCACCGGCGACCGCCTGGATGCGCTGGAAGACCCCTTCAAGCTCTATCGCTGCCACACGATCATGAACTGCACGCAAACCTGCCCCAAAGGGCTCAACCCCGCGAAGGCGATCGGGGAAATCAAGCAGCTCATCGCGGAACGCCAAGGCTAGGGGCCGGTCCCGCCAGGCGCCACCAACTGCGATTGTTATCAGTTGCCAGCCGCCAACCGCCAGTCGAGAACAGCGGTTTGATAACCGGAAACTCACAACCAACCTGCATGTTCAGCGGCGATGTGTCCAACCTTCGCGGCCGCGCCCGCGCATGGTCCGATTCCCTGTTCGTGGACCACGCCATGTTCCGCGTGCTGTGGGACAATTTTGCCGAAGTGATCCCCAATCGGCTGTACCGCTCCAACCACCCCACGCCAGGGCGCCTCGCCCGCGCCAAACGCCGCTATGGCATCAGAACGCTGATCAACCTGCGCGGCCACCGGCAATGCGGCTCCGATGCCCTCTCGCGCGCAGCCGCCGAGCGCCTCGGCCTGCTTCATGTGGACATGGCTTTCGAAAGCCGCGGCGCGCCGCATAAGGACCGCATTCTGCGCTTCGCCGATATCTACGCGCGGCTGGAGACCCCCGCCCTGATGCACTGCAAATCGGGCGCCGATCGCGCTGGCCTGGCCGCAGGCCTCGCCATCCTGTTCGAAGGCGGCAGCGCTGCCCAGGCCCGCGCCCAGCTCTCCTGGCGCTTCGGCCATTTCAGCCGCTCCCGCACGGGGATCCTGGATTCGTTCTTCCACCTATACGAACAGCAGGCCGAGAGCCGCCTTCCGTTTCTGGAGTGGGTGGAGCGCGAATATGATGAGTCCGCGCTACGAACGGTCTTCAAGGCAAGCGGGCTCTCCAGCTTTGTCAATGATAGGCTGTTGCAGAGAGAGTAAGAAAGGTCTTCTTTTCTGAAGAAAAGAAGCAAAAGACTTTTAACTGTGCTGTCGCGGACTCCCCGGCAGCGTATGCCAAAGTAAAAAGTTTTTGGTTCTTTTTTTCAAAAAAGAACACTTACTGTCTGGCCTGCCTCTTCGCCTCAATCCTATCCCAAATCGCTGCCGCCAGATTTGTCCCATCAAACCTGCCAATTTCCTGCAGCCCCGTCGGCGAGGTGACATTGATCTCCGTCAGCCAATCCCCGATCACATCAATACCCACGAACACCAAACCCTGAGACCGCAGCAGCGGCCCGATCCGCCGGCAGATCTCCGTATCGCGCGCGGTCAGCGCGGTTTTCTCCGCGCGGCCGCCGACATGCATGTTCGAGCGCGCCTCCCCGTGTGCAGGCACCCTGTTGATCGCACCGGCTGGCTCGCCGTCGATCAGAATGATCCGCTTGTCGCCCTGCCGCACCGCGGGCTCGTAGCGCTGGATCATCAGCGGCTCGCGTGAGCGCGCGAAGTGCATTTCCAGCAGAGCGCCCAAATTCTCATCGTCGGGCTTGATGCGGAACACGCCCGCGCCGCCATTGCCGAACAGCGGCTTGACGATGATGTCCCGATGCTCGGTCCGGAAGCCGCGGATCGCGTCGAGATCCCAGGTGATCAGGGTGGGCGGCATCAGATCGGGGAACTGAGTGACCAGGATTTTTTCGGGCGCATTGCGCACGCAAGCCGGATCGTTCACCACCAGCGTGTCCGGCTGGATATGCTCCAGCATATGCGTCGCGGTAATATAGGCCATGTCGAAGGGCGGATCCTGGCGCATCAGCACCACGTCCATCGTGCCCAGATCCAGCGTCCCGGCCGGCCCGAAGCTGAAATGCGCGCCGTGCTGCCGCTGCACCTTCACAGGCCGGGCCGTTGCCGTCAGCCGCTCCACCGTGCGCCGGAGTTCCGAGCGTTTGCCCTCACGCAGCGCCAGGTTGCGCACCTCATAGTGCCAAAGCGCATGCCCACGGGCCTGCGCCTCCAGCATCAGCGCGAAGGTGCTGTCGCCATCGATGTTGATGGACTCCAGCGGGTCCATCTGCACCGCAACCCTCAGCGCGCCTGGACTCATGGTCGTTCTCATCCTGCCTGTGGGTGCGTCCCAGAATGCACCCTGCGGCCTGATGTAGCAGCAACCCTACGGCAGCGCCAAAACGCGACTTCCCTAGTTTACCCGGAAGGCATCCACCACCCGACGGACCCGGCTCTGCCGGTCAACCAGCAAAACGTCGAAACGCACGCCGGCCCGTCCCCACTCCGGATGTTCCCCCAGCAGGATTTCGGCGGCAGACATCAACCTGCCCTGCTGCTTTGCCCCGAGTGCGCTGGCCGCCATCGCCAGAGTTGGCCGAGCCTTCACTTCAACGAAGGCAACCACCCCGTCCTTCTCGGCCACCGCATCGACCTCGCCGGCTTTTGTCCGAAGCCGGCGGCCAAGAATGGACCAGCCATCCGCCGCCAGCGCCTGACACGCGCTCTGCTCGGCCGCCACGCCAACCGCAGCATTTGTCATCCCATCCTTCATGTCGTCACCCCAACCCCCATTTCGCCCCCATCGGCACTATTGCATCGATCCGCGCCGCCCCCGCCAGGCCCATTTCGCCCCCATCGGCACTATCGCATCAATCCGCGCCGCCCCCGCCGGGCCCATTTCGCCCCCCATCGGCACTAAATTACGCCAAGCACCCGCGTTTCGGGGGCCCCATTTCGCCCCCCATCGGCACTCTATGCCCCCCTCAATTTCACATAAATCTACCAACAAACACTTAACCGCTCTCGGCAGCGTCCTGCTGGCGGAACTCAGCTGCTCCCTCCTGCACATCCTCGCCATAGCCGAGCAGGCGCAAGGCACGGCCGCGGATGCCGCGCTTTGCCACTTCATGAATCAGCGCATCCTCGGCTCCGTGGGTCACCCAGATCTCCGGGGCTGCCACCTGCTCGATCGTTTGCAGAAGCTCCGGCCAGTCCGCGTGATCGGAAATCACCAGCGGCAATTCTACCCCGCGCGCCTTCGCCCGCTGGCGCACCCGCATCCAGCCCGAGGCCATGACCGTCACCGGATCGGACAGACGCCGCGCCCAGCGATCCGCGATCGCCGCGGGCGGCGCCAGCACGATCGCGCCCGCCAGGGCAGAGGAATCGGCCACTGTCGCCGGCCGCAAATCCCCCAACGCCACACCAAGCCGCGCGTAAGTCTCGCACAGCGGCATCAACGCGCCATGCAGATAAATCGGCCGATCCCATCCCCCCGCCCGCAGCAGCGCGATCAGCCGTTGCGCCTTGCCCAGCGCGTAGCACCCCACCACGTGCGTGCGGCCGGCAAACAGGGCCACGCTGTCCAAAAGCTTGCGTATCTCCATCTCCGCCGGCGGATGAACGAAAATCGGCAGGGCAAAGGTCGCCTCGGTCACGAACACGTCGCAGGCGATGGGCACGAAGGGCGCGCACGTGGGATCTGCCGCACGCTTGTAGTCGCCACTCACCACGGCACGGCTGCCCTGCCATTCCATCGCCACCTGCGCGCTTCCCAGCACATGGCCGGCCGGCATCAGCCAAAGCCTGACGCCGCCCAGGTTCAGCACCTCGCCGGGCGCCAGCGCCTGCTGCGCGGCACCGGCGCGCCCCGGCCCCATCCGCGTCTCCATGATCGCCAGGGTCTCGGCCGTTGCCAGCACGGCGCCATGCCCCGGCCGCGCATGGTCCGCATGGGCATGGGTAATCACCGCCCGCGCCACCGGCACAACCGGATCGATGAATATATCGGCCGGCGCGCAATACAGGCCCTCGGGGCGAACACAGAGCCAGGTGTCGGGGTGGGGCATCAGAGGAAGGCAAGCACTTCTTTTTTGAAAAAAAGAAGCAAAAAACTTTTACTCCTACCCCTTGCCCACAACCCGACACGCTGGGAACCGCCTCCACCTCAACAAACAAAAGTTTTTTGGTTCTTTTTTTCAAAAAAGAACACTTCCTTCCGTCTTCACCTTCCACCGCTTACGCCATATGGTCGGCCATGGACGGAACATTGCCGGAACGTGCCCTCCCGCCCGCCTTCGCCGCCTGGTTCGCGCAGCGCGCCTGGTCGCCCCGCCCACACCAGATCCAGATGCTGCATGCCGCCCAAGCCGGTGAAAGCGTTCTCCTGATCGCCCCCACCGGCGGCGGCAAAACGCTCGCCGGCTTCCTGCCCAGCCTGGTGGCGCTCGCTTCCCCCCGCCCGGCCGCCGCCCTGCACACCTTATATGTCAGCCCGCTGAAGGCGCTGGCGGCCGATATCGCCCGCAACCTCACCCACCCGGTGGAACAGCTCCGCCTGCCCATCCGCATCGACACCCGCACCGGCGACACCTCCTCCGAGAAGCGCCGCCAGCAGCGGGAGACCCCACCCGATATCCTGCTCACCACCCCGGAGAGCCTCGCTGTCCTGCTCTCCCAGGAAACCGCGCCCGCCTTCTTCGCCGGCCTGTCCACCATCGTCATCGACGAGATCCATGCCATGGCCGGCACCAAGCGGGGCGATCAGTTGGCCCTCGGCCTGGCGCGCCTCACCACGCTTGCCCCCGGCGCGCGCCGCGTCGGCCTCTCCGCCACCGTCGCGCATCCCGCCTCGCTGCTTGCTTATGTCGGCGCCGGCGGCCCCGCGCGGCTGATCGAAGTCGGGCCAGGCGCACCGCCGGCGCTGCGCATGATGCTGCCCGAACAGCGCATCGCCTGGTCCGGCCGCATGGGCCTCGCGGCCGCCAGCGCCGTGCTCGCCCGCATCGAGGCCGCCGGCATGACGATCGTGTTCGTCAACACCCGCGCCCAGGGCGAGCTGCTGTTCCAGGAGCTCTGGAAGCTCAACGACGCGACACTGCCGATCGGCCTGCACCATGGCAGCCTGGATCTCGCCCAGCGCCTGCGCGTGGAAGCCGCCATGGCCCGCGGCGAGCTGCGCGCGGTCGTGGCCACATCCTCCCTCGATCTGGGCATCGACTGGGGCGGCGTGGACCAGGTGATCCAGGTGGGCGCGCCCAAAGGCGTCAGCCGCCTGCTGCAACGCGTGGGCCGCGCCAACCACCGCATGGACGAAGCGAGCCAGGCCATCCTGGTACCCGCCAACCGCTTCGAGGTGCTGGAATGTCAGGCGGCCATTGCCGGCGTCGCCGCGAGCGAACTGGATGGCGATCCGCCCCGCCCCGGCGGGCTGGACGTGCTCGCCCAGCACCTGCTGCTCACCGCGGCGGCCGGCCCCTTCCACCCGGACGCGATGTTCGCCGAAATCACCCGCGCCGCCCCCTACGCCACGCTCTCGCGCCAGGATTTCGACGATGTGCTCGGCTTCGTGGAAAACGGCGGCTACGCGCTGGCCGGCTACGAGCGCTACCGCAAGCTGTTCCGCGATTCCGAAGGCCGCGTGCATATCCGCGGCGACCGGATCGCGCGGCAGGCCCGCATGAATGTCGGCACCATCGTGGAAGCGCCGCTGCTCAAAGTGCGGCTGGGCGGCCCGCGCGGCCAATCGCTCGGCGAGGTGGAGGAATATTTTGCCAATACCCTTCGCCCGGGCGACACGTTCATGTTCGCCGGCCGCCTGCTCCGCTTCGTCCGCATCATCGAAACCACGCTCGACTGCGCCGATGGCGGCACCGGCACCCCCATGGTCCCCGCCTATGCCGGCGCCCGCCTGCCGCTGACCACCAACCTCGCCGCCCGCGTGCGCGCCATGCTGCACGACCCGAATGCCTGGAGCGCCTATCCCGAACCGGTGCGGGAATGGCTCACCCTGCAACTCGACCGCTCCGAACTGCCGGGCCCGGACGACCTGCTGGTGGAAATTTTCCCCCGCCAGGGCCGCTGGTACATGGTCGCCTACGCCTTCGAGGGCCGAAACGCCCACCAGACGCTCGGCATGCTGCTGACCAAGCGCATGGAGCGCGCGGGCACCGCGCCGCTCGGCTTCGTCGCCACCGATTACGTCATCGCCACATGGTCGGCCTACGAGCCGGACGATGTCGCCGGCCTGTTCGACCAGGACATGCTGGGCGACGACCTGGAGGCCTGGATGGCCGAAAGCTCCATGCTCCGCCGCACGTTTCGAAATGTCGCGGTGATCGCCGGGCTGATCGAGCGGCACCATCCCGGCGCCGAGAAGAACCGCCGCCAGGTGACGGTGAACAGCGATCTCATCTACGACGTGCTGCGCCGCCATCAGCCGGACCACATCCTGCTGCGCGCCACCCGCGCCGATGCCGCCGGCGGCCTCACCGATCTCGGCCGTGTCGCCCTGATGCTGGACCGCGCGCATGGCCATCTGCGCGTCCGCCGCCTCGATCGCGTCTCCCCCCTCGCCGTGCCCGTGCTGCTGGACATCGGCCGCGAAAGCGTGCGCACGCCTGCGGATGAAGACGCTCTTTTGGCCGAAACGGAGTCGCTCCTTGCCGAAGCCCTCGCCTAAACAAACAAAAGTTTTTTGCTTCTTTTTTTCAAAAAAGAAGATCTTCCTTCGGCTGTTTCTTGCGAGCCTCCTCCCGACGGCCGCG